>OODS01000037.1_pt1 | contig 107473 bp, 97 predicted proteins | sample 1671531 | NCBI WGS metagenome assembly OODS01 (sample SAMN06348166, study PRJEB24527) | human gut metagenome | biome: human gut; feature: ankylosing spondylitis patient; material: feces | host: Homo sapiens | place: China | collected 2015-10 | reverse complement strand
ATCAGAAAGCCGAGAATCCAAGGAATGAGGAAGAACAGGCCGGTGTTTTCGTCACGCCACCGCTTGAACGGGGTGAGGTCTGTTTGTTTTTCAGTGGCCATTTTTTGTACCTCTTTCTAAAAAAGCCCCGGACAGACCCTGTCCGGGGCGGATTTCTATCGTTGCTGTGCTGTTTTAGGGAAATCAGGCCGCGTCGTTATCGGCCTCGACCTCGTTGATGCCCTCGATCAGGCGCGGTGCCAGCTCAGCGGTGCTGGTGCGATCGTAGCTGAGCTCCTCAAAGATCTCAAAGTACAGGCCGGTGTTGTCCTTCAGCTTGCTGTCTTCGAAGTAGGGGTCCAGACCGAAGCCCGCGTTGGCCATGGCAAGCTTGTTGCTCTCATACACGAGGCCGGAGAGCTGACCGCTCTTTTCCAGGATAGCCTGGGCGTTTGCATTGGCGACGATGCCGCGCTCGGTGCCAACGATCTCAACGGCTTTCTGGTTGTCGAGCAGGTACTCGATCAGCATGGCAGCCTCTTTGGGGTGGGCGCTGTTCTTCTTGATGGCGTAGGCCATGGCAATCTTGGCGGTCGCGGTCTTGACATCGCCGTAGTCATACGGGTACTCGCCAATGACCAACTCCTGGCCGTCTGCCAAGGCGTTGGCGAACTTGTTAGCGGAGGAGTCCCACTCGTAGAAGCCCGCGTAGCGGCCCTCAATCCAGCCGGTGTTCTTGTCCATCGTGGTTGCGCCGTCGGCGGCGATCTCGCGCTGGGTGGGCATGACATGCTCATCCTCAAGCATCTGGATGAAATCGAGGCCCTCGGCGACCTGCTCCTCGGTAAAGTTGACCTTGCCGTCTGCAATCCAGGGCTTGTCGTACTTCTGCTGCAGGTAGTAGACCATCAGCAGCATCTGCTCGTAGGAGGTCAGCGCCATCGGGTAGTAGTCGTCGCCCAGCTTCTCCTGGAAGACGTGGCCAGCCTCGATCATATCGGCAAAGGAGGTCGGGATCGCGATGCCCGCCTTGTCGAACGTCGTCTTGTTCCAGTAGAACACCTTGCCGGTGGAGGCGATGGGAATGCCCTGCAGCTTGCCCTCAACGGTCATATCGTCGAGCAGGCTCTCGGGGTACTGGCTCAGGTCGATAATGTCCTTCTATTCGTTCAGGTCGGTGAAGCCGTCGCCCGTGGGGGAAAACTGGTAGATCCAGTTCCAGTTGATCTGCATGACATCGGGCTCCTGGCCGCTGGCCATCTGGACGGTCAGCTGCTCAAGCCAGCCGCCCCAGGCGCCGTACTGGGTCTCGACCTTGATGTTCGGGTTGTCGGCCTCGAACGCCTCGATGGCTTTCATCGTGGCCTCGTGGCGGGAGTCGCCGCCCCACCAGCTCATGGTCAGGGTGACCTGCTCGTCGGAGCCGGACGTCTCCGCGGAAGCGGTAGAGGATGCTTCGGTGGATTCTGTGGCGGTGGAGGTGGAGGCCGTGCTGGACGCGGCGGCGGTGCCGCAGGCAGCCAGCTGCAGGGCCATAGCGGCGGACATGGTCAGCGCAGCGGCTTTCTGGAACTGCTTTTTCATGGCTTTTTCCTTCTTTCTTAAATAAGTGAACTTAAAATCTCCGTCTCTGGGCGGGGATCGTATTCCTTTAGTGGAGCATTTCGGTCAGCGCCATCAGGGTAAGCGACTGGCCGTAGGCCATCGGCGCAATGCGGATGGTCTTGTAGTGGTCGGCGTCACGGCCAACCGGCGTACCGGCGGAGACACCGTCCACGGTGCCGTCCGGCTGGATCTGGGCCACGATGCCCGCAGCGGCCTTTTCGACCGTGGCGCGGTATTCCTCGCCCAGGATGCCAGTGTGCAGCCCCTTAGCCAGGCCGTAGGCCATGGCGGCGGAGCCAGAGGTTTCGGTGTAGCTGGCGGGGTCATCCAGAACGGTGTGCCACAGGCCGTTTTCTGCCTGGCAGTCCTTGAGGGCCTTGGCCTGGGCGCGGTAGGTGTCTAGGATGATGGCCCGCACGGCCTCGTCCAGGTCGTTGCCCATGATCTCGAGGAAGTCCATTGAGGCGGCGGTGTACCAGCTGTTGCCACGGCACCAAAACACCTTGCCGAAGTTCGATTTTTCGGTAAAGGTCCAGGCGTGGTAGAACAGGCCGGTCTGCTTTTCATACAGATACTTGATCATCAGCAGGAACTGATGCTCAGCCTCGTGCAGCATGGCCTGGTTGTGGGTGCGCTTGCCCCACTTGGCCAAGAACAGCACGGTCATGAACAGCGTGTCGATCCAGATCTGGTTCTCGTTCATGTTCAGCGTTCCGGCGGCGGCGTTCTTCGTCGTCGTGTGCTGAAAGCCGCCCTCCTCGGTGCGGGGCTGCTCGGTCATGAGCCAGTTGGCCCAATCATCGCACAGCGCCTTGTAGCGGGGGTCCGCATCGGCGTAGTCCGCCAGCGTCAGCAGCGGGCAGGTCGTGTTGATGTTGCGGCGGGGCAGGTCCTTTTCCAGATGCTCGCGGAACCAGGCTTCAAGATATGCTTTTGTCGCGGCATCGCCGGTTTTGCGGCAGTAGCTCTCCATGCCGTACAGGCCGATGCCCTGCGGCCAGTCCCACGGCTCCATACCGAAATCCCGCGGGAACAGGCCCATGTGCTTGCACGCCTCCTCGCCCGGCTTATCGGCCAGGGCGGCGTTCTCCCAGTCGGGGCGCTGCAGATTTTTCAGCCGCGCGCTGACTTTTTCGATGGCGGCAAGGTATTCCTTTTGCTCCATGGCAAGTCCTCCTTACAGCGTCTGGCCCTTTTTAACCTCGTGCAGGTTCGTACCCTCGCGGTTCAGCTCAACGCCAAAGCCGGGCTTGTCGCTGACCTTTAAGCGGCCGTTGACGGGCATCGGCTCGTCCTTGATGAGCGGATAATACTGGGACACGACCTGGTCCGCCTTGGGGCTGACCATCAGGCACTCGGTAAACGGGCTGTTGCGGCGGGTCGTGACAAAGTGGTGGCTGTAGATGCCGCTGCCGTGGGGTACAACCATCTTGCCGTAGCTGGCGGCCAGGTCGCCGATCTTGATCAGCTCGGTCATGCCGCCGCACCAGCCCACATCCGGCTGGATCAGGTCAATATCGCAGTATTCCAGCAGCATGCGGAAGCCGTAGCGCGTGGCCTCATGCTCGCCGCCCGTGACCATGATGCGGTTGCCGGCGGCCTTTTTCAGGTCGCGGTAGGCCCAGTAGTCATCGGGATTAAAGCACTCCTCGACCCAGGCAAAGCCCAGTTCCTTCGACGCCTCCATGAGCTTCTTGGCGTAGGGCAGATCCAGCGCCATCCAGCAGTCCCACATCAACATGAACTCATTGCCGACCTTTTCGCGCATGGCCTGGGCCTGCTCCATGTTCTTGCGCAGTCCCTCGGCACCGTCGGCCGGGCCGTAGACCAGCGGCAGCTTGCCGCCGATAAAGCCCATATCCTTGGCAAGGTCGGGGCGGGGACCGGTGGCGTAAAATTCCAGCTCGTCGCGGACCTTGCCGCCCAGCATGGCGTAGACGGGCTCCTCACGCAGGCGGCCCAGCAGGTCCCACAGCGCCAGGTCAATGGCGGAGATGGCGTTCATAACCAGGCCCTTGCGACCGTAGTAGAGGGAGCCGCAGTACATCTGGTCCCAGATCTTCTCGATATTCTCGACCGGCTGGCCAACGACGAAGCGGTCCAGATGGTTCATGACGAGCCATGCGGCCGGATAGCCGCCCGTGGTGATGCCAAAGCCCACAACGCCGTTGTCGGCCTCGACCTCGACAACCAGGGTTTTCAGCGCGTTCAGGCCAAAGCTTGTGCGGGTGGCCTTGTACTCAGGGTAGACGCTCATCGGCGTGGCAATCTGCCCGACGATCCAGTGATCCTGCTTCTGGTCGTGATAGTCAGCGCCGCCGCCCTCGACAACATAGGCGCGGATGGCTGCGATTTTTCTTCCCATGATACCCATGATAGTTACCTCCGTGTGCGTTATAGGTTTTTCAGTTGCTGTAAATCGTTGTGCACGGCCTGCTGCATCTCCGGCGTCAGGGCCAGGCCCGGCAGCCTTTCAAAGCCGCGGCATTCGGGCAGCGTCTGGTAGACGGCCTCCTTGACCGAGAGGAACAGCGGAGCGGAATGCTCATAGACCTTGGCGGCCTTGCACATCTTTTCCCAAGCGGACTGCATGGCGGCGGGGTCCGCTGCGCGGCGGGCGGCCAGCAGCTGCGCCGTGAACTGCGGGGCGAAGTTCGCCGTTGCGTCCACAAAGCCGTCTATCCTCTCCTGCACCATCTGCAGGGCCTGTGTCTCATACGCGCAGAACACCGAGAAGTCGGGGAATTCCTCCCGCAGGGCCATCATCTGCCGCAGGTGGTCCACCTCCGGCACGGTGTCCTTGATGGCTCGGATGTGCGGGCATTTCTTCAAAAGGCGCCGCACAAGCTGCGGGTTCAGGTCAAACCCGGTCAGCGCGGGGAAATTGTACAGGATGACCGGCAGGTGTACCGCGTTAGCCAGCGCCTCGTAGTAGGCCTCGACATTTGCCTCGGCGTAGACGCTGAAGTACGGGAACACCGCCAGCAAGGCGTCCGCCCCGGCCTGTTCGGCGGCGGCGGCCAGCTCCAGCGTGTTGGTCAGGCAGGTGTCCCCTATGCCGACGACCGCTGTGGCGCGCCCCTTTATATAAGGTACCATCGTCCGGATCAGCTCCAGCTTCTGTGCCTGGGTCATGACGCTGAATTCACCGGTCGTACCCATGTAGGCCAGACCATCCACGCCGCCTTGGATCAAAAAATCCGCGTGCTTTTTCATGGAGGTGTAATTTACGGCCCCATCCCGGTCAAAGAATGTCATGACCGGTGGGACAAGGCCTGTCAGCTTTTTCATACTGTCAACTGCCTTTCTGATGGTTGGGTCCGGCTTGTCAGCCGGTGTAGCCCAGCTGGCGGGAAAGCGCCCTTGCGGCGTGCTGCAAGCTGGTTACGATATGTTCACGTTTTTCTTTCATACGGTTGCTCGGGCCGGAGATACTGATGGCGGCCTCAATCTGCCCGGCGCTGTTGTAGACCGGCGCGGCCGCGCACCACAGGCCAACCTCAATTTCCTCATCGTCCACGGCGTAGCCCTGCTTTTTGAACTGCTCCAGCCGGGCGCGCAGCTCGGTCTTGTCGGTCACGGTGTGCTTGGTGATGGGCTCCAGCGTCAGACCGTCGAGGATCTTTTCCCGCTCCTTTTCCGGCATGAACGCCAGGAACGCCTTGCCAAGGCCCGTGCAGTAGATCGGCTTGCGGCCGCCCAGCCGTGCGTTGGTGGTGATGGAGCGGAAGCTGTCCACGATCGCGATGTAGACGATCTCGTTGCCGGAGAGTTGCGCCATAAAGACGGTCTCCTGCACATCGTTCATCAGGTCGCGCAGGATCGGCGCGGCGATTTTGTTCAGGTCCAGGTAGGTGGCCGCATACGCCCCCAGCTGGATCAGCTTTGCGCCAAGGGAATAGCGCTTGCTCTCTGTCATGATCAGGTAGCCGTGTTCCTCCAGCGTTTTGACCAGCTCAAAGGTGCTGCTGCCCGCGTAGCCCAGCTCGGTGCTGATTTGCTTGGCGGTCAGGCCCTCGGGGTAGTTCTTTAGCAGCTCAAAGATTTCCAGTACACGCTCTGCAGATTTGACACTCATTGGGAATGCCTCCTTGTTCATTTTCCGAATATGATTCGTATATATGAATTAAATATAGCATCCGTACAGCCTCTTGTCAAGCTGCCGGATGATTTTGGGGGCCGCCCCGGGGGTTGGTTGTTTGGTTTGCCTGGGTTGCTCTGCGCTCTTTGCGATTCGCTTATATGAATTGCATTCGTGTATTTGAATATCATGGCTTTAGTATAGCCCTCAGTCCCCCACTTGTCAATACCTGTTTTTAGCTTTCGGCGGGCTATACAAAAGCGGTTTTCCGTTTTTATACAAATTCGCCAACGCAGCGTTTGCTTTTGCGTTGGCGATAGGGGTTATTTTAGCTTTAAGCTGTGTTCTTCCCCGTGCAGGGTGTAGGAAGTTGTCAGGCCCTTATCCGCGTCTACACGTATATTTTTTTGCGTTTTCGGCCAGGTCACGCAGGGCGGTATAGCGCTGGCGCTGGACGGGGGTGTAGCGGGTGAGCATGTCGGAGGTGAGCAGGATGCAGCTGAACAGGGCGTTGACCGTGGCGAGCCGGTCCTTTTGCTGTGGAGTCATGTGGCGGCGGAAGATCGTATTGCCGATGGACACGCGCTCACGGGGGAACAACCGCATATACCGTTGATGAAAGGCAAAGCGTCAGTGCGATTTTTGACGGTGAAAGCTATCTGCTAGTTTACGAAAAAGATTTGTGGTACGGCCTATCCGCACTATTCGATGCAAATCATGGCCGAAACAGCCCGTGCTTTGGGCAAAACTGAGGACACCGCCCGCTACACGGACTACGCCGACGGTGTGTGCCGTGCCTATCGCGCCCTGTTCTTGCAGAACGGCGCACCCGACACCGACCGTCAGGCAAAGTTCGTCCGCCCGCTGGCACTTGGTCTTGCTGATAATGATGCACAATTGAAAACAGCCCTGCAAGCTCGCCTTGCAAAGGCCTGTGGAAAACCGCGGGTATAAAGTCGGTACGAGATTTCTCTCAACGCCGTTTGTACTGCCGATACTGGCGCAGGCTCACCGCACCAATCTTGCCTACAAAATGCTGCTCAATCACGAAAAGCCCGGCTGGCTCTATGAAGTTGCCCAAGGTGCAACCAGCGTGTGGGAAACATGGAAAGGCAACATCAGCTGCAACCACTACTCCCCCGGTGCAGTCTGCCAATGGCTGTTTGAGGGCGTTGCGGGTATCACGGCGGACGGAGAACGGCATTTCAAAATCGCTCTCTGCTTGGATTCATTGCTGACCTCTGCCGAAGCGGTTTACAACAGCCTGTACGGTGTAGTAAGCTGTAAGTGGACCCACACCGAGGATGGCACGGTGACGGCAGAAATCATCATCCCACCCAACACCACGGCTGATTTTCACGGAGAAACGTTGCAGCCGGGATGCTATGAAAGGACTTTGTGACGAAAGAAAAGTCTTTAAACCGTCCCGAAAATTTCTGCACATTACTATAAGAGGAAAACATTATCAAAGAAAGGACTTAGAGTCAGCTTTTGTTGTACCGCGCCACTTTTCCGTCTAGTTGAAAAGCTGACCACCATTTGACCACTACTATGTAGAGACACTGTAAAACGCCTGAAAAGCCCGTTGTGACAACCAACAATGGGCTTTTTCTGGTTTCATCGGCAACTGTGCAGAACCAACAGAATTCACGTTTCAGCGTCGGTCCATACTGCCATGTCGTAGTTCTCCGACCCGGAAGGCCAGAGGTTCGAATCCTCCCGGTCGCACCAGAAAACCTCATTGCAATGTTCTTTTGCAATGCGCTTTTGTCCCACGGTATAAACAACAAGCGCGCCTTGACAAGCACCCATGGGTGCGGTATCCTTTAAGGCAACACCGCACAATTCCCGCCTGACGGCTTAAGCACCGCTCCGGCGGCTGCGGCACGGCGGATGACCGGGATCGGGCGAGGGGGTGTCTTATGCAAATCAAATTGAAATATGGGAATACGAACACATTCTTTATCCGCGGAATGAATGGAAATTTACTGCTTGATACAGACTATGCAGGGACACTGCCTGCGTTTTATCGGGCAATTAAAGAGCACAATATTAAAATCAGCGATATTACTTATGTTTTGGCAACACACTACCATCCTGACCATATTGGTCTGGTAAGCGAACTGATGAATCAAGGAGTTAAACTTCTTGTGATAGATACGCAATATTCCCATATTCATTTTGCGGATGCTATTTTGGGTAGAGACCATAGCTTGGCTTATGAGCCCATTCACGAGGATAATGCAATCATCATCAGCACAGCAGAAAGCCGGGCATTTCTTGCAAATATAGGCATTGATGGAGAAATTATTGCCACCACAAGCCATAGCGCGGACAACATATCGCTGATTTTAGATAGCGGTGAATGTTTTGTTGGAGATTTAGAGCCTATCGAGTATCTTGCTGCTTATGAACAAAACGAAAAGCTGAAATATGATTGGGAGCTTGTTATGCGTTATACTCCCAAAACAATTTACTACGCGCATGCCAATGAAAAACACTGTAATTGACTACTTTCCGTTTGCCGGGCTTAACGTACAGTTCTCTCCCCCACCGCCTGCGGGCGAGGCCCCCTCGCAGAGGGGGCTAAGGGGTGAGCGCACCTTTTACGGCAAGCCCGCCGGGGACAACAGATAAATCAAAAGTCATAGAGGATATACATATGCTGAACAACAAGGAATTTGACCTTTGGGCCGATGGGTATGACAAGGCGGTCGGCCTTTCTGATGAAGGCAACACCTATCCCTTTGCCGGTTATAAAAAGGTGCTCGGGTTCATTTTTCAGACCATAATGGGATCAGAAAGTGCCGTTGTGCTGGATATTGGGTTCGGAACAGGCACATTGACAACCAAGCTGTACGAGCACGGCTGCGCCATCTATGGGCAGGATTTTTCAGCAAGAATGATTGCGCTGGCATCTGAGAAAATGCCAAACGCACATTTATATCAGGGGGACTTTTCAAAAGGGCTTGTTGAGCCTTTGCGAAGCTGCCGCTATGATTATATTGTTGCTACATACTCGCTGCATCATTTGACGGATGCACAAAAGAGAAGCTTTCTGTCAGACCTGCGCAGCTATTTAAAGGAGAACGGCAAAATCATCATCGGTGATGTTGCCTTTGAAACACGCGAGGCTTTGGAGCAGTGCCAATGGAAGGCCGGCGACGCATGGGATTCTGATGAAATCTACTTTGTCGTTGAAGAACTGAGAAAAGATTTCCAGGCTCTTTCCTTTACACAAGTGTCTGATTGTGCAGGCGTCCTGATGTTAGGCTGACAATCACGCTTTCGCCGCGCCGCCCGATTTTTGAAAGAAAAGGTAGCATAGCAATGAATCATCTGGTTATGACCTCCCTGCTTATGGCGGCAACGCATATCGCCTGCTTTGCCGCAATGACCGAGCGGAAGTATTCGGTCAAAAAGACTCTGCTGCTCTACGGGCTTTACACCGTGTTCTTTATCGTATGGATCTTGCTGGCGTTTATGCTGCTGGGCAGGGCCTCCCCGCATGTGATCCCCTTCTCGTTCGTGGGCACCATCGTACCGGCCGTTGCGCTGTTTTTGTACACCTCGGCCGACTCCTTCAGCAAAAAGCTGTTTCTGATCCTCACCTATGCCAACATCTTCTGCATCATACTCTGCCTTTCGGTTTTGCTGTGTGGCAGCCTGCTGCCGGGCCTGTCGAGCGTTGGGCAGACATACGCGCGCAGCATCGTGCGTACAGCGCTGAACATACCGGCGATCCTGCTGTACCTGCGCTATGCCCGCCCGTATATGCGCACGGTGCCGGGGAACAAAAAACGGACATGGTATTCCATCTCGCTTGTATCGGCGCTGTTTTTATTTGTGTTTTCCCTGCTGGTCGCACTTATCATGCGCAATGCGCGCGACACCGTATATTCCATGCTGTTCGGCACGACCACAGTGATTTTCATTGCCGTTCTCTGGGTCGTATTCGGCACGATCCAATCCATGAGCGCCGAGGCGCGGACGGAGCTGATCAGCCAAAATGTGCAATACCTGCAGGGGCAGCTTGCCACCGCGCGGGAAAATGCCATGGCAGCCAAGGCCATGCGCCATGATTTCCGGCATCATATGCAGAATCTTGCGCTGCTGCTCCGGCAGGAAAAAACGCAGGAGGCGGAGCATTATATTGAGGAATTTATCCACAGTCTGGACACCGCAAGCCAGATTGATTTTTGCCCGCATGTCACGGTCAACGCTATTCTGAACAATTTTTACAGCCGCACGCAGAAAGAGGGTATCGCCGTTTCGGTGACCGCCGAGGTGCCCGAGCATACGGCGATTGCCGACATGGACTTTGTGGCAATCCTTTCCAATCTGCTGGAAAACGCGCGCAACGGCTGTGCGGCGTGCGGCTCCCACGGAAAGATCACGGTAAGCCTACGCATAAAAAAGGGAAAGCTCGTGATTGTGTGCAGCAACCCCTGTGCCCCCGGCCTTGTGATTGAGGACGATATGATCGAGCCGAAGGGCACCGGCATTGAAAGCATCCTGATGGCGGTCGATAAATACGACGGCAACATCCGCTATCACCTGCAGGACGGCATCGTAACGGCCAGCCTTGTCCTGAATTGCTGAGCGCCGCAGCCCCAACAGGCGCAAAAACACAACAAGCTAAGACGGAGGCTCCCCAGTGAGCCTCCGCTTTTTTTGCGGCGGACGCTGCCGTATTTCACGCAGAATAACCGGCGTTTCACGCAAAAATGAGAAAAAGCCGGATTATCCGATTATAATCAGAGTATAGATGAAGCCGCTTTTCAAGGCACTGCAAAGCATGAAATACGGGAGGGCTATCCTCTGCTATGAGTCAACATAAAGATCACTTTACACCGCGGATGTTCCACCGCCTGCTCGCCCCCTCACTGGCGTACTCCTTAGGGCTGGCGTTTGCTGCCATGGCGGACGCCATAGTAATCGGTTGGCAGATGGGCGCCACCGGTCTGGCGGCGCTCTGCTTCAGTCTGCCGCTGCATACGATGCTCCTTGCCTTTGTACACGGTCTGGGGCTGGGCGGCAGCACGCGCTATGCCCGGCTTCTGGCGGAGGGAAAGTGCGCGCAGGCAACAGATTGTTTCAACCGCGTCCTGCAGGCGGGGCTTGCCGTCAGCGTGTTGCTTGCCGCGCTTGTCAATCTGTTCCCGCAAGCAATTCTGGAGCTTTTGGGCACCACACCCGCTGACGGCACACTGTACACCGCCGCCAAAGGCTATCTGTGTCTGATCGCATCCGGTGCGCCGCTCTTTCTTTTAAAGTATGTGCTCAACGACTTTTTGCGCAGCGATGACAACCGGCGGCTGGCAACGCGCGGTTCCCTGTATGGCAACGCCATCCGCATTGCGCTGGATCTTGTATTTGTGCCGGGTCTGGGGATGGGCACGGCCGGTGCCGCCGGTGCTACCCTGATTGGACTTTCGGTGTCGGTGCTGTGCTATATGCCCGCCCTTTTTGCGAAAGACCGCACGCTGCACCTTGCCGCCGCCCGGCCAAGCCCGCGCGAGACACTCTCCTGCCTGAAAAGCGGGCTGCCCGCCGCGGCCCCGTACCTGTACCGGATGGTGTTTTTCCTCTTTGCCAATCATTTGCTGCTGCGCCTCGAGGGGGAAAACGGCGTGGCGGTTTTCGCCGTGGTGCAAAGCACCGCGTATCTGATTTTGTACCTATACATCGGCGCTGCCAAGGCGGCGCAGCCGCTGTTCCGCACCTTTTACGGCGAGAAAAACCTGCCGGCGGCACGGCGCGCCCTCGCGCTTGCGCTGCGGTGGGGCCTCTATGCCGGCAGCACCGCAGCAGCGCTGATCTTCCTGTTTCCGGGCCTTATCTGCAGTGCCTTCGGTCTGCATGAGGAGGCGCTGCACTACCTTGGCGCACCGGCGCTGCAGCTGTATGCTCTGGGTAGTATCGGGGCCGGTGTCAGCATGGTGCTGCACACCTATTATCGCTCGATTCATGAGGAGCAAAACGCCTTTATCATCACCCTGCTGCGAAACTTTGTAATACTGCTGCCCTGCACGGCATTTTTTGCCACTTCCCTGCCGCAGTTTTGGTGGCTTTACCCCGTGACCGAGCTGCTTTCTCTGCTGCTGCTTTTTGTATGGCGCTGTCTGACAGGCCGGGAACGCCAGTTTGATGCCGCGCGGGTCTTTTCACTGACGATACACGGCAGCAGCCGGGAGTTCACGGCCATGGCCGACGGCATCGCAGCCTTTTGCGACCGGTGGCAGGCGGCACCGCGGCAGCGGTACTTTGTTTCGATGGCTGCAGCTGAGAGCTGCTCGGCGTTCCTTGCGCAGGCACCCGGGCATATTGCGGAGATACAAATCACGCTTGTCGCGCTTGAGGGCGGCGATTTTGAGCTGCACATCCGGGACAACACCGACTTTTTCGACTCCTTCTCCGCACAGGCCGACCGCCTTGGCGGAAAAGGCGCCTTGGACATGGAGGCCGTGGGTATGCAGGTCATCCGCCAGCAGGCCAAGGAGTTCTCTTACCAGCAGTATGAGAGCTTCAGCACCCTTGTCGTGCGGATATAAAAAGTGTTTTCCCGCTTTCCCGATTCCCTTTACCCTTGCCGAAAAGGCTTGTGCGGGCTGTGCATTTATGCTAAAATATCAGCAATATGGTTACAACTATATGGCAGTAATGCTCTTATGCGCCGGAGGAAGGCGGCAGCTTGCGGCCCTGTGCCTTCGGCGGGCATTGGTAAAGGAGAATAGGAAATGAGAAAAGAATGTACCGCGCTGGCACTGGCGGGCGCGCTGCTGCTTGCGGCTGTCCCCTGCGCATGGCCCGTTTGCGCGCAGGACGCAGCACCGGGCACAACGGTGGACATCGTATTCACCCACGACACCCACTCCCACCTGAACACCTTCACCACGATGGTGGATGGGCTGGAAACAGAGCTGGGCGGCTTTGCACGCATGAACACCCTGATCGAGGCGCAGCGGGCGCAAAACCCCGATACGCTGGTGATCGATGGCGGCGACTTCTCTATGGGAACGCTGATCCAGACCGTATTTGAAACGCAGGCGGCCGAGCTGCGTATGCTGGGGCATCGTGGCTGACCTGTACAGCGGCCAGATGCTGAGTGCCGTGACCGACATGTCCTATGGCATCCTCGCCATCGTACCGAAGTATGCGGACGGCACCCCCGTCACCGACTTTGAGGATGTCATCATCACGGAAAACGGCCGGGAGCTGAAGGCGTGGGATTCGATCGCGCGCTATATGGCCTCGTTTGCCGACACGGACGGCGACGGCATTGCCAATGTGCCGGCGTATTACAGCACAACCCACGGCCGCAAGCTGGTCGATACCAGCCGCAGCCCCCTTGCCCTGCTGAAGAATCCCAATAAATTCACCGCCGTTTACGCCGGTCTGCTGGCCGTGGCGGTGCTGCTGATCGTGCTGGTTGTGCTGCTGATCCGAAAGCTGGTCAAAAAGGCCAGACGCCGCGCCGCATAAGGCCGCCCTTGCCAAAAGGGCGCATCGGGGCTATACTGGATACGAATACAGTATAAGCATTGCCCTAAAAGGAGAGCAAACATGGAGAGCGAAAAAATCATTCTTGACATTGTGGTCGATGTGCAGAAGGACTTTATCACCGGTGCGCTGGCAAACCCCGCTGCGCAGGCCAATGTAGCCCATCTGGCCGATACCGCCAAGGCCCACGCCGAGGCCGGGCACTGGATGTTCTTTACCCGCGACACTCACCCCGACAACTATCTGGAAACGCGGGAGGGCCGCCACCTGCCGGTGGAGCACTGCATCGAGGGCGAGGACGGCTGGAACCTTGCCCCCGAGCTGGAAAACGCGATGGCCGGCACCGAGCCTGCAGTCTGCCGCGTGATCAACAAGGCCACCTTCGGCAGCTATATGCTGCCCAGCGATATTCTGGACGAGCTGATGGCCCACAACAAGGCCGTGACCGACCTTGAAAAAATCGTTATCTACGGCTACTGCACCGACATCTGTGTCATCAGCAACGCGATGGTGCTGCGCGCTGCCTTCCCCGAGACGGAGATCGAGATCCTCTCCGACTGCTGCGCCGGGGTGACACCGGACACCCACCGCACCGCACTGGACGCCATGCGTGCCTGCCAGTTTACGATCCTGTAAGACCGGAGGCAACCGCACCATGACACCGCTTGAAGCGCTCAAACGCTATTTCGGCTACGATTCCTTCCGCCCCGGGCAGGAGGAGATCGTCAACGCCCTTCTGGCCGGGCGGGACGCACTGGCCGTCATGCCCACCGGCGCAGGCAAATCGCTCTGCTATCAGGTCCCTGCCCTGCTGCTGCCGGGCATCACCCTTGTCATCTCGCCGCTGATCTCGCTGATGCAGGATCAGGTCAAGGCACTGAATAACGCCGGTATCCGCGCCGCCTTCATCAACTCAAGCCTGAGCGAGGCTCAGATCGACAAGGCACTGGCCCTTGCCGCCGAGGGCAGCTACAAGCTCCTCTATGTCGCGCCTGAACGGCTGGAGAGCAGCGCCTTCCGCAGCTTTGCTGCAGCGGCCGAGCTTTCGATGGTTACAGTGGACGAGGCGCACTGTATCAGCCAGTGGGGGCAGGATTTCCGCCCCAGCTACCTCAAAATCCTTGCCTTTGTGGACAGTCTGCCCCGGCGGCCGATCCTCTCAGCCTTTACGGCCACAGCGACCCGGGCGGTGCAGGAGGATATACGCTGCACGCTGCGGCTGCAGGACCCCAAGGTGCTGGTGACGGGCTTTGACCGCCCGAACCTGTATTTTCAGGTCGAGGCCACCCGCCGCAAGGACGACTTTGTGCTGCAATACCTGCGCGACCACCCGGGCGAGAGCGGCATCATCTACTGCGCCACCCGCAAAAATGTCGATAAGCTGCAGGAGATGCTGGCCGGGGCCGGCTTTGCCGCCGCCAAATACCACGCCGGGCTGACCGCCGAGGCCCGCCGCACCAACCAGAACGATTTCATTTACGACAAGGCGCCGGTCATCGTGGCTACAAACGCCTTCGGCATGGGTATTGACAAATCCAATGTGCGGTTTGTCTTACACTACAACATGCCCTCCAGCATGGAGAACTACTATCAGGAGGCCGGCCGCGCCGGGCGCGACGGTCTGCCCGCCCAATGTGTGTTGCTTTTCTCGGCGCAGGATGTCATCATCAACAAATTCCTGCTTGAGCGCAGGGAGAACCCTGATTTAGAGGAGGAGGATGCCGCGCTGCTGTACCAGCGCGATCTGCAGCGGCTGCAGGCGATGGAGCAGTACTGCCGCACCACAGCCTGCCTGCGCAACACGATCCTGACCTATTTCGGCGAGCATCCCACCGCACCCTGCGGCATCTGCGGCAGCTGCAACAATGTCTATGAGCAGGCCGACCTGACCGATGCCGCCAAGCGGATGATCAACTGTGTGGCGGAGCTGCGTGGGCGGTACGGCAAGGCGGTCGTATTCGGCACACTGCAGGGCGCGAACCGCGCCCGCCTGCGGGAGCTTGGCGCACCGGGCCTGAAAAGCTACGGCACCCTGCAGGCGCTGCCGCGCGATACGCTGGACCGGCTGCTGGCCCGCCTTTTGGAGGACGGCTACCTTGTACAGACCGATGACCAGTACGCTGTGCTACGTCTGGGTGACATCACCCCGCTGAAGGAGGGTGCGCAGGTCCTTGTGCGGCTGCCGCCCCGGCAGGAGCCGGAGCGCACCGCCCCGAAACCCCAAAGCCGCAGCATCATGGACAGCCTGACCGGTGCAGGGCTTGCACTTTTTGCCGAGCTGCGCACGCTGCGCCTTGAGATCGCGCAGAGCGAGGGACTGCCGCCCTATGTTGTCTTTGGTGATAAATCGCTGGCCGATATGTGCCTGCGCGTGCCGCGCAGCGTGGAGGGGATGATCGGCGTGTACGGCATGGGCGAGCGCAAGTATGAAAAGTACGCAGCGCGCTTTTTTGCCGCCATCGAGGCCTACCGCACCGCACACCCCGATGCCGTGCTGAGCCTTGCTCCCCCCGCTGCGGAGCCTGCCCCCGCCGAGGGCGAGGCACCCCGCAAGGCCGCCAAGGGCCCCAAGGCCGCTTTTTCCCTGACCGAGGAGACTGCCGGGCAGTTCCGCTACGGGGACGCCTACTCCGGTGCGGAGCTGAAGGCTGCGCTGGCCGAGGCCGGCGGCCCCGGCATGAAGGCCCCGACCATCAAGGCCATTGAGGCATGGCTGCTTGAGCAGCGCCTGATCGCCATGGAAAAGCTGCCCACCAGCGGGTTCTACTATGTCCCCACCCCCGCCGGTGTCGATGCCGGTCTGCGCAGCGCCGAGCGTGTCAGCGCGCGCGGCACGCCCTACGCCGTGCTGCAGTACACCCCGCCGGTGCAGCGAATGATCGTAGAGCATTTTATCGTGAAGTAACGGCATCGCCGCCGTATAAAGGCATCGCCCGCCGCTGCGTGACTGCAGCGGCGGGCGATGTTTGTTTTTTGTTTTACGGTTGGGGCTTATAATACTGCGCCAGCACGCGCAGCAGCGCGGCCTCATTCAGCGGCTTTGAGATATGGTCGTTCATGCCCGCCTGCTGTGTGCGCTGCACATCCTCGGCAAAGGCGTTGGCTGTCTGCGCAATGATGGGGATCTCATTGGCCTGCGGGTGGCTGCTTTCGCGTATCGCGTGCGCGGCCTGCAGACCGTCCATCACCGGCATGACAACATCCATCAGGATCGCATCAAACAGCGGGGCATCCCCCTTACCGGTTGCCAAAAAGGCGTCAAGCGTCGCCTGACCGTTTTCGGCCACCGTCACCGCAGCCCCGGCGTTTTCCAACAGGTAGCAGGCGACCTCGGCGTTCAGGGCGTTATCCTCGGCCAGCAGCAGCCTCATCCCGTTCAGGCCGGGCAGGGGCTTGCACTCCGCAGGCTGCTTCGGCGCGCTCAGATCCAACTCAAGGGGCAGCTCTATGACAAAGGTCGTACCCTCGCCCAGCGTACTGTTTACCGTGATCGTGCCGCCCATCAGATCCACAAGCTCTTTAGCGATGGCCAGCCCCAGCCCGGTGCCCTTCAGCTCACTGCGCAGGGCTTCATGCTCCTGCATAAAGGGCTCATAGATATGGCGCTGGAACTCCTCACTCATGCCGATGCCGGTATCCTGCACCGTAAAGCGATAGACCGCGTGGTTCTCGTCCTTGGGGATCTCGTCCAGCGTGTAGTTGATCGTACCGCCCACCCGGTTGTACTTGACCGCGTTGCTGGAGATATTCGCAATGATTCGCTGCACATGCAGCGGGCTGCCGATGACATGGCTGTGCCGATGGTTGAAATTCACATGGCAGGTCAGCTGCATCCTTACCGCCTGGGTGTGCAGCGTGTCCCCGCAGCGGGCCAGCAGCTCATACAGGTCAAAGGGCTCATGGGTGATCCGCATACGGCCGCTCTCCATACGGCTGATGTCCAGCACATCATTGATGAGCGTTTCCAGCTGATGCCCGGCGGCGGTCAGCTTTTCCATCGTGTCGCGGACCTTTTCAGGGTTCTCCGCGTTGTCGTAGGCGATCTTGGCCATGCCCAAAATGCCGTTGAGCGGCGAGCGGATGTCGTGGCTCATCCGGGAGAGAAAGGATGATTTTGCCTTGTTGGCAGCCTCGGCGCTGTTGCGCGCCTCGACCAGCCATTTTTCGCGCTTGTGCAGTGCGTTGCAGTCGCAAAGGGTCAGCAGCCACATAACGCGGCCGTCCGGCAGCTGCTTTTCGCCCTTGCAGAGGTAAAACCAGCGCCAGCCCCCATCCCGGGTGTGCAGGCAGAGGGTACGCTTGCCCTTGAACCGGCGGAAATTCTCAAGGTCGCGCAGGTCGCAGTCCTCGGCAAAGCAGTCGGCAAACTGCATCGTATGGCCGCTGCCGAACACCTCGTCCTCGTGGCAGCCGAGGGAGTGCAGCGCCAGCTCACTGACGATGCCAACCGGCAGCCCCGGCGTGTAGAAGCCGCCTACAACGCCGACACCGTTATTTTTTTCCAGCAGCTGCTGGATGGATTTGTCGATTACCTGCAGATCCTTCCGCTGAAAATCGCTGCTGAAAATTGGCTCCTCGTAAAAGCTTTTGATCATGCCGTGCTCCCTGTTCTCTTGTTGCGGTTCGCGCTCACTTGGTTACATTGTAATTGTTTTGCGGTTAAATTGCAAGCGTTATTTGTTTCATTGCAACAAATACAGCGATTCTGCCCATTTGCCGCATCAAAAACACCAAGGGGGCAGGCCCATTGGCCTGCCCCCTTGCAGCGAAAAGCTATGTTACTTTGTCAGACTGACTGCGGCACTCTGCAATGAGACAATGCGCTTTTCAGTCGTTGGTCGAGATGTCCGTGCCGAAATATTTCTCGCTCAGCGTCTTGAGCGTGCCATCGGCGCGCAGTTCCTCAATGGCGGTGTCGATGGCAGCGCGCAGGGTGGCAGTTTCCTCGCCCTTGCGCATCGGGATCGCAACCTCGTTGGCATCATCGGTCAGCACAGCGATCTTGACATTGGCATCGGGATGCTCCTTCGTGTAGTCGTAGAAGGTCACCTCGGCGTTGAGGGTCGCATCGATCCGGCCGCTGTTCAGCAGTTCAAAGGTCTGGTTCAGGTCATCGACCGCCGTGACGGTCGCGCCGTACTGCTCGGCCAGCTGGGCATAGGTGCTGGAGATCGTGTTTGCGGTCGTCTTTCCGTTCAGATCCTCCAGCGTCTGGATGCTGTCATCGTCCGCCCGGGTGATGACAGCCGTGCGGTTGTAGGCGTAGGGGGTGGAGAAATCATATTTTGCGGCGCGGTCAGGGGTGATGTCAACGCCGTTGACCATAATGTCATAGCGCCCGGCGTCAAGGCCGGCCAGCAGGCCATCCCACTCACCCTCAACAAACTGCGGCTCCACGCCGAGCTTTTCGGCGATTTTGGTGCCGACCTCGACATCGTAGCCCACAAGGGTATCGCTCTCATCGTGGTAGGTCCAGGGTGCCCAGGTGCCCTCCATTGCGATGGTGATGGTGCCGCGGGCCTGGATCTCGCTCAGCAGGTCGGCGGCGGTAGCATCGGCAGACGCTGCCGTGCCGGAGGATGCTGCAGCCGTGCCGCCGCAGGCAGTCAGCGCAGCGGCCATAGCAGCGGTCAGAGTCAGGGCGGTCAGCCTGTTCAGGTTTTTCATTACAAAAGGCTCCTTTGCTTGTAGGTCTGTAAAAATTCTTGGGTGCGGGGCTGCTGCGGGTCGTTAAAGAACGCCTCGGCGGTGTTTTGCTCCACAATGACACCCTGCTCCATAAACACCACGCGGTTGGCCACATGGCGGGCAAAATCCATCTCATGGGTGACGACCAGCATCGTGCGGCCCTCCCGCGCAAGCTGGCGCATAACGGCCAGCACCTCGCCGGTCAGCTCGGGGTCAAGCGCAGAGGTCGGCTCGTCAAAATAGAGGATCTCGGGGTCGGCCGCCATGGCGCGTGCGATGGCTACCCGCTGCTGCTGCCCGCCGGAAAGCTGGCTGGGGTAGTAGTCAGCGCGGTCATCCATGCCGACCTTGACAAGCTGCGCATGGGCCAGCTCCTCGGCCGTGCGGCGGGGCATCTTGCGGGCAATGATAAGCCCCTCGGTCACATTCTGCAGCGCGGTCTTATTTGCAAACAGGTTGTAGTTCTGAAAGACAAAGCCCGTGCGGCGGCGCAGGGCGTTGATCTCGGCATGGGTAGCGCGGTGCAGCTCGATGCGGCGGCCGTCAAAATCCATCGTGCCGGCATCTGCCCTTTCGAGAAAATTCAGGCAGCGCAGCATAGTGGTCTTGCCGCTGCCGCTTGAGCCGAGGATGGCAACCACATCGCCCTTGTTCACATCCAGATCAATGCCCTTAAGCACCTGCAGCGGGCCGAAGGCCTTGCGCAGGTTTCTGATTTCCAGCATAGCTTCAACTCCTTTGTGCGCCGCGGCTGTTGAGGTAGCGCTCGCCCACAGCCTGCAGGCGGGTCAGCACTGTGCAGAACAGCAGGTAAACCAGACCGACTTCGATATACAGCGCCAGCGGCTCATAGGTGCGGGCCACAATGCGCTGGGTCGTCATAAACATTTCGGTCACGGTGATGTTGGCCGCCAGCGAGGTATCCTTGATCATGGCGATCAGCGAGCTTGCCAGCGTGGGGAACGCCGTGCGCAGTGCCTGCGGCAGGACGATGCGGCGGATGATCTGCAGATAGCTCATGCCGACGCACTGCCCGGCCTCCAGCTGGCCCCGTGGGACCGACTCGAGCGCAGCGCGGATCGTCTCGGCGCAGTACGCACCCTCGTTGATCGAAAAGACGAGGACCGCCGCGGGGAACGGCTCGATCAGGATGCCGACACCCGGCAGGCCGTAAAAGACGACAAAAAGCTGCACCAGCACCGGCGTGCCGCGGATGACCCAGATGTAAAACCGGGCGATGCGCTGCAGCACCGGCACCTGCGCAAACTGGACCAGCGCCACCGCCACGGCGATGATGAGCGCCAGTGTGAAAGAAATGGCGGTCAGCGGGATCGTAACGGTCAGACCCGGCAGCAGGATTTTACCAAAGGAATCCAGAAGGATGCCGACAAGGCGTTCGGACATGGGGCGGTTCTCTCCTTTATATACGGGGGCGGTTGTATTTCCCACCAAAACAGTATGCTATGAGATTGTAGCACATCCGCCCGCATTTTGCAAGAGCCGCCGGGGCTATGGTATTTTTGTCGGCTTTGTGCTATACTGTTGAGATAGAAAAGTACACTGCTTTCACAGAAAAGAGAAACATCATGAACACTACCGAAGAAAAACGCGAATCCATCCCAAACAGCGTCAACCGGATGCTGTTTGCCGGTATCGGCGTCATCCTGCAGGTCGCGTGGATCTGCTGGCTGGCCATCAAGCTGAACGACTACTCGACCGCCATTCAGGTCTGCACCTCGGTGCTGGCCTTCCTGATCACGCTGCGCATATACGGGCTGCATATCAACTCTGCCTATAAAATATCGTGGATCATCCTGATCCTGCTGTTCCCGGTGTTCGGGCTGACGATCTACCTGCTGTTCGGCCGCGCCGGCGCGGTCAGCGTCATGCGCAAGCGGTTCAACAGCAACCTTGCGCTGCTGCGCAGCTACCACGCGCCCCTGCTGGCCCAGCGCCGGGCGCTGCCCTACCCCGACCGCACCGCGCGCAACCACGCCCACTACCTGCAGACGCAGGCAGGCTACCCGGCCTATGACAACACCGATGTGACCTTCTACGGTGACACCTGCGCCGCGCTGGAGGCACAGAAGGAGGCACTGCGCAGCGCCGAGCATTTTATTTTTATGGAGTACCACGCCATCGAGGACGCCTCCGCCTGGCAGGAGCTGGAGGATATCCTTGCTGAGCGCGCCGCCCACGGTGTCGAGGTCCGCGTTTTTTATGATGATGTGGGCAGCATCGGCTTTATCACGAGCGCCTTTGTCAAAAAGCTGAAGAGCCGCGGCATCCAGTGCCGCCAGTTCAACCCGGTCATTCCGATCCTGAATGTTTTCATGAACAACCGCGACCACCGCAAGATCACAGTCGTGGACGGGCGCATCGGCTTTACCGGCGGCTACAACCTGGCCGAGGAATATTTTAACCGCACCCACCCCTACGGCCAGTGGAAGGACACCGGCATCCGGCTGGAGGGTGACGCTGTGCGCAGCCTGACGCTGATCTTTTTGGAGCTTTGGGGTGCGACCCAGAAGGAGCCGCCCGAGATCGAGCGCTACCTGCCCGAGGTCCCCTACACCGCGCGTGAGAACGCGGTGGTGCTGCCCTATGCCGACAACCCGCTGGATGATGAGGCTACCGGCGAGAATGTCTACCTGAACATGATCCGCAGCGCGAAGGAATATGTCTACATCACAACGCCCTACCTGATCCTGAGCGATGAGATGCAGCGCACCCTGCGGCTTGCAGCCTCCAGCGGCGTTGATGTGCGGATCATCACGCCGGGTATCCCTGACAAAAAGCTGATCTTCTCGGTGACGCGCAGCTACTATGCGGCGCTGGCCAAGAGCGGCGTGCGCATTTATGAGTACACGCCCGGGTTCATCCACGCAAAGCAGTGTGTCGCAGACGGCGCAGAGGCCGTTGTGGGCACGATCAATTTTGACTTCCGCAGCCTGTATCTGCATTTTGAGAATGCGTGCTGGTTCTGCGGCTGCCGGGCCGTGGCCGAGGTGCGCCGTGATTTTGACGAGCTGTTTCCCCTCTGCCATGAGGTGACCGAGGAGTACGCCGCCCGCCGCAGCGTTGCCCTTCGCGGTCTGGACTGCGTGCTGCGCCTGTTCAGCCCGCTGATGTGAGCCTGTATACAAAAGCCGCCCGTGTGGAGACCCACACAGACGGCTTTTCGTTATTATAGGGCAGGTTATGCGCCGAACACCTTGGTGTAGTCGGCCTTGAACTTCTCAATGCCGGCATCGGTCAGGGGGTGATGCAGCATCTGCTCAATGACCTTGTAGGGCACGGTGGCGATGTCGGCACCGGCCAGCGCGCAATCGGTCACATGGATAGGGTTGCGGACGCTGGCGGCGATGATCTGGGTGTCGATGTCGGGGTAGTTCAGGAACATATCGTGGATGGTCTCGATCAGGTCGATGCCGGGCTGGCCGATGTCATCTAGACGGCCGAGGAAGGGGCTGACATAAGTAGCACCGGCGCGGGCGGCCAGCAATGCCTGATTGGCGCTGAAAATCAAGGTGCAGTTGGTGGGGATACCCTCCGCAGAGAGGACCTTGATGGCCTTGAGGCCCTCGGCCGTCATGGGGATCTTGACGACCATGTGCTTGGGATCGAGCGCGTAGATGGCGCGGCCCTCGGCGATCATCCCCTCGGCGTCTGCGGTCGTGGCCTTGACCTCACCGGAGATGGGGCCGTCCACGATCGTGGTGATCTCCTTCAGGGTCTCGGCATAGTCGCGGCCCTCCTTTGCAATCAGGCTGGGGTTGGTGGTCACGCCTGCGATAACACCCATGTCATTTGCCTTGCGGATCTCGTCCACATTGGCGGTGTCGATATAGAACTTCATAGAACGCTCCTCCTGTAAAAATGTGCTTTACTGTCAACATTATTGTACACGGCAGACCGTGTCCGGGCAAGAAAGTGTGTGATAAAAACCGGACAGAAGTTTGGATTTTGCGCACCGCTTACCCCTGCCCGTAGTAGGCGTTGGGGCCGTGCTTGCGCAGGAAGTGCTTATCCAGCACATGCCGGGGGGCCGGCTCTGCGTTGGGGTCCAGCGTCAGGGTCAGGATGCCCATTTTGGCGACCTCCTCCAGCACGGCGGCGTGGTAGACGGCCTCGGCGGCCGTTTTACCCCATGTAAAGGGGCCGTGGCTTGCGCAGAGCACGGCGGGAAGATGCACCGGGTCGATGCCGCGCTCGCGGAAGGTCTCGATGATGACCTTGCCGGTGTTCAGCTCGTAGTCCTCCTCGATCTCTGCGGGGGTCAGTTCCCGGGTGCAGGGCACCGGGCCGTAAAAGTAGTCTGCGTGGGTCGTGCCGAAGGCGGGCAGGTCCCGCCGGGCCTGCGCAAACGCCACCGCATGGGTGGAATGGGTGTGGACGATGCCGCCCAGCGCCGGAAATGCCCGGTACAGCGCAAGATGAGTCTTTGTATCGCTGCTGGGGTTGAGATCCCCCTCGACCTTGTTGCCGTCCAGATCCATGACAACGAGCTGATCCGGCGTCAGCGCGTCATACGCGACACCGGACGGCTTGATAACGAAAAGACCGCGCTCCCGGTCGATGCCCGACACATTGCCCCATGTGTAGGTGACAAGCCCGCGGCGGGGCAGCTCCATATTGGCCTCATAGACCTGCTGCTTGAGTTTTTCCAGCATTCTGATCGCTCCTTGTTGACTTTTGCCTTCATTATAGCAGACCCGGTGAAAAAAAACAGGCCCCAGAGTCAAAAACACTGGATTTTTGTTCAAATATTTGCAGCGGCGAGGTCGGAATTGTGCTGTGCATAACACCAAAACCTGCATACGGACAGGATTTTTGGCGCCGCCTTGCGTTTTGCTGCGGCACAGCGCACCAGATATGGTGGCGCAGGCAGGATTTTGCTGTGGGGTGTTGTAATAAAGCGCACAACAGCGCACTGCCCTGCCGCACCACTTTGCCTTGACAAACACGCGCTTTGTTGTATCATAAGGGTAGGAGGAAGAGCCTATGCTGACTTGTAACATGGATGTGGAGGAGCGCAGCGTCTGGCTGCGGGCCACCCCCGGCGCCGCTGCCATGGCGCAGCCCTTTTACTGCACCGAGGCCGGCAACTTTTACGGCCGCGCCCACTTTGCCACAGCCCGCACCGACAAGGATAGCTATATCCTGTTTTATACCCTGTCCGGCAGCGGTCTGATCGAGCAGAACGACCAGCGCATTGAGCTGCCTGCGGGCAGCGCCCTGCTGCTGAACTGCCGCACACCGCAAAGCTACTGCACAGCCCCCGGGCAGGACCACTGGCACCACTACTGGGTGCATCTGGACGGTGCGGGCGTTGCCAATCTCGCCGAGGTGCTGCTGCCTCAGGGGCGGCTTTCCGCCGTGCCGGTCAGCCGGCTGGAAATGCAGCCGTTGTTTGAATCGCTGACCAGCGAGTGGGAGCATGGCACCGCCGCCGCCCAGATCGAGACCGGGCTGCTGCTGCACAGGATGCTGGCGCTGATGGCGCGCCAGCTGCTGGCCGGGGACGAGAGCCGCTCCAACCGCACCCTGATCGAGCATGCGGCAGAGTTTATCCGCCAGCACTACGCCGAGCCGCTCTCGCTTGACCGGCTGCTGGCCCAGACGCCGGTGAGCAAAAGCTGGTTTTTGCGGCTGTTCCGCCAGTATATGGGCACAACGCCCTATAATTTTTTGTTGTCCACACGCATCACTCGCGCCAAGGAGCTGCTGGTGCTGACGGATTTTTCCATCAGCGAGATCGCGCATCAGGTCGGCTTTGGGGACGAGAGCAATTTCTCGACCCGCTTTGCCGCCATGGTGGGGCAAAGCCCCCAGCAATACCGCAAAAGTGCGATGAAGCCCGCCGGAGCCGAGTGACTGCGCTTTGAAGATTTTGGGTTTTGGGAAAGAAGGCATTTTTCATGAAAACCGAACGCATTGACCGTGTGCGCACCGCCCTGCGCGCAGCGGGACTGACCCAGATGATCGTCTGCGACCCGAAGAGCATCTGGTACCTGACCGGGGTCTCCGTTGACCCCTATGAGCGGCTGCTGGCGCTCTATCTGCCGGTGGACGGCGAGCCGGTGCTGTTTTTGAACCGGCTGTTCAACGTTCCCAGCCCGCCATGCAAGGCCGTCTGGCATACCGACACCGACGCCCCCGTGGCGCAGATTGCTGCGACCGTGGACGCGGAAAAACCGCTGGGCATCGACAAGGAGTGGCCCGCCAAGTTCCTGATTCCGCTGATGGAAGCTCACCCTGCCATGAAGGTGGTGCTCGCCAGCGATTGCGTGGATGACTGCCGCGCCTGCAAGGACGCCGAGGAGCAGGCACTGATGCGCACCGCCTCCCGCATCAATGACGCCGTGAACGAGGCTGCCAAGCAGTATGTAAAGGCCGGCATGACCGAGCGCGAGGTTGCCTCCTTCATCGACAGCCAGTACCGCGCCCACGGCTGCGAAGGGCCGAGCTTTACCACGATCGTCTCCTTCGGTGCCAATGCCGCCGACCCCCACCACGAGCCGGATGACACGGTGCTGAAGCCCGGCGATTGTGTGCTGTTCGACATGGGCTGCATCAAGGACCGCTACTGCAGCGATATGACACGCACCTGGTTCTGCGGTCAGCCCACGGAGAAGCAGGCCGCCGTGCATGAGCTTGTGCGCCGCGCCAACGAGGCCGCCGAGGCGCTTATCAAGCCCGGCGTGCGGTTCTGCGACCTTGACGCTGCCGCCCGCAGCCTGATTACGGCGGCCGGCTACGGCGAATACTTCAACCACCGGCTGGGCCATTTCATCGGCCAGACCGACCACGAGAAGGGCGATGTCAGCAGCGCCAACACGGCCGTTGCCAAGCCCGGCATGATTTTTTCCATTGAGCCGGGCATCTACCTGCCCGGTGAGTTCGGCGTCCGCATTGAGGATCTCGTCCTTGTGACCGAGACCGGCTGCGAGGTACTGAACCGCAATGACAAGCACTGGGCGGTTGTAGGCCAATAACGCCCCGCATAGACAAACAGCTCCCCCGCCCGCACTGCTGCGGACGGGGGAGCTGTTTGTCTATTGCGGAATTGCTTAGTCGAGGAAGTTCTCGTTCAGGGTGACGCCGAAGTCGCGGGCGATGGCGCGCAGATCATCATCGGTGATAGTCTGGCGGATCAGGCCGCCGCCCATCGACAGCACCTTGACATAGATCTCGGCGCTCTTTTCGATGGTGTGCGCCAGACCGAAGGTGATGTCAAAGTCCGGGCCGGAGGCAAACAGGCCGTGCTGCGCCCAGACGGCAGCCTGATAGGTCTTCATCTTCTCGGAGGTGGCCATGGCGATGTCCGCGCCGCCCGGCACCATCCACGGGCAGACGCCGACACCCTCGGGGAATACAACGGGGCACTCGGTAGCGCTCTGCCACAGAGCGCGGGTGAAGTCGCGGTCGGTCAGCGGCAGGATATAGGTCAGCGCAATGACATTGGTGGCGTGGCAGTGGTAGATCACACGGTTGGCACCGTTGGTGGCCGCCTTGCGGACGCTGTGGTTCATGAAGTGGCTCGGGAACTCAGAGGTCGGGCGGGCACCCTCGGCCAGACCCCAGACAATGCGCCAGCTGTCGCCCTTGTCGTTGATCTCCACGATGCCGATGCTGTGGATGGGATCTGGCTCGACATTGCGGAAGAACTTGCCGGAGCCGGTCGTGATGAAGTACTCCCCTGCAAGGTTATCGGCCTGAACACCCATGTTGACCCACTCGCGCGGCTCGGCGTCGAAGTAGGGGCGGCAGGCAGCGACCTCCTCTGCCGTCATGCGGTAGGTCAGGTTGCCGCCGTTGCGCTCATGCCAGCCCTGCAGCCAGCCATCGTTGCACATGCGGATAAAGCCCTTCACACAGGGGATTTCATAGATTGTAGACATATTTTTTGCTCCTTTATTTGAATCTGTAGGGAGGGGTCTTGACCCCTCCGTGCCCTCTTGCCAACAGTACAGCAAAACGCCAGATGTGCGTTTCCTATGCGGAGTGGCCAAGTCCACTCCCTACAAGCCAACCCGTAGGCTGCATTACCGGGTGACAATATCCACCGGCACATTGAAGATCTTTGCGACCTTCAAAATCGTGTCGATATGACGGCCCGGGGCGGCGGCCATGTGGTGGGTGGGGCCGGCCTCGCTCCAGCGGTTGCAGAACTCGCGTGCGCCGCAGCTGAACCGGGTGCGCATGTTGGTATCGCCAAAGGTGAAGATGGGGCCCGGCTCGTTGACGCCCTCGGCCACGACAAACTTGAAGTGGCCGTCCTTGTCCTGCGTGATGCCGAGGTAGGTCACATCGCCCACCGGCGGATAGAACTGGGTCAGGTAGCCGCCGCCGGTCTTGCCGTGGAACACCGGCACGATCTTCATGGTCGGCTTCTTGGCCTGAGAGATGTCGGCATCGCCGGAACCGGAGTGGCCGATGATGCAGATATCCTCGTCGAAGTCAATGGAGTACATCTCGCTCAGCTGGCCGCAGCCGGAGATCGTCTTGAGGATGGACATAGCCATCGACACCTTGATGTCGCCCTCGACTGCACAGGCAACGCCCTGCTTGATCAGCATCGAGAATGCAGGGATCAGCATCGAATCCAGCACGCCCGCCTTGCCCTGCGCAAAGCCGTCATAGTGGCTGGCCACAAAGGCGATCTTCTCGTCCTTGACCCACTGCTCAAACGCGACCACATAGCGGGCCATATCCCAGACCTTCTCAATGGTGCCGCCGCCCTCAATGTCAAAGGTGTCCAGAATATCCTGTGCCTTGGCGCGGATGGCGTTTTCATCGGTGATATTGTCGGCAATGGCCCACATCTTCTCCCAGTCGAACTGCTTGGTGTAGAGCCACATGCGGTTGTACAGGTTTGTCTCGTCAATGTACAGATCCATCATGCCGGGGTAGGGGCGGCCGATCTGGGCCAGATTGGCATCGCGGAAGCGGCGGCGCACCTGCGCGGCCTTGCACCAGTCGTTGATCTCGGCCGCGACAACGGGGTCGCCGCCCTCGACCACACCGGTGATGACGGCATGGCGCTTGCCGGCGCGCTCCAGATCCGCGACCATCTCGCCAACGGCACCGCAGGCGTACAGCTCGCCCAGCCATGTCGGGATGTCGGTGTTGGCGTAGTCGGGCGCTTTCTTCTTCTGGACATTGACCAGCACGACCGGCACATCCAGATCGCGCACTGCCGGCAGCATATTATAAGAGGTAGCGTAGGTCAGCAGCTGCAGGATGACCAGATCAACATCGGCAGCGCGGAACTTATCGCCTGCTGCCATCGACTGCTCCTTGGTCGTGACGATGCCGCCGTCAACGATCTCAACGGTGTTGGGCAGCGTCTTCTTGAAGGCGGCGTACTGGCCCTCAAACTCCGGCACCAGCGTGGGGAACTGCGGCAGATAAGCGCCCAGCGCAATAGCAAACACGCCAACGCGGGCCTTGGTTTCAACTAACATGGTGGACCTCCTGTATATGAATTTGTTGTATTTGGTAGGGGCCGGGCATGCCCGGCCCTGTCGTGTAAGGCAAAAGGTTGTTTGCGGGTAAGTAGGGCGGGGTGCCCCCACCCCACCGGGCCGTTTACTGCGGCTGATATTCCTTAATCTCAAAGCTGCGCTTGATAGCGGCGCGGGCCCCGGCCAGATCAGCAAACACACCCGCGTGGATGAACTGCACCATCAGGTTGCCCAGCGCCGTGCCCTCGGTCGGGCCGGCAAAGACAGGCAGGCCGGTCGCGTTGGCGGTCTGCTGGTTGAGGTAGGCATCCTGACTGCCGCCGCCCACAATGTTCAGGCTGGTGTAGGTCTTGCCTGTCAGCGTCTGCAGCTTTTCCACCGCGCGGCGGTAATCCTGCGTCAGGGAGTTGTAGACACACTGCATAACCTCACCGGTGGTGACCGGGACCCGCTGCTGCGTGTCTGCGCAGGCAGCCTTGACCTCCTCGATCATCGACTCCGGCGCCAGAAAGCGGTTATCGTCCGGATCGACACAGCTGGGGAAGTCTGCCGCCCCCTTGGCGGCGGCGATCAGCTCAGGGAAGCTGGGCCGTGTACCGGTCTGCTCGCCCAGCTCGCGGCGGATGGACTGGATCATCCACAGGCCCATGATGTTCTTGAGATAGCGGTAGCGGTACTCGTAGCCGCCCTCGTTCGTAAAGTTGGCAGCGCAGCTCTCGGGGTCGGTGATGGCGCGCGGGTTTTCGACGCCGAGCAGGCTCCATGTGCCGCTGGAGAGGTAGGCGGCGAACTCGTCCCGCGCCGGCACCGCCAGAAAAGCCGAGCCGGTGTCATGGGTCGCAGGCAGGATGACCTCGGCATCAAAGCCGACCTCCGCCTGCACCGCCGGGGTCAGATGCCCCAGCACAGTGCCCGCCGTTTTGATGGGCTGGAAGATACTGCGCGGCAGGCCGAGCCTTTGCAGCAGCGCATCGTCCCAGTCTTTGCTGTCCGCGCCGACCAGTGCCGTTGTACTGGCGTTGGTATACTCGTTGGCGGCCACGCCGCAGAGCAGGTAGTTGAGGTAGTCCGGCACCATCAGGAAGGTCCGGGCGGCTGCCAGCTGCTCGGGGTGTTCCTTCTTGAGGGCCATGAGCTGGTAGACCGTATTGAACGGCTGGTACTGGATGCCGGTGCGGGCATAATGCTCGGCAAAGGTCAGGCCGTACTCCTTTTCAAGCGCCTCGCGGATGCCCTCGGTGCGCTCATCGCGGTAGGCCACGGCATCGCCGATGCGCTGCCCTGCCTCGTCCAGCAGAACGAAATCCACCGCCCAGGTGTCAATGCCGATGGTTGCGGGGGCAAACCCGGCGTCGTGGGCAGCGCGCAGGCCGTTGACGACCTCTCTGGCCAGTGTGTCGATGTCCCAGCAGAGATGGCCGTCCTTGCGTCGGACGCCGTTCTCAAAGCGGTAGACCTCCTGCAGGACGATCCTGCCGTCCTGCACGGTGCCGACAATGTGCCGCCCGCTGGATGCGCCGATGTCGACCGCCAGTGTACAAGTCTGCATAGTGTTCTCCTTCTTTGCAAAATGACAGTACTTTTCACTCAATGTATCTGCATTATACGCCGCCGTCTGCGGCTGTTCCATCCCCAAAACAACTTGATTCTTTGTGAAAATTCCATTCTTTCCCCCGCCCTGCCGTTCCCCTTTGCCGCAGCATCAGGGCACAGGCGGGTAAGCAGGCTCACTTACAAAAAAGGGAGGGCCGCCGAAGCGGCCCTCCTCAACAAGCTGTACCAGATCTTTTCCGCAGCCTTTTCCTTTGACAGAATCCACCAGATAGAGCTTTTGGAGCTCTGCGCAATCGTCCAGTCCTTCAAATTCCACAAACCCCGCACCGCCAATAACCTGTCCGTCCTTTACTCCTATCAAGTGATCAACGCGCCAAAGCACAAAACAAATCCAATAGCACCCACCGCCATAAACGCCAGACCTATTCCAGCGGATTTTTTTCTTTTTTCCATAAGCTGTAACTGTTCACCGTCTATAGCTTTCAGCGGATACTTTCTTCTTTGTATCAGATATAACAGCAATCCGCTTGAATTGTTTCCGTTTGCTGCAAGCAAACCCCATAGCTTCGGATGTTCCAATCCACGCGCAGCAGCATCAAGCACTGTTACTTTGTAGATCTGATAAACGGTTTCTGCACCGCCAACAACCGCGACTGCACCAAATATCACAGCCAAAACAATATTCCACTCTAACATCAATTTCTCCTTAAATCCGTTTGATAATTTGATAAAGCAACACGGACGAGCTCATAATAGCCAGACAAAATACCACAAGCAAATAATAGCTCTTGTCCGGCAAAAACATACTTAACGCAATCAACAGAATCACTGTAACAGCATTAAGCATAATAGCGCCTATCAATTTCTGTGTGCTTTTGACAACATTTGTACATTCTTCCAGATGCTCCATCATTTCCCGGTCCCCCTTTAATAAGTCATCAAGACTTATGGAATAAAGATCGCTTAACGCAATGACGCTGATAATATCCGGATACGATTTTTCGTTTTCCCAATTTGAAATTGTCTGTCTGGACACATGGATCTTTTCCGCAACGGCTTCTTGCGTAAATCCGGATTTCATACGAGCATCCTTCAGCTTTTTCCCTATCTCCATATTCGCAGTCCTCCTTTCGGGAACATCATGTCACATTGTCCCTCTATTGTCTATCAAATTGCTTTTACATGAGGAGCTTTCAAGCGTCAAAATTGTTTTACATAACGAATGAACGCAGTTTTAATGCCCCTTACAGCCCCCGGGCTGCTGCATTCAGTATACCACGCTTTTTTCTTTCAGGAAAGCGTCTGCACACAAAAAACAAACCCCTGCCGTGCTCAAGGCACGCAGAGGTCTGATGGCAATTCCGATACTTTTTCTATTTCAGGGGACGACCGCTTTCTGCCATCGGCACCGACAGCTTCATGTCATGCGCGCAAAGCCCTGACGAATCAGATAGTCTTTTTTGCCGACAGAATTGCAAAAACCCAAAATATTTGTTATGATAAAATAAAAGACAGGAATGTATGCTGCTGTTCTCAATGATGGCAAAAAGAAAGAAGAAAGGACGGAAACGGCATGATTCACATTGGAATTGTTGACGATCAAAAGGAAGCGCGGCATCAATTACAGCAGGAAATCGCACGCTTTTCTGACGAATATGCCATAGCATTTGATGTGCAGGAATATGACAGTGCTTCCGCCTATCTTTCAGACAGGAATCACGCCTGTGATATTTTGTATCTGGACATAGATATGCCCCAAATGTCGGGGATGGAGCTGGCAGAAGAAATACGGAAAACAAATTCCCGTGTTTTGATCATCTTCTGCACAAACCTGCAACAATTTGCCATCAACGGTTACAGCGTCTCTGCGCTGGGCTTTATGATAAAACCGGTGCAGTGGTATTCCTTGCAGATGTACCTGAACCGTGCGCTGAAAGTAATACGCGAACGGGAGGCGCAACAAAACAACCCCGCGGAGAAAAAGCTGCTGATAAAAGACGGTGCTGTTACCCGGCTGATTGATTCCGGTACTATTGAATACATTGAAGTGCAGCAGCATGATTTGCTGTATAACCTTTTGGATAAAGAAACCGGGCGGTGTGAGGTGATTAAAAACCGAGGCTCCATGCAGGAGATTGCCGCTGCGCTTTCTCCACTTGGATTTGTCCGATGCAGCGCCGGATTCTTGGTAAATATGCGCTCTATTACAGCGGTGAGCCGTATGAATATTTACATCGGCCAAAAGGTCCTTCCCATTGGACGCACCTACAAAGAGTCTTTTTCTGATACGTTTTCCAAATATCTTGCAAAGAAAGGTTGGGAAAACCCGTAATGATTTTGAGCTTTCTCTTCAGCAAGCAGGTTTTGCTGGGAATGTTGTTGGGGGCCTGCCTGTTTGTGCCATGGAATCAACGGCGGACCTATTTTGTCCTGCGCCTTGTGCTTAGCGTGGCAGCACTGATGGCGGCCTCCGGCTCTGTCACCGGCTCTCCTGCGCCTACATGGACAGTGCTGCTGCTGAATACCCTGCTGATTTACCTGCAAATTTTAGTTTGCTTTGATTGCAGTCTGCTGCACGCAGCATTCTATACCACCTGTGCCTATGCCGTACAGCATATCACCAGCAAGTTGGTTTATATGCTTGTGTTCTGGCTGCGGCAGATACATGGCTCGATGAATTTTTATGTCGTTCTCCCGCTTTTGCTGCTGTGTAATGTACTGGTTGCCTTGCCCATCTACTTCCTGTTTACAAGGCGTTTCCGGCGTGGGCAGCTTTTGTTTGATAACGTCAAAACCGTTTTGTATTCCGGGCTTTTTTTAATCGCAGCGGTATATCTGAGCGTTGTGTTGGAAGACGTTCTGGACACTGCATCGGATTCTTACCTGACGGCATACCTTGCATTGAATACTTTTTGTGTTCTGTTCGCCGTTACGGTTCTGGCGCTGGAGTTTTCAAATTGCAGCATCAAGCATCTGGAACATGAAAACAGCGTTCTGGAACAACTGTTGGAATGTGACCGCCAGCAGTATGAGCAGGCGCAAAAGGATATGGAAAAAATCAATATCCGTTACCATGATCTGAAACAGCAATATTCCCGCGCCACGGAAGAGGAGCGCACCAAGCTGGAAACCGAGATGGAAAACCTGAACCTGCGCTATTTTACAGGGAATAAAGCGTTGGATATAACCCTTACGCAAAAAGCCGGCCTGTGTGCGCAGAACGCAATCCAGCTGATTTGCTCGGCTGACGGCAGCTGCCTTGCCAAAATGAAGCATTACCATATTTATTCGCTGCTGGGCAATGCGTTAGATAATGCGATCGAGTGTCTGACCACGGTGGCCGATGCAGAAAAAAGAGTTATCACCTTGAACATCAGCCGCTGCCGGGATATGGCGGTGATTCGCGTGGAAAATTATACCCCTGTCGAACCTGTGCAGCACTGCGGTACCTTGGTGACAACCAAACAGGACGCGGCAGAGCACGGTTATGGAATGAAGAGCATGAAAAGCATTGCCGAATCTTACGGCGGAACAGCCGATTACTTTGTGGAGGACAGTATATTCTACCTTGTTGTGACACTTCCGTTATTGGAAACCGCCTCCTGATTACCCCAGAGTCTCCTGCAGCGTGATGCGCTGCGGGAGGCTTTTTTGTTTGGCAATGGTGCAGAGTATGCCGCTTTTTTTGACATTTATGCCAAGCCCGTTGACGGATGCGATTCCTTTATATATGATACAAATGTGATGAAGATGTGAAAGAACATCTCCGGCAAGCCCGCGGCTATGCTGTGGCAGCTCTCCCGCAAAAAGGCAGTGCACGGCCTCTTGCGCAGCAGCTGTCCCATCCTGACATTGTAGTACTTAGGAGGAGAAAACCTATGGCACAAAAGCAACCTGCCGATCAATCCCGGCGTTGGCTGGGTCTGACCGGTTCAGCGGTTCTGCTGGCAAACCTTGTTTTGACAGGAACCTCGATTGCCTTTCAGCAGGAAGGTGAAGTAAACCACGCACTTGGTATTGAAGGCTCCAATGCTTCTTACGGCGGAACAGAATTCTCGGCAGACGGTTCTTTGACGGATACAAGCTACGCTGCTTATATTCAGGCCGCCTATGAATTCTGTGAGCAGGAAGAGGCGGAGGGCAGCGTTCTGCTGTATAACCGCAATAACGCACTGCCCCTCTCTGAATCTGAGCGCAACGTGACCGCCTTTGGCCGCGGCAGCATTGACCCGGTATTCCGCAGCACCGCAGGCGGTTCCTCTACCAACAAGGAATACCAGCAGACGCCCGTTGATGCCTTGCAGGGCGCGGGCTTCAATGTCAACCAGACGGTACTGGACGCCTATGCAAATGCTCCGGCACCGGAGGCAAGAAGCGTTTCCAGTGTTGGCGAGTATGATCCGGCGCTGTTCACCGGCAGTGTGACAGATTCGTTTGCGTCCTATGGCGATGTTGCCTTTGTCACGCTCTCCCGTTTTGCTACGGAGGGCAACGACCTTGCCATGGTCAATGACAAGGGCAAGCGTATGCTGGAGCTGGATGACAACGAAAAAGCCATTTTCCAGAAAATCAAGGACTCCGGCAAGTTCAAAAAGGTCGTCGTATTGCTGAACTCTGTGTTTGCAATGGAAATGGACTGGCTGGATGAATATAACGTTGATGCAGTCCTGTGGGTGGGCAACCCCGGTTTCTATGGTATGCCCGGTGCCATTCGTGTGGTGACTGGTGAGGTCAATCCCTCCGGCCATACGCAGGCAACCTTTGCGGCAAACTCTCTGTCTGCCCCCAGTGCCGAAAACTTCGGTCTGCACGCCTATGACTATGCGGGCAAAACGCCCCGTGCCGCCGGTGACAGCTTTGTCAGCTATAACGAGGGTATTTACGTCGGCTACCGTTACTATGAAACCCGTTATGAGGATACTGTCCTGGGACAGGGCAATGCAGATTCTGCCGCGGGCGCCAAGGCGTCCTCCGACGGATGGAACTATGCAGAGGAAGTCTGCTTCCCGTTCGGCTATGGTCTTTCTTACACAACCTATGAGTATGCACTGGATAACCTGAGCTACGATGCGGATGCAGATACCTTTACGGCTACGGTTACGGTAAGCAACACCGGCAGCGTGGATGGTAAGGCTACGGTGCAGCTGTATGCGCAGTCTCCGTACACCGATTATGACAAGGAAAACCTTGTTGAAAAGTCCGCCATTCAGCTGATGGGTTACGACAAGGTGGATGTTGCCGCAGGCGCTTCCGAGACGGTTCAGCTGGAGGTTCCCGGCTATTTCCTTGCATCCTATGACTCTCACGGTGCCAAGGGCTACATTCTGGACCCGGGCGACTACTACTTTGCTGTCGGCAATGGTGCCCACGAGGCTCTGAACAATGTTCTTGCCCTGAAGTGCGGCAGTGCTGTGGAAGGCAAGCTGATGGATCAGGACGGCAATATTGTTGCCGGAAACACCGCAGCCGCAGCCAAATGGACCGCTCCCAACACGACTGTGGACACAGAAAAGTACCGTACTTCCCCCTACAACAGCGATGTTGAAGTCACCAATACGTTTGACGATGCAGATGTAAACTACTGGGCCAACGATGATGAGAAAATCACCTATCTGTCCCGCAGCGCATGGGATACTACATACCCTGTCACGCTGGCAACGCTGACCGTGAATGACAAGCTGTACAATGGCCTGAATATGCAGACCTATGCAAAGGCTGCCGATGCCAAGAGCGTTTCGGACTTTAATCTGGGTGTTACGCTGGATGAAAAGATCAACTTCATTGATATGAAGGGCGTGGCCTTTGATGACCCGAAGTGGGATGACTTCCTGTCCCAGATGACGCTGAGCGAGCTGCTCATCAATATGGGCGATTCCAAGGGCATTAAAGCGGTCAAGGCTGTCAATAAGCCCGGCTGCACCATCGTGGACGGCCCCGAAGGCATGAACGGTCAGTTCAAGTATGGCGACCGCCGCAACTGCACCGGCTGGGCAACGCTGCCCATCATCGGCGCATCTTGGGACCACGATCTGCAAACCCGTTTTGGTGAAATGTATGGCGAGGATGCATTGTATGCGTCTATTCCCATTGCTTATGCGCCCGGTGCCGACACGCTGCGTTCTCCCTATTCCGGCCGTACCAGCGAGTATTTCTCTGAGGATGGCGTGCTGAGCTACTACGCAGCCAAGAACGTTTCCCATGGTATGCGCAACAAGGGTCTGATTGGCACGGTCAAGCACTTCTTCCTCAATGAGCAGGAAGCAGGTCGTCAGGGCATCTCCACCTTTGCCAACGAGCAGTCCATCCGTGAAATCTATATCCGCGCCTTTGAGGGCTCTCTGGCCGAGGGCGATTCTCTGGGTGTTATGACCGCCTATAACCGTATCGGCGTTATGTACGCAGCGGCAAGTCAGGGTATTCAGCATATCCTGCGTGATGAATGGAACTACGGCGGCTATATTATTGATGACGCTCTGACTGCTTCTGAGTATTCTTCTGCTCCGGAAATGCTGATGGCAGGCACCAACATTTTCTGTCTGGATACCGCACGCCCGACAGAAATTGAAAAACTGATTACTTCCACCGATGACGGCGATCTGCTGCAAAAGGTTTTGGATTCCAACCATTATCTGTACTATATCATGCTGAAATCCAGCATGGGCGGTGCTTCTGCTGAGGATATGGTCGTTTCGGATGCTGCACCGTGGTGGCAGACCGCGCTGAGAGTGATCGATGCGATTGCGATTGCCCTTGTTGCAGCTTCCGCCGTCATGTATGTACTTCACACCTACACGGACGTTTTCTCCGAGGAAAAGCGGAAAAATCGTTCCTCTGCGAAGAACTGAGAGGTGGAAAAGAATGAATAAGCTATTGAAAAATAAGGCTTCCGGCAGTTATCTTTGCCTTGCTGCCGCAGTAGTGGCCCTGATTACCGCTATTGTATTTCTGGCAACACAGGAAACCGCTGCTCCTTTGGGACATACCGGTACCCTTCCGGGTGTTGTGCTGCTTGTGGGTGCGGCTGCTTCTTTGATTTTCTTCTTTGTTTCGGTTCCTTTCAGCGCACTGATTCAGGCTGTTATTTATAATGCGGCCCTTTATCTTGTCGTCGTTCAGCTGTATTTTGTGTTTGCCGATGTAATCAACCATGTCACCTTCGCCGGTGGCAATGCAGGTTTGTGCGTCTTTTATATGGCAGGCGCACTGGTTGCAGCGCTGCTCAGCGTGATTGCCTGCTTCTGCAAGCAAACGCAGGCCGGCAACGCCAAGGCTGATGCAAAGCAGTTCACCGCAGCCGGTGCTGTTGCCGTTGCAGCTGTGGCCTGTGTGGGTGTTGTTTCCCTGCAGGGAAACAACCAGCCCGCAGCAGGTGCCGGTGATGTTACCGCAGCAGAGCAGACTTCCACCGAAGGCGTCAGCATGAACTATGCAGACAACGCATTTGTCAACACCTCTCTGGAGGATATGGTGGCCATTCCGCAGGAAACCTGGCTGGAAAAAGAGGAAAACGGCGAAGTTGCCTACTACTTTGAAGGTCAGTACACCGAAGGTTTCAGCACCATTGTTGACCCGGCCTGTCTGGATATGTACTGCTACACCGATGGTTCTATGCACGGCACGTTCAGCGGTCCCACGACCTCTGTTGGCGGCGGCGTGGTGTCGCAGGTATACGGCTACTGGTATACTTACGATGAATCCGGTGAGAAAAACTTTGTTGTTCATATCTCCGGCAATCTGGATGCTGACGGAACGGTCCGCCCGGTCAACACCGAAGGCGGCGCAGATGCGGATGTATACATTTTCGACACCGATCATGGCGCCTACAACTGGGAAGCAAGCCTGAGCTATGGCGTTATGGGTGGTGGGTTCACCCGTAACATCAACATCTACGGTCAGACGTATGCACCGGTACAGAGCCTGACGGTCGATTCTTCCAACCTGCGTACCTTCTATACCGGAGATGCTTTTGACGCCGGGGATCTGGTTGTAACGGCAGTGCGCGCCAACGGTGCAGAGGAAACCATCTGGAATGGCCGCCTCACCTATACCGGGTATGATTCTGACACCACCGGCACCAAAACCGTAACGGGGCATTTCCTGGGTTCTACCGTTACCTTTGAAGTCAACGTGGAAGAGCTTGTGACCGAAAATTATACCGGTTCTTATGAGCTGGTTCAGGGTGAACAGCCCACTGCTACCGAGGCAACCTTGCTGGTTGATTACTCGCACAAGGTATGCAGCATCACCGCGGCAGATGGTTCGGCCTCCATTTCCGGCACCTTGGTCGAGGTGAAGGACGATGCTCTGGTATTGACCCTGAACGGCAGTGAGCAGCTTGAGGTGCCTATGGTCGAAACCGAAAGCGGCAAGCAGGTCACAATTCCTGCCCACGATGAGGTGGTTTCCGGCTGGGGATACAGCAATACCTACTCTATCGGGGAATCCACCCTCACGATTGTTTCTGCTGAGTAACGCAGCCTCCAAAGCGGAAGAAACTTCCGGAAAAGGCTAGGATGCTTTTGTACAAAAGCATTCCGCTGCGGGTGAATCTCTGCAGCACCGATTTATTCTGACATTCTCATATTTACTTTTTTCTCCGAAAAGGCCTACTGCATTTATGCAGTAGGCCTTTTCAGCTTGTAGAAAAAACCTGTTACCGGAAGATTTGTAGGGATGGGTCTTGACCCATCCCCACATCTGGCCGCGCACAGCGCATTCAATCGCGCCGAATGGCGCGCGGTTTCCCGATATATCGTGCTTTTGGCAATGCGGCACGGAACGGTCACTGCGCCCGCAGGCGCGTTTCGGAGCGCAACCGCCGCACAGCGGCGGCTCTTAGCGCGGAGATAGACCGTTCCCTACAATGCAGCCGAAAGGCCGCAATCATCCCGTTGGGTTTATCGACAGTCTAAAAAGACCTACTGCATTTATGCAGTAGGTCTTTTCTCAGTTTGTCGAAAAACCACATTCCCTGTGTATTGAACGTGTACTTTTTATTCCTTTGTGGTATGCAATACAACACACTCATACGGACGCAGGGTCTCTGAAGGGTTATCTGCGTAGTTTCCTATCAGTTTTTCTGCGGTCGTCCAAGCGTCAGGCAGTTCAGCGTGGATTTCTTGCTCTGTCAGGTTGCAAAGTACAAGAAGTTCTTCCTTGTCCGCCGAGCCATAGCGCCGATAAGCCAGCAGGTCCGTGTTATCGGGGTAAAGAAATTCAATTTTTCCCTCACTTATGACCCGGTGTTCCTTCCGCAAGCGTACCATCGCTTTGTAGAAGCTATAAATCGAATCCGCATCACTCGTCTGCGCCGCAGCGTTGATGCTCTTATAGTTATCCGCCACGCCAATCCACGGCGTACCTGACGTAAAGCCTGCGTTGGGGCTGCTGTCCCACTGCATGGGAGTACGGCCGTCATCCCGGCTGCGCTGTGCCAGAATATTCAGCGTTTCCGCCTCGGATTTGCCTTGCTCACGCAGGATCTTATAGTAGTTAAGACTCTCCACATCACGGTACTGGTCAATTTCGGTAAAATGAGGATTCGTCATGCCCAGTTCCTCGCCCTGATAAATATAGGGTGTGCCGCGCATACAATGAATCGCCGTGGCCAGCATTTCGGCGCTTTCTCTCCAATAGGTCGTGTCACTGCCGAACCGGCTGACGGCACGCGGCTGGTCGTGGTTGCACCAAAACAAAGCGTTCCAGCCGCCGTGTTCCTGCATTCCCTCCTGCCATGTCTGGAACAAACGCTTCAGCGCCCCATGGTCGGGGGGCATCAGCTCCCATTTTTGCCCATTTTTATAGTCCACTTTCAGGTGATGGAAGTTGAAGCACATCGTCAGTTCATGGTTTTTCTCTGATGTGTACCCGATGCAGTTTTCCAGCGTAGTGGAGGACATCTCCCCGACAGTCATCATACCGTCAATACCGCCTGCGGCCACCAGTTCTTTCAGATACCTGCCGACATTGCAGCCATCCGTATAGAAACGACGGCCATCGCCCTCCAAGTCGTCTTCGTACAGTTCCGGTTTGGAGATAAGATTGACTACATCAAAGCGGAAGCCCTTGATTCCCTTCGCTTTCCAAAAGCGCAGGATGTCGGCCATTTCGGCACGCACAGCAGGATTCTCCCAGTTCAAATCAGCCTGCATGACATCAAACAAATGCAGATACCATTTACCCAACTGCGGCACATACTCCCACGCGGAGCCTCCGAATTTGGACACCCAGTTTGTGGGGCAGCGGTCGGGAGAGCCGTCCTTGAAAATGTAGTAGTCCTGATATTTTTTATCGCCTGCCAGTGCTTTTTGAAACCACTCATGCTCGGTGGAGGTGTGGTTGAACACCATATCCAGCATCAGGCCGATACCGCGCTTGTCGGCTTCCCGAATCAATTCGTCCAAATCATCCATCGTGCCGTAGCGGGAATCCACCGCACGGTAGTTGGCCACATCATAGCCGTTGTCCCGCTGGGGTGAAGGGAAAAACGGTGTCAGCCATAGGTAATCCACACCCAAATCCGCCAAATAGTCCAGCTTTTGGGTGACGCCTTTCAAATCGCCAAAGCCATCCCCATTGGAATCATGAAAGGATTTCGGGTAAATTTGGTAGACAACCTTGTCCTTGAAATTGTACATTGCAAACCCCACTTACATTCAGAACCGAATCAGGCAACGCCTTTTTTCTTGCCGATGGCAACCGTCAGCACAAAGGGGACGACAATAGCAATCAACATACACAGCGCAAAGCTGAGCATATAGGTCGGCTGGATAGACAGAATACCGGGGATACCGCCGACACCGATTGCGTTGGCCGTGGTGGAGGTTGCCACACAGACCACTGCGGCTGCTGCGGAACCAATCATGCCGCAGACAAACGGGAAGTGATACTTGAGGTTGACACCGAACATGGCCGGCTCAGTAACACCCAGATAGCAGGAGATGCAGGAAGGAACATTGACTTCCTGTGCAGCAGCGTTTTTGCGCTGCAGGTAGATCATGCCCAGCACGGCAGAACCCTGTGCAATGTTGGACAGTGCAATCATCGGCCACAGCATGGTGCCGCCAAAGTCGGCAATCAGCTGCATGTCAATGGCGTTAGACATGTGATGCAGACCGGTAATAACCAGCGGCGCATACACAAGGCCGAAGATAGCACCGAACACAACGCGGAAAGAGCCGGAGATACCTGCATAAACCACATCGGAGATGACAGAACCGATTTTCCAGCCGATAGGGCCGAGAACCGTGTGGGCGATGATAACGGCCGGCACCAAAGAGCAGAACGGAACCACAATCATGGAAACGACCGGCGGGCAGACTTTACGGAAGAAGCGCTCCAGATACACGAGCGTAAACGCGGCCAGCATAGCCGGAATGACCTGCGCCTGATAGCCAATCATATTGATCGTGAAAAAGCCAAAGTCCCATTTGGGGATGTCGGCTGCCGCCGTGGAGGCCACCGCGTAGGCGTTAAGAAGCTGGCCGGAAACCAGCGTCAGGCCCAGCACGATGCCAAGGCTCTGCGTGGTGCCCATCTTTTTGGTAACGGACCAGCAGATGCAGACCGGCAGCATATGGAAGATGGCCTCGCCAATCAGCCAAAGGAAGCTGTCAACACCGGACCAGAACTGACTGATATCACAAAGCGTCTGTGTGCCGTTGCCAAACAAATAAATACTGTCAATACAGTTGCGGAAGCCCAGAATCAGACCGCCGGTGATGATGGCGGGAATCAGCGGGGCAAAGATTTCAGCCAGCACGCTCATAATTCTTTGCAGTGCATTCTGATTCTGCTTGGCCGCGCTCTTGACGGCGTCTTTGGAAACACCATCAATGCCGGATACCGCGATAAAATCATTGTAAAAATCGTTGACCGTGTTGCCGATAATCACCTGAAATTGCCCGGCCTGTGTGAATGTACCTTTGGCAGATTTCAGAGACTCGATTTTGGCAACATCTGCCTTGGCAGGGTCATTCAGAACAAAGCGCATACGCGATACGCAGTGAGATACCGCCGCAATGTTCTCTTTTCCGCCGACATACGCAAGCAGCAGCCGTGCATCCTGTTCGTACTTGCCCATTTTATTTTTTCCTCCTTCAGAATCCCGCTAAAGCGGATATCCAAACTTGTATGAACAAGTTTGCCTTACAGCCTCAGTATAGTAAACTTGTTCATACAAGTCAAGCGCTTTTTCCGGAAGTTATATGCGTAGGCATGAAATTCGGTGCAGCGCACAAATTCTCCTCTTGAATTTTGGCTGAAAATACGATATACTAAATCAAATGTTTGAACAAGTTGAAGGGGGACTGCCGCCATGCCAAAAGCTAAATATGAAGGAATTTATCACAGCTTAAAAAAGCGTATTGAAGCGCAGGACTATCCCTATCAGTCCCTGCTGCCCAGTGAGAATACATTGCTCGAGGAATACGCCTGCTCCCGCAACACGGTTCGCCGTGCGCTGGCTGAACTGACCAACGATGGCTATGTGCAGGCCATGCAGGGGCGCGGAGTACGGGTGATTTATCAACCGGTGGGAAAAACCACATTTACCATCGGAGGTATTGAAACTTTTCAGGAAACCGCGCGGCGAAACCGGTTACACGCAGTGACAAAGGTTTTGGAGTTCAAAACCGTCATTGCCGATGAGCGCCTTGCCTCGCTGAGTGGGTTTTCCGTGGGCGATGAATTGTGGTACATCCGCCGGGTGCGGTATCTGGATGGAAAAGCACTCATTTTGGATATCAACTATTTTTTGACAGAGTTTGTTCCCGGTCTGACCCCCGAGATTGCGGCCAACTCCATCTACGATTATATAGAAAACACACTGGGTATGCAGATTATCACCAGTAAGCGCCGTATGACGGTGGAACACGCCACCGCGCAGGATGAAAAAGTCCTTGCCATGGACAGCTATGACTGCGTTGCCGTTGTAACAGACCAGACATTCAATGCCTCCGGGATGCTGTTTGAATTTACGCAGTCCCATCACCAGCCTGATTATTTCTGCTTTCAGGACATTGCCACCCGAAAAAAATGAGCATCGCCCTTTCAGGCTGGATACTCGTCATGCACTACACCCGTAGTGTATCCTTTTATACGATACAGGAGTATATCCCCTCTTATACCTCTTCCCGGCTCTTCATTGAGGTCCGAAGTCGTATCCTCCCCTGCGCTCAGAAATCATTCCCGATATCTCTCTCGAAGCCCAGAAACCTTGTTCCCTGAAAACTCAGCCTACCCGCATCGCCTTCCACGAGCATACCGTAGTCCTGCCCGCGTACAGCGAACTCAATGCGATCGCCGCTCTCGACCTCGAAGGTCACATAGTAGGAAGTGCTCGTCGTGCTATGGAACCCATGAGCACCGGAAGCATCGCCTGCCGCCGGATGGCTGTGACGGGTCGTATTCTGCCGCTTAGTCACGACCTTGGCTGGCACGGTTAATCTCGGGGATTGATTGTTCTTATGCCATGTGTTGAACCCTGTAACGGCAGTGTAAATGAATGTGCCGACAATGAAAAGGAAGACGGCGGTAAACATGAGGGGAAACAACTGGTCGAACAAGCCAAAAAACATGGTACTTCTCCTTATCCTTCGTTCAAGATTCTCTTTATCTCATCGAGGTCCTCGGCAAAATAGATACCTTCCTGCCGTTCTTTCGAGGAAAGCCCTTTGTCAATCATCTTTAACAGCAGTGCCTTCAAATCATCGTAGTAGCCGTTCAGGTTGTAAAGGATGCACGGTGCGTCTAAGTGTTTCAGGGATACTTTGGACATGACCTCTGCGATTTCCTCTAATGTGCCCGTACCACCGGGGAAAGCAATAAAGGCATCGCCGAGCTCAATCATCTTCGCCTTCCGCTCTGACATGTCTTTGGTCACGATAAGTCTGGTCAAGCCATCGTGCTGTAACTCGTTCTCGATAAAGAACTGCGGCTCAATGCCTGTCACTTTGCCGCCAGCCTGCAAGACACTGTCTGCGATTGCACCCATGAGCCCGGATTTTGAGCCGCCATAGACAAGCGCATTCCCGCTGCTGCCAATCCATGCGCCGAGTTCCTCCACGGATTTCCGCAGGCACGGGTCATTGCCTTCGTTCGCGCCTAAGTACACGGTGATGTTCATATTGCTTTCCTCCTGCTGTTATTATACTTGTGTATTCGGGGCGTTTGTGCTGCTGCTTTTAGCGAGAATATATCCGTGCCCCACTACACTTTTCAATTCATTTTTGCTCAGCCCCAACTTTTTGCGCATTACCTGCTCAAGTGACAGTCATGCAATGCAATCAGCGCTCTTGAATTTCTTTCCCGCTCATATGCTCGATTTCGATTTCAAAGACTTGTACTGCTTTTCCGGCATGCGCAATTTCTTCATCGACAAGCTGTTCGCTGGGATAGTATTTCATGGCAAACTGCTTTAAACGCCGCGTTGCCTCCGAACCGGCATCCATCAGATGGCACCTGCCGAACACTACAACGCTCTGCATGAACGGTGCCCAGCTTTCCGTTCTGACGGTCTCATTCCCATATACGGTGAAGCACACCTTATCGCAGGCACGCAAGGCATCGACTTTATACCCTTTCTTTGCACCGTGGAAATAAATCCTCTGTGCCTTGTCATCGTAAAGATAGTTTACCGGTATGGCATACGGGTATCCGTCATCGCCATTCACTGCAAGCACACCACGCCGACTGGACGCCAGCCGCTGCTTTGCCATATCGATTGAGATTTCGTTTTTCTTTCTGCGCATTTCTCTGAACATTCCATTTCCCTTCCCTTCCTCCGTTTGATGCCTGTATTAGGCTTTGTTGTGACGCATCTGGAATATAGCACTATTATACGACAATTTTCGATAAAAAGAAATGCTGCATCCTCCAAATCCGGAAGATACAGCATTGTTTTTATAGCGAACATGACCGCAGCGAGTCGTTGGCATCAAAGGTTTACCGTCTTTTGTTGAGCACATATCTACACGCAGGTTTACCAGAAGCGGCAGGATTCCATCCGCAGCCAGATGAGCAAAACTCTCTACGGACCCATCTACCGCTCTGGTGACCCCGAAAAATAAAAATGGACGCGCAAACCAACGTTTGCACGTCTTTTTTGGTGGGCCAGGCAGGATTTGAACCCGCGACCAAGCGGTTATGAGAAAGCATCGCTGGCAAAAATCTCGAAATTACCGTAAAATTTTGTTGGTATTCTACAAATAAGAGCAACTGATTTTAGGTAATGTGTAGTAATTTTCGCAGCGTTTCCCGACCAAAATACAGAGCCGTAGATAAATTGGTAGATGAGTTCGTAGATGGGTTTTGTAGCAAAGCAGGATTAAAAGTCACACACAGAAATTAGAGGTTATGGCCGTAAGGCTAATACCTGTGCAACAAACTCATCCTCAGTCTGCACAAAGTGATAGGGCGCATACTCGCCATAGGCTTCGGGGCGGCTGATGGTCATAATTTCTACACCGGTATTCCCAATGGCTTCATTCAGCGCCCATTTCAAATCGGCTAAATGTTTCCCATGTACGGTTTCAAATGCTATGCAGCCGTGGGCATAGCGGTCTTTAGCGATAACATAACACATTGGTTTTTCCCATAATTGAAAAATTTGTAATAGCGGATTATTCTGTCGGAATTTCTGGCAGACGAAAAAGAACCCATTTTAGGAGATAACAAAAGAAGCGCGTACTGTGCTTCAGCTCCGCCCAATCACCCAAATCGCGATCTTGAAAAGAATGTATTCCATTTCGGTTTGACTGGATTGTTTTCAAATCTTGAATATCGTCATTATCTAATAAATTTAGCTCACTATAAAACTGTACTAGCTCATCTAGCATGATTTTCTCGACCTTATGTTCGCGCGTGTGTTCCTTTATTTTATCGTTTACTGCACGCTTTAACGATTTTGCTTGGGACTGATCGAGATAGCCATTTTTTACCACGTCTTGAATGGACTGGGATATCAGTCTCTTGACGGGTGCCTCTTGAAAGGTATCCCATTGCTTCCAGTTTGTTCTTTTATAATCATCCATATAAAAAGCGAGAAATATTTGAAGTGTTGTTTCAGTCAAAGACCCCAGCACAATCCATCCATTGAGCTTTAAGGCGCTTTGGTTCTGAAACAAATCCTCGTCAGCATGATATTTTCCACTTTTAATTATTTCTGCTAAAACTTCAGTTAAACTTTCAAAACGTATCATACATTCTTTCGATATTAGAAATCTGCTTTCGCCATTCGGGGAATATGATACGGTTTCCAACATTGCTTTAGTGAATTCGCGGCATGTAACCAGTAACAGTTCAGACAACTCAATCCAGCCACAATTAACTTCTCCGTCCCAGATAAGATCATTTGGCATAGCGTGCTCCTATACAAATACATATGATATCATAAATAAATGTGATTCATTTGGGATAAGAGGAAATCGGTACAAAGGAATTAGCCCTATATCCTGCAAAGACGTTTTTCCCCCAATGAATGCTATTATTATACCATTAAGTATCACTTATTGCTACTGCTTCGTTTAGCCTTTTGACGCAAAGATGTGCAAAAGAAAACCTATGCCTTTCAGACAACATATAGTGGTTTTATAAGTTGTTTTGCATTTCTAATCGTGCTATAATTGTGTCATAATAAAACTGTATAAGCAGGTGATGAAATGAGCGAAAACGAGCAGTTGCAGTTATTCGAAGATCAAGCAATCCGTACTGCTTGGGATGAAGCAAATGAGGAATGGTATTTTTCTATTGTGGATGTAATCGCCGTTCTAACGGGCAGTAAGGCCCCCTCTGCTTACTGGCGAAAACTGAAGCAACGCATGAGATCGGAAGGAAATGAAACCGTGACAAATTGTCACGGTTTAAAATTAAAAGGAGTCGATGGAAAACATCGCCTCACAGATGTTGCCACCACAGAGCAGTTACTTCGTTTAATACAGTCTATTCCTTCACCAAAAGCGGAACCAATGAAAATATGGCTGGCTCAAGTCGGACGTGAACATATTGAGGAAACTCTTGATCCAGAGCTGATTGCGGAACGCCTTGTTGAAACTTATGAGCGTAAAGGGTATACCCGCGAGTGGATCAACCAGCGTTTGCAGGCAATTTCTGCCCGTAAAGAATTGACGGACGAGTGGAAAGATCGTGGCATAGAAAAAGTTCGGAGTTTGCAATTCTGACGGATGAAATCACTCGCGCGTGGAGTGGAATGAGTACTCGTCAATATAAAACTCTAAAAGGTCTCAAAAAAGAGAGTCTTCGAGATAATATGAGTACACTTGAATTGGCATTGAATATGCTAGCGGAGGCCGCCACTACGGAAATATCTAAGCAACAGAAGCCGGATGGTCTTAATGAAAATCGTGCTGTAGCGCGTGCAGGTGGTGCAGCTGCGAAGGCTGCTCGTAAAAGCGTAGAGGAATCGACAGGAAAACCAGTTATAACGGCGCAAAATGCTGCACAGTTAAACCATGTGGTGGCGCAGATGATGGAAACAAGTGCTTCAAGCCAACGACAAGAAGAGCAAATCACATCGAAGGCAGATGTTATAGACGAGTAATCTTGGATTCATATAATAGTCCGTATAGAAGAAATCTCACAATGAAGCATCTGTTTACATAAACATTAGCGGGAGAATCGTTAAATGAAAATTTTGTTTTTGCATTTAAGTGACATGCATTTTGAGGAAAAGAAAAATTATAAAAATGATAACGTCGAACAAATTGTTGAGGCTCTTCACACACGGAGTACTGGTGAAGTAGAAGCTGTTGGCTTGATAATGACGGGAGATTTAGCGTTCAGTGGAAGGACCGAAGAATATGAAGCAGTATATCGCTTTATCGGGAAATTAAGAAGGCTCATAATAAATTCACTCAACATTGATCCGAATAGGTTCTTCGTATTCACTGTTCCCGGAAACCATGACAAGGACTATAACTTGAATTCGGCTTCGTCTCGAAAAGAATACGAACAGGTAGTCAAATGGGGTGCTGATAAAGACCAACAAGAGCAAGTGCTTGAATTGGAGTTTGCATCGCAGGAAGCGTTCTTTGGTTTTTCAAAACAAGAGCGTTGCGATTTCGGACGAAAGAATCATTTTTTCTTACGTAAGATTGTCGAAATTTCCGGATTCAAAATCGAAATTAACATGTTAAATACTGCGCCAATGTCACTTAAAGAGCAAGATGACAGAGGGCTTCATTATATTTCTTCGCAGGCTTTAAAAGAGTTCGAAGCACCTTCAGGCGCGGACTTTGTTGTGACGCTGATGCATCATTCTCATCAAAATTTTTGCGACAGTACGCGAGCAGAACTGGAGCGTGTCTTGTTTTCGAAGAACTCTATTGTTTTTAGTGGACATGATCATAACAATACAACCCAAAGACTATTCTATAATGATCAAGCAGCAACGATGATTATCTGCGGAGGAGCGCTTTCTAATCGTGGAAGCTGGGCTGATAGTGAATTTTTTGCATGTGTCTTGGATACGGACACATATGCATGTTTCCGATACAGATTTAAATTGGAAAAAGATATGTATCTGGTAACCCCTTTGGAGGCATTAACTCTTCCTTCAAAGCCATCATATGGTATACCCGGAACATTTCAAGAAGCCTATGAGGAAAAGCTTTTTAGTGATACTCAATATGGAATTTCGCAGAGTGTTTTGGATTACTTTGTTTTTCCTAGAATTCGCCGTGAAACAACCGATGAAGATTCTTTGACACGAGAAATATCCACTTTTGAAGAGTTCCTCAAAGAACTAGAAGCAAAGAAGCGGATTGCAATTTTAGGTGAATCTGGCTCTGGGAAAACAACATTACTGAAAAAGTTGTTCGATTATTACTGTAAGAAAAAGGTTGTTCTTTTTTGCAGCATTGATGAAATTGTAACAGGAAATCGGAACCGAATTTTGAAAGCAATATTCGAGGAAACCTACGGTTCAAACCCACTTGATTATCAGCGATACTGTCAACTTCCAAGTTCCCAAAAGATGTTACTAGTTGATGATATTAATCTCATTAAACCGTCTCATCTGGCTAAGTTATGGAAGGCATTGAAAAAGAATTTGATTATGTAATATACACATCCGACAACTCTGTTCAACTTGCTATTGAAGACCGTATAAAAGCATCGATAGGAAAGGATCTGTATACGCAGTACGAATTGCTTCGATTCTATAGCGACAAAAGGCAAGAACTAGTTGAAAAAGTTGTCAATATTAAAATGAAGAATTTTCCCAAGGCTGACGACATGGGAGAACTTATTATTTCTTCGCTAAAGAAGCAAAGACGTTATCTTTCACTTACACCAAGTACAATATTACAGTATATAAATTATTATCTCCAAAATCGAGCAACAGGTGTACAAACGGATGGCAATATATTTGGAAAAGTGTTCGAAGCCTCCATTACAACAGCAGTACAAAAAAACCTTGTCTCACCGTTGTCTGTAGAAAAAATTTACATGATTTTAGATAAAATTGCTTACTATATACATGAACAAAAGAAATATCCAGTTTCACATGAAGAAATTCTAAATGCGATTAAGCAATATAATGACGAATACGGTGATAGTGTCGATTTTCAAGACGTTCTAAATATTTGCATAAACGCTAAAATACTTCGCCACTGTTCGGATGCCAATCAATATAAATTCTTCAATAATAACTATTTAGCTTATTTTGCAGCCCGAGAAATTCGAAGACTATGTATAGATAAAAATTATGAGCCGTTAAAAGAAGTGCTGAATTATGCATGCTTTGGAATTAACGCCTCAATTCTTATGTTTATTACGTACTTAACGGATGATTTGTCACTGCTGAAGCAAATACTAGCAAAAGCCATTGAATCCGTAAAAGATTGGGACGAATTCAGGTTTGAAACATCGGAAATTTCTTATCTAAAGTCAGCTAGTGATTTTAGTATATCAGCCCCATCAAAAAAAGAAATCGAGGAAGATAAGGAACGCGAATTGACGAAAGACCGCGTAGAGTCAGACTCAAATCTTGTTGACACGAAAAATATTTATGATTATAGTGAGGATGACCTCGCAAAATTAACAAATAAATTGTCACGCTCCTTATCATTACTGATTGTCATTGCGAGGTGCTTCCCCAATTTTGAACATCTTATGAAAAAAGCTGATAAGGAATGCTTTGTTAGAGAAATTTATCAGATTCCCAATCTAATATTTTATGCATCTTATTTATCAAAATACTTATCACAGTATTCAAGTGATAGATTGATAAACTCCTGCAATTTATCAATATCATTATACATTCCATGGTTCGATTTTGGAAATTCAACATAATCGTATGGCACACCATTCTCTTTCAATGCATCTATTAAAGGGTATTTAAGTTGAGTCGGCACACAATGGTCGATTAGTCCATACCCCATCAAGGTCGGCACCGAGTTTGCATCCACCAAATATGTAGGCGAAACAGAGTAAATATACGGAAGATACTCTTTTGATGCCATCATTTCATCTGTAATTCTAACCCCTGTCATCATGGTTGCAAAATCCGCATCTGTGGTTATATGGTCTATCGATTTCAGCAAACTCCAATCGGATGGCTCAAATGAAGCAGGACCTGCGAGTTGAAAGACAAACTTTACTGGGATTGCAGAAATGTCAGCATTTTTATATGCATAGTTCATCGCAAGTGTTCCACCTGCTGACACCCCACAGGTAGCCATTTGTGTTAAATCAATTCCAAGCTGCGATGCCTGCTCCTTGATTGCGGCAACACAGCTTAGAATTTCTTCATTCATTAACTCAAGACTGGCGTTGAGTAATTCTTCTTCACTTTTTCCCTTCTTTGATTGCAATGTATAATCAACCGTTGCTGTTACGTATCCTTTTGACGTATAATATTTGCACCACGCATCGCCATCTTCTTTGCTCCCGGAATTAAAACTTCCTCCGTGTATATAAAGAATCAGGCATTTTGACTCTGGCGTATCAAGATTTTTCGGCACATATAAATCATATTTGTGGTCGCTCGGATTTTCATAATCAAGATTTTCATACACACATCCTACTGTATCATTCCATTCAACTTGGATAAGCTTCATCGGTAAAGACCCAAGACGTTGAATGTTGATGAGCATACCCACAATAAAGGATACAACAAACAGAAATATCAACATACCTATTTTACGATTTTTATTTGTACTGAACATGACATTTCTCCTTATATGATGTGGTCTAAAACAAGTTTTCCGGTAATACCACCAAGTATTACACCGGCGATAATAACTCCACAACTAAGGAGAACCCATGCTAAAATTTGTTTCTGTTTTGTATATGCGCACAAAAGAACATTTTGCAAGGCGCTGCTCTGCCTCGTAAAGCCGCAGTCGGAGAAGAAATGTACTGTTTTCCGTCTCGGCATAGACTTTGCCTTCCGATGCATAGACCCGATAGATTTGGGTTGGCTCAAGCATTGTTGCTTGAGCATCTTTGAAAGCTGCAATCATCTGGGACTGCTCACTTGAAAGTCTTTTTACTATTTCGTTGACTTCTTCAGTCACTTTGCTTGTGACGACGATAATCTTCGTTTCCGTGCATCCTTCGTCAATTTTGATTTCAATCTGCATCCGATTACCTCCTTTCCACGGCTATATTATAAGAAATCGGGGAGAATATTTCTATTGTTTCACGATAGGTGGTAGTTATTTACTCATAGGTGGTAGATTAAAGCAAAGAATATAGCAAGCAACAAACATTTTCATCGGTGCTGATATATAAATTCATGGGCGAAACCTCATGTTTCAAGGTTATAGCCTTATTATAACGATATCCTTTCGTAAGTGCAAAGAAAATGCTGTATCGTCCAGAATCGGAAGATACAGCCTTGTTTTTATATGTAATGGCCTCTTAGCCTAATTTTTTGTCTGGCCTTGACCGAGCGATTGCTCTGGCATGGTCTAAGGCGCAGTGGTGAGTGCGGGATGCTTCTCGCGTTCGTTTTGATTACGAGTCTTATTATAGCGACGACTTGTGTGTAGAATTTAAAAGCCATTTTAACGATTTTGAAATTCTATTTGAATAATTTATGACAGGGGTGATGCCATGAAAGATATTAAAGAAAAGCCAGCCGTGCATATGCCGAGAAGCAATGCAACCGGGGAAATCCCGAAAGCTGCGCTGAAAAAGGCGTGGACGGAGGCCAAGGAGAAAAGCCGAACCATGCTGCGAGAAAGCGCTTCTACGCAGGGAGACGGTGATTATACAACTGCGCAAGATACCAGCTCGGTGGTAACCGATACATCCTATTCGACCATCAAGCGAAACACAGATTTCACCGTGCAGCAGGGGCGTAAGTTTGTCCGCAAACAGATAGAAAAATACCGGGAGCGCCGCGCCGCAGAGCAAAACGAAACCGCCCGCGCCCACGCCGCCGGTGAGCGCGGTGTCAGCCCGAAACAAGCCGAATACGGCACGCTGCCCGATGCGGCGCAACGTCCGCGTTGTGGGGCAGATTTGCCCCGACGGCGGGCAAAAGAAAAAGCCGTCACCGCCAAGACCGTGCCGCGCGATATTCGCGGTGTGACCCAAAGTCAGCGCCAACTGCGTACTGCCGCAAATGAAACTGTGCGGAGCGTAACAACCCAAGCACAAATGCATACCCGCACCCGCCAAGTACAGCTTGCTATCCAGAAAGCTGCCAGCAATACCCGCAGGACGGTTACAGCGGTACGCTCGGCCATACGACACTTTCTCGCCGGCCTCCACAGCCTTGTTGCGGCCATTGCCGTAGGCATCAGCGTGGCACTTAGCATCATTATTGTTATCAGCCTTGTGGCGTTTGTGTCCGGCTCAGCCTACGGCATCTTTTTTGCCGCTAACGCGCCCGGTGCAAATACAATTACCGTGCAGCAGGCGGTAGAAACACTGACGGCAGAATACAGCGACAGACTGGAGGAAATCTCCGATAATGTACAGCATGACCGCCAAGACATTACAGCCAACGATGATGTATATTACATCCGCTGGCAGGATGTCCTGGCGGTCTTTTCTTCGTATGTTTCGGGCAATGAGCAGGGCGCACCCGTTGCGGCGCTGACAGAGGAACAGGTGGATAAACTGCGGGAAATTATGTGGGCGATGAACGCAGTGGACTATTCCACCCACCCGGAGACGACTACCATAGACACTACCGATGAGGACGGCAACCCGACTACCACAGAAATCACCGAAACTGTCCTCATAATCGAACTGACCCACAAAACGCCCGACGAGATGGAGGTAGACTACCATTTTACCGCCCGCCAAAGCACATACCTGCAACTCCTGCAAGACCCGCAGTATGAGGAACTGTGGGCCGAACTGCTCGGCGGTTTTGCACAGGGCGGGGGAGAAGTCATGTCTCCTGATGGTACACGCGCCCCAACAGGCACGCTGCAATGGCCGCTGCCCGTTGCGGGTACGATTACCTCGCAATTCGGACACCGCGTAGACCCCATCACCGGCGAAGTAAGTTCCCACACCGGCACCGACATTGCCTGCGCCGAGGGAACACCGATCCTCGCCGCGGCAGACGGTACAGTTACCGTTGCCAACGGTCTTGACAGTTGGGGCGGCAGCTACGGCTACTACATCCAAATCGACCACGGCGGCGGACTGGAAACGCTGTACGCCCACTGCTCGTCCATCTGCGTCACCACCGGTCAGCAGGTGCAGGCCGGGCAGGTCATTGGCTATGTTGGCCACACTGGCCGGTCAACCGGCAGTCATCTACATTTAGAGGTGAGAATAAATGGAAATCGTATAAACCCACTGCAGAATTTTCTGTGATAGAACTCCCTCTATAATTCTGAGTGCTGACGCGACGAGCGAAAAGTACAGGCCGCCACAGCGGCATTTAAACCTCAAGGTGTAATGAAAAAGCGCTGATAAAATTCGTTAAAATCCATCAATTGCATGTTCGACAATCTTGGGAACAAAAATAGACATTACGACCAACCATATGGCAGCAATGGCTTGAATAAGGTCATCAGGCAAACCGATAAGAATGTCAGGAAACCATACAAAGGCAGGGGCAGCAAGACATTTTATCAGGTAGCCAACAAATTCGCCGACACTAAATACACCAAAATAATCAATTGGTTTGTAAGGGTCACGCTTGCGCCGTGTGTAGCCATCAACGCACATACGTTGTTCAATATACCAGCCGATTGCGAAAATTGTTACGGCTAATAGATATAGCTTATCCATGCTTACCTCATATTTAACCCGTGTGAAATCAAAGCGAACTCATATAATAGTCATACATTCTCGCTGGCTCTCTGACGTGGTAGCTATAGCGTAGCTGCAATGTTAGAGTAGTGTCAATTTCACTGGTTAATACGGCTTCTCCAAAATCACACAATGACCAGAGCGCACACCCAGCAACACCTTCTATAAGGCCACCTGTTACAAAACCGAGTATTAATGCACCAGCCATCGCAAAGGAATTCTGAAGTGCTGTGGCTTTCAGGTTGGGGTCGATACCACGAAGAATATCTTCGTTTTCAAAAAAGTCAGTGTACAAATCACTTAAGCGTGTTTCTGGAGACTCAGCCGTCTTCTTGAGGATGTCCTGAGTAACAGTATAGATTCCACCCCAGCTATCAAATGCGTCATATGAAGAATAAAACGCGGCCGTGCCAAATAGGGTGTCGTTTACTTTGTCTGATGTTTTTCGCAATGTGTCAATATCATTGACATCACCACTTAAACTGCAGATACTCCGAAAGCCCTCATAGATAAAGTTCGCTTTGCTATTTAATTGATGCAGACCAAGGTAAGTATCATATGCGTTGCGATCATCATCGGTAATCCATTTACAATAGTATTTGGGTGCCTCTGATCGTGTTGGGCCATCCGTAAGAAAGGAAAGTGATGAATCCGTATAATAGGTATCAATGTCAATATAGTGCGAAACGAACATATAAGTACTTTCGTCAGCGAGATTGTGACCGCGGCCCTTATTTATACTCCATTCAGCGCAGTTGATTGCATAGGCAATGGCTTGCGCTTTCCCAGAGGCTTCTACGGATTTCGATGCTGTTACACTAGGAAGCGATTCCAGATAAGTGTCTACAACGGATCTTGCATCGGAAATCCATTCGCCTGAGTAATTAGATGCATTATAGTTTGCAGGATTAAAATCAATGCTATTTCCAATTATAGAATTTATCTTCCTTAACAACTCGCCAGTATATAAACCAGATTGTATATAATCGTCTGTACTCGCAGCAGCCAAAGGTTTAACATCTTCTGCACACGGTGCCATGCACATAGCAGAAAACATTGCGGCGGTACCGATAAAAGCAATACCTCTTGTAAATAAATTGCGCATAACAAACTCCTTTGTAAATATTTTGGTAAAACACATAAAAGAAACGCCATTATTCATATTACTTTTCTGTCCACCTCACACAATGCATACCCCCGTCCCATTACGGTTTTCAAATCATCCGGGCCTAAATCTAGTTTCTTCCGCAGCTTTGCAATATGCACATCGACCGTCCGTGTCTGAATCGGCACGGTGATATTCCATGCAGATGCCAGCAGAAAATTTCGGGAGCAGATGTGACCGGAATGGTCGAGCAGCGTAATGAACAGCTGATATTCTGTGGTTGTCAGGTGGATGCGGCGGCCCTGCCTTTGAACAGAAGAATCTCTTTCATCGATGGACAGATTTTTATAATATTTCATCCGGAATACCCAACATATCATACTCATCCATCAGCGCTTGCCCGATTGCCCACGCCAGCAAAAAGGCTGTGCAGGCAAGAAAAATCGGCACCCACAGGGTGTTGCCGCCTTGGGTCTGCCAAAGCGCGGCGGCATGGAAAAGCGGATAAAATCCCAGCCACTCGATGCCGTTTTTCATGCCGGAAAGGCTCAGCAGTGTGGGCAGGCAATAGGTAACTGCACTGATAAAGAGCGCAGTCAGCAAATTCCCCAATTTCTGTCCAAGCCATAAGGTGATCCGGCTCATGCAGAGGCAGGCCGCGAAACGACAGATTAGCCAGAAAATCAGCAAATCCGACAGGGTTATAAACTTGGGTACAGCCTGCAAGTCGGAGATACTCATTGCCGGTCCCAGCAAAGAGGGGAGGCCATAGTCGCGCAGAACCTGCCATAGATGAGGCAAAACCGTTCCGAAAGCTATTACTGCCGCAACCGCTGTGCTTTGCCGCAGCTTTGCTTTCACGGTGTATTTCCGGCCTAAAGGAGTAGATGCCAGAATTTCATCCATTCCACCCTTACGCTCCATCGCAAATAGACCGCTGAAGCACAGTGCGCACAGTAGCCCGGCCCACAGCGTGTCCTGCACGTCAGCGGTACCGCTGAAGCCGAACAACTTTTTGTAGCCGCTCTCGTACACCAGCCACGCGCCGGGGTGCTCCTTTAAGTAGTAGTTGATATTGTTTTGCACGACCTGCTGGTAAATATTGTACTTCTGCTGCAGTGCGCCGTAGGCCAGCATTGCCTCGTTGCTCAGCTCTCCGCGCGCCACGCGCCGCTGCACGGCCAGCATCGGGGCAAACTCCTCGCCCTGCGCGGTCAGCCAATCGCGGCTCTCTGCCGTCCACGGGCCGGAGATATGCTTCATGTAGTAGGCATAATAAATTTCGTCGGCGTCGATGTAGCTCTCGCTCGTCACGCCCTGATACACGCCGAACGCCAAGAACGCTGCCAGGAACACCGCTGCGCCGTTCAGCACAAACAGCTTGCGGCCTTCTTCCTTTATAACAGAGGTTGCTTTCGTCCTGCGCGTCAGCCCCAACACAAGGCCGCGCTTGGCGGCGGGCAGCAGCTGTGCGCGGGCGAATACCGTGCAGAACGCCGCAGCGAACAGCGCTCCGTAGAACACCGCCGCCGTCCACTCGACCAGCGGCAGCCCGATCGGTGTGCCAAACCAGAACAGGTTGCGATAGTTGCCGAGCAGTTCGTTGGTCTGCAGCAGGCTGACGAGGTTCGCGTATTTAACCACGTTGAGGTGGCTCGTGGCCGGAATAGCCGCGCGCACGCCGTACATCGCCAACGGCAGCGCCAACGCGCCGATCCAGCCCGCGGCGGCGCGGCGCGCGGTCAGCGCGGCCAGCATGACCCAAAGGCCCATCACGAACGCCCCGACCCACTTGGCCAGCAAAAACCGCAGCAGATACTGCCCGACCGTAATCTGCATCGTGCAGCGCATCAGGGCGGGAACACTTTGAATGGTGCGATTCAGCGAGCCTAAACCGAAGGACGCCGAGCAATAGGCAAGGTTGACCCCATACAGCACCGTAAGAACGACCAATAAGCTGGCAGCAAATGCCGCCAGCTTGGCAAGGGCTGTTTTCAACCGTCCGCCCGGCAGGCTGCGCACAAGGCTCAGCAGTCCGCTGTCGCGCTCCTGCCGCACAAGGATCAGCGCCAGCAAGAGCATAGATGCCAGCAAAATCAGGTCGGTAAAGGCGTAGGAGATTGCCGTGTACAGGCCCTTTTGCGGGTAATAGTCGATCTCGGTCGCAGTCAGCCCCGCATACACCTTGGCCGTGGCTTCGATGTTCTTTAAGTCGTAGCCGGTTTTGTCGTTCTGAAAGATCGAGATGCCCGCCAACTGCGTCGCTTTGGTCTGCACGCCGTCCAGAAAATCGGTGTAGGCGGCCACGGTATCGTACTCGTTTTGCAGCTGATTGAACAGGCGATATTCGGTGTTCAGGTCGTCGGTGAACAGTGTATAGCTCTTGTCCTTGTATTCCTGCTCGTAGGCATCGAACATCGCAGCGTTCTCGTCGCGGTAGGCTTGCAGGTAGCTGCTCCCGGCGTAGGCCATATCGCGGTAGAAGCCGCCGATCTTGACAAGGCTCTCAATCTCGGTATATTTCCCGTGCAGGTACGCGCCCTTTTCTTCCATTGTCAGGCCGTCGAGCTGCGCGCCGACGGCGCGGTAGGCTGCGGCGGACGGCTGCCCCGCGGTCGGGCGGGTGCCCATCCAAAGCAGCAGCAGATTGGCGGCGGCCAGCACGGCCAGCAAAAGCGGGAACAGCCGGTTGCCCCACACCTTGCGCAGCTCGGCCAAAAACAGGCTCATTTGCCATCCCCCTCGCCGAACACGTTCAGATACACGTCCTCCAGCCCGCCGCCGGGGGCGTGGGCTGCAATCAGGTCGGGCACAGGCGCGGCATCCACGATCTTGCCGGCGCGCAGCAAAATTACTTTGGTAGCCACGCTCTCGACATCCGAGACGACGTGCGTTGCCACCAAAATAATGCGGTTCTGTGCCATACCGGCCAGCAGCGTGCGCAGTCGCACGCGCTCCTTGGGGTCAAGGCCGGCGGTCGGCTCGTCCAAAATCAGCAGCTTGGGGTCGCCCAGCAGGGCAGCGGCCAACAAAAGGCGCTGCTTCATGCCGCCGCTGTACGCCGAAAGCCGCTTGTCGAGCTCGTCAGTCAGGTTGACGGCCGCGGCCACGCGCGCCACCTCGCCGGGCACGGCGGCGCGCGGGATTTCCTTCAGCGCTGCCATGTAAGCGAGGAAGCGGCGGCCTGTGTAGCTGTCGTACAGTCCCTGCTGCTGCGGCATATAGCCAAGAATGCGGCGGAACGCAATGCCGTGCGCGGGGCGGCCGCACCATAGCACCTCGCCCGAATCGGCGGCCAATCCGCCGGTGATGATGCCGATCAGCGTCGATTTTCCCGCGCCGTTCGGCCCCAAAAGGCCATACAGGCCCGGGCCGAGGGTGATGGACACCCCGGCCAGAGCCTGTTTGGTTTTCGGTTTGCCCTGCCCGCGGCGGTGCAGCAGCGGGGCGGGCAGCAGATAGGTTTTGCGCAGATCGTTCAGTTCCAGTTGCATGGCAGAGTCTCTCCGTGTAGCGAAAAGATAAATGCATAAAAAAGGAATCAGGCCATTATGAATCAAAAGCTATCGTTAGAAATCGGATGAAAATTATCACGCGAGTGAAAATAGTCATCTTGTGAGAGCAATGCGTATTTTGGAATCAAAACATTTTCCATCGTGTTGTCATCGGCAACGGCGATATTGACGGATGTGTAATCGTAGACAACACAAAATTGATCTTTTACTACGGTTAACGATGTAAGGAAATTCCCTTGAGAATCTTTCAAATTCATCTCTTCGGAAAACTCACCGTTTTCGAGATTTAATACTCGATAGTGTGGCAGAAAATACCCCTCTTTGCTCACATAAGATGTTTCGTAAAGCAGGTATTTCCCATATGGTCCTCTGCAATCAGGACGATGCTCATCATCCGGCTGCTCTGCATAAGGGGAACAGTCAAAACATTTTTCCTCGCCGGTAAGTAAATTCCGCATTTTTAGAGAAGCTGTTTGATAGTCATACTCGAAAAGTGTGTCGACGGAAACAAAAGCTCCTGTTTTTGAAGTCTCATTGCTATAGAAAGGTGTACTCGCAAGAATCGCGGCCGTGTCATATCCCGGATAAAGGTAATAGAAGTGCTGTTCTCTTTCGTTTGCCTGATAAACTATAAAACAGTCTCCGCAAGCCGAATAGAGGCCGCAATCTGTTATATCCATTAACGGAACTATTTTCGCTGTTTTTACATCTAATTTGCTTAAGGTCTTTTTTTCCGTTATCCCGCCCGACGATTCGGATACCTCTGACAAAACAAAATACAATGACGAATTTGTTTCATCTGTATAAAAAGCAGGGCCGATGCTCTGTCCGCTTTGGGCACTGAATAACAATTTCTTGTTTTCTCCGTTCGCATCAGCAATCCAAATGCAAGCAGGGTGGTTTGATGACTCGCCGTTTTGCACAAGAAGAATTGAATTCCCAAGTTGTAAAATTCCGGGGAGAAAACCGCTTTCATCAATTTGCAGCCAGGCAGTGCAGCTATCATTTGAGTGTGTACAATTTGGTGTATCGCATAAAGGTATCTGCTGCATTGTCTCAAAATCAATATAAAAAATGTTGCCATACCCATTAGCAATCGAATCTACAGTATACATCCCTTTCTCGGAGCTCGGAACGCAAAGTGATAATGTATGTTCGGTTGTTGAGGGGGTGACTATATCATCAGATGCCATTTGCGATGATGGCGTTGGCGTTGCTTCGCCGACATTGCAGGAGCATCCGACTAAAAGCAAAGACAAGGTTCCAATTGCCAACAGATTAAAATGTTTCATTCTGTTCTCTCGATCTGCTACAAATGCATTATATTTTACAGAAAAGACGGACCCCTGCTTTAGTAGAAACGACTTTTTTAGAATCTGATGAGATGAAGTGCTTTCATAAAGCAAGGATCCGCTTTATACAATATAACAATCGTCTGCGATATTCGAACTGCTTAAAGATATGGATTTATATCCACATTCGTCGTGCTCAAAGGAAACACTGGCGTTCCGGATGCAAACCAACTTGCGCCAGAGGCCCCAAAAATAACATTAGAGCCGGATACGCCAATTGTTCCATAGCGGTAGGAAACCAAAAGGGTCGAAGAATCCGACTGTGGAGTTTTTAAACGAGAGTCACCATAGCCATTGTTTGATAAACTCCACAGCCATGCACGACCATTGTTGGAATTACGATTCATTGCGTACTGAGAGTTTGTAGAAGCACACAGAACAAAATTGTTCCCGAAGCCGCTCGAACGGTATAGCTGGAAGCGTTGTTCGCTATTCGGAGCACTGGTTTTGTAGAGAGTTAAATACCGCATATTCAAAGAGCTGCCATATGTGCCATACACGTTGATATAACGGTTGCTGTTATCATCAACTTCGATTGTCCAATCCGCAAACGCCGGAACAGCCATAGCCATAGCCATAACACAGGCGATTGCAAGGGTGAGAAAACGCTTGCTGAGTTTCTTCATGATGTATTCCTCCATTCTGAAAGAAACTTGTATCGGGTTTGTTTCGGGGCGGATATGTTCAGCATCTGCGCGCCGATGCTTGAGCCTTAGATGTGGATGGCGGTTCTTTGGAACAACTTCATTATACCAAAAAGTTTTCACATTCGCCACGTTTCGGCAGTATTTCAAGAGTTCCATGTATTCGGACAATTACAAGCGCCTGTGCACCGACGCTTAAATACACATAGAAACTTTAATTTGGGAAAGGCCGTGCTTTGATTTGCCATAACCATACCATTGAGAATGAAAAAAATCAACGGAAGTGTCATACAAGACGGATTTTTTGCTATGAAAGCGGCAAAAGGGTCGCAAACCGTCAAAACGATTTGCAACCATTTTCATATTATTATGTGCTATGTTCACGGGGAAATTGCCCGCCAGAAGTCATTTTCAGCGTCGCCTTATATCACTAACCTCTGCTAAAATCCTCAAGAATATCGTGAAGAATGTTCATTTTGGATTCGCCGAGATTGCTTCCCTTGCTTGTGGGAGAACGGAATTCCTGAATCAGTTCCTCAACAATTTTTATCTGCGAAGCTGACAGCCCTTGCGTGGAGACGCCCGTTGGCCTTTCGAGGCCAAGTAAAGCGTCTAACGAAATACCAAATAGCTCAGCGATACTAATCAGTACATCGGTGGGAACGGGGTGGGCATCGCTTTCATAGCCACTGACAGTCGATACAGATTTGTTAAGCCGTTCAGCCAGATATGCCTGCGTCCAATTACGACTTTGACGCAATTCCTTGATTTTGGCTCCAAGATAGCGCTCCATAGAATATTCCCCCTTACATATATAGTCTACCGTTTGCAATTTCTATATTGTCGTAGTATTATTTTGTTAAAATACGATATTACAGGAATTACATTGACTATCTCAGAGGGATACGCTATGTTGGAAGAAACGAACAAGCTATGGAAATTAGCCGACAGGAGAACAGGTATGAACATTTTAATTTGCGATGATGAACGATTCGCCGCAGAAAAAATCGCCGAACTGGTAAGTCGTTCCGCTGTACAGCACCATCTGGCAGTGTCTGTTGTAAAATATACCGACGTTGAAAAGTGTCTGGCAAGTCCGTTAAATCGGTGCGATATAGCCTTTTTTGATATTGATATGAAGCCCTATAACGGTATAGATCTGGCCAGAAAATTACATAACGAAAATCCGAATGCAATCATCATCTTTGTCACAAATTATATTGAGTATGCACCGGCAGGGTATGAGGTAAACGCGTTCCGGTATCTGCTAAAGCCGGAGATAGATAAGAATTTCGAACGAATCTTTGAGGATGCACTGGAAGCATACAAAAAAAATCACCAGATTGTATCGTTTTCTATTGATGCCGAGCATATTGAAGTGCCGGTACATAACATTTTATATTTTGAGTCCGAACAACGTATTATGCAGATGCATTTGCTCCAAAGTGACCGAGCTTGTCACAGATTCTATGCGAGTATGACGCAAATGGCTGCGGAACTGGAGCCTATGGGATTCTTGCGGATTCAAAAAAGCTATCTTGTCAACATGGAGTATATAGAATCGCTTAAATACGGCGAGACAAGACTAAAGGGTGGCATTGTTCTGAAGTCGAGCGAAAAGAACCATTCCGAAATCAAGCAGCGGTATTCTTTGTGGAGGGCCAAAAACAGATGGAATATTGTTTGAGCTTACTTTATGTGGCAATGGACGAATTAGGATTGATCTGGTGCATGGATTCATTTATGGAGCGCCGGTATAAAGACTGGAAGTTCTGGGTGACTTTTACAATTAGCATGGCTTTTTCCTTCTATTTGTTTAATTTTATTGTCAGTGGTATTACGGTTTTGCATATTTTAATTGCTTATGCTATGTTTTTTATCTGGTCCTATTTATTCTTTAAGGTTACAAGTATTACACTTCTGGTGTTGGTGGTACTGCTGTATAGTGTTATTTCCTATTTCATCTCGTTTGTGGTGATGGGAACAACATCCTATCTGCTTGAAACTAGTATACAACCCCTACGACAGACGTATTTTCCCTTTATTGCGAGTAGTATCATAAACTACTTGCTGTTACTGTTAATTTGCTCTATTGTCAAAAAAATTCATCCGTTTAAACGTGCAAGCCAGATACGCTGGTCACTTCTATTTCTTACATTTTTGTTCCCACTGGCCAGTTTCGTTGTTCTTCTTACATTGATTTTTACGAGCCTGAATTTTCCTAATAACAGTAGTGCTTTTCTTCTTTGCGGCATTTTTCTTGTAGTTGCAAATATCGCTGTATTCTTACTGCTTGATTGGGTAGATAGCAGCGATGAGGCAATTAAGCAGAAACTCGCTTTGGAACAGACCGTTCAATTGCAGGCGCAAAATATGTCGGCTCTGGGAAAAGCGTATTCAGAACAACGAAAAATCACACACGATTTTAATTCTCAGCTTGAAACGATTGGATGCCTATTGAAAAACGGCGACAACAAAGATGCCATAGAATTTGTTACGGCACTTCAAGCAAAGCAAACCACGCGTTCTCTGCTTGTAAACACGCACCATCCTATCGTGGACGCTTTACTGAACCAGAAAGCGTACATTGCCAAAGACAAAAACATTCAAATTCATTTCGAGGTAAATGATTTATCCAATCTGCAACTGGATTCGGTTGATATTACTACGATATTGGGAAATCTTCTTGACAATGCGATTGAGGCCTGCGTAATTTATGGAGAGAATAGTCAGATTCAGGTAAAAGTACTACTTGGAAATACATTGTTCTTTGCGATACGTAATACTTGCAAGCCTGTCAAGATTATAGGAGAGTATATCCCGACAACAAAGCCAAACGCACAATTACATGGATTTGGTTTGGAAAATGTAAAAACTCTTTTACACAAGTATAATGGGGAATATGCAATGGAATATGATGAGGGGTGGTTTACTTTTACGGGAGAAATTGATACTTACCCGATTTTATGACATAAAAACACTTTTTCATTACAAATCCCGTGCGGTTTTTCCGTTTGTAAACTATAATCAACTCAAACAAGCAGGAGTCATTAAATGGAAACAATTGCGAAGAAAGTTGTCCAAAATTGGGCGGCAAAGGGATATATTTCTGATGACGAAGTAGAAATGTGCCTCTACAACCTTATCCGTCATACATTCACCGTTGCGGTTCTTTGCGTTCTCACTGTTGTAGGCGCTCTTTTGGGCGAATGGAGTAACACAATCGTTTTGATAGTAAGTATTCTGGTTCTCCGTACATACACAAATGGCTATCATTGTAAAAGCTGCGTTGCCTGCATTTTCCTTAGTTTGGCAGTAACACTATTATCTTTGCATATTGTTCCTCTTTTGAATTTTATCACCGCTTTGATTCTGATGTTCGTTGGCTCCAGTATAATTCTTGCGATTGCCCCTACAAATAGTCTACAGATGCATCTTACAGAAGCCGAAATGACTGCTATGCGTAAACACGTTCGCATACGTTTATTGATTTTAACGGTTTCATTTTTACTGTTTGTGTTTGTCAATATGGAAAAGGCGTACTGCATAGCTGTGGCAGTGGCTGTTGTGGCTATTTCATTGCTCACAGTACGGTGTAAATCACAATAAATTTAGGAGGCCGCATATGGAAAAACGTAAGGAAACCACACAGAAAATGGAAGCTGTTACCAAAAAACTAATTCGACATTCTTTCTTGGAGAGCGTTGAAAAATGGCCGCCGGAATGTATAGGCTTCTTCTATCAGCCGCACCGCCCGGAGAAAGCCTTGTCCAAAACGCAGAAGCATAAATAGTAGAAAGACTCCTGAGTGAGATAAAATTGCAAGCCCGTCGCATCTCAAAATGCGGCGGGCTTTTTTTGTGCGCTCGGTTGGGCAACAACTGGCGAAAGGATGCTACGCGCTTAGCAGTAGGAAGCGCTAGCCGAAGGCAAGGGCATCCATCGTGAGGTGGCATCAGAATGCCAGCAGAAAATGCTGACGGGCAAACACATGAACCAACAAGCAGAAATTCATATATTTATAAATTATAGTGATCTAGATAAAATTCGAACGGATTTAAAGTTTAACTCCGCAAAAGTTGCGGGGTATTTGCGATATTATAAGTGCAAAGCAAATTCGGAAGGAATTTCAAAGATGACATCTAACGAGCGACAAAAGAAAATAATTTGCTTGTTAGATAAGCGCCGGAAAGATACGATGGAGCATCTTTCAATAGAATTCCATGCGTGAAGCCGACAGGCGCGGTTACATCATCGTCAACTCCTGCATGGAGCAGAAATACGGCACCGAATTTTGGAGGCCTGCCCTGTTCGCCATGCTTACCGCTGTGCAGCAGGGTCGCGTCAATGCCGTCATGGTGCAGAGCCTTGACCGTTTGAGTCACGACATTACAACCTTATACCGCATTCTGCGCTTTCTGCAGAATTACGGTGCAGTGCTGATTACGACCGAGACCAATCTACAATATGAATTGTATCTGACCGGGTTGGATGCACGCTTGCTGCGCCGCCACAACCGAAAACCAATTTACTATGTGGAGTGTGAAGAACGATGAAAGAACCTGTGCAAATGCCGCTGCAGGCATCCGCCTGCGAAATTGAGAAAATCACCCTGCCGCAGATTGTCAGCATCAAACAGGCCAGCGAGATCATGAACCTGCCGCCGTATTATCTTCGGCGTGTCTGCCGCGAGAATCCGGACCTTGCATTTCAGTCCGGTGTTAAGTGGTACATTAACCTTGGCAAGCTGGCGGCCTACTACAACAATAAAACGGAGCAATCTGAATAATGGCATCGGCAAAACTTATGATTCCCAAACGCAGCGCCCCCTATTATGTACTGACCGCTAATGTGACCGTACATGGAAAAAGGGTGCGGCGATATGGCCGCTTTGACTTTGACCCCACTGTATTGAAAACCCACCGCCAGCGTGAAAACGCTGCCATTGAAGCCGCACTCGTTTTTGAACGCGCAGAGCAACAGAAAGCCGACGATGAAAAAGATGGCAAAAACACGCCCTTCCGAGATGTAGCAAGAGCATACATTGATTCCAAAAAATCGATGCTTGACCCCTCCGTTCGTCTGGAGGGCGACTACGAGCAGCATAAGAATAAAGCCAACACCACAGCAGGTAAGGAAACCATGCTGCGGCGAATCTGCGAAATCAGCCCGGCATTTGCAGAAATGCCGATTTCAAAGGTAAATAAGCGCGAATGCGAGAAGTTTCTGGATCTGCTGGGTGAGGCCGATGTGCGCAGCGTGAAAGGGTATGCGGTGCTGAAACCCAACGCAAAGCAATATAAGAAACTGTCCTGTCCCCAAATTGCAGCACAATGCTCCATACAGACAAAATCTGTAGAGCGAGTGTTCCGCGGAGAGCGTACCACACTAAAAACAGCACAGGAAATTGCAGCAGCTCTCAAATGTAAGTCCGAAAAGCTGTTTCATATTGAACTGGATCACCGCCCTATTGCACGAAAAACCATCAAGGAGTATGCCATCTTTCTGCGGCTCGTAATGCAATATGCCGAACGCGAGTACGGCATAGACAACGATACCCAAACACTCGCGGTTAAAGGTACGCGCAGCCGCCCGGTAGACTGCCTGCACCCGGAAGAAGTAGAGGCTCTTTTTAAGGTGCTGCCGCGCTGTTCCACACTGGAGCAAGTCATCGTTATGGGGCTGCTGAATACCGGAATGCGGCGCGGTGAGTTAGCCGGGCTGACATGGGAAGATATTGACTTCGACCACTGCACCGTCCATGTGGATAAGTCACTGCTCATAGTGAACAAAGGCTATCACCTAACGACCACGAAAGAGGACAACGTCCGTGACATAGATGTAGCACCCGAATTTATGGAATATCTGAAAACCTACCGTGACCAATGGCTTGCACAAAAGCACCGTATGGGCAGTGCTTGGCAGACCTGCATGGACGGAAAGTGGGAATCGTACCGGGAATCCCTGCAAAAGCTGCGCGGGAAAAATTTTATCGTTATCAATGATTTTGGCTGGCCCATCAGCCCAGACCACTACGGCAAAATTGTTGACCGCGTGGCCGAGAAAGCGGGCATCCGCAAGATCCACCCGCATATGTTTCGCCACACCTTTGTCAGTATCCTGCTCTCCAACCCGGATATCGGTGTCGCTACGGTGGCGGCCGAGGCGGGCCATGCCCAGCCCAGCACGACACTGGCAATTTATACGCAGGTCTACCACAAGCGGCAGGATTCCATCCGCAGCCAGATGAGCGAGACGCTCTACAAGAGAAAAACTCCTGAAAGATGAAAAGGACGTGCAAACTTTACGCTTGCACGTCCTTTTTTGGTGGGCCATGCAGGATTCGAACCTGCGATAACTCGGTTATGAGCCGAGAGTTCTAACCGCTGAACTAATGGCCCTTATGAAACAACCCAAACAAGCAGTTGCGAACCGCCCGTAGATGGGTTGTAGATGAAAGCAGAAAAATCAACTATGAAAATCGCAAATTTTACGATTTATCGAATTTTTGTAAAGAGGAAAATCCTAACATCCAATGTTTATGAGCCGGTGGCTTTAACCGTTAAGCTAACGGCCCGCACAGGTGTACTATATAGTATACCAGAAATCATCCGTTTTGCCAAGGGTGTGCGGGTCGAAATATGAGATTTTTTTCAGGCCGGTGTCCTATCGGGCGGGCAGGCGTCCTGCAGGTCGCTGCGGCAGCGCCAGACTGCCAGCAGAATGAACACAAAGCAGATGATCCATGTCGTTGGTTCGCAGAAGCAGACAGCGCGGTAGCCCCAGACCGGCACCAGCCAGACTGCAAAGATCACCTTGCCGATCAGCTCCAGCGCGCTGGCCAGCAGCGGCTCGACCGTGTGGCGGATGCCCTGCAGCATATTGCGCAGGATCACCAGTACGGCCATAGGCGGGATGATCGGTACGCTGATTTTGAGATACAGCATCGCGTTGGAGATGATGCGCGCATCGCTGCTGCCTGTGATAAGGCGCAGCACCGGCTCGCCCAGCAGGAAGGTAAACGCCAGAACAAAAAGCCACCAGACAAAATAGATCTTCAGCGCCGCGCGGACGCTCTGACCAATGCGGCTGCGGCGGCCTGCGCCGAGGTTCTGGCTGCTGAAGGTTGCCACGCTGATGCCAAGCGCACCGCCCGGGATAAAGTACATCTCTGCCATGCGGCGGGCCGCCGTTTGGGCCGTGATATAGACACTGCCCAGCGCGTTGATGCTGCTTTGCAGCGCCACGCTGCCCAGATTGTAGATTGCACTCATCAGGCCCATGCTCATGCCGGCCCAGAACATATTCATGACCGCGCGGCGGGTAGACTTTTTGAAATGCGCGGGAGTGAAGTGCAGCTCCGGATAGCTGCGGACCAGATACACCGCGCCCAGCACGGCGCTGATGCCCTGCGCCAGCACCGTGGCTACAGCGGCACCGCGCACGCCCATGCCCAGCGGGCCCATAAAAGCGGCGTCCAAGCCGACATTCAGCACACTGCTGAACAGGAGAAACAAAAGCGGCGTAACGCTGTTGCCCACAGCGCGCAGCAGGGCGGCCTCCATATTGTACAGCATTGTCAGCGGGATGCCCAGCAGAATAACGGTCAGGTAGGCAGCTGCGCCGTCCCACACCTCGGCAGGGACCTGCAGCGCCTGCAGCAGTGCACTGCGTCCCAGCAGCGACACTGTGGTCAGCACCAGCGACACCGCCGCCGAGAGGGTGACCATCCAGCCGACGGCGCGGCGGATGCCCTCCTGCTCCCCTGCCCCAAAGCAGCGGCTGACCGTCAGGGCCAGACCGTTGTTCATGCCGAAGGCAAAGTTCATGATCAGCCCGTACAGTGCGGCGGTAGCGCCGATCTCCGCCAGAGCGGCGGAGCCGAGCAGATGCCCCGCCAAAGCGGTATCGGTCAGGTTGTAGACCTGCTGCAGCAGGTTCGAGCAGAAAAGCGGCAGCGAGAACTGCAGCACCAGTCGGAACGGGTCGCCCCGGGTCATATCCAGCACGCGGCTTTTGTGTGCGGTGGTCATAGGGGTGTACATCTCCTTCACGGGACTTGCAGAGGCCGATGCCCGGCACCAGCCTGCGGCAAGGAAATTATTCCTTTACAATATTCTTCACCCAGATGCCCTTTTTCACCAGCACAAAGCCGATGGCGCATTTGACGATGTCCATACCGTTGACGAGCAGATAGATCGCAACGATATTCAGCCCGGTAAAGCGGGACAGGCCGTAGGCCAGCGGGACCGAGACAGCCCAGGTAAAGCAGCTGTCAAACAGGAAGGTGATAAAGGTCTTGCCGCCGGACCGCAGCGTAAAATACGCGCAGTTGGAAAAGCCGTACAGCGGCATGCAGAGCGCCGCCATGCAGATCAGCTCGGTCGCCAGCAGGCGGATGGATTCCTCGGTATTATAAATACGCGGGATATAGGGCGAGCAGAGTGCCAGCAGCGCACCCATAATAACACAGCTGGTAAGGCTCAGGGTGATCATGCGCCAGGCCGTGCGGCGCGCCCCGGTCAGCCGGTCGGCACCCAGCTCCTGCCCGACAACGATGGCCGTGGCGTTGCCCAGCGAGAGGAACACCTCATTGAAGATCTGGGCGATGGTGTTGCAGATGTTCAGTGCGGCCACCGCCTGAATACCGCGCACCGAGTAGCACTGCAGCAGCACAGCCTGCCCGGCACCCCACATCAGCTCGTTGGCCAGCAGCGGCGTGGAGCGGATCAGGATGTCCCGCACCAGTGCGCCGGGGATCGCAAAGCTGCTGTAGATGCCCCGCAGGAAGGGGTAGCGGTCGCTGCTGCGGTGGGCACCCACCACCACGATGGCCAGCTCCACAAAGCGGGACAGCACCGTGGCAATGGCAGCGCCGGCCACGCCCATGCGCGGGAACGGCCCTATGCCGAAGATGAGCAGCGCATTGAAGATAAAGTTCACGACCATGGCCAGCATACTGGCCTTCATGGGCAGCACGGTCTGGCCGCTTTCACGCAGGGTGCCCGCATAGCACTGGGTCAGGCCGAAGGGCACAAGCCCGACGAGCATAATGCGCAGATACCCCTCGGCATATTGCAGGGTCGCAGCGGCGTCCGCCGGGGAGGTATCCGCCGCGATATAGGCCCCGATGAGTGAAGGCCCTGCGGCGAGGAACAGCCCGATGGCTGCCGCTGTGATGGCAAGCGCCACCAGCAGCTTGAACCGGAAAGTGTGGCGCACGCCCTCCATATCTCCGCGGCCGTAGAACTGCGCGCCGAAGATGCCTGCGCCTGCAGTGCTGCCCCAGACTGCCAGATTGTAGACGAACAACAGCTGGCCTACCACGGCAACGCCGCTCATAGGCAGCGTGCCGACCTGCCCGACCATGACATTGTCGAGCAGGGACACCACATTTGTCAGGGTGTTCTGTACAATGATCGGCAGAACGACCACCAGCACATGCCGGTAAAATGCGCGGTCGCCGATCAGACATTCCCGCAGCGTCAGCTTTTCCGTTTTTTCCATACCTTCTCCTTTTTTTGCCGTGTACGGTCTATTATACGGTTCGGCGCGCAGGCTGTCAATCGGAACTTTTCACATAAAAAGCCGAGACCCCATCATCGGGTCTCGGCGTTGTGTCATGCTGCGGCGGTTTCCGGGGTGGCGGTGCCGTTCAGGGCGGCAAGGCGGCGCTCGACCTCGCTGTCAAGGTATTCCCTGGTCGCGCCTTCGCCATCGTGTGCTGTTTCATACTCCTGCTCAATCTCATTCTCCAGCTGCGCCCGGATATAGCTGTCTCGGTCAGCCTCGGTGGAGAAGGCGCTGCCGTCATAGTAATACTCCTTCTCGACACGCCCGGCCAGCTGGGCAGCGGTCAGTCCCACCGGGAAGGCAGCGTTGCAGTCCAGAGTGTACCGCGTTCCCTCCTGCAGATCATCACACGAGCTGAAGTAGTAGGTCGTAAAGCCCAGCCCGTTCGCATCGGCGGCCTGCATCACTGCCTGGCAGTCTGCGGCAAATGCCTCGTCACTGTCATACTCCGCCGTAAAGCTGAGGTACAGCGCACATTCATCGCCGGCCTGCAGCGCGTAGCTGTCGCTTGCCGTATGGCTGATCCAGACACTTACATGCGCATTGGCAACGCGGGATTTCAGCGCCGGGTCCCCGGTCAGGGCGTTATAGATGCCGGCGACCTTTTCGGACTCGATGCGGCTGACCGCATGCTCCCGCTCGGGGCCCCACAGATGCCACACCGTGGGCAGGACGGCCGCTGTGCCCACTATGCAGAGGATAAAGGCACAGCCGAGCATCGACAGCCAGTCAAACCGTACCCTGACATCGGGCTTACTGCTGTAGAACAGCAGCTCAATGCCCAGCACGATGAGGATTGCAGGAGAAAACTTTAAGATCCAAAGCAGGTCAAGGCTGGGCATTAGCTGGTAGAGCATCAGCAGAACGCCTGCCAGAATCAGCACCAGCGCAAACGCCAGCGTTCCCACGCGGCGTGTCTTTTTCGGGGTTGTTTTTTCGTCCATGATTTTACCTCATTCCAATTATATTGAGCGGTAGGGGCCGGGCATGCCCGGCCCGCGCGTGTATGGCGGGCACAGCGGCGGTGGGTCAGCAGCGGGCGGGACATGTCCCGTCCCTACCCTGCGGCAAAAGGCAGACGAGCGGCGTCCGTAAGGCCGCCCCTCATCCGGCGCTGCGGCGCCACCTTCCCCCAAGGGGGAAGGCACAGTTATTCATGCGGATACGGCGGCAGCTCGTCATCGCTGTGCTTCGTTTCGGGGTGCAGGCCCAGCAGCTTGAGGCCCGCGAAAATCAGCAGTGCCGCAATGACAACATTCGGTATACCGGTGATGATGTCGTAGGCGTAGCCGTTGCCCACAAGATTGCACAGCAGCGTATAGAGCCAGTTTGAGATGAATGTCTCATACAGTGCCCAGACGCCGATGCCGACCAAGCCCCAGCCAATCAGTCTGTTGTGCTGGGGGAGCAGCTTTTTGATCTCCTCATAATTGCCCAGAACCAGCAGGGAATCCTCCTTCGGCTCACCGGCTGCCATATGGCGGATGAGGTCATAGGTGTCAAAAAAGCTGTACATCCAGATGACAAGGCAGAGGAACAGCAGCGGCTGAATGACGGTGGCCGCCATCATGCAGAGTATCAGCATCATCGCAATCGAGAGGCCGCGCTGCATATAGCCGTAGTACATCTGCCCTGCACCGGGGATGCAGGCGAAGATAAAGGTCAGGAATCCATTCTTTTTCATAGGTCATTCTCCCTTGGCGGTGCTGCCGCCGATGCTTTGTGCTCTGATTTGGTCAAGGCCGTTTTCAGCGGTCAGGGTAAAGCTTTTGAAGGTATCGTCGAGGCTCTTGTAAAAGCCGTTGACAGCGGTGCTGAATTTGGTGCCGAACCGCTCATGCGGGGTGGTGGGCTGCTGGGCGGTCAGGGCGGAGACATCCGGCAGGCCGAATGTGCTGACCGCACCCCACAGCACGAAGCCCAGCACCACCGCCGCAGCGGCCGACACATACCGGTTTGTCATGATGCGGAAGCTGCGCAGCCGCATCAGGTTCTGCACCTGAGGGATCAGGTCGCGCATGGGCTGCTTCATGGCCTCGGGCGCGGCCTCGATCAGCGCCGTGTAGCGCAGCAGGCAGTAGTCGCAGAAGCTCAGATGCTCGGCGGCCTCCAGCGCGCCAAGGTCATCGAGCGTGCCGTCCTTCAGCGCGTACAGGCCCGCATCGGTCAGGTGGCCCTCGGCGTCAAACAACTTTTCGTTATCAAAATACAGGCTCATTCCCTCTGCCTCCTTTCAAGTATCTGCTGGCGAAGCAGCAGCTTTGCACGCCAAAGCTGGCTGTTGACGGTTGCGGGCGGGCGGCCCACAAGCCTTGCAATCTCAGCGCTCTCTTTGTGCTCCAAAAAGTACAGGACGGCGATTTTTCCGTAGGGCTCGCGCAGGGTGCGCACAAGCTGCTCCAGCTCTGCGGCACCGGCGCGCGCCAGCACACTTTCCGCCGGGTCATCGGCATCGGTGCCGGGGGCGCCGCGCGGCTCCGGCATGGCATCGTCACCCGGGGCCTCCACCCGGCGCACCCATGCGCTTTTCAGGTGGTCCTTGCATTTGTTGGCCGCCACCCGCACAAGCCACTGCTTATAATACTGCGGCTCGCACCGGTCTATGGCCGAGAACGCCGAAAGAAAGGTGTCCTGGGTCAGATCCTCAGCGGTGTGGGGGTCATGAACAAACTGCAGGCAGACTGTGTAGATCAGTCTTTGGTACTGCTGCATCAGCCCGGTAAATTCCTCATTTGTCAGCGCCCACACCTCCCTTGCTTTGTCCTTCTGTATACTAAAACGAATTCCCCGGCGCCGATATTGCAAGCGCGGGGGAAAAATTATTAGATAATAGATAAAAGATAATAGATAATAAAAATGGTAAATCACGGCGCTGACGCACCGCTAAAAAATACTCGTAGGGGCGGGGCTCTGCTCCGCCCGCGAACGTTCGCCTAGAGGCAGACTTTCCGGGCGGAGTAGAACCCCGCCCCTACGTTTTTCGTTTTCGACCCAAGGGAGAAAACTCCACCAATTTTATTATCTTTTATCTATTATCTTTTATTTTTTTAAAATTTCATATCCAGCTCCACCGGGCAGTGGTCGCTGCCCATCACATCCATCAGGATCGCAGCGGTCTGGATTTTGTCGGCAATGCGGTCGCTGACCAGAAAATAGTCGATACGCCAGCCCGCGTTGCGCTCCCGCGCGCGGAACCGCATGCTCCACCAGCTGTACATGCCGGTGGCATCGGGGTGCAGGCGGCGGAAGGAATCGGTAAAGCCTGCCGCCAGCAGCTCGTCCAGCTTGCCGCGCTCCTGATCGCTGAAGCCCGCCGCGCCGCGGTTGGGGCCGGGATTCTTCAGGTCGATGTCCTCATGCGCCACATTCAGATCTCCGCAAAGAATGACCGGCTTTTCGGCGTCAAGCCTCTGCAGGTAGCGGCGCAGGTCATCCTCCCACTGCATACGGTAGTCGATGCGCGCCAGCTCGTTCTGGGCATTGGGAACATAGAGGTTGACGAGGTAGAAATCCGGGTATTCCAGCGTGATGGCGCGGCCCTCATGGTTATGGACATCCTCGTCCAGGCCGTACCGCACGCTGAGCGCCGGTGTTTTGGCCCAGACAGCCGTGCCGGAGTAGCCCTTTTTATCGGCGCTGTAGATGTACTCGGTGTAGCCCTCCGGCGCAAAGTCGGCCTGCCCGGGCTGCATTTTCGTCTCCTGAATGCAGAAAAAGTCCGCGTCCAGCGTGCGGAACACATCCTCAAAGCCTTTTTTAAGACAGGCGCGCAGGCCATTGACATTCCAGCTGATGAATTTCATTGATAGACTCCTTTTTAAGCCTCCCCTGTCAAAGGGTGGCTTTATTTGCTATACCTTTTTCACTGCGCTCTTTTGCCATGCACCGCTGGCAAAGCGGATCACAAAGCAGGTCACACGGCAGATCCAGTCCACGACCATGGCCAGCCAGACACCGACCGCGCCCATGCCCATATTGACACAAAGGACCCAGCTCAGGCCCATGCGCCAGACGATCATCGAAAGGATCGAGGTGAGCATCGTGAACCGCACATCGTTGGCGGCGCGCAGGGCGTTGGGCAGCACAAAGCCGGCCGGCCACAGCAAAATCGCCACACCGTTATGGATCATGACCAGCGTCCAGGACAGGGCGCGCGTCTCCGGCGAGAGGGTGTACATGCCCAAAATCCGGTTCAGGAAGAGCAGCACCAGCAGATTCACGGTGCCTTGAGCGATATAATCCCACAAAAGCAGCTTTTTTGTATAATGCTTTGTCTGCTCAAAGTCCTGTGCGCCGACACAGCGCCCCACGACCGTGATCATGGCAAGGCCCATTGCGTTGCCAACGATGCAGCCGACAGCATCGAGATTGTTGGCCACCGCATTGGCCGAGATATGCACCGTGCCGAACAGCGAGATCATCGAGACGACCAGCACCCGGCCAAGCTGGAACAGGCTGTTCTCAAACGCTGAGGGGATGCCGATGTAGAGAATGCCCTTGACGGTGCGCCCCTCCAGCCGGGTAACCGTGCGCGGCGTGATGCGCAGCGCGTAGTCCCGCCTAGCGGCCAGTGACAGAATGATGACCGCCCCCACCGCGCGGGAGACCAGCGTGGGCACTGCAACGCCCGCAACGCCCATGCGCAGCACAAAGACGCAGAGCGCGTTGCCGCAGAAGTTGATGGCGTTGACAAGGACCGAGACCTTCATCGACACCGCGCTGTTGCCGGTGGAGCGGAAGATCGCCGCGCCCGCGTTGTAAAGTGCCAGAAACGGGAACGACAGCGCCGTGATCGTAAAGTAGGTCAGGCACGCCTGCATGACATCCTCGCTGATCGTGCCGAAGAAGAGCCGCAGCTGTGCCGTGCGGGTCACAAGGCAGAACACCGCCACCGTCGTGCCGAGAATACCGCTGAGCCCCACCAGCTGCCCGGCGCTGCGGGCGGCCTCCTCAGGCCGCTTGGCGCCCAGATGCTGGCTGGTCACGACCGCGCCGCCGGTTGCCAGCGCACCGAACACTGTGATGATAAGCTGATTGATCATATCCACCAGCGACACGCCGGAGATCGCCGCCTCCCCCACCGAGGAGACCATGACGGTATCGGCCATACCCACCAGAACGCCGAGCGCCTGCTCAATGATAAGCGGCCAGAGCAGCGCCAGCAGCTGTTGGTTTGTAAACAGTCGTTCTTTTTTCACCCCATCGTACATCTCACTTTCCCAGTATGAGTATAGCACAAAAAAGTCCCCCGCGCAATGCGCGGGGGCAGAGTTTACTCGTACCGCAGGGCCTCGATGGGATCAAGCTTTGCGGCCTTGTTGGCGGGATAGTAGCCGAAAAATACGCCGATGGCCATGCTGAAGCCGACTGCTACCACGATGGCGGTCAGGCTTGGGCGGGCGGCATAGCCCACGGCCTTGCTCAGCCCCGCGCCGAGGGCCAGCCCCAGCAGGATACCGGCGATACCGCCGATCAGGCAGAGGATGACGCTCTCGGTGATGAACTGCATCCGGATTGCCGCCGCCGGGGCGCCGAGCGCCTTGCGGGTGCCGATCTCGCGGGTGCGCTCGGTGACGGAGACCATCATAATGTTCATAACGCCGATGCCGCCCACCAGCAGCGAAAGCGCCGCAATGGCGGAGATACCCAGCGATACCGTGCTGAGCATCGAGGACATCGAGTCGAGCAGGCTTGCCAGACTGGAGGCACTGACCGTCCATGAGTCGTTGCGGGTGTAGTAGCTGGCGAAGAAATCGCCGACCGTATCCACGAACGAGGTCACATTGACCGCCGTGCCGTCCGCCACGACCGTGATGCTCTGGTAACCGGCCCCCGCCCCGGCAATGGACTTTGCCACATCAAGCGGGATATAAAAATCCGTCTGGATCGAATCATCGTCCGTACCGGAGAACATGCTGGAATAGCTGTCCTCGGTATAGCGGTAGACGCCCTCTATATAAAAGGTATACAGGTCCTTGTTGATGGTCAGCGTCACCGCCTTGCCGATGGCATCCTGCGCGGTGCCGCCGATGGCCTGCGCAACGAATTTTTCCGACACACAGGCCACCTTGCGGCCTGCATCCTTGTCATCGTCCAGCCAGCGGCCATACAAAATCTGCGAATCCGTGTCACGATTTTCCAGCGTGGCGGCGTTGGCACCGCTGACCGTGGCTGTGATGGTCGTGGTCGGGTCGCCGTATTTTGCCACCGTACCGCTGCCGACCTGCTGGGTCAGCTCGATATGATCGACCTTGCCGGAAAAGGCATCCAGAAAATCCTGCATCATCGCATCGGTGATAAGGTCGGCGTCCGACGGCTTGGAGTCCTTGAACCGCCGCAGCGTGACGCCCTGCGCCGTGCCGGAGGTATTGCTTGCGCTTTTCTGCACAACGCTGACTGAAATGTTGCTGGCACCCATACCGGCCATCGAATCGGTGACCGAGCCGGTCATGCTGTTGCCGACCGTTTCGATGGCAATGACGGCTGCTATGCCGATGATGATGCCCAGCATGGTCAGGGCGCTGCGCATCTTGTTGCTTTTTACACTGGCCAGCGCCATGCCGATATTTTCAAAGAGCTGCACGTTCGCCTGTCCCCTTTCGTTCCCCCACGATCAGCCCGTCGCGCAGCGTCAGCACCCGCTGGCACTCCTCGGCCAGCGCAGGGTTGTGCGTGATCAGCACAATGGTCTTGTGGTATTTTTCATGCATTTCGTGAAAGAGGTCCATCACGACACGGCTTGTCTGGCTGTCCAGCGCGCCGGTCGGCTCATCGGCCAGAATCAGCGCAGGCTCGTTGACCATGGCGCGGGCGATGGCCACCCGCTGCTTCTGCCCGCCGGAAAGCTCGTTGGGCTGGTGGCGCATCCGCTCGCCCATGCCGACACGGTCCAGCCAGTCCTTGGCGCGGCGGGCGCGCTCAGCCGCAGGCACGCCCGCGTAAAGCATCGGTAATTCAACATTTTTCAGGGCGCTCTGCCGGCCGATTAGGTTGTAGGTCTGGAACACAAAGCCGATCTTGCGGTTGCGGATGGCCGCCAGATCATTGTCATCGGCCTCATGGATGTTCACGCCGTCCAGCACATACTCTCCGGCGGTCGGCTTGTCCAGCACGCCGATAATGTTCATCAGGGTGGACTTGCCCGAGCCGGACTCGCCCACGATCGCAACGAACTCGCCGGGGTAGACGGTCAGGTCGATGCCGTGCAGGATCTCCAACTCATTGGGCTGGCCGATGTAGTAGCTTTTGCGGATGCCGCGCATCGCAATGAGCGGCCGGGCCGGGCGGTCATCCTCCGCCCCGAGCAGGCTCTGCGCGATCGTCTGGGCAAACTGTTCGGTGTTCTGCATCACTGACCTCCCGGCCCGCCGGGACCGCCGCCCATATCATTGCCGGTTGCCGGGGCGATGGTCACGCCGTCCGGCATACTGCTGCCGTCCCCCACATAGAGGCTGCCGTCCTCCATCATCTGGGCGGCGCTGTCGGTGCTGCTCTCAATGCCCTGGGTCAGGTCGGCGGTGGCTCGGATGATGTCGCCCTCGTGCAGATCATCGCCGGTGATTTCCACATAATAATCGTTGGTGTCGCCCTCGGTGACGGTGACCTCCTCAAAGGTCATATCGGTGCCCTCGCCGCCGGACCGGCGCAGCACATAGGCCGTGCCGTCCTCTTTCGTGCCAACGGCATCGCGGGGTACGGTAAAGACACCGTCCTTCTCGCTGATGACGATCTCGACCTTGGCCGAGATACCGATGAGCAGGCCGCTGTCCTGCCCGTTGACCGTGACGGTCGCGCCAAAGCTGCCGCTGTCATTCGCCACGGGGTCAATGCGGGTCAGCGTGCCGCTGATGACGGCATCGCCGGTGGCATCGCTTGTGATGCGGCAGGTCATGCCGGTGGACAGCTTGCCGACCGAGCTTGCGGGGATCGTGACCTCCACGGTCAGATTCTCCACATCCTGAATCGTGGCCACCGTGCCGCTGCAGACATCGCCGACTGTGGCGTTCAGGGCGGTGATCGTGCCGTCCATCGTGGCGGTCAGGGTACATTCCTCCAGTGCGGTCTGCAGGCTGGTCAGCTTATCATCCTCGCGCTGGGACTGCGCAAGCTTGGTAGCGGCATCGTCCACATTCCGCGCGGCATTCGTGGCCGACTTCTGGTAGGACTCCTGCGCCTTTTGCAGCGCATCGGCGTAGTTCTGGATGCTCTCATAGCACTTCTTCACCGCATCAAAGCCCTGCAGCCCCAGCTCCGGGATGCTGCACTGCGTCTTGGCGATGCTCTCACGGTTTTGATAGTCCTCGATCTGGCCCTGCAGCCCCTCGGCGCGGTCCGTCTCGCCGCTCTGCCGGGCCTGCGTCAGTTGGATCTGCAGGTTGGCAAGGGTGTTCTCGTACCCGGCGATCTCCTCGGCATAGCGGGTGTACCAGTCTGTCACGACCTCGCGGTTCGTCTTGCCGGCGTTGCCGTCCGTGGTCATGGTGCTGTAGTAGTCGTTCAGCCCGAGTCTGTCATAGTCCTGCTGGGCCTTTGCCAGCTCCTGCTGTGCGCTGGCCAGATCGGTGGCCTGATCCTCCACGCTGCGGGTATAGCTTTTCTCGGCGCTCGTCCGGGTATCGCTGCTGTCAAGCTCAGCGTTGGCGATCTGCTTTTCGACATCGGCGGTGTCCAGCGTAGCGATGATGTCGCCCTTCCTGACCGTATCGCCGACCGCGACATTGACTGCCGTGACCTTGTAGGTCTTGACCGCATCCGCCGCCGTAACGCTGGCGCTGCTGCCCGACTTGACCGTGCCGTTGACGTTGACCGAATCGCTCAGCGTGGTTTTGCTCAGTACGGTGGTGCGCACATACTGGTAGGCCGTACCGCCGGCCTGCCGGGCCTTGCCCCGCACACCGGCGATGGCGATGCCCACCGCCAGCAAAACAGCCAAAAGGGCGGTCAGTTTTTTGTGCTTTTTGACCCACGCAAGCGGGTTGTGTTTTGTCTTTGTTTTCTCTGCCATACCGGCTCCCCTTCTTTATGCAGGTGATATTTCAACAAAATGAGTATATCCTGCAAATGTGTTGATTTTTTGAAAGAACCATGAAAAAAGCGGCACATCTTCCGTAAAAGATGTGCCGCGCAGCCTTCTTTACCGTTCCTCGCGGAAGTAAGCGAGCCCCAGATGGGCCGGGGGCTGATTTTCCTTTTTCTTGCGCATCGAAACCACGATCAGCACTACGATGGTGACGACATAGGGCAGCATCTGCACAAGGTCGGTCATATAGCTGGCCAGTGTGATGCCGAGCAGGCTGGGCAGGAACTGGTACAGCCAGTAGAGCATACCGAACAGGTAGGCACCCCAGATGGCGTTGAGGGGCTTCCATGTCGTAAAGATGACGAGCGCCACGGCCAGCCAGCCCAGCGCCTCGATCTGGCCGGTGGTGGCCCAGATGCCCTGATTGTAGTCCAGCACATAGTACAGGCCGCCGATGCCGCAGATGCCTGCGCCGATGCAGGTAGCCAGATACTTGTAAAGCGTGACATTGATGCCCGCCGCATCCGCCGTGGCGGGATTTTCGCCCACAGCGCGCAGGTTGAGGCCCGCGCGGGTGCGGGTCAGGAACCAGTGCAGCACAACGGCCAGCACGATAGCCGCGTAGGCCAAAAAGCCGTAGGAGAACACGGTCTGCCCCAGCGCACCCAGACCGGACAGGACGGGGAGCTTTGCGCTGAACGCCTTGTTGGCAACGGGGGCGGCGGAGTAGCTGGCACCGTTGAGGATAAAGACGCCGAAGAAGTTTGCCACGCCCATGCCGAAGGTCGTCAGCGCCAGACCGGTGACATTCTGGTTGGCGCGCAGGCTGATGGTCAAAAAGGCGTAGATCAGGCCGCCGGCCATGCTGGCCAGAATGGCGCAGGACATGGCGATGAGGATGCTGACAAAGCCGTTGGGGTTGGCGGCGGTATTCTCATACGCCCAGGCGCTGGCAAAGCCCGCAAAGCCGCCCAGATACATGATGCCCGGCACGCCGAGGTTGAGGTTGCCGGATTTTTCGGTCACCGTCTCGCCGAGCGCACCGTACATAATGATCGTACCGAACGGGATGGCACGCATGATCCATGCAATCAAGCTGCTGTGCATATCACTTGCCCTCCTTGTGTGCGCCGCGCGGAATGACGCGGTAGTTGATGAAGAACTCACTGCCGAGGATGAAGAACAGAATGATGCCGGTGATGATGTCGGCAGCATACTCGTTCAGCGAGTAGGCGGAGGCGATCTCCGAGGCGCCGCGCTCAAGAAAAACGAGCAGGAAGGAGATCAGCGCCATATAGAAGGTATTGAACTTTGCAAGCCACGCCACGATGATGGCCGTGAAGCCGCGGCCGCCCGCACTGGTGGTCGAGATGGTCTGGTCCTTACCGGCCACGATCAGGAAGCCGCAGAGGCCGCAAATCGCGCCGGAGATCAGCATCGTGCGCACCGTGACGCGGCGCACATTGATGCCGGCATAGCGGGCGGTGTTCTCGCTCTCGCCGACAACGCTGATCTCATACCCCTGCTTGGAGTATTTGAGGTAGGCGTACATAACAAAGGTCAGCACCACAACAACGATGATGTTGATGGTGTAGCGCTGGCCCATCAGAATGGGGAACCAGCCCGCCTTGGTGGCCTTGTTCAGCGTGCCCAGACTGGAGGCCTGACCGCGCATGATGTTGGTCATGCAGGCAACGATGCTTGTTGCAACATAGTTCATCATCAGGGTGAAAAGCGTCTCGTTCGTGTTCCAGCGGGCCTTGAACCACGCAGGGACAAAGCCCCACAGCGCACCCGCGGCAATGCTGCCGCCGGCCATGGCCACAAACAGCAGCGGCAGCGGCAGGTTGTTGCCCTGATAGACCATGATGAGGGCGGCGGTCAGGCCGCCGATCAGGATCTGACCCTCACCGCCGCAGTTCCAGAAACGCATCTTGAACGCGGGAGCCAGCGCAATGCCGACGCAGAGCAGCGTAGACAGATCGCGCAGCATCCAGCTGAAGCGGGTCATGTTGGCGAAGGTGCCGCCCCACATAACGCCGTAGACGGCGAGCGGGTTCAGCCCCGTGACAAAAAAGATAAAGACAGCATCCACGACCAGCGCCAGAATGATGGCGATGGCACGGACGGCGATCTTCTGGGGCATCGTGGTGCCCTCGCGCTTGGCAATGCGCAGCAGCGGCTCGCGGGCCGCAGCAGCAGTCTGACTCATGCCTGCTCCTCCTTTACCAGATTGGTCATACGCAGACCGACCTCTTCCTTCGTGGTCTTGCGGCCGTCGAGGATGCCGTTGACCTTGCCGCCGCAAAGCACGACGATGCGGTCGCACAGCTCCAGCAGGACATCCAGATCCTCGCCGACATAAATGACTGCTACACCGCGCTTTTTCTGCTCATTCAGCAGGTGGTAGATCGTGTAGGAGGTGTTGATGTCCAGCCCGCGCACGGCGTAGGCGGTCATCAGCACAATGGGGTCGGCGGCCAGCTCGCGGCCGACCAGCACCTTCTGCACATTGCCGCCCGACAGGCGGGAGAGCGGCGTGTTCAGGTCGGGCGTAACGACACCCAGCTCCCGCTTGATCGTCTCGGCCAGCGCAAGGGGGGCCTTGCGGTCCACGATGGGCGAATGGCCCTTGCCGTAGCTTTTCAGCATCATGTTGTCGGTCATGCCCATCGAGCCGACCAGACCCATGCCGAGGCGGTCCTCCGGCACGAAGGAGAGGTGGATGCCCGCCTCACGGATGGCCTTGGGGCTTTTGCCGACCAGCTGCACGGGGGTGTTTGCATCGGGGGCAAAATACTCGATGCTCGCGCCGCTCTCCGTCGGCTGCAGACCGGCGATGGCCTCGAGCAGCTCCTTCTGGCCATTGCCGGAGATGCCCGCGATGCCGAGGATCTCGCCGCCGTACACCGTAAAGGATGCATCGTCAAGGACGGTGATGCCGTCCGCGCTGCGCACGGTCAGGTGCGACAGCGCAAGCCGCTTGACCGGATCGACCGGCTCGGGGCGCTCGATGTTCAGCTCGACCTTCTCACCGACCATCATCTCGGTCAGCTTGGCCTCATCGGCATCCTTGGTGGCAATGTCGCCGACATACTCACCCTTGCGCAGGATGGCCACGCGGTCGCTGATGGACAGCACCTCGTGCAGCTTGTGGGTAATGATGATGACCGCCTTGCCATCGGCCTTCATGTTGCGGATGACGCTGAAAAGCTTTTCGGTCTCCTGTGGGGTCAGAACCGCCGTCGGCTCGTCCAGAATCAGAATATCCGCGCCGCGGTAAAGCACCTTGACGATCTCGAGCGTCTGCTTCTGGCTGACGCTCATCTCATAGACCTTCTGGTTGAGATCGAGGTTGAACTCATACTTCTCGCAGATGGCGCGGGCCTTGTCGTGGACACGCTTGAGGTCGAATTTATCCTTGCCGCCCATCGACAGGGCGATATTCTCGGTAGCCGAGAATACATCGACCAGCTTGAAATGCTGGTGGATCATACCGATGCCGAGGTCCAGCGCATCGCGCGGGGAGCGGATGGTCACCGCCTCATCACCGACATAGATCTCGCCCTCATCGGGGAAATAGATGCCGGCGATCATATTCATCAGGGTCGTTTTGCCGCTGCCGTTTTCGCCCAGCAGGGCCAGTATCTCGCCGCGGCGCACGCCCAAAGAGACATCCTTGTTGGCCACGACAGTGCCAAAGGTCTTGGTAACGTGCTCCAAGCGCACAGCATATTCGTTCTGCGCCATTATGCAGGCTCCTTTCAAGAGTCAAGTAGGTAGGGGCCGGGCATGCCCGGCCCGCAGCCTTGCGCGGCCACCCATAAGCGGGCAATCGCGGTCACGCTGCGGGCGAGGCATGCCTCGCCCCTACAGGGATTCAAAAAATCAAGGCAGGAACAATTTTGTGATTGTGGTGCGGCCAACGGTTCGGGGCATCGTGGAGGCCGACCCCTACATCTTCGTAGGGGCGGATTCTATATCCGCCCGCGGTACCTGCCGTAAGCTGCACGGGCGCATATGGAATGCGCCCCTACGGCCTGATTTGCAACGACAGATATAACCGCCAAAAGGGAAGGCCGCGGTTTCACCGCAGTCTTCCCTTATAGATTCAGACAGAATCAGGCAACGGGGTCAGCGTCCTCGATGATGCCATCGATGCGCAGAGAGAACGTCGGGGCAGCGCGCAGCTCGCCCTCATGGAAGTAACCGTCAGAGACAGCCTCCTTGGTCTCGCCCTGATACACGGCAACGGGGCTGCCGGTGCTGAAATCATAGTAGGTCAGATCGACCGGGCAGGAGGTGACTTCCTTGCCATCAACGGTGAACTTGCTGGTATCGAACACACGCAGGCTGCCGTCCTTCAGCGCTGCCTCAACCTCGGCAACCTTGGCGGCAGTGCCCTCGGCAGTCTCAGGTCCCAACTCGGTGATGGCAACGGCGCCATCCTCATAGCCCTTGCACCAGTTCTGGGGGATGCTGCCGTTCTGGGCGCCCTCGATCAGCTCCTTGTAGCAGACGCTCCACACATTGGTGGCGGAGGTCAGCGCGGCGGTGGGGGCGGTGGAGAGCATGTCGATGTTGTAACCGACGGAGTAGCAGATCTTGCCGGCATCCTTCAGCTTCTGGGTGGCGGCGGGGGCACCAGTGGAGTCGGCGTGCTGGCCGATGATGACCGCACCGTTGGCGATCAGGGCCTCAGCGGCAGCGCCCTCCTTGTCGATGTCGAACCAGGAGTTGGTGTACATGACCTCCATCTGGACATCGGGGTAGATGCTCTGAACGCCAAGGAAGAAGGCAGTGTAGCCGGAAACGACCTCGGCGTAGTTGTAAGCGCCGACATAGCCGATCTTGACCTTGCCGTCAGCGGTGAAGCTGTCGGGCTGGGTCTCGGGGGTCAGGGTGCCGGACTCGACCAGCTCCTTGATCTTCATACCGGCAACCACACCGGAGACATAGCGGCTCTGGTACACAGAGGTGAAGGCGTTGTAGAAGTTGTTGCAGCCGGAGATGGCGGCAAAGTCACCGGTCATGGCAACAAAGTTGACATCGGGGTACTTCTCAGCCTCCTCGACCATGTAGGTCTGGTGGCCGTAGGAGTTGGAGATGATCAGGTTGCAGCCCTGACCGACCAGGTCCTCTGCTGCATCGGCGGTCTCGCCGCCCTCGGGGATTTTGTACTTCCAGACGATCTGGTCATTGCTCATGCCCAGCTCGGCAGCGGCCTCCTTGATGCCGTTGATATGTGCGGCGCTGTAGCCCTCGGTCTCATCGCCCAGAACGATGACGCCGATCTTGACATCAGGCGCTGCGTTCGTGCTGCTGCCCTCGGCAGTGGCCGTGGTGCCGGCGGCACTGCTGGCGGCAGTGCCAGCGGTGGAACCGCAGGCGGCCAGGCTGAACACCATAGAGGCGGCCAGCAGAATGCCCATCAGTTTCTTCATGTGTGTTGTTCCTCCCTGTAATGTCTGCATATAAAAGGCAAAATGCGCCGTTTCGTGTCGGACCGTGCCGGGAATCGACGCACTGTGCTATCTTGCAGAACTCATTGTAGCCGCTTTACACAGCTTTTGCAATAATTTTTAAATTTTTGTGAAAAGTTTGGCGAAAGCGGTAAATGTTTTGCGCACGCGGACACTGCCATGAGCAGGACGCACAAAGAAAAGCAGTAAAAGTCATACTGTTTGCACAAAATGTATGACTTTTGCTACTTATTTCCGCTGTTGTCCCTGTTACCGCTTATGGATAAATTTTTTATCCAGCCCCTGCTTTACGGCGGCGTTCAGCACCATCCATGTCAGAAAGACCTCAATGGGCAGCATGATGGTGTTTTTCACCGCGCCGGAGGTCATGTAGTAGAGGTAGCCCTTGCCGTAGAGCATCGCCTTCCAGACGCTGCCCAGCAGCACATTGCTGCCGTAGTTGATGATGAGCCGTGTGATGATGATGCGCGGCAGCGTGGGCTTTTGCCGGTAGAGCATGACGCCGTAGATCAGCCCCGACAGCACAGCCGAGATCAGGTAGCCGGGGAAATACGGCTCACCGTAGCCCGCCAGCAGAAAGCCCACCGAGTCGATGATGGCACCCGCCATCATACCGGTCACCGGGCCGTAGCACATGCACCCCAGCGAGACAGCCAGAAAGCTGAAATAGATCTTGAGGCTTGGCCCCATCAGGTAGATGGGCATGCTTTCCAGCACGATGGAGATCGCGCAGACAAGCCCTGCAAAGGCCAGCACCCGCGGGTTTTTCAGCTCATTGCGGGCGGTGCGCCAGTAGGCGCCGGAAAAGACGGACAGTTTTTCTTCGCACATAAAAAATCCTCCTTTGTGCGTTGCCGCACAAGGGAGGAGGCAATTTAATGGGATGTGTACAACGCCACATCCGCCGTTGCACACCGTCATGCAGCAGTGGGATGCGGAACCGGCACCGCGGGCCTTACGGCCGCTTCGTCCTGCCACAACTCCCCGTTGGTCAGGCACTTCGGGGCATGACGCCCCACGCGCAGGTTCCTACTCTGCGATATCGCTTTTATTATACACAGGTTTTGGGAAAATGCAAGAGAAAGTTTCGGGGCAAGCCCGCCGGGTAAAGCCCTTCCGGCCTTGCTGGCGCGCGGCCACCTCCCCACATGTGGGGAGGTGGCCGCGCGGGCAAAGCCCGCGCAATAAGGCGCCCCACGCAGTGGGGAGCTGGCCGAGTTTACGAGGCCTGAGGGGCTTTGGGCAGCTTTCCCCTTACTGCCCGCTTGCACCGTAGTTGGCCAGCACACGGGCGCTGGGGTCGCTGACATCGCAGTGCGGCCATGCGCGGTTGGGCATCCAGTAGTCAACGATCATGCCGGCCTGACCGGGGTAGTATTTCTCAAAGAGTTCACGGTAGAGCAGGCTTTCCTTGGTAAAGGGGCGGCAGTAGCTGTAGCGGCCGCAGCGCTCGGCAAACTCGCGGTCCGTGTAGACGGTCTCGGCGTATTCCTTCAGATCGTCCACCATCGAGTGGCCCACCGCATCGCTGAAGGCGGCCTTCTCACGCCAGAGGATGCTCTCGGGCAGCCAGTCCCCCTCAAACGCCTTGCGCAGCAGGTACTTGCCCTTGCCGTAGGTGTTCAGCTTCTTTTCTGGGTCGATAGCCATGACATACTTGACAAAATCCAGATCACCAAACGGCACGCGGGCCTCCAGACTGTTGACGCTGATCGAGCGGTCGGCGCGCAGGACATCGTACATATACAGCTCCCGGATGCGCTTCTGGCTCTCGGTCTGGAAGGCGGCAGCGCTCGGCGCATAGTCGGTGTACTTGTAGCCGAACAGCTCATCGGAGATTTCGCCGGTCAGCAGCACCCGGATGTCGGTATGCTCATGGATGTATTTGCAGACAAGGTACATGCCCACCGAAGCGCGGATCGTTGTGATGTCCCAAGTGCCCAGCATCGCAATGACATCCTCGAGCGCGCGCAGCACGATCTCCCGGTTGATGATGACCTCGGTGTGGTCAGCATGGAGATAGTCGGCCACCTGCCTGGCATATTTCAGGTCGATGGCGTCCTCGCTCATGCCGATGGCAAAGGTGCGGATCGGCTTGCCGAGTTTTTTGGCGGCAATGGCGCAGACCAGACTGGAATCCAGCCCGCCCGACAGCAGGAACCCGACGGGGGTGTCGGCGTCAAGGCGCTTATCCACACCGGCCACAAGCTTTTCCCGGATGTTCGTCAAAATCTCGGGCAGCTCGTCCTGCGTATAGGCCGGGGTGTCGGCAATATCGCAGTACCGCACAAACTGGCCGTTGCAGTAGTAGCTGCCGATCGGGAACGGATAGATCTTTTTGCACAGTCCCACAAGGTTTTTCGCCTCGGATGCAAAGGCAATATGCCCGCTCTCGCTGTAGCCGTAGAACAGCGGACGGATGCCGATGGGGTCACGCGCGGCGATAAGCAGCTTTTTGCGGCTGTCGTAGAGGATCATTGCAAACTCGGCGTCCAGATGCCTGAACATAGCAAGACCGTACTTATAGTAGAGCGGCAGGATGATCTCGCAGTCGGAGTCAGACGCAAAGGTGTACCCCTCGGCCTCCAGCTCGGCCTTGACAGGGCGGAAGCCGTACAGCTCGCCGTTGCAGGCCACGCAGTCCGCGCCGCGGGTGAAGGGCTGCATCCCCTCCGGCGTCAGGCCCATGATGGCCAGACGGCCGAAGCCCAGCAGGCCGAACTCGGTCTCGATGACGCGCTGGTCGTCAGGACCGCGGCTGGCGGTGCGCAGCAGATACTCGGTAAAGGTTTCCTTGGGCAGATCATGCCCGGCATAGCCCATGATACAGCACATTTTCGGTGACACTCCTTTTTATACTTCCAACACCAGTTGCTGCGAACGGCAATAAAAAAAGACAGCCCATCCGCCCTGTATTAGGACGAATCGCTGTCTTGGATCCGCGGTGCCACCTAAATTACCGCAGCCGAAATACAGGCATACGGTCACTTTTTCCGTACGCGTTCACCTTTGAAACGCTGCCGCTGTAACGCACGGCCTGCGGCGCACCCTACTCCCCTGCCGGGTTTCAGGCGGCGGCTCCGGGGTGTTCCTTCGCGCCCTGTCCCCGTCCCGACTTACACCATGCGTCAGGCTCTCTGTGCGGATCTTGGGCGGTACTTTTCCCCATCAACGCTTTTGTTGAGTAAAGAATAACACGGTCGTGCAGTCCTGTCAAGAATAAATTTCAGATTTTTGGGCGTCCGCCCTGTTTTTTTCAGCGGGTCGGCGGCGCAGCAGGTGCGCCGTGCTTCGTCATCTTGCACAACTTTGCCCCGGCTTCGCAATTTTTGCAAGGTTGCCGAACGATTCTTGCAAATATTCGTGATGCAAAATTCCATACTATGGAACGCTATTCCATCTGCTGAATTTTGCCGCGCACTGCCGTTCCACCCTGCGGAATCGCACCGTTCTGCCGCCCGCGCCGTATCTAAGCAACCGCCGCAATGGTAAATGCCGCCGCCGCATGGTACACTGAGGATGACAAAATTCGTGTGCTTCGCGGCGCCTCTACCCGGCCGGAAGCATCCCACAAACCAGAGGCAAGCACTGCTTGCAGGAGGAAAACCATGGCAAAAAACGCAATCGTCGGTCAGTCCGGCGGCCCGACTTCCGTTATCAACGCAAGTCTCGCCGGTGTCTATGAAAGCTGCAAGCGCCGCGGCGCGGGCAAGATCTACGGCATGCTGCACGGCGTTGCCGGCCTTTTGGAGCGCCGCACCTGCGTGCTGGATGACAAGCTGAAGACTGCGCTGGACATCGAGCTGCTCAAGCGCACCCCGTCCAGCTACCTCGGCTCCTGCCGCTACAAGCTGCCCGACTGGCACACCGCCGAGGGCGAGGCCGTCTATGTTCGGCTGTTTGAGATTCTGAAGGAGCTGGACATCGGCTACTTCTTCTACATCGGCGGCAACGACTCAATGGATACCATCGGCAAGCTGGCCGACTACGGCGCACACATCGGCAGCGACATCCGTTTTATGGGCGTGCCCAAGACGATCGACAATGACCTGATGGTCACCGACCACACCCCCGGCTACGGCAGCGCCGCCAAGTACATCGGCGTTGTCATGAAGGAGATCATCCGCGATGCCACGGTCTACGGCACGAAGTATGTGACGATCGTTGAGATCATGGGCCGCAACGCCGGCTGGCTGACCGCCGCCGCCGCACTGGCCAAGGCCGAGGACTGCGAGGGCGTGGATATGATCTGCCTGCCGGAGGTTCCCTTCAATGTGGACCACTTTGTGGAGAAGGTCGAGCGGATGCAGAAGGAGAAGCCCTCCATTGTCATCGCCGTGTCCGAGGGCGTCAAGCTGGAGGACGGCCGCTATGTCTGCGAGCTGGCCGATGATGTACACGCAGTTGATGCCTTCGGCCACAAGGCCCTGACCGGCACGGCGCGCTTTTTGGCCAACACGGTCGCCCGCCGTCTGGACACCAAGACCCGCTGCATCGAGCTTTCGACCCTGCAGCGCTGCGCCGGGCACCTGACCAGCCGCACCGACATCACCGAGGCCTATCAGGTCGGCGGCGCCGCCGCCAAGGCCGCCTTTGAGGGCCACACCGGCGAGATGGTCGCGCTGGACCGCATCTCCAACGCACCGTACCAGTGCGGCACCAGCCTGCACCCGATCAGCGAGGTCGCAAATCTGGAGAAGAAGGTCCCGCTCGAGTGGGTCAACGCCGACCACACCGCCATGACCGAGGAGTTCCTCGCCTACGCCCTGCCGCTGGTTCAGGCTGAGCTGACCCCGATCTATGTAGAGGGTCTGCCGCATCACATCTACCTGCCGGAGGCGTAAAGCCAAACAAACTTAAAGAGCCGCTGTAGCGAAAACGCGTTACAGCGGCTCTTTTCGGCAGAGTACCTCCCTTGTCAAAGGGAGGCTCAGCTTGTAGAAAAAGCCCTTTTTCGGGTAGTAATGTAGGGCGCGTGTCTCGACCGCGCCGTACCGCTGGCCGCGCGCAGCGCATTCAATCGCGCCGAATGGCGCGCGGTTTTCTCGTAATGTCGTGCTTTTGGTACGGCGGCACGGAACGGTCAAGACCGTTCCCTACAAACCAAGCGAAAGGTTGCAATCGTCCCGTTAGGTTTATCGACAGTCTGTGCCTCCCTTGTCAAAGGGAGGCCTTTTCTTTAATAGAACCCAAAGCTCGGCAGTACTTCCAATGCGTCGGCCCACCAGGCGGGGATGGGCAGACCGGATAGAGCCGGATAGTAGACGGCAAACAGCACAGCCGCCGCGGCGCAAAGGCCTGCGGACAGCCGGCGCGCCCAGTCCCGGTGGCGCATACGGGCCAGCACAAGGGCCAGCGCCGCCAGACAGAACATCGAGCTGGGGAAATAGTGGTACAAAAAGGTGCAGCGTGTGACAAGCATCCATGGGATAAGCTGGGTACCGTACAGGATCAGCACCGCTGCGCCCTGACGGCTGCCGCGCCCGCTGACCTGATGCCAGAACAGCCCCACCAGCGCCGCCAGACCCACGACCCAGATGACCGGCCCGGCCATGCCTGCAATGCTGGCCTTCATGCCATAGGGCAGACTGCCGTTGCGGTAGTACCATACGGGGCGCAGCCCCAGCAGCCATGTGTACCAGCGGCTCTCAAACGGGTGCGTTGCCTTGAGCGTGGCGTGGTAGCTGTACATCGAAAGCTGGCACCGCCACCAATCGCCGAGGCTGAAATCCGGCTGCCGCCACCAGTACGGCAGGTAGGACGCCACATAGATGCAGAGGGGCAGCACCACATAGAACAGCACCCCGCCCAGCGCCGCCAGACGGAACTCTGCCCAAAAGCCGGGGCGGCCCTGCTGCCGGCGCGCCCAAAGCACGCCCAGATAAAGCACTGCCAGCCCGGCCCCCGCATAGATGCCGGTCCACTTGGCTGCGCAGCCCAGCCCGAAGGCGATGCCGCCCAGCGCCATCGGCAGCAGGGCATGCTGCACGCCATCGGTCAGCACCCGCTGGCAGTACCACACCATGCAGTACGCGCCCAGCAGGATAAAAAAGGTGCCGTAAATGTCGATCGTGGCAAGGCGGCTCTGGGAAAAGCGCATAAAGTCGAGCGCCAGCAGCACCCCTGCCGTTGCCGCCGCCCCGGGCCTGCGGGTCAGGCGGCGCACAAAACACCACGCCAGCGGCACCAGCAGCACACCGAACAGCGTGCCGGAGAACCGCCAGCCGAACCCGGTCATGCCGAACAGCGCAATCCCCAGCATGATAAAATCCTTGCCGAGCGGCGGGTGGGTCGTCTCATAGACAGGCATCCGATGCAGCTGCTCATAGCCGGTGCGGCCGTGGTAGATCTCATCAAAATACATGCTGTTGAGCTGGCTGATGGCATCGGGCACGGCGTTCTGCTCGTCAAACAGCGCCCCGCCGCCCACGGTCGGCACAAGGCCGCCCGCCGCATCGCGGAAGGCCAGCTCAAACATCTGGGCATTCTGCACCGTGACGGTCAGGCTCTGCCCCGCTGCGGCGGTCACTGCGTTGGCAGTCCAGCTGAAGCAGGTGCCGTAGTCCAGTTCTTTCTCAAACACCGTGTTTCCCTGCGCGTCCGTCACCGTCATCCGCCCGCCGAAGGAAACGCCCGGGTAGACCCACAGCGAGACTGCGTCCCCCTGCAGGGTGACACTCTCGGTCAGCACGGTGTTTGTGGCATCAAGCGGCTGCTGCGGCGCGGTGCGGCTGCCGAGATAGGCAAAGCTCAGCACCGCCGTAGCCGCCGTCAAGGCCAGCAGCGCCCCCACCTCCCGGCGGGTCCAGGCGGGCTGGGCATCGGGCGTTGCAGCGGCGTTGACACGCCCGGCAGGCAGAGCCAGCGTGTGGCCGTGGCGGGTGATGTCCCACACTGCGAACAGGAGCAGCACAAAGCAGACCGTCTCCCCAAGGCCGGTCAGGATGGCAACTGTAGCGCTCGTTGCACTCGTCAGCCATTCATCCTCGGTACCGGTAAGCGAGTAGACTGCCGCCAGATTGATAAACCCTGTCAGTGACAGCCCCACCCCCGCCGCATAGAGCCGGATGTCGTTCCACCGGGCCGCTGCCAGCAGGGTCAACAGCACGCCGGGCACCATGTACCGCTCATGCATGCAGTGGGAGAGCGTAAAGATGCCGATGCCGTAGTAGGCCGCCAACAGCAGCGGCGAAAAACGGCCGCTGCGGCTGCTGCATACCGCAAAATAGGCAAGCCCCGCCGTGACCAGCAGGATATGCACCCACCCCAGCTGCTGCCAGCTCATACCGAACAGCGCAGGCTCGGACAGGCTTTTCCAGTTGCCGCCCAGCGCCGCAAGCCAGTTGAAAGCGTTGATGCTGGCGTAGGGGTAGCCGGACATCGTAGCTGTGTATTTTTCTACAAGGCGCGGGCCCAGCTGTGCCAAACCGAAAAAGGGTATGCCGGTCAGCAGCGGCGCCAGCAGCGCCAGCGCTGCGCCGCCGAAGCACCGCCCAAAGGCGCGCAGACGGTCCTGCTCCACCGCGATGCCCGCCAAAAAGCAGGCCGCCAGCACCGGGCCGAACAGCAGCGCCTGCGGCTTGATGGCCAGCGCCAGACCGAACCAGACGGCGGCGGGCAGGTAGCGGCGCTGCTCCAGCAGCAGGAAGCAGAGCAGCAGCGGCAGCGTAAAGGCCCCATCAATCTGCTTCCAGACGGCGGTATCAAACAGCAGCAGCGGGTCGAACGCCGTGAACGCAGCCAGCACCAGTGCCATCTGCCGCCCCACCGTACCGCGCCGTGCCACCGCATAGACCAGCGCCGCCGACACACAGTCGCAAACCGACGGCACCAGCGCCAGCAGGAGGTAGGTCCACCGCGATTCATACGCGATGCCAAGCGCGGCGCGCACCACCCCCACCAGCCCCAGCACCCAGAGGTAGCCGGGCGGGTAATCGGCAAAGTACCCCTCGCTGTAAAAGGCGGCAGGACCTTGGGCGGCCAGCTTATCCCCCCACGCAACAAAGCAGCTCATGTCATAGGGGTAGCCCTCGGTGACAAGGGCAAGCACCAAACGCAGTGCCAGCGCCGAGGCCAGCACCACCCAGAGGGCCGTATTCGGTTTTGTTCGTTGTTTCGTCATAGCCATACAAATAAGGCAGGGGCAGCCCGCACAGCCTGCGGCACACGCGCAGCTGCGCAAGGCCGCCCCTGCGTCTGTTATCGGTTACAGTTTTGCAATTTTCGGACCCTGTGCGGTGTCGGTAACGCTCCAGCCCATCTCGGTCAGCTGGGCACGGATGGCGTCTGCGCGGCCCCAGTCCTTGGCCTTCTTGGCAGCGGCGCGCTCCTCGACCAGCGCCGTGACCTCGGCAGGGATGCTGTCGGTCTTTTTGCGGTTGTACAAAAGCCCCAGCACGCCGGTCAGCTCGTCAAAGGTCTTGGCGGCTGTCTGCAGCGTGGCCTTGTCGGAGGCATCGGACAGCGTATTGATGTCCTTGACCAGATCAAAGATGGCAGCCAGCGCATCCGGCGTGTTCAGATCATCGTCCATCGCGGTCTTGAACTTGGCGCGGGCCTCCTCACACTTGGCAGCCAGTGCCGTGTCCGTGCCGTGGGCATGCTCGATAGCGAAATCGAGATTGTCACGGCAGGTGTACATCCGCTCAAGGCTGCTCTTGCAGCTCTCGATCAGCTCAACGGTATAGTTCAGCGGCATGCGGTAGCCGGCCGTGAGCATAAAGTAGCGGATCGGCTCATAGCCGTACTTGTCCGCGATTTCACGCACTGTGAAGAAGTTGTTCGCACTCTTGGACATCTTCTCGTTGTTGATGTTCAAGAAGCCGTTGTGCATCCAGTACCGGCTGAAGGTGCAGCCGTTGGCGCACTCGCTCTGGGCGATCTCATTCTCATGATGGGGGAAGATCAGATCCTGCCCGCCGGCGTGCAGGTCGATGGTTTTGCCAAGGTGCTTGCGGGCCATGGCGCTGCACTCGATATGCCAGCCGGGGCGGCCGTGGCCCCACGGGCTTTCCCAGTAGGGCTCGCCGGGCTTAGCAGCCTTCCAGACTGCGAAATCGGCGGGGTCCTCCTTCAGATCATCGTCCATCTGGCTGCGCAGGGCACGGTTGCCGCTCTCCAGATCATCGAGGTTGAGGTGGCTCAGCTTGCCGTAGTCCGAGTCAGACTTGACGCGGAAATAGACATCGCCGTTGCGCGCCACATAGGCGTGGCCGGACTCCACCAGATCCTTGACGATACCGATGATCTCGCCGATATGCTCGGTCGCACGGGGACGCACGGTCGGCGCCATGACATTCAGGCCATCGGAATCCTTGATGTACTCAGCCTCAAACTTGCGGGCAACCTCCTGCATGGAGGTCCCCTCCTCCTGCCCCTTCTTGATGAGCTTGTCATCAATATCGGTGATGTTGGAGACATAGTAGACCTTGTTGCCGCAGTATTCCAGATAACGGCGCAATGTGTCAAAGACGATCATCGGGCGGGCATTGCCGATATGGATATAGTTATAGACCGTCGGGCCGCAGACATAGATGCGGTACTCGCCCTCCTTCTGGGGGGTGAATTCCTCTTTCCGGCGTGTCATCGTATTGAAGATCTGCATAGCTTGCACATTCCTTCCTCTGTGTAGGGATATCTATTCCATTATAGCCAGCGTGTGCGCAGGTTGCAAGGGGGATTCAGCCGTTATTTGCAAATTGCACGGCCAGCGCGTCCCAGACGGCGCTGAAATTGTAGGGGAACCGCGCATCCTCCTCGGCCAGCCAGCTGCGGTAGGTGTCCAGCTCCGCAACAGTGGGGGCCTTGATGCGGCGGTAGGCGGTGATCGTATAGCCGTTGCCCATGTCAAACTCTGCCCCCACCTCAAACGGCGCGTACTTCTCCTGATTTTCAAGGAAGGCCGCGTTCAGCTTTTCGGTATGATTGTTGGGGTCAAACGGTGTACAGGTCAAAACGACCTGTGCCGTGAGCAGCTCCTTCGGGAAGGCATCGTTGCCGGGGTTGCAGGCGCCGTAGGGCAGGATCTCGCGGATGGTCTCGTCCGGCAGGGCCGAAACGCGGAACACATCCGGGCTGTATACCACACCGTGGCAGATCATATAGGCCGAATTGGCGCCGCTGCAGTTTTGCCGCAGCCAGTCATTGACAGCTGCCACCTGCGCAAGATCGCTGCGGGGGCTGTCAACATAAAAATACAGCCCGCTGTTGACTGCGTTTGGCAGAATGACCGGCAAAAGCTGGCTGCAGGCCCCAAAGTTGAGGCCGCACAGCACACCCAGCACAGCCGCCGCAGCACGGCGCGGCCACACCCACGGCAGCTCGCTTACAAGCAGCGCGCAGAGAAAGCAGCCCAGCAGGTAGAACGGCGCGACCGCCAGCGACTGGTGGTCGTCCATATTCTGCACCCGGGTGACAAGCAGCACCGTCAGGACTGCACCGACCGCAGACAGCACAGCGAGGGAGCGCGTCCGCTTTTTGTACAATCCGTATAATATGCCAACCAGCATAATACCGAACACGAGCCAGCCCAGATAGATGCGCTGGTTGTCAAGCTCTGCCAAAAAGCCGCCGGTCTGGTAGGTGGCATAGCGGTCGCTGTAGTCGGCCCGGACGATGCGCCAGAACATCGGCAGCAGCGGCACACCGACACAGAACAGCGACGCTGCGGCAAATTTCACAAAGCGCACCGCTGCGCCGCCCTGTTTTGTGCAGGCAGCCCGGGCCAGCACCCAGACGCCATAGAGCAAAAAGAACGAAACCACGGTGAACATGTAGCTGCGCCGGGTCAGCATCAGCAGCCCGGTAAAGGCCGCAAGGCTGACCAGCCGCGCGGGTGCCGGGCGGGCAAAATCATAGCCGACACCCAGCGCAAGCAGCATAAAGGCGAACGCCACGCCCAGCAGATCGGGCATGCCGCGGTACAATGCAATGTGCAAAAGCGGCAGCAGCAGCACAAACGCCATTGACAGTGCCGTAAAGAGATCCGGGGCGTCCGGCTCCAGTTTTTGACGCAGCACCGTCAGAAGCACCCATGCGCTGTAGTAGACGAGCGTGGGGATCAGCAGCGCGCAGAGCAGCGCAAAGGTGTTGGCTGTGCGCGGTGTAAACATAAAGAACGGCTCTGCCAGCAGGTTGATGACAAGCGGTGCATAGTCATTGAACCATGTCTTATAAACCGTGGAGCCAACGCCGGTGAATACGCCGTCTGCAAAGTTGGACTCCAGCCGCACCTGCAGGTTGTAGTAGGTCGCATTGTCCCAGAGATACAGGCTCTGGCGGCCCACCATGGCGTGCAGGTAGAAGGCGGCGCTCAGCGCGATGCAGACCGCCAGAAGGACGGCATCCGCTTTCGTCAGCCTTGCGCCCACGGCCCTGACCGCGCGGCGGTACAGGCAGAATGTACCCAGCACCGCCGTGCAGGAGAGCAGCAGCAGCCAGATATCCACGGGGTTCCGCCCGCTGCCAAGCATGTCGATGCCCTGCAGGGGCGTGATGAAATGCGCGGCTGTGCTGAATACGAACTTGACTGCAAAAATGCACAGCAGAAACAGGACGGCCCGCTCAGCCCGGGTCATCCTGCGATAGATGCTTTTAAAACAGGTGGGGAGGTTGCACTTTGACAAGGTGGGGATCTCCTTATTGGATTACTGCCTTGCGGCGGCTGTTATTTCGCCTGCATGAACAGCTTGCGGTTCTGCCACAGGTAAATGCCGCCCGAAAGCACGGTGGCCACGCCGCACAGCCAGCACAAAATCTGGGTAATCAGCCCCACGGCCATCACATCGGTGGGGGCTGCCAGCGCGGCGGCAAAGTAGTAGAACAGCACGGTCAGCATCTGCAGAACGGTCTTGACCTTGCCCCACATATTGGCGGCGATGACGGTGCCGGTCTCGGCGGCAAGCATACGCACACCGGCCACGGCGAACTCGCGGAACAGAATGACCGCCAGCACCACAGGGCTGCAGATGCCGCACGCCACCATATAAATAAAGGCGGCGGTGGTCAGGCATTTGTCCGCCAGCGGGTCCATAAACTTGCCGAAATCGGTGACAAGGTTATTTTTGCGCGCCAGATAGCCGTCCAAAAAGTCGGTAAAGCTGGCAACGGCAAAGATAATCCCGGCAATAAGCGCAAATGTGGGGTTGAAATCGGCGGTGCCGTAGCGGCTGTAAGCGGCAAACACCATAAAGACAGGCACCAAGATAACACGAAGCATCGTAAGTTTATTGGGCAGATTCATACATCAATCCTCCAGCTTTTCTTCCACATAGCCGTACAGGTCGTAGGTATCGGCATCGGTGATGGTGACATTGTAGAACGCGCCGGTCTCCAGCGGGGTATCGGCGGGGGTCAGCACATTGCCGTCGATCTCCGGGCAGTCGGCCTTGGTGCGCAGCAGGTACATGCCGGTCTCATCGTCCACCCCGTCACAGATGCACTCGTAGGTGTTGCCGACCTTCTCGCCCTCGCGCGCGGCGCTGACCTCGGCCTGCAATTCCATAATGTGGTCGGCGCGGCGCTGCTTGGTTTCCTCGTCCAGTTGGTTTTCCATGCGTGCGGCGACGGTGTTTTCCTCGGCAGAGTAGGCAAAGCAGCCAAGGCGGTCAAATTTGACGGTCTTGACGAAGTCGCACAGCTCGGCGTACTGCTCCTCGGTCTCGCCGGGGAAGCCCGCAATCAGGGTGGTGCGCAGCGTGATGCCGGGGATGGCGGCACGCAGGCGGGCGATGGCGTCCTCAATTTCCTTGCGTCCGCCGCGGCGGTTCATCGCCTTGAGCACGGCATCATCACAGTGCTGGATGGGCAGGTCAAGATACGGCACGACCTTGGTGTTGCGCACCATGGCGGCGATAAATTCGTCAGTGATGCGTTCCGGATAGGCGTACAGCACGCGAATCCAGCGGATGCCCTCGATCTTTTGCAGCGCGTCCAGCAAATCGCAGATGGCGCCGGGCTTGCCCCAGTCCTCGCCGTAGGCGGTGGGGTCCTGTGCCACAACGATCAACTCGCGCACACCCTCCCCCGCCAGCCAGCGGGCCTCGGCTACGCAGTCGTTCAGCTCACGGCTGCGCAGCTTGCCGCGAATCAGCGGGATAGCGCAGTAGTAGCAGCCGTTGTTGCAGCCCTCGGCAATTTTTAAGTACGCATAGTGGCGCGGGGTCGAGATGACGCGGGCACCGCCCAGCTGCATATCGCTCTTGGGGCCGTAGCTTTCGACCTGAGAGGCACCCGCGGCACAGACGCGGCGCACGATGGCGGGCAGTGCGGCGTTGGAGCCGATGCCGACCACAGCGTCCACCTCGGGGATTTCCTGAATGATCTGCTGCTTATAGCGCTCGGCCAGACAGCCGGTGACAATAACCTTGAGGTCGGGGTTTTCCTGCTTGTATTGGCAGGCCATGAGGATGTTCTCGATGGCCTCCGTCTTGGCAGACTCGATAAAGCCGCAGGTGTTGATGATGATGATATCGGCCTCGCCGGGGTCCGCCACGGTGACATGGCCATCCTTGATGAGGGCATGGCAGAATACATCGGCATCCACCTGATTTTTCGGGCAGCCGAGGGAGATAATGGCAATTTTCATTGGGTAGTCCTTTAATATAATATTGTATGTTTGCGTAGGGTTGTAGGGGACGGCGTCCTCGACGCCCCGCAGGGTGGCAGATGCTTGCCGGAAATTGTAGGGCGGCCAGCCCTCTGGCCGCCGCGGAGGGGTCAAGACCCCTCCCTACATTGCGAACCGGTAAGGGGATGCAATCGACAAGCTGAGGGCCGGGCATGCCCGGCCCCTACGGTGCGGTTTTACTCGTCGTCGGATAGCACCTCGCGTATGACCGCGTGGCTGAAGCCGCGCCTTGCCAGTGCGGCAGCGACCTGATCGCGCTTACCGGCGGCAAGCTTTGACGCATACTGCCGCGCGACCAGTGCGCGGGCTGTTTCCAGCTCGGGGCTTTCGCCGTCCTCGTTCTCGGCAAACAGCTCCTCCACCACCTCGGCGGCGGTGTCGCGGTCGATGCCCTTGGCCGACAAATCATTCAAAATTTCCCGGCGGGACTTGCGCTTGCGCAGCAGCTCGGCCGCACGGCGGCGGGCAAAGCCCGCGTCATTCAAAAGGCCCAGCTCCCCCGCCCGCGCCACCGCGTAGGCGGCGCTGTGGGCGTCAAACCTGCGGCAGAGCTTTTGGTACAACTCCCCCGCCGCATGGTCGCGCAGGGAAAGGTAGTCCATCGCCTTGTCCAGCGCACGGCGGGTCTCGCTTTTCTTGCGCAGCTCCTCGATCTGCCAGTCCTCCAGCAGGTCATCCTGATGGAGCGCGGCATCGGCAAAGGTTTTCTCATCGAGGGAGAAGGCAAATTCCCCATCAAAAAACAGCGCAAGGCGGCCTTTTTTTGTCTCTTTGATCTGTGTCAGGCGCGGCATTTCGATCACTCATCGACCATGATATCAAGGTCAACCTCGCTGCCCGTTGTCTTGGCAGCCGGGGCGGCAGGGGCCTCGCCCGGGGCGACCGGCTTGACGATCTCACTCGGGTCCAGCGGCTTGACGGTGCCCTTCTTGCCGGCGGCCAGCAGGCGGTCGGCGTTGGCGCGGACGATCTTTTCGATCTCGTCGGAGACCTCGGGGTGCTCCTTCAGGAACTGCTTGGCGTTGTCGCGGCCCTGGCCCAGACGCATCTCGCCGTAGTTGAACCACGCACCGCTCTTCTGCACGACACCCAGCTTGACGCCGAGGTCGAGGATCTCGCCCAGCTTGGAGATGCCCTCGCCGAACATAATGTCAAACTCTGCCTCACGGAACGGGGGCGCGACCTTGTTCTTGACGATCTTGGCGCGGGTGCGGTTGCCGATGAACGCGCCGGTGGAGTCCTTCAGACCCTCGATGCGGCGCACATCAATGCGGACGCTCGAGTAATATTTCAGTGCGCGGCCGCCGGTCGTGACCTCGGGGTTGCCGTAGACGATGCCGACCTTCTCGCGCAGCTGGTTGATGAAGATACAGACGGTGTTTGTCTTGCCGATGACACCGGTCAGCTTGCGCAGCGCCTGACTCATCAGGCGGGCCTGCAGACCGACATGGCTGTCACCCATCTCGCCCTCGATCTCGGCGCGCGGCACCATGGCGGCAACGGAGTCCACAACAACGGCGTCGATTGCACCGGAGCGGACAAGTGCCTCGCAGATCTCCATGGCCTGCTCGCCGGTGTCGGGCTGGCTGACCAGCAGGCTGTCAATATCAACGCCCAGCGCGGCTGCGTAGGTCGGGTCCAGCGCATGCTCAACATCAATAAACGCGACCTCGCCGCCCATCTTCTGGGCTTCGGCCAGAATTTGCAGCGCCAGCGTTGTTTTACCGGAGGATTCGGGGCCGTAGACCTCAACGATACGGCCGCGGGGCACGCCGCCGATGCCCAGCGCCAGATCCAGACCGAGGCTGCCGGTGGGGATGGCATCGACCTGCATTGTGACATTGGCGCCCAGCTTCATAACGGCGCCCTTGCCGAACTGCTTTTCAATCTGGGCCAGCGCGGTTTCCAGCGCGGCCTTTTTGTCAGAGGCAGGGCCTGCCGTCTTAGGGGTAGTATCTTTTTTTGCTGCCATGTTGCGGTTCTCCTTTTATATACAAGTAAGTCTAGGATTTGCGTTTGCATCTATTATATACGATTTACGAACAGATTACAACATTTTGTTGTGCGTTTTTTGTCCCATAAATCGGATTTTGAGCAGCTTTTTTCGGGTTTTTGGAGCAGCACGGCCCGGTCATTGCCGCCGTAGTCCTTGCGGCAGCTGGTGTTGACCCAGCCGCAGGCGGCCCCCAGCGCCAGCACGGCGGAGCCTTGGGCATAGCCGATCTCCAGCACAAGCCAGCCGCCCGGCCGCACAGCGTCCCGGTACTTTTCGGTCAGCAGACGGTAAAAATCCAGCCCGTCCGCGCCGCCGTCCAGCGCCATGGCAGGCTCCTGCGCCGTTTCCGGCATCAGCGCCCGCATCTCCGCCCCGGTTAGGTAGGGTGGGTTGGAGATGATCAGGTCCGCCCCCTCGGCGGGCAGTGTTTTATAATAGGTAAAGACATCGGCCTGCACGGTGCGCACACCGGTCTGTTCCGTGTTGGCGGTCAGGTACTGCCATGCCTCCGGGCTTTTTTCCACACAGGTCACCAGCGCGCCGGGGCTGTGGCGCGCAATACCAAGCCCCAAGCAGCCTGTCCCTGCGCAGAGGTCATACACCACCGGCCGTTCCCTGCCCCGCAAAAGCGTGAGGGCGCTCTCGCAGACGATCTCGCTGTCAGCCCGGGGGCACAGCACGCCCGGCCCAACCTTGAGCGTAAAATCCATAAAGTCCCACTCACCCAGAATGTACTGCAGCGGCTCGCGGGCAGCGCGGCGTTCGGCAAGCGCACTCAGGCGGGCTGCCTCGGCGGCGCTGGGGCCGTCATCCAGACGGGGATCGCGGCCGGTCGCAAAGCGGTACAGCTCGGCCGCGTCAAAGCGGGCATCGGGCACACCGGCGGCCGTCAGCTTGGCGCAGAGCTTTTGAAACGCAGCGTTCACCAGCGGGCATCCTCCTGCTTTTCCGGCAGAACGGGGGTGACGGCGGCAATCGCAACCTCGATCATCGAGTCATCCGGCTCAAAGGTCGTCAGCCGCTGCATCCAAAGCCCCGGCTGAGAGATGATTCTTGCCGCCGCACTGTCGGAGCGGCCGGCCCATTTCAAAATTTCATACGATATACCGACCAGAAGCGGGAACATGCAAAGCTTGTACACAACACGCATCGCCGTGCTGGTCCAAGGCAGCACCGCATACAGGAAGATGCTGATGATGATGACGAGGATCATAAAGCTGGTGCCGCACCGCGGGTGAAAGCGGCTCTGGCGGCGGATGTTTTCCACCGTCAGGGGCAGACCGGCCTCATAACAGGCGATGGTCTTATGCTCGGCACCGTGGTACTCAAACACGCGGTGCAGCTCCTTCATGCGGGTGCAAAGGAACATGTAGCCGAGGAAGATGACCATCTTGAGCACGCCCTCAAGTATTACGCGCGGCCAGCGCCCCAGCGGCACGGCGCGCATGACAAGGCCGGTCAAAAATGTAGGCAGAAAGGTGAACAGGAACAGCGCCAGCGCCACGCCCACAAAGGCGGCGCAGGCCATCAGCGTGTTCTGCACGGCGGGGGTGGCGTGCGCCTCGAACCATTTGTCCAGCTTGGACTCGGCAGGCTCAGTCTCGCCCTCCATGGCAATGTCGGCCGCGTGCATCAGGTAGCGGTAGCCCTTGTAGAGGTTTTCCGCCATGTTGCAGACGCCCCGGATCAGCGGGACCTTATTGTACCAGTGGGTCGTGACGGTGTCGTAGCTCAGGTCGATGGTGCCGTCCGGCTTGCGCACGGCGCAGCAGATTTTCTCCGGGCCGCGCATCATGATGCCCTCCATCAGGGCTTGTCCCCCGACGGAGGTACGAAATTCTTTGGACATAGGCGTTCTCCTTCGTCATTTTTGCCTTCCCCTGAGGGGGGAAGGTGGCCGAGCAAAGCGAGGCCGGATGAGGGGCGGATGTATCGCTATTGCCCGTTACCGGGTTGTCGCGGAAAGTTTTCCCCTCATCAGTCCGCTTCGCGGACAGCTTCCCCCTCGGGGGAAGCCTTAAATTTTTTCATGCAGATGCTCCTGCCCGGGGTGGTAGACGGGCAGGGTCACTGTGACGGTCGTGCCGCAGCCGAGGGCGGAGGCAATGTCGAACCGGCCGCCGAGCGTCTGGACGATCTCGTCCACGACCGCAAGGCCGATGCCGGAGCCGCGCACCGAGTTCTTCGCTTTGAAGAACTTCTGCTTGACCTTTTCCAGATCATCGGGCGCAATGCCCCGGCCCTGATCGCGGATCGACGCGCTGACCGTGACCGGTGTGCGGCTCAGGGTCAGAAAGATCGTACCGCCCGGCTCGGAATACTTGATAGCGTTGTCAAACAGGTTGACAAACACCTGCCGCAGCCGCGCCGGGTCTGCCCAGACCGGGTAGGGCTCGGGCGGCTCCTGATAGACAAGCTGCATTCCCTCCTGCCGGATGCGGGCCTCGACAAAGAGCGCCGCATCGGTGGCCTCGGCCACAAAGTCCAGCACCTGACAGTTCATCTTGATGCCGTTCTGCATACGGGAGAAGTCGAGCAGCTCCTCAACCATCGTGTAAAGGCGGTCGGTCTCGGTGCCGATGACCGCCAGACCGCGCCGGTAGTTCTCGTTGGAGGGGTCGTCAATGTTGCTGATCGTTTCGACCCAGCCCTTGATCGAGGTCAACGGCGTGCGCAGCTCATGGCTGACCGAGGAGATGAACTCGTTTTTCAATCGCTCAGTCTCGGCCAGATCCTCGGCCATCTGGTTGATGGTCTTGCACAGGCGGCCGATCTCGTCATCGTAGCGGGTGTCCGGCAGGCGCACCTTCATGTCACCCTTGGCGATCCGGGTGGCCGTTGCCTCGACCTCGCCGAGAGGCCGCACGATGGAGCGCACAAAAAACAGTCCGCTCCAGACCGTAAAGCACAGCACAAGCAGGCCCAGCCCCACACAGATGGCCACGGTGCGCCACCAGAGGTTGTCCACCAGCACAAGGCTCGTCACCATCCGCATGGCGGCGATGCTGCCCGCCGCGTAGGGCACAAGCATCGTCACCGCCATGACACGCTCGCCCTGCGGCGTGGTAAAGATGGCCGACCCCAGCCCATTGGCGGCGGTCAGCGCGCGGCCGTAGTCGGTACCGTTGGTCAGGTCACGGTTCATCGTGCCGCTGCTGGTTGCCAGAATCACACCCTGATTGTCCAGCAGCATAAACTCAAACTTGTCCTTTTCGTCAAACTGCTCAACCACGCGGCGCAGGACCTGCCCGCGGCTTTCGGCGGTAACGGCCATATCCCCCGCCGTGCCGGTGGCCTGCAGGCGGCCCACCACGGTGGAAAAGCGGTTTTCCACAGCGCGCTCAACGCCGCCGTACAGGTCGTTATAGCTGTAATAGAGGAAAAGCCCCTCCGCCAGCACCAGCACCAACACGGTGATAAGCAGGCTGCCGCACACCCATCGGCGGATGATACTGCTGCTGTTCGGCTGCATAGGGGGTTCCCTCCTTTCGCGGTTTTTCTAAGGGGCCGCCGTCACACATTCCAGCGGTAGCCATAGCCCCAGACCGTCATGATATGGCGGGGGTTGCTGGGCTCGTCCTCGATCTTCATCCGCAGGCGGCGGATGTTTACATCGACGATCTTGACATCGCCGAAATAATTTTTGCCCCAGACGCCCTCCAGAATTTTTTCACGCACCAGCGCGGTAGCCGGATTGCGGAAAAACAGTTCCATGATCTGGAACTCGACCTGCGTCAGGTCGATCGGCGTACCGGATTTGTAGAGGATGCGGCTCTTCTCATCCAGCACAAAGGGGCCGCTGACAAGCTGCTCCGGCTCCTCGGCGGGCTTGGCGGCGCCGGTGCCGCGGTGGATGCGCCGGGTCAGTGCCTCCAGCCGGGCGATCAGCTCCGACACCGAGAAGGGCTTTGTGATGTAATCGTCCGCGCCGATGGACAGGCCGCGGATCTTGTCGCTCTCCTGCCCCTTGGCCGATACAATGATAATGCCGACGTCGCTGTCATCGCGGCGGATCGTTTCGCAGAGGCTCAGCCCGTCCATGCCGGGCAGCATGATGTCCAGCAGGGCTGCATCGCAGGGCTCGCCGCCGTGCATCAGCTCCAGCGCACGCTCGGCGCTGGGGGCCTCAACGACCTCCCAGCCTGCCATTTTCAGGTTCAGGGCTACCATTTCGCGGATGCTGGCTTCGTCCTCGACTACCAAAACTCGTTTCATAAACCCGGTTCCCTTCCTTATCAATTTGACCCCAGCAGCACGGTATTCTGGCTGATGGAATCGAGATTCAAGCCGTAATAGGGCGTAACGACCCGCGCCTGCAGCTGCTGGCTGCCGATATTGGCGATGCGCAGGTAGTTGCCCGCGCCGCTGGCTGTGTCCGTGGTCGGTTCAACGACCCGCATCTCGCAGTAGACGGTGTTTCCCTCGGCGTTGCAGATCAGCCAGCCGGTGCCGCCCTGATTGGCGCGGATCAGCACGCTGCCGTGCATTGACTCAGGCAGCTCCATAAAAAGATCGTACTCACTGTCGTAGACACCGAACCGGCTGTTTCCGCCTGCGGTGGAGGTGTAATCCTTCCAGAGCAGGAAGCTCAGCCGCTTGTCCATTGGCGTCTGCAGGGTGCCGCCATCGTCGATCTCCACAGGGATGTCCACCGTGCCGTTGCCGTCAATGTCGCAGCTGAGCAGGGTGTCGTTGTAGCGCAGCGTGCTGCGCTGAATGTCGCTCATGCCGCCGGGGCGGTAGGGCTGCAGAAAGCCCGTCTCGGCATCGTACAGGATAATGTCCGACACAAGGCTGCTTGTCCCGGTCCATGCGTCCATCACAAGGTACATGGCGTCATCGCTGCCGGTCCCGGCATGCAGGGCCGCACAGCTGCTGTAAACGCCCTCGCCCAGATTCAGCGTCTGGGTCGAGCGGAACTCCCCATCGTTGGCGGTCAGCAGCTGCAGCGTCACGCCGCCAAGCTCAGTGTCCGGCGGCAGGGCCAGCACAAGGTCCTGCGTATCGCCCTTGCCGGTGAAATTAGCCACGATCATATCGGTGTAGCTTTTGCTGATGACGGTGGACAGTCTGCCGTTGTCGTACTGGTAGACGGCCAGATACTGATCCCCCTGCGGGGAGATGTACCCGGTCAGCAGCTGCTTGCTGTCTGCGTCCTTCAGGCTGGCGGCGGAGAAGCTTTCCACCTCGGAGGACATACCCTCGATGGCCTGACTGACACGCCAGCCGCTCTCGCCGCTCGGCTCCAGCACCGCAAGCCAGACATTGGAGCTGGTGGTGTCGGCCGTGTACAGGACTGCGGCCTCGTCAACGCCGTCACCATCCCAGTCACCGAACGCAAACGGGGAGAGGAAATCGCCGCTGGCGGGATATTTCAGGGTGGCGCTGCCGCCCAGATAGTTGTTCAGCGCCTTCTGCAGGGCCGCGCTCTCGCCGGAAAGCTGCGGGGCGCGCAGCAGGGTCTCGACATCGCCCGCCGCACTGCAACCTGCCAGCAGCGCCGCCGCAGGGAGCAGCGCCGCAAGTCGCTTTCTCATGGGTGGCACGCTCCTTTCCTGCACAAAAATACAGATATAGTATACCACATTTACGGCAGCGCCGCAATGCCTAACAGCATCAGCAATGTACCTGCGGCGGCGCCCAAAATGCCGGCAGCGCGATGTTTAGGGGCAAATGCATCGGGCAAAAGCTGGGCAAAGGACACCCACACCATAATGCCTGCCGCCAACACGACCGTGCCGTTCAAAAAGCCGGGTGTAAAAAAGCGGCGCAGAAACAGCCACGCCAGCACAGCCCCCAGCGGCTCGGCCAGACCGGAAACGAGAGCCGCCAGCACACCGGCCGCACGGCTGCGGGTTGCGTAGGCGAAGGGCACCGCCACAGCCAGCCCCTCCGGGATATTGTGCAGTGCGATGGCCGCCGCAGTGCGCAGACCGAGCGCCGGGTCCGCTGTCCCGGCGAAGAAGGTAAGTACACCCTCCGGGAAATTGTGCAGCAGCAGCGCCGCGCCGGTGATGAGAGCGGTGCGCATGGCCGCCGCGCGGGCGGGGTCGCGGCCCTGACCAAAGCGGGCAGCAAGCTCGGATTCCTCCGGCAGAAGCTTGCCCAGCAGCCCCGCCGCTGCCATGCCCAGCACTGTCAGTGTCGCAAGCGCCCAGCCGCAGGCCAGAGGCGGCAGATACCTGCCGTAAAAATGCAGGGCCTCGGGCAGCAGATCGGTCAGCGATGCCGTGAGCATGACCCCGCCCGCAAAGCCCGCCGAGGCGGCCAGAAGCTTTTCCGTTGGTTTGCCAAGCACCGCCAGCACCCCGCCCAGACCTGTAGACAGACCGGCGAGGGCGGTGAGGATCAGTGGTGAAGTTTGCATATCGGTACACCCCCAAGCTTTAGATTTTTAAATGTATACGGTGCGTAGGACGGCATATGACAAGGGCGCAGGGGGTGTTCTTTTGCGGGTGGGTATGGTATACTTGCTTTAGTATATCAAATCGAATTTTGCAGGTGTGATTGATGAGAATTGTAGAAGTTTCAGAAAACAAAAAACAATATCTTGATTTGCTCCTATTGGCGGATGAGCAAGAAGATATGGTTGACCGTTATCTCTGTAAAGGTAAAATGTATGTTCTCGATGATGACGGAGTGAAATGCGAGTGTGTCGTAACGGATGAAGGGACTGGAATACTTGAAATTAAGAATATCGCTACAGTTCCCCCATTTCAGCGAAAAGGCTATGCCAAAGCACTGATTGAATTTCTTGTTGAAAAATACCGTGGACAATTTTCGATACTGCAAGTGGGAACCGGCGACAGCCCATTGACGATACCCTTTTATGAAAAATGTGGCTTTGTACGCTCGTATATCGTGCCAAATTTCTTTACGGATCATTATGATCACCCGATATATGAGTGTGGTGTACACCTTGTAGATATGGTGTATTTGCAAAGGCCTCTATAAAACCAATTCCAGTTTGTTTAATTGGACAAATCTTGCTAATGTATTTGTCAAGAGTTTTTTATAGATTTTCCGATTTTCCTTT
>OODS01000036.1_pt1 | contig 108800 bp, 86 predicted proteins | sample 1671531 | NCBI WGS metagenome assembly OODS01 (sample SAMN06348166, study PRJEB24527) | human gut metagenome | biome: human gut; feature: ankylosing spondylitis patient; material: feces | host: Homo sapiens | place: China | collected 2015-10 | reverse complement strand
CTTTAAGGGGTGTTTTTAAACCGGGTCTTTTGAAAGTTCAAAGAAAATTCATTTTCCCAACGTTCCCCTCTACCTATAACAATCTAAAATGGGTGTTTGGCAACCAGATTTTCAAATTTTGTTGAACTGCCTAATTTTAGAATATAGATTTTGTTCGATTTCCACTTATAGAACCAGAGGAAAGCTGTTTTACAAAAGATTTTGAAAGCCCCTACACTAATAGGAATCCGCAGGACCGTTTTGGAATACAGTTTTGAAAATTTCACAAATTTGGACAAAAAGAAAAACGGCAAAGTTCAAAATCGAACCTTACCGTTTCGCATAGCATTATTCTCTTTTCTCAACAGCTACAATTCTCCATTACCCTTCGCATACAAGTTAGTTTTTGCAACCGTTAAACTTGTTCATTCTAAATCAGACTTTCCGCAGTCAAATAGGTACTCATTGTTTATTCTTCTTGTGAGCACCATAGTATTAGATTGCTCTATAAGGCTTCGGTTGCTCAATATTTTCTTCGCATATTTGATTTTGTCCGTATTCGCACATTCGCAGTCATAAATTTTGTATTTCATTATTTCCAGAACAACATTAACACAAAAATAATTGTGTTTTATGCAAAGCCAACCGAATATCAAAAAGAAAACAGAAAATAGCAGTACTCCTTGATATTCGGTAAAATCAAATGCAAACATCGGAAAAACAAACGACATCATAAACTCTGCCACTGCAAACTTTTCTTCTTTTACATTTATTAAGTACATTGGTTGAACATTATCAACTTTTTCAGAAGTTAGTTCTTTCCTTACTATATGCAGTGCCACTAAAAATGCTCCAAGGATCAAAGGAATACTTATTTTTTCCGTGTATAAGTCAGCTTCATTATCCATTATGCTGAAAAAATCTGTCAAAATGACAAGAATCCATAACGGAGTAAAAGCAAGATAGTACATACAGATAGCGAATCGTAATTTACCCATAAGTCAAAATCACTTCCAGCTTTTTGCAGCCGCCACTTCCACTGGGGACGAATCCAGTGGATCAAGCATAGCCTTATTGCATAGAAATTTAATCAATCTCTCTGTTGTTTGTTTATCATCAGTATTGATCCGAGTGTCACTTAGTTGAAGTCCAAATTTTTTAGCAAGGCTCTTTCGACGATTTGCATTTTTCAGTGCGTCCAGTCTTGATTGGTTATATGAAACAAATCTTCTTGGGTTCTGCCCTGTTGTTGCAGTTTTTTCAAACTGCTCCGCGTTTGTTAAAAAGTCACACGCGATTATATCATTTACTTTGTTTTTACATACCGCCTTATAAGCTCTCTCCATACCAAATAGATTTTCGCCTGCCATAGACAGCATATAGACAGTATCTCCTGCTATGATGACATCCACCGTCTTTTTCAACGATAAGATTGGCTCTGATACCTTATTAAACGTATTCGTTTCACGCCATAAAAATTTATTATTCATAACAGTAATAGGCGATTGCATTGAAACAAACTTAATTGGAAGTTGTTCGTCCTGAAGAGAAATCGTTCCCAAAATCATGTAAGCACTGTATTTGCATTGTCCAATCGGACCTTCTGTATCTGGATTTGCCGCTTCATTAATCAGCGCATCAAATCCATTTTGTATAAGGTTATTATCCCTTTGAAGTTTATATATTACATTGCCCACAACATCTCCTGTATAATCGTCTACACTGGCGAAGCTATCAATTCCACTGTCCGAAAGGTAATACTTCGACAATTGATGCGCAAAATCTCTTATACTACCTTCTGGTCTTAAACAAATCTCACGGTCATGATATGTCACACCCTCTCTCTCGGCTTTAACTTTAATTAGCTGCATAGACCATAACGGTGTGCCTTGCACAGCATCAAAAATCTGCTTAAGTCGTTCCTTGCTCACTTAAATCACCGCACTTCTTTGATATCTCACAAATTTCATCTTAGTTCAGTCTTTTTTGAATTTTTTTCCTTTTAATATTAAATCACTTTTGCTGTTTTTCTGCAAGAGGTCTTTCACCAATGGAGTTCATCTTCTTAAAATTCTAAAACCCGAACTTTTCATCAGTTATATCGGCTTTCAGAACTCGAATCTACTCAAGCGCACATCCAATCCCATTGCGCATGTCAGAATGTCTTGCATTGCACTCCTCCCTGATAAAGATTACAGGCCGGAACTGCCCGGGTGGAAATCCGAACTTTGCTACTCGCGCTCCTCGCTTTTCTGCGATGCAACAATCTGTTGTTCTCTTGGGCAGTTCGTTCACATTGAACAAACGGGATACGTTTTTCCAAGAACCATCCGATCTTAGCCTGTACCTTTCGTATAGCAAATCTTTCAATGCTGCGCTTCCTTATTTTCGTCTTCAGTTGTGATTCTTTTTCATGAGGCGTTGAAAATTTCACAATTTTGGACAAAAAGAAAAACGGCAAAGTTCAAAATTAAACCTTACCGTTTTACATACACTTACGCTATTTCAATTTTTTCCTGATGTGTGTTTATCTCCAGTAGTTAGCCCTTCAATTTACAGACTATATCCTCTATCACGAATCACATCGACAACTTCGGAAACATATTTCTGACAAGTATCGTGATCAGGGGCTTCCACCATCACACGCACCACAGGCTCCGTACCAGACTCACGCACCAGAATGCGACCTGTATCCCCCAATGCTTCGGACACTTTTTTTACCGCTTCCTGAACTGCCAAATCATTCTGTGCGGCCTTCTTATCAGTCACACGAACATTTTCAAGCACCTGGGGATAGATCTTCAGCGGTGCAGCCAACTCACTCATCGGCTTCTTTTTAGCCAGCATGACTTCCATCATTTTCAAACTCGTCAGGATACCATCACCCGTACTGGCGTACTTGCTGAAGATGATATGGCCACTCTGTTCACCACCGATGCGGCAGCCGTTCTTAGCCATGTATTCATAAACATATTTGTCGCCAACGGCAGTCTTGGCATAGCCGATGCCCTGCTCATCGAACGCCTTGTACAGACCAAAGTTGGACATAACTGTTGTAACAACGGTGTTGGTCAGCAGTTTACCGCGCTCCTTCATATAGCAGCCGTAAATATACAAAATATGGTCGCCTGTAATAACATTACCCTTTTCATCCACACAAAGGCAGCGGTCTGCATCACCATCATAGGCGAAACCAACGTCCAAGCCTTTCTCCACAACGAACTTCTGCAATCCCTCGATGTGAGTGGAGCCGGCATTGTTGTTGATGTTCAGACCATTGGGCTTGTTGTTGATGACGTAGGTATCTGCGCCCAGTGCATCAAAGACGGACTTTGCAATGTTCCAAGAGCTACCGTTCGCACAGTCCAGACCGACCTTGACACCCTTGAAGGAGTAGACACCCAGAGAGATCAGGTAGCCCATGTAGCGGTTACGACCTGCCACATAGTCCACAGTGCAGCCGATATGCTCACGATGAGCAAAGGGCAGTTCCGGCCAGTCCTGGTCGAACACATGGAGCTTGCCGTCAATGTAGTCCTCTACCAGCAGCAGAGTTTCTTCCGGCATCTTTTCTCCGTAGCAGTCAATTAGTTTGATACCATTATCATAGTACGGATTGTGGCTGGCAGAGATCATAATACCGCAGTCAAAATCATCCACACGGGCGATATAGGCCACAGACGGAGTGGTGGTGACATGAAGTAGGTAAGCGTCTGCGCCAGAAGCAGTCAGACCAGCCACCAGACTGTATTCAAACATATAGGAGCTGCGGCGGGTGTCCTTGCCGATAACGATGCGCGCAGGATTGGTATCACCGTTGCGCTCGCGCAGAGCATTATAGTACCAGCCCAAGAAACGGCCCACCTTATAGGCATGGTCTGCGGTTAATGTAATTCCAGCTTCGCCACGGAAGCCATCGGTTCCAAAATATTTTCCCATAATTTTATCTTCCAAACTACATATTTCGATTGCTCAAATCATAGCACAATCCTTTTGTGCATAAAAATCTCCTACCACTTCACAGATTCTATTTGACACATTACTATCCACATATGATAAATTTCGTCCACTTTCTATTGCTCTTGTAAAAGCAACAAGTTCATAACGGATGCCTTCACCATCCAGTTGATAAAAATATCGTTTGTTCTGTGACGCTTCTTCATATCGAATCTCAAAATAATCCGTTTTCCACCACGGTGCCGGAACATAAATATATCCCTTCGTCCCGGAAACAATTAGCTCACCTTCCGATTTAACTCCCTTGGCAACTGTTGCAGACGCAACTGCGTGATCATAAAGAAATGTGATTTTTGTGAACTGATCATGTCCCTCATCATCAATATGGGAAACAATGTTTTTAGTTTTGTAACCATTTCCCAGTATATTAAATATCGGGAGCATTGCCGTAGGACCCCAATCGCAAATACTATCCCACGCATCCTCTGCAATAGATCTTAGACTGGTACATGTGGCATCTACAGAATAAACTTCGCCAATCTTTCCCTCTTTTGCCAGCAAAAGCAATCGTGAATATGCTGTTGCATATGCCGTTTTAAGTGCATCCATTAAAACACAGCCCTTTTTCGCCGCCAACGAGAACAGCGCTCTGCTTTGCTGCTCGTTTAGTGCAACAGGTGGTTCACATAAAACGTGCTTTCCTCTTTCCAATGCGCTTCGGATTTGATCGTAATGATACTTAGGTGTAGAAACAATATAGACTGCATCCACTTCTTCGAGCAATCTTTCATAGTTCTGTGTTATGAAAGGAATCTCCTCGAAATATTTCGGATTTTCCGTGCACACACCAGTAATTTCCAGCCCATTGACATATTGTCCTTCCCGAATGTACTTTTTAGCAATATGGGAATCACCAATGATTCCAAGTCGAACCTTTCGCTCCTCTGAACGAATTTCCGAACTAGAAACACCTTCTGTGCGTTCCAAATATACTACTCTGCAGTATTCTTTTAGATAATCAAATTTCCCGATCCAATCCGATCCAACAGTGAAAATATCCACATCGTACCTGCGAATATCATCAATTTTTTGACCCTCATATTCTTCTACAATGATCTTATCCGCAAGCCCGGTAGCACGTACAGCCTCAATACGCTCCATCAAAGACTGTTGTACATTGATTTTTCCACGGGTTTTATCAAAATCATCCGCTGTAACACCAACAATTAAATAATCACCAAGTTTTTTTGCTCTTTCAAGCAATCGAATATGTCCATAATGGAGTAAGTCATATGTTCCGTATGTTATAACTTTTGTCATATCGCGCACATCTAACTTTCTTATCTATCTACTTTCAGCAGTGAATCCATAAATCGTTCCATATACTGCTTTTCACCAATGGAAACTCTCAAACAATTTCCAAACTCACCAACATTAGGATATTCTTTGATAAGAATTCTCATTTCATTTTTCATCCGTTCAACAATATGTCCCGCATCAGTCTTTGGCTCAATAAATAAGAAATTGCCAGCTTCTCCTTTATGTCGGTATCCATTTGCATCCAGGCTGCTCAACAAATAATTTCTTCCTTCATTGAATTTAGCTATCAAAGCATCCACCATCCCTGGTGTTGTAATGATTTTTTCTGCAAATAGCATGGCGAAAGCATTTGTATTATGTGGTGTGCAAAATTTCTGAACATATTTAATATCTTCAGGATTTCCTACTACATAACCTAAGCGGCATCCCGCCATTGAGAAGAGCTTAGAAAACGTTCTAGTGACGAGAACTCTTCTATTTTTCAAAGCATATTTTATGAAAGTCTTTGGGTAAAAATAATGATACGCTTCATCGATCAAAAGCGTAATTTCTTTTTCCTGGCAGGTTTTGAACAACCTTTCAAATTCTTCATCGCTGTATACATTCCCCATGGGATTGTTCGGATTAAGAAGAATAAGCATTTGCGTATCATCGGTTAGTTCTCGTTCAATATTATCAATACTAATAGTTAAATCGTCGTTGTACGGAACTTTCACAAAATTCCTACCGTACATTTCAGAGTAAACCTGGAACATAAAATATGAAGGCACAACTCCAACAATTCTGCCATTGGAAGCTGTAAATGCCTGTATCACATAACGAATTGCCTCCGCAGAACCATTTGTAATGCAAATATTAGTGATATCTGTTCCTATATAGTCTGCCAGCACCTGCGTGAAGTGGAGTGTTTCGGGGTATTGTGCTACCATCTGTGGGGTAACTTCTGCCAAAACCGATTCAACAAACTCTCGAGGCAAGCCGCCAGGATTTTCATTCAAATCTAGTCTAAGAAAATCTTTTCTTTCATTTTGGTCAAAGATTCTAACTAAATTTTCTACGTTATGATCTAACCAGTACATTTCATAATCCTCCAATTTTAGAATGTTCATTTCGTTGTTTCTGTGTTCAAGAAATCATTCAATATTCATTCTGTTGGTACTGACATGTAATATTTTTTTAGAAATTGCTTCTAACTGGTCTGCCAGATAGCCGCGCACGATGTAGATTTCATTGATACCAGCTTCCAGACAAGCATCAATCAAATGGTCAATAATACGAACGCCATGAACACGAACCAGCGGCTTAGGGGTATTAAATGTAATGGGAACCAAACGAGAACCAAAACCTGCTGCAATAAAGATGGCGCGCTTTGCACGATACGGTTCCAGTGCAGCGAAACCCTCATTTGTGATCTCACCCTCATTCACATATTTGAGTTCGGTGAGTTCCTTCATCACGCGATTCATAGTTCCAAGAGAATGACCGATTTTCTCCTCAATTTGACGCTGAGAGAGCGGACTTTTTTCATCAGCCAAAAGTGCCAAAATGTCGAATTGCTTTCTTGTTGATGCGTACATATCCATTTTCCTCAACCTTATAGTTCAATATTACTCAATTTAAGAACCCGATTCGTATTTTCTCCATCCTGATACTTAAAAACCTTGTCTCTTATTTTTTTACGCTTATCTTTATAATCGTCTATTCCCACTTTAAGTTTTTCAAATTCCTTATAAAGTTCTTCCTGTGTTTTAATTATCGGTCCAGCCATATACTCTTCTGGATTATCAAAGCAAAATCCTCTGTTTTTTCCGTATTCCTCAATATCAGGAACAACAAAAAAGTTTGGTTTATCCACCAGAAGGAATTGTAATGACGCAGACGAATAATCTCCAATAAATGCGTCCACCTGAGGCATCAATTTATATATTTCATATCCTCTTGATGCAAAATCATCATTTGTCAAGATGTCAAGGTTGCTATAATGTTTTCTTTTTAATCCTGATGTATTCTGTGCCGTATGCAATTTTACAATCAGTTTGAAATTCAATTTAGACAAAACACCATTCAATGCATCATAATCATTCTCTTCATACATTGGAAGCAAGTTCTCGTGTGAATCATCATAATTCAAATAATCGGATTGCCTAAACGTTGGCATCCATAATATAACCTTATCGTAGCTTCCGAAATCATATTTTTCATGGGCTTTGAAGAGATCATCCGTCATTGGCTCACCGCAAACTTTAATATTTTCGGTTGGACAATCATATTCCTTCGCAACAATTGGAACATATAAATCAGACGGCGCAAGCATATATGTAAAATAGAATTCATCACCATTATCGATCTTTGAAAGTTTTCCCATCGTTTTTAAATCCGATGTTCCATGATTCATATGAATAACAATCTGATTTCTCGATGGCTTAATGGGTATTTGGCCCGTCGTGTAGAAGACATGTTTAGCAGTCAGGAAATGATAGAATGCTCCTATTTTTCCCACATAAGTCAAGGCTTTTTCATTTCCAAAATATCGTTTACTTTCAACGCCACATATAATTTGATACTTTTTATAATAGTTTCCTTCCAACAGTGCATCTTTTAATGGAACCAAATTATGTCGAATTCCAAGGTTACCACTATAAAGTAACACTTTATTGTCTTCTTTAGGAATTATCTGATTGACAAGAGATGCTCCCTTGAAAATAGTTTCCTTTAATGTCCTTTTCAATTTCACATTATTAAGCATATCCTTTGTCCTCCCATCCTCATTTTTTCCCTAATTCGATCTTCATCTTTTTCAGGATTGACACAACACTCTTGTAGTTCAATAGAAGATACCCTGCATACACTATAAAATAGGCTACAAATGCACCTGCATTTTCAAGAGATGTTGACAAAACTGCAAATCCAATGATAATCACTATTTCTGAAAGTTGTAGTAACCAATTAACATCTGTTTTCATAAGGCGCATCAAAGATATTTCTGCAATTATGCTTCTAATTGCTATGGCTACTAGCAAGCTCCATGCTATAAATTCCAAACTATGGAACAAATATGCCCCTATTACAGATAAACCAAGGCTAACACAAACAGCTACACCATTTATGTATAAAAGTATTTTTTCTTTTCTGAGCACCTTTAAGTAAGTAGAATACAAAAGCTGCATTTTCCCATCAAATACACAAATAGGCAACAAAATTCCAAAATAATGCAGACTTGTTTCATATTGTGGCAACCATTTTCCAACGGCAATCTTCATTGGAACAAACAGGAGCAATGCACTTGGAAGTATTAGTGCAAGGATGATATTCACGTTATTAAAAATAAGTCTTTGTGCATTTTTTTGAATTCTGCGTATTGCCGGGAAGAGTACCATACTAATCTGACTGATAAATTTCAATAAAAACGTAGTCAGTGACATTGAAAATGAAAAATAACCAAATGCCTCAATTCCCCAGTAATTATCAACGACCAGTCTTGCTGATCCAGTCACAAGCATGCTTGCATACATCGAAATCAATAAAGCCATTCCACACTTGGCATCGTCTACCATGTCAATTACGACTTCTTTTATTTTTTTTGCTTTAGCTGAAAACAAAAAATTAGCCTTAAATGTTAAATAGAAAAAAGCAAAAATCTGTCCCAGAACATACATATAAACGATAATCTTATAATTTTCGATTTTATATAGGTAAATAGCCCCAACCGCAACAAACCAAAGCAAGTTGTAAATGATTTCAGAAACAGAATATATATTTGTTTCGTTTATTGCTTGAAATAAAAAGCCCAAGAAATTATTCATGTTGATCAATACCATACAAATGGCGCAAGCAACAAGTACAAACCTTCGATCAACATCAGAAATCGTAATATTGGTTATAACAGCCATGATAGTTGAAAAAAACACTTGCATTGCCAGAAAAATAAGCCACTTTGTCTTTAGTGTTTCGCAATCAAGTTCATCACGGCTTTTTCCGCCAAGCTTCAAATAAATTCCATCAATAATTCCTATACGGCTAATGTTGATATAAGAAACATAAAATAAGAACAACTGCCAATACGCATATTCTTCTACTGACAAAACTTTGGGCGCAAAAAATTGCACAAAAAAGCTAGACATCAAAGAAATCACTTGCGCAAAAAGTGCAAACGACAAATTTTTTATAAACTTATTCTGATTCATTTAAGCTCCTTTTGGCTTCATGCTCTGATGCAACACACAACGCCAACAGATTCATCCACATCCAATAGGTACATATATCCACGTCAGGAACAGCAATCAGCTGCGTCAATACAACAGAAAGAATTGCAAACCGCAGGCCTTTCTGCGCATCGCTCATTTTTCTTTTTTCACTTAATATCGGCAGCACAACAATAAAATTTAATATTGTATAGACAATCATTCCTAAAATGCCAAGTTCTGAAAGAATTGTGTAAATAATACTGCTTCCGCGGGACATTTTGTATCCGACACCCCAAAATGGCGATGTATTAAATTTTCTCATTGCAATCACATTCCAGCCATGTCTTGCTACGCCAGAACCAGATGATGCTTTAGAAAATATCACCAGATCCAAAACATCAAAAAAGAACAAGTACATTATTGCAAAGCCAACTACGGATGCCATTATAATTTCAAATTTCAGTTTTTTCTCTTTCGAAGATGCCAAAAAAATCATGCCTGCAAAAACCAATGCAACGTATGCAGATGATGAAAACGTCAACAGTATTTCTATCAGAAGTCCTACCAAAAGGCATATATTTTCTTTTCGTTTTTCTCTATATGACAAAAAGTAATAAAAACTTCCTACTGCAAACCCTGCAAAATATGATGGCTCCATGTACGTAGACAAAATCCGAAAATAATTATTTCTTGTATAATAAATCACATCTGACGTTGTATCGTTATACAAAAGTTCCCTTACAATTGAAAACCGTGGAAATATTCCTGTTGTAATACAAAGCTGTAATAATCCTATAACTAAAAGAGCAATCGTAAGTTTTCGAATCAGCCAATATATAAAATTATCTGATACAAATTTTCCCACATAAAACATTGAGAAGAAGCAAAAGGCATAAACACACAACTGAGCCATTCGCGCAAAATTCTTCGATAAAACAGAATTAACCACTGATGACAGCAGAACTGATAGATTCAGAAAGGTAACGCCGATGATTAATTCTATCTTCTGCCGATATAAAGTTATTTTAAAATTTCGACGGGACAGCCATACCCTAAGAATAAATGCAATAGATGTAATAACCTGTGGTCCTATTCCAGATCCATTCAATACCAAAACATTTGAACACTGAATAGTTGCCGATATAATTGTCAATGCTGCTATATTTTCAAAACTAGAAAACATGCAAATTACAATCAATAGCATCCATAATATTCCAAATATTGTCACCGAACTATTCCTCTCTTTATGAATTGTAAATGTTTTCTAATTTTTCGGCTTCACAACTTATTTCATACCCGTGTTCTCGGATACATTCCCTAGCTTTTTCAGATATGCTTAATCTATCTGTATTCAGCATTTGAACTTTTGTCTCAGCAATCTTATCTACCCATACTGCTGTATCGGAATCCAAATCCAAATAGCTTATATAAGGTGTAACATTTGTTTCCTGCGGCACTGCTGTTGACGCAACGCACGGCAGTCCTGCTGCCTGCGCCTCAATAATTGCCAACCCCAGTCCCTCAAATAACGACGGAAAAACAAAAGCATCAAACGCCTGAAGAATTCCGGCAATGTCACTGTACATTCCAAGGAAAATCACCTTGCTGGCTACGCCCAATTCTGCTGCTTTAGCTTTTAGATGCTGCTCCAGCTCTCCACCTCCGGCAATTACAAGCATTGCAGTTTCATCCTTCTTGCTATATTCGGCAAAGGTTTGCAATAGATGAATATGGTTTTTAGGGGGGTTCAGCTTGCCCACAGTTCCAATCACAAATTTCCCTGTCAATTCGTATTTTTTTCGCATCTTTTCGCGAACATCAACATTAAATTTGTATTTAGCGGTATTGATTGCGTTATTCAAAAGTGTGTAATTTTTTCCATACAGCCAATCTCCGGCTTGCTTGGACACCGCTAATGCTGTGGTATATGACGTAGCAAAAATCGGATGAAGCACAACATTTGCATAAGGGTATTTGCTTCGCGTTGTGTGAACATGCGCAATTCTTGATGGTACGCCGACCAGCTTAGCAGTTACCAACTCCATCGCCATCGTTGAGCTATTACCATTTACATGAATCACATCATATTTTTCCATTTTCAGAACAGTTGCAAGTTTTTTCATGTAGTGCATCGGTGAATATTTGCGGCTTCCAAGGTCAAAATATTTTGAGCCATTTTGTGCAAGTTCTTGCTTCAATTCATCGCACGGATCATTGGTCGATGCAAAATCTATCTGCAAATTTTCTTTATTCATTACACGGTAATAGTTCATCATAACCGTGGTCAATCCACCGTATGGGACAAAATCCGTTGTTATAACAATCAATACTTTTCGTTTTATCATGTTAGTTCTCGTTTCTGATTTATCATAGAGACTTCAATTTCTGAATAATCTTTGTCGGAATCAGCCCTTTAACTCTTTCTTTTAACTGTAGTCCCACATATAAATGTTCAATAAAATTAGGCTCATCTATCGTCTTGTAAAAAGAATCTCTTTGGGAAGATCGCATTGTTGGTGATTGCAGGTTATGCTGCTTCACCATACCCTCTTTCAACGTTGCCTCTTCCACTTCTGCAAGAGAACGCATCATTTCAAAGAGCTTCTTGCCTTTTTCGGTATTGACAAATACACTGGATACGCCCTTTGGAGAATTAAAATCCGGGTGACTCTTGGCAATTCCCCAAAAATCGCCCACGGTCAAATCGCCCACACGATTCGTATTCGCATAGATGCACTGATAACAGCTCTCTCTATAGCAGTCGCCATCCATAAAATGTTTTCCATAGCGATCAAGGGAGAGTGTCTTTGTCTTTGTCTTTGTCTTTGTCTTTGTCTTTGTCTTTAGCAGGTATTGTGTTCCCCAACCTCTCTTGTCTTTGGAACGGAAGTTGAAATAGATTACTCTGCCAGCCGTCTGCTTGTTCTGGTATTCCAGATACTTTTTGAAGAACTTCGGCGAAGGCACACCGTGGCAAATCAGGTCAACTGTATATAGATTTTCTGGATTGCCACCCAAAAACGCATACAGACCTGCAATCTGGCAGGGAGTACCTGTAAAAAGTACTGTTTTTCCCTCTGACAAACGCTGTTTGACCTTTGCGTAGCTATCTTTCGGGTCAGACTGAACATACTTAGAGGACTGTAGTTTCTCCCTTTCTGCTTCATCTGTCACTTCAATGTGGCTTACTGCCAGCTGCTCATCATAGGCAGCACCATAAACCACACCGCCCATTTGCAATACAGTTTTCGCTGCACTATCCGCCGCACCGCCAGATGCAGAGCGCATAATATCCACATCATTTTTATTGCGCCACGCCCAAACTTTATGTGGCTCATTCCGATGAAATTCCGTATTTTCTACTGGACACTTTTTCAGGCACACCTTGCACTCGATGCAGTTTTTTTCATCAACAGACGGATACCAAAAGCCCTCTTTATTTTCTACCATAGAAATACAGTGTTTGGGACAGCTTTGCTCGCAGCTTTTACATCCCACACATTTCTCTTTTATCCTCGATATGTTCTCCATTTTATTCCTCTAAATTTTTTCTCAGATACTCCTTCGCCACTTCTCTATGTGCTTTCAACTGCTCATCAACTTTCTCGTAATCAATCGCCTTTTCATTGATGTTTTCTGTATCTTCAATTTTCGTTGTCATCCGATTGGCCAGTCCCAGTCGCTTTAGCAAATCGCTCAACTTTTCTTCATTACCATAGCTGTTACCTACACTCTTGCGAATCAATGTTGTAAACGGCCGATGTGTGATCACCGAGAAGATGCTGCCGTGGAAAGTATCGGTAATAACTTCTTCTGCATTTCTGAAATAGGCCAGAACCTCAAAGGGTGAGCAGTCCACGAATCGGTCTGCACATTTTTGGATACCACCAATTGCATATACCTTCAAATTCTTCTTCTTTGCATAAGCAGCAATCCAATCTGCCTCATCATTGGAAATACGACCTGCATACGCGTACAGGATCAAATACTTCTCATTAGTCTGAACCTGTGGGATTTTGTCGCAGCAGTTCATGTAATCATAGGTCAGAACCGGGTCTAAGTTATAGACCGGCTCTTTTCCTGTAAGCTGTGTCACGATAGTCCCCGAATTCGCATCTCGTACAGAAATCGCGTCAAACTTCTTCAACAAAGCTCCGACTTCATCGGCCTTTTTATACTTTTTCAGCTTTTCCAATGTGGTATTGCCGAAAGACGCTGCATAAGTGAGAAGTCTCTTTACATGGTTATCTTTTCCAAACAATTCTGGCGAATAGCCCACATTAGAATTTTTTTGAATACAGTTGAAAACCTCGTCGCTGCCGATCACAAGGCAATCCAATGTCGGATTGTAGTTCATTTCGTCCGTAATTCCTAAAAGTGGCATATACTTTTGGGAAAAAGACTGCTTATAATGAATGAACGACAGCTTGTGTGCAAACGGAGCCTGATACCGAAAAGTTTCCAGTCCCTTTTCTACTTTTCGGACAAACTTATTTTTACTGTCAGCATTTTCCGTAATTACAGGTGCTCCTACATGGTAGTCTACAAACTCTACTTTGCATCCCAATTCTTCAATCAACTGCTTTAACGCGTATGCCTGCAAAAATGAACCATAGTTTGCAATGCGCTGCATCGACATGATCCCGACTTTTTTCATTCATTTGTCCTCAATATAATTCGCTTACCATCTTCTCTAGTTCTTCATTGAACTTAGCATTGTTGCTACTCATACCATGTCCCATACTTGCAACGATCTGATCATAATTCGTGATAACATCTCCCAGCGTATTGATGTCTTCCACCGGAATGATCGTTCCCATTCTCTGCGCCACATTCCTTGCAAACTCAACCTGATGGTCATTTACATGCTCATTGAACCGATGCTGCCGCGGCACAACGATGGGCGTTTTCCCAATCTGCAGCGGCATAATGAAACTTGCCGGACCACCGTGGGTAATCACAATACGGGCATCGGCCACATTCTTTACCATCTGCTGATATGGAATCAATTTGCTCCACTGGCAGTATTTCGGCTCATATGTACTAAAGCCGGTTTGGATAATCACATCGTCTTTGATAATGCCATCGCGTTTCAGTTCGTCTACTTTTTGAATCAGTCGATTAAACGGCTGCTCGTGTGTTCCTACCGTCACAAAAATCATTACTTCTTACCCCTACTTAGAAAATACTGCCAAGGTTGACCGCTTTCGGATAGACCTTTTTCTGTTCTTCCCACTGCACAACAAACTTGTCCACAATGGGATAAACCATTTTTCCCGTCATAGTCGGCTTATCAATCCGATCAAAGACCTCAATATAAACCAGCTTTGCGCCCATCATCTTTCCAATGTAAAAGAACGGAACCGCAACTGCTGCACCGCAGGAAATGATTAAATCCGGCTTTTCCTTATACAGCACGTCCCACGCAATTTTGGTATTCTTAATGAGCGCCTTGATGCTACGGTTTGTCGGAAAATAGCACGGGTAGACTTTTTCTCCCTCCAAAAGACTTCTCGCATCTTCTTTGTCAAAGGTCACCCAAAAACGATTTTTGTCCTTCCAAAAAGGCTTTAACATATAAAGGTGGGTCAAATGACCGCCAGATGAACCCACCAAGCACACTTTTATTTCATCTTTTTTCTTCATCTGACTCTCTCCTCTAAAAAATTCATTCATACCGTAATAATGGTTTAGAAACTGCTTCGTATATTTCGGAAAACAGTCCTTTCCTTTAGCTGTAACAACATCCAATTCTCATACATTTGATTTTGGGGTTATTCCAACCAACACAAAGAGCGGATAGGCTCGTACACCTGTCCGCTGGCTGTCACCCCACCCTCATGGTCAAGATTTCTTCCTGCGCACCATTTCTGCCGCTCAGAAAGATTATTCGTTCATTCTTCGGGTAAGAAAATATGAACTTCGGGTCGCGGAGCCTTTCATTCTCTGCCGTACCCTTGTCCCTATTATGACAGCCGCGTATTATATCTCCATCCCCAGTGCCCGCAACAGCGATTTTGTAATTCTTCATGTTATTTACTCCTCCGGCCCTCATCGGGCATATCCTCTAATTTTCTATGTACACATCCATATGGATGGCATTTCTTTTTCCTCTTGCCGCTCACACGCCTAAGTCTTTTCCCCTACTGTCATACCCTTTCGGCGCAGCAATCTTGTTTCTACTTTTCTCCGTTTTATTGAGTACACCTGTCTCGCAGCTGCAATCATCGAAGTGTTGTTTTATACTGTCGAACCCCGTCCATGCTCCTACCCCATTTTTGCGAAGTGCCGGTTTATACACTCAAAGGGCGTAGGCGCGTATATGTTGTTGAAACTGTATATATTATCCACTTTCAACCATATCTCCACCGTCACCTTGAACAAATCATGCAGATTTTCCACCCTCGACACCCCGTCTTTATGTACCTATCATCTCCACGACAGGTCTACTCAACAGAAAAGTTGCGGAGTAGAAATCGCCATTTTTCCCGATTTTTTCATGACTCAATAAACCGCAGAAAAGTAGCCCTCATATTTACCGGCGATAGTGTACTCAATAGAACATTAGCAGAGTAGGTGATAAGCACATGGATTTTTGATGAATTTATCATCTGCGCCACCATTTTTCTCATTCCACCCACATCCGCCTTATCCCTCCCAAATGTATTCTTCATCCACCGGCAAACTGTGTAAATATCACCCATTTTCACCTCATATATCAGGGCGTTTTGCAACGAATCTTCGGTATATTGAGTGCGAAAATCGGGTCTTTTTTGACTATGCTATGTTGCTTCGGTTTGTTGAGTAGACATTTAGAACCGAAACAAGCCCACGGCTTATTGCTCGATAGCAACCAACCCGTGGGCTCAAATTGTTCTTCAAGTATTTTTCATTCGCTTTTACAGGGCACAGTATAGTTTATAAAGCACCGCTGATATCCTTCACAATTCCTCTTTCTTATACTTCAACAAATGAGATACTTGAAGGGCAACTCAAGCCTCTAAAAAGTATCATCCATTTTGAGAATGGATGATACCCATTTCCACAGAAGCCCATATATAATATGTATAGATATAATACCACACAATGCGACACATTTCAACAGAACGAGTTATATCAAACCGTACCCGAACACATTTTTGTCACTTTCACCATATTGGGCGCACTTTTTCCTATGGAATAGCCGAAACATATAAAAGCAATGTTACATCATTACAAATTGAACAAGGAGGAGCACTATGGCAAAGCGTGGAGAAAACATCAGAAAGAGGAAAGATGGTCGTTGGGAGGGTCGCTTTATTAAAGGGCGAAAACCTGACCGGACCGCAATCTGGGGATACATTTATGGGCGTTCTTACACGGAAGTAAAGGAAAAACTCACCACTAAAAAGATGGAGGTGCAGCAATTTGCACTAAATGCAGACAATCCAACTTTTTCAGAGCTTTCTCTCACTTGGGAAAGCTCCATTTTTTATGCACATTCCTGCTGGGAGTGGAAGCAAAATGAAATGAATCAAATTTACGAAAAAAGTTGTACTCTTATGTCACCAAGAAAAACCGAGTTGGTGACAACAACAGGGGCAGTAAACACGCCCCGGAAAGAGAAAGTATCATCGTCCATACTTTGGGTCTATGAATTTAGACCGCAACCGTGACCGCCGCATGGTCTTTTACGGTCGAGTTTCCACACAGCACGAACAGCAAAAGGACGCGCTCAACAACCAGATGCAATGGTACAACCGCCATAAACAGATAACAGCCAAGCTTCATCGTGCGAGCTGAGAATTCTGCAGATTGTAACTGCGCATGATAAGTATCCATTTTTATATGCGAAGTATTAGAAATCAAAGTATTCAGACTCTGTTCCACAGATGCAACATCTTTTTTATCACAGTCCACCCACAGATAGCCATAGGCTGTTCCCCTCGGATTCATGGAACGGTATACACCTTCCGGAATGACAAGATAAGTGTCCGCGCTTACAAAGGATCCTGCAATCTTTCCCTGATAGGTATAGGTTCCACTTCCATTCTCAAAGTCAAATGCAATGGATTCACCCGGAGCATATCCATCTTGTTCCATCCACGTTGACCAGCCAAAGAAAATTTCACCATTCTTTACCGCCTGATCATAGTCCATAGAGCCAATATCCCCGTCCTAGCGCATAAAATCAAAATCCTTTTTACTCACAACAGCAGCCGGAAATCTTGTTCCGTTCAGATTTACACATGGCAGGCGGCGTATCCCGCACAATGTAGCCACGCTCTGTGAGTCGTTTTGCAGTCACTTCCGCAAAATTTCTTCCGGGTTCATAACGGTCAAAGCAGAGAACTACGGTTTTAACACTGGGGTGTTGCTCCAAAAAGTAATCAATCGGTTGATGGTTCAGACCTCCCAATGCCAGATAGTGGACGCTACGCCACGGCATATCGTGCTTGTACTGTCGCAGGGTTGCGCCGGACATGGCGTCAATCGGAGCCACGTACATCTCTACAATTTCACAATCAGGGTTTTCTGCGGGAATCAGAAAGCCAAACTTCTTCTGGCTGCCGAGTATATCACCACGGAATATTCCCTGACAGCCGCGTTGAAACGCTGAACGAGGAATGCCGCCCTCATCCTTGCCCACAAAGACGCAGTTGCGGTACGAACCGCGTGTGGTTTGGTACAGGATTCCGCTGCTCACGCAGTGGCGCAGAACCTTGTGGCTGATACCGCGGTGCATCAGGTACGCAGTATTTACCCATAGGACTACCTCCAAGTTTGTAATAAAAAAGCACCTTGCCCGATACAGGTAAGGTGCAAAGGATACGAATATTCTCTTTTTCAGCTGGCTTTTATCACTTCAGCTAGCTGAAAGGGGGTGTGGGGGGAAACAAACGCAATAGCTTGCCCCGAAAAATGATACACTTTCCCCCTTGTATATCTCTAAATTCCATTAAAAACACGAAGCGCACCACCTTTTTACGGGTGATGCGCTTCATTTTAGCTATCTACGTGAGCGTTTTGTGCATATTCTGCAACAATCTTACGCTCTCGGATTTTTAATAGCAGCCTGAGCAGCGGCCAGGCGGGCGATGGGAACACGGAAGGGAGAGCAGCTGACATAGTCCAGACCAACATTGTGGCAGAACTCAACGCTGGAGGGGTCGCCGCCGTGCTCGCCGCAGATGCCCAGACCCAGGTTCGGGTTGGTGGCGCGGCCGTCAGCAGCAGCCATCTTGACCAGCTTGCCAACGCCGATCTGATCCAGATGCTGGAACGGATCGCTCTCGTAGATCTTGCTGTCGTAGTAGGCAGACAGGAACTTGGCAGCGTCGTCACGGCTGAAGCCGAAGGTCATCTGGGTCAGGTCATTGGTGCCGAAGCTGAAGAAGTCAGCTTCCTTGGCAATCTCGCCGGCAGTCAGGGCTGCACGGGGGATCTCGATCATGGTGCCGACCTCATACTTCATGTCAACGCCGGCAGCAGCGATCAGGGCATCAGCCGTCTTGACAACAACGTCCTTGACGAACTTCAGCTCCTTGACCTCGCCAACCAGAGGAATCATGATGTGAGGCGTGATCATCTTGCCGGTCTCAGCAGAAACCTTGATGGCAGCCTTGATGACAGCATTGGTCTGCATCTCGGCAATCTCGGGATAAGTAACAGCCAGACGGCAGCCACGGTGGCCCATCATGGGGTTGAACTCATGCAGGCTGACAACAACGTTGTTCAGCTCCTCGGTGGTCATACCCATATCGGCAGCCAGAGCAGCGATGTCCTCTGCCTTGGTGGGCAGGAACTCATGCAGCGGCGGGTCCAGATAACGGATGGTCATCGGACGGTCGCCCATGATGCGGTACATGGCAGTGAAGTCGGCCTCCTGGAACGGCTCAACCTTGGCCAGAGCAGCCTTGCGCTCCTCAACGGTACGGGCGCAGATCATCTCGCGGACAGCCTTGATGCGGTCCTCAGCGAAGAACATATGCTCGGTACGGCACAGACCGATGCCCTCGGCACCCATGTCAACAGCGTTCTGAGCGTCCTTCGGGTTATCAGCGTTGGTCATGACCTTCATCTGACGGTTGGCGTCAGCCCAGCCCATGAAGCGCTTGAAGTTGGCGTTCTCGGTGGAAGCAACGGTAGCGATCTGGCCCTCGTAGATGTTGCCGGTGGAGCCGTCGATGCTCATCCAGTCACCCTCGTGGAAGGTGTGGCCGTTGATGGTGATGACCTTGGCGTCATAGTCGATGGCAACACTGTTGTCGTTGCCGCAGCCGGAGACGCAGCAGGTGCCCATACCACGGGCAACAACGGCAGCGTGGCTGGTCATACCGCCGCGGACGGTCAGGATACCCTGAGAGACCTGCATGCCGACGATATCCTCGGGGCTGGTCTCCAGACGGACCAGAACGACCTTCTTCCAAGCATCGTCCTTGACCTTCTCCTCTGCATCCTCAGCAGAGAAGACAACGCGGCCGCAGGCAGATCCCGGAGAAGCAGCCAGACCCTTGCCGATAGCCTCGGCAGCCTTCAGGGCAGCGGCATCGAACTGGGGATGCAGCAGGGTGTCGAGCTGCTTGGGCTCAACGCGCAGCACAGCGGTCTGCTCGGTGATAACGCCCTCATCAACGAGGTCGCAGGCGATCTGCAGAGCAGCCTGCGCGGTACGCTTGCCGTTACGGGTCTGCAGCATGAAGAGCTTGCCATCCTCGATGGTGAACTCCATGTCCTGCATATCCTTGTAGTAGTTCTCGAGGCGGGTAGCGATCTCAACGAACTGATCGTAAACCTCGGGCATCTCCTCATGCAGCTTGCTGATGGGAGAAGGAGTACGGATACCGGCAACGACATCCTCGCCCTGAGCATTGATCAGGTACTCGCCCATCAGCTTCTTCTCGCCGGTAGCGGGGTTACGGGTGAAAGCAACGCCGGTGCCGGAGCGCATGCCGGAGTTACCGAAGGCCATCTGCTGCACGTTGACAGCGGTGCCCCACTCGTAGGGGATCTCGTTCATCTTACGATACACATTGGCGCGGGGGTTGTCCCAAGAGCGGAAAACGGCCTTAACGGCGCCGATCAGCTGCTCCTTCGGGTCCTGCGGGAACTGCTCGCCCTGCTTCTCGAGGTAGATCTGCTTGAACTCCTTGACCAGCTCCTTCAGATCATCGGCAGTCAGGTCGACGTCCTGCGTAACACCCTTGCGCTCCTTCATGGCGTCGATGCGCTCCTCAAAGAAGCTCTTGCCCAGCTCCATGACAACATCAGAGTACATCTGGATGAAGCGGCGGTAGCAGTCGTAGGCAAAGCGGGGGTTGTCGGTCTTCTTGGCCAGACCCTCAACAGCCTGATCGTTCAGGCCGAGGTTCAGGATGGTATCCATCATGCCGGGCATGGACTGACGGGCGCCGGAACGGACAGAAACCAGCAGAGGGTTCTCGATGGAGCCGAAGGTCTTACCGGTCTGCTCTTCGAGGATGCCCATGTATTTGAAGATGTCCGCCTTGATCTCATCGTTGATCTCGCGGTTGTCAGCATAGTACTGGGTGCAGGCCTCGGTGGTGATGGTGAAGCCCTGCGGAACCGGCATGCCGGCGTGGGTCATCTCGGCCAAACCGGCGCCCTTACCACCCAGAGTATTCTTCATGGTGGTCTGGTCGCCGCCGAAGGCGTCATGACCCTCTTTGAACAGGTACAAGAATTTCTTGCTCATAGTTACCTCCCAAATTGGTGACGTGTTTGCATCACATAAATCATGTTTGCATAGTCCATTATAACAGACCAAAGGACAGATTTCCAGTAGATTGTTAAAAAAATGCTCAATGTTTTCGCCGAAAAGTAGACAAACTTTTTTGGTTTGCCTATTGCAATTTGCACAAAAATCGTGTAAATTATAATGGGAAGAAAGTTTGAAATCTTTTTTGAATTTGTCTGGATTTATCCTGTGCGGGCCCGGATGTGCGCAGGGGGGTGCCCGGCGCACAATATTTTTGGTATAATTCGGCCCCTGCGGCGTTTTTCGGCTTGCTAAAATGCGCCGCGTGATATACAATAGAGAAGTGTAAAAGACCGCCGGGTGCCGCCCGGCGGAACAGCTGTATATAAAGGAAGATGTACTATGGCTACCGCAAAAGAAAAATTTGAGCTGGCGCAGCAGCGCTATGCTGCCACCTTTGAGCGTCATCTGGACAACGGCGTAAACTTTATCAGCCGCGATGTCTATATTGAGCCGGAGGTCGTTATTGCCCCCGGCGCCACAATTCTGCCGGGCTGCATCCTGCGCGGCAGGACCACGGTCGGCGCAGACTGCGTCATCGGCCCCAACACCCTGTTGGAGGATACCGTTGTCGAGGCCGGCTCCACCGTAAACGCCAGCCAGTGCTATGACAGCCACATCGGCCCCAACAACAAGATCGGTCCCTTCAGCCATCTGCGCACCGGCACCAGAACCGCCGAGGGCTGCCATCTGGGCGCCTATGTCGAGACGAAGAACGCCGACTTTGCCGAGGGCAACACCGTCAGCCACCTGACCTATATCGGCGATGCCACCGTGGGCAAGTACTGCAACTTCGGCTGCGGCACTGTGACCTGCAACTATGACGGCGAGGGTAAGTTCCACACGACCATCGGGGATTACGCCTTCATCGGCTGCAACACGAATCTGGTGGCCCCCGTGACCGTGGGCGACCACGCCTTTACCGCCGCAGGCTCCACCATCGGCCGCGATGTGCCGGCCGGTGCGCTGGGCATTGAGCGCGCCAAGCAGACCGAGATCAACGGCTGGGGCGAGAAGAAGCTCGAAAAGTACATTGCCAAAAAGCAGAAGCTGGAAGCAGAGAAGAAAGCGAAATAATATTGCAGAGGGCGGCGTCCTCGACGCCCCTGCAAAGCGTATCAACACGACAAAGGACACACTATGTTTGGAATGACCTCCGGGGCAGACTGGCTCATCGCCGGGCTGGGCAACCCCGAACCGAAATATGACGGGACCCGCCACAACGCCGGGTTTGAAGCGCTGGACTATCTGGCCGCGCAGTGGCACTGCGACATTGCCAAGGCCAAATGGCAGGGGCTGTACGGCACGGCGCAGGTGGGTGACCACAAGGTCGTGCTGCTCAAGCCGCTGACCTATATGAACCTGAGCGGCCAGAGCATCGCGCCTGCCGCCAACTTTTATAAGATCCCCGCAGACCATGTGATCGTCCTGTGTGATGACATCACGCAGGAGCCGGGGCATCTGCGCATCCGGCCGCACGGGTCCGCAGGCGGCCACAACGGGCTGAAAAGCATCATTGCGAGCCTCGGCACAGAGAATTTTGCCCGCATCCGCATCGGCATCGGTGCCAAGCCCAACCCGCAGTACGATCTGGCCGCATGGGTGCTGGGTAAGCTGCCCCCTGCCGACCGCAAGGCGATGACCGACCGTTACCCGGATATTGAGGACGCCTGCAGGCTGCTGATGGACGGCAACCTGCAGTACGCCCAGAACAAGTTCAACCACTGAGGGATGTGTTACCATGAGTGATTTACGAAAGAAAGCCATGACCCGTCTGGTGCTTTGCGCCGTCGCGCTGGTTGCCAGCATCATCTTCAGCGTGCTGCTGCTGACCGGCAACCTTGACGGCCAGACCGGCAGCGGTGACGCGACCCCTGCGACGAGCGATACCACCTCTGCTGCAGCAGGCGTGGATGACCCGACTGCCGACAGCTTCACCACGGAGTCCACCGGCGACACCGCCGCGCCCCCTGCCGAGGAGCAGCCCGCCGAGCCGGAGCCCACCCCGGAGCCGACCCCTGTGCCCACCTTTGACGGCCTGAGCGTCCAGCCTGCCGTTATCTACAACGAGGGCGAGCAGCCGAGCTATACTGTCACACCTGACAACAACCTGAACATGCGCGCCGGCCCCGGCACCGACTATGACAAGGTGTCCAAGGTTCCCGCCTCCACCGTTGTGACCGCACTGGGCGCCAACGAGGACGGCAGCTGGGTCGTTGTGAACTATGACGGCAAATACGGCTGGCTGAAGGCCGAATTTTTGAGCTGATACAGCAAACAGTCAGGCACAGGGCAGCCTGCCCTGTGCCTGCTATGCATGTGGGTACTCTATGTTCAACGCACTTTTTACCAAAACCGAAGAATACACCAAACTGGCGCAGGCGCTCGGGTCCCCGGGGGCTTGCGCCTTATTTGGCGTTCCCGGCGCAGGGCGCGCCCTGATCTACGCCGCGCTGGCGCAGGCGCTGGGCCGCCCGCTCTGCATTGTGACGCCCGGCGAGGCCGAGGCCACCCGCTTTGCCGGTGATCTGAACGCGCTGGGCATCGCTGCGGCGGTATTCCCCGCGCGCGATTATGTGCTGCGCCCCATCGAGGGCACCGGCCGCGAGTACGAATACCGCCGTCTGGCTGTGCTGGGCGATCTGGTGGGCGGGCGGCTGCAGGCCGTCTGCGTGCCGGACGAGGGCCTGACCCAGTACACAACGCCGCGGGCCGAGTTCTGCGCCAACACCCGCACCCTGCACCCCAGTGACACGCTGCCCCGGGCCGAGCTGACCGCCCTGCTGTACGGCGCGGGCTATGCCCGCCGCGATCAGGTGGACGGGCCGGGCCAGTTTTCGATCCGCGGCGACATTGTGGATATCTACGCGCCCGACATGAAGCAGCCCGCCCGCCTGGAGTTCTGGGGGGACGAGATCGATACGATGCACAGCTTCGATCTGGCCACCCAGCGCCGGGACGAGCCGATTGAAAAAATCTATGTCTCCCCCGCGCGCGAGGTGCTGTTTGCCCAGCCCGCCGAGGCTGCCGCCCTGATACGCAGCTGCATCAAAAAGGCGCGCGGCAAGCGGCGCACCGCGCTTGAGGCCTGCACCGCCGCAGATCTGGCCCAGCTGGACGGCGGCGCAATGCCGGTGGACATGGACAAGTACCTGACGCTGCGCTATCCCGAGCCCGCCACACTGCTTGACTATTTCGACGATCCGCTGCTGATTCTGGAGGAGCCGGCCTCCCTGCGGGAGGCTGCGCGCGCCACCGCCTACCGCCGGGGGGAGGAGTTCTCCGCCCTGATGGAGGACGGCGCACTCGCCCCCGGTCTGGACAAGCTCTACACCGAGGCCGGCTGGCTTTGGGCGCAGACCGCCGCCCACCGCACGCTCTGCGCGGAGAACTTTGCGCGCAGCATGCCCGACATACCGCTGAAGGCCATCGTCAACGCACCGGCCCACACGCTGCCCGCCTGGGGCGGCGAGGTTGCCGCACTGCTGGAGGATATACAGCCGCTGTGCAGCGGCGGCGCAGCCGTGACCGTTATGGCCGGTACGCCCCGCGCGGCGGCCGGCCTTGCCGCCGACCTGCGCACCAAGGGGCTGCAGGTCACCACCGATGCCGCCGCTGCGGGCACTGCCGGGCTGGTGCAGGTGCTGCCGGGGCAGCTTTCCGCCGGGTGCAGCCTGCCGTTTGCCCGATACGCGGTCTTTACGGCCCGTGCGTTCGGCGTCAGCAGTGCGCAGAAAAAGAAAAAACGCAGCAAAGATGCCCTGAACAGCCTGAGCGAGATCACCGTCGGCGATCTGGTCGTACACCAGAGCCACGGTATAGGCCGGTATGCGGGCATCCAGCGCATGACCGTGCAGGGCGTGCAGAAGGACTACCTGCGCATTGAGTATGACAAAAAAGATGTGCTGTATGTGCCGGTCACCCAGCTGGATCTGCTGTCCCGCTATACGGCACCGGGCGACAGCGACAATGTCAAGCTGAGCCACCTTGGCGGCACCGATTGGGCCAAGACCCGCAAAAAGGTCAAGGCCGCCACCGAGCAGATGGCCAAGGAGCTGATTGAGCTGTATGCCCGCCGCAAGCAGGCGCACGGCTACGCCTTCCCCTGTGATGACACCTGGCAGGGTGATTTTGAGCAGCGCTTCGCCTACGAGGAGACCCCCGACCAGCTGACCTGCGCGGCCGAGATCAAGCACGACATGGAGGAGCCGTGGCCGATGGACCGCCTGCTCTGCGGCGATGTCGGCTTCGGCAAGACGGAGGTTGCGCTGCGCGCCGCCTTCAAATGCGTGATGGGCGGCAAGCAGTGCGCCATTCTGGCTCCAACCACGATTCTGGCGTGGCAGCATTTCAACACGGCGCTGACCCGGATGGAGTCCTTCCCTATCCGCATCGGCCTGCTGTCCCGCTACCGCACCGCCAAGGAGCAGAAGGAGACACTGCGCGGGCTGAAGGACGGCACGGTGGATATTGTCGTGGGCACCCACCGCCTGCTTTCCAACGATGTGAAGTTCAAGGATCTGGGGCTTGTCATCATTGACGAGGAGCAGCGCTTCGGCGTCAAGCACAAGGAGAAGCTGAAAGAGAACTTCATCGGCGTGGATATGCTGACCCTGTCCGCCACGCCGATTCCCCGCACGCTGAACATGGCGCTCTCCGGCATACGGGACATGAGCACGATCGAGCAGCCGCCGTTTGAGCGCCAGCCCATCGAGACCTATGTGCTGGAATATGACGAGGGCATCGTGGCCGAGGCCATCCGCAAGGAGCTGGCCCGCGGCGGGCAGGTCTACTACCTGCACAACCGGGTCGATAACATTGAGGAATGTGCCGCCCGGGTCGGCAGGCTTGTCCCCGGCGCGCGCATCGGCATCGCCCACGGCAAGATGACCGAGGAGCAGATCTCCTCTGTGTGGCAGCAGCTGCTTGACAATGAGATCGACATCCTCGTCTGCACGACGCTGATCGAGACCGGCGTTGATGTGCGCAACTGCAACACCCTCATCATCGAGAATGCCGACCGGATGGGCCTGTCGCAGCTCTACCAGATACGCGGCCGCGTGGGGCGTTCTTCCCGCAAGGCGTATGCGTATTTCACCTTTACGCGCGACAAGGTGCTGACCGAGATCGCCGCCAAGCGCCTTTCCGCCATCCGGGAGTTCACCTCCTTCGGCTCCGGGTTCCGCATCGCCATGCGTGATTTGCAGATACGCGGTGCGGGCAGCCTGCTGGGCCACAGCCAGCACGGCCATATGGAGGCTGTCGGCTACGACCTGTATGTCAAGATGCTGGGTCAGGCCATTGCCGCCGCACGCGGCGAGGCCCCGCCCCCCGACAAGAGCGACTGCCTTGTAGACATTACGGTGGACGCCTTCCTGCCGGAGGAATATATCCCAGATGCCGCCGGGCGCATCGAGGCCTACAAGCGGATCGCCGCCATTGAGACGACCGCCGATGCCGAGGATGTGCTGGATGAGCTGATCGACCGGTATGGCAGCCCGCCCAAGAGCGTGCAGGGGTTGGTGGATGTATCCCTTGTGCGGGTGACGGCGGCACGGGTCGGCATTGCCGAGATCGTCCAGCGCGGCGATCAGCTGATCCTCTACTCCGACATCGTCGGCCCGAAGCAGCTCGACAAGGTTATGGAGCAGTACCCCCACCGCGTTTTGTACAACGCCATCGGGCGGCCCTATTTCAGCCTGCGCGTCCAGAAGGGCGAAAGCCCGCTGGTGCTGCTGCGCGATGTTGTAACACTGCTGCCGGGGGCGTAAATTGCAAAAAGAAAAGCCGCTGTTTACAGTGCGTATGCTGTAAACAGCGGCTTATTTTTGTGGCAGGCGGGCTAAGCCCCTCCGGCCATCGCTGACGCTCGGCCACCTCCCCGCTATGCGAGGAGGCTTTCACGCGGGCAAAGCCCGCGCAAAAAGGCTCCTCACGAAGTGGGGAGCTGGCCGAGTTTACGAGGCCTGCGGGGCTTTCGTCCCCCTTTACTCAAACACATTTTCTGTATCTTCGGCTTCGTGTTCTACCGGGTTGCCCTCGCTGTCGATGCCGCGCTTATCCAGCGCGTAGTGGACAAACTCCTGCGCCAGACCATAGAGGGTGGCAAAGACCGGCACGCCCACGACCATGCCGACGATGCCGAACAGATCGCCGCCGACCACGATCGAAAAGAGTATCCACAGTGCCGAGATGCCAATGGACGACCCGAGGATCTTGGGGCCGATGAAGTTGCCGTCCAGCTGCTGGATAATGAGGATCAGCACACAGAAGATGACCGCCTGCAGCGGATCTATCAGCAGCAGGATAAACACGCTTGGGATCGCGCCGATAAAGGGACCGAACACCGGGATAATATTCGTAATGCCGATAAACACGCTGATCAGCACGGCAAAATCAAGCCGCAGGATCGTCATGGCCGCAAAGGTGATAACGCCGATGATGGCGGAGTCGATGATCTTGCCCACAAAAAAGCCCGTGAAGTTTACATTGGCGTAGTGGCAGATGCGCAGCGTGTTGGAGGCCACCTGCTCCGGCAGGAAGGCGTGCGCCAGCGTGCGCAGCTGGTGCAGCAGATGGTCCTTGTCCGCCAGCATGTAGATGCTGGCCGCGATCGAGGTGAAGATCGCCACAAAGTTGGACGCCACGCTGCCGATGCTCGCCACGATCTGCGGCATGGCTTCGGTTGCCATCGCATAGATTTCCTTGACCATTGCCTCGGAATCATCGAGCATTTTGGTGGCCTGCTGCAGGTCGATGCCGTACTCATTCTGGACATAGAGCAGCATATTCTGCACGCCCTGTATGTAGCTGGGGAAGTTCGTAACCAGCATGACGATGCTGTTCACGATCTGCGGCACGACCAGCCAGCCCAGCAGCACAAGCAGCAGGATCGCCACGGCGTAGGCCAGCAGGATGGCAAAGCCGCGCGTGCCCTTTTTCTCCTTGAACAGCCTGATGTAGAAGAATTTGACCATCGGGTCAAGGATATAGGCGATGACGATGCCGCCCGCAAACGGCGACAGAATCTTGATAAAAATGCTGATGCGCCCGAGGAAATACCCCAGATTGTTCAAAAGCAGGTAAAATGCAATACAGGCCCCGACCACGCAGAACCAGTCCAGCATAGACTCCGGCCTTTTGGACCAGATGTGTTTTTCGTTCAAATGCTCCGCCCCTCTTTGTCATAAGATCTGCGGAATGACCGCATTATTGACATTGTATGCTATACACGGGCGTATTGCAATAGATAAGGTGTGAATTTTCTTCGGGCGGCAGGGCTGCACCCGCTATTGCGGGGGTGGGTCCCTACGGGCGGGGGCACCGTCTGCATCAAGGCCGCGTGCGGTCAGCCCGGCCCCCACCGCCTGCCGGGCCAGCGCCGCCAGCACCGCCAGCGTTGGCACGCCCAGCACCATGCCGGGGATGCCGAACCACGCCCCGCCCACCACGATGGCCAGCAGCACCCCCAGCCCGGGCAGGCCGGTGGCGCCGCCCAGAATACGCGGTGCAATAAAGTTGCCGTCCACCTGCTGGACTACAAAGATGATGATGGCAAACTCCGCCGCCTTCCACGGGGCCTCCAGCAGCAAAATCACAATACCCGGCACCGCGCCGAGGAACGGCCCCAGCACCGGCACAATGTTCGTCACCCCGACCAGCACCGCCAGCAGCGGGGCATACTCCAGCCCGAAGATTGACATAAGCGCAAAGGTTTCGCCGCCGACCAGCAGGGCATCGACCAGCTGCCCGCCGAGATAGCCGCTGAAGATACGGTTTGCCAGCCGGCAGACCGAAAGCACCCCCGCAGCCGCACCGGGCGGCAGGGCGGCCCGCAGGCAGCACCGCGCCGCCTGCAGAAGCTCCGCCTTGCCGGACAGCAGATAGATGCTGACGGCCAGCGTAACAAAGGCATCCGCTGCCGCCCCCGCCGCACCGGATGCAGCCTTGGCCGCTGACTGCGCCGCCGTGCGGGACAACGCAGCCAGCCAGCCCTGCAGGGTGCGCCCCGCAGCCTGCACCAGCCGCCCGGCGGTGGCCGTGTCGATGCCGAAGGTTGCCTGCACCCAGGCCAGCAGGCGGCGCAGCGTTTCCTCATACGCGCCCAGCCGCCCGGCAAAGGCGGTCAGGCTCTGCACCAGCTGGGGCACGACCAGCGCCGCCAGCAGGGCCAGCACCCCAAACAGCAGCGCATAGCTGACCGCCAGCGCCCCGCCGCGCCGCCCGCCAAACAGCTTTGCCGCAAAAAAGCGGGTGGGAATGTCCAGCACATAGGCCAGCACCAGCCCCCAGCCGAACGGCGCAAGCAGTGCCAGCAGTCCTGCTGCGGCGCGCAGCAGCCCCGGCAGCTGCCCTGCCGCCGCCAGCAGCAGCGCCGTGCCTGCCGCCAGTGCCAGCCAATCGCCCATTGTGCGGGGCGTGCGCTCCAACCAGTTTTTCATTGCAGTCCCTCCCCTTTTTATGCTACACTGTCTGTAACGCATATTTTACGGAAAGCCGGTGCTTTTATGAATATCCTCGTCAGCGCCTGCCTGCTGGGCATCGCCTGCAAATACTCCGGCGGCGACAACGCCTGCCCCGCTCTGCTGCAGGCCCTGCGGCAGAGCGGCCACACCCTGATCCCCGTCTGCCCCGAGGTCTACGGCGGACTGCCCACGCCCCGCCCGCCGGCCGAGCGCTGCGGCGACCGTGTCCTGACCGAGGCCGGAGCCGATGTGACGGCACAGTACCGCCGCGGGGCCGAGGCCGCCCTGCAGCTGGCCCGGCTGTACAACTGCCGCGCCGCCATCCTGAAGGCCAACAGCCCCAGCTGCGGCAGCGGCACGATCTATGACGGGACCTTCCGCCACCGCAGAATCAGCGGGGACGGCCTGACCGCAGCCCTTTTGAAGGCCAACGGGGTGCAGGTGTACAACGAGGACACCTTTGCGGCGCTTCTGTAAAATTTTTTGCAAAATCTTGACAGGACAACGGCAGAATGTTACAGTGTTCACAAGATGATCCTGCAGAAGGGAGCGTTTTCCATGTGGTTTGATACAATACTCTGGCTGGCTGCCATCGTTGCCTTTATCTCGGTCGAGGCCGCCACCACGGCCCTTGTCTCGGTCTGGTTTGCCGTGGGCGCAGCGGCGGCCATGGTCGTCAGCCTGTTCACCGTCAGCTTCGGCTGGCAGCTGCTGGTCTTTGCCGTAGTTTCCGCCGTGACGCTGGCGCTGATGGTGCCCGGCCTGCTGCGCCGCCGCGGCCATGCGCAGCCCCCTGTCACAAACGGCTCGCCGCTGACCATCGGCAAGCAGGGCGTTGTGCTGGTGGATATTGAGCCCGGCATGCCGGGCCGCGTGCGGGTGGACGGCCTTGACTGGCAGGCCCGCGCCGGTGTGCCGCTTGCCAAGGGCACGCGCTGTCAGGTCACCGCCGTGGACGGCGCCGTGCTTATCGTAGTTCCCGTGACCGCCGATGCGGCCGCGGTTTAAAAAAAAGGAGGAGACCCTATGCTGTTCATTTTTGCCCTTTTGCTCATCGTTATTCTTGTGGTGCTGGTGCGCTGCATCGTCATCGTCCCCCAGTCCAACGCCTATGTCACCGAGTGGCTTGGCGTATACAAGGACACCTGGGGCGCAGGCCTGCACATCCGCACCCCCTTTGTGGAGCGCATCTCCCGCAAGGTCTCCCTGAAGGAGGAGGCCGCCGACTTTCCCCCGCAGCCCGTCATCACCCGCGACAATGTCACGATGATGATCGACACCGTTGTCTTTTTTCAGGTGTTCGATGCCAAGATGTACGCCTACGGCGTCAACCGCCCGATTCAGGCCATCGAGAATCTTTCCGCCACGACCCTGCGCGACATCATCGGCTCGATGACGCTGGACGAGACGCTGACCAGCCGCGACCTTATCAACACCAAGATCACGGCCAGCCTTGATGAGGCGACCGACCGCTGGGGCATCAAGGTCAACCGCGTTGAACTGAAGAACATCGAGCCGCCGGTCGAGATCCGTCAGGCGATGGAAAAGCAGATGAAGGCCGACCGTGAGAAGCGCGCGTCCATCCTGCTGGCCGAGGGCGAAAAGCAGGCCGCCATCACCCGCGCCGAGGGCGAAAAGGAGTCCGCCATTCTGCGCGCCGAGGCTGTCAAGCAGCAGCGCATCCGCGAGGCCGAAGGTGAGGCCGAGGCCCTGCTGACCGTGCAGAAGGCGCAGGCTGATGCCATCCGCATGATCAACGAGGCGAACCCCAACCACAACTATCTGGCCCTGCGCAGCATGGAGGCCATGGAGAAGGTCGCTGACGGCAAGGCCACCAAGCTGATTGTACCCAGCGATATGCAGAATCTGGCGGCAACGGTTTCCGCCATCAAGGAGATTTCCGGCGAAGTGACCGAATAAAATTCAGCATCCTGTTTTTCCTGCCCGCGGTGTTCTGCCGCGGGCAGTTTTTATTGTAGGGGTCGATGCTTGCATCGACCTGCATCCGCCCCTGCACGGCAAAATTCCGGCAAATCTTCTTGCGTTTTCCACAATTTAAGGGTATAATACAAACAGAATAGTATGTCTTTTTGCACATACTATACAAAATATTAGCGAGGTGTATCAGTATGAAGGAACCTATGGTCATTACTATGGCGCGTGAATATGCATCCGGCGGCAGCGAAATTGCACAGGCCGTTGCCGACAAGCTGGGTATCCCCCTGTACAACAAGGAGCTGATCACCCTTGCTGCCAAAAAAAGCGGCCTGACCGAGGAGGCCATTGCCGCCAGTGAGAACCAGCGCAGCGGCAGCCTGATCTACAGCCTGTACATGATGGGCAACACGATGCCGCTGGCCGATCAGGTCTATATCCTGCAGAGCAATGTCATCAAGGAGCTGGCCGCCAAGGGCCCCTGCGTTATTCTGGGCCGCTGCGGCGACTATGTGCTGCGCGAGCGGGAGAATGTGCTGCGCACCTTTGTCTATGCGCCGCTGGAGGCCCGCATTGAATTTGCCAAGACCCGCCCCGATGCCAAGGACATGCCCGACCGCCTGTGGGAGACCCAACTGGCCAAGCATGACCGTGCCCGCGCAAGCTACTACAATTACTATACCGAAAACCGCTGGGGCGAGGCCAAGAACTACGACCTCTGCCTGAACGCCACTCTGGGCCGCGAGGCCTGCGCCGATCTGATCGTGGCTGCTGCCAAGGCCATGCAGGCGGCCGAGAAATAACGCGGGCCCGCCCGCACAAAAAAAGGAGCTGCCGCCTATGCTGCGCTATATCAAGACCGGAATGATGCTGCTGAGCATCGCGTATATCGTCATCGGCATGATGCTGCTCGTCATGCCCCAGACCAGTCTGCTCTGGATCTGCTACGCCTTCGGGGCTGTTGTGCTGATCACCGGCATTGTCTGTCTGGTGCAGTATGCACGCATCCGCGGCACAGGCTTCACCGCGCCGTTCATGCTGGTGGGCGGTGTCATTACGGCGTGCATCGGCGTGTTTACGCTGGTCAGGCCGCAGGTGGTCGCCAGCTTCCTGCCCGTTGTGTTCGGTATCTTCATCGTTGTGGACGGCCTGAGCCGCATCGGCACCGCCATTGACCTTGCCAAACGCAAGGGGCAGAAATGGTGGCTGCTGCTGTTGCTCAGCCTCGTTTCGGTTGCACTGGGCGCTGTGCTGGTGCTGCACCCCTTTGACGCCGCCATCGGCGTGACGATGCTCTGCGGCATCCTGCTCATTGTCGAGGGTGCGCTGAATCTAGGCTGCGTGCTGTATGCAGCCATGGAGCTGCGCACGCTGGACCGCATGGCCAACGCCGCCGCAAGCGCCGCGATGTCCGCCATCGGCGATGCACTGGACGAGGCCGAGGCCGCCGAGAGCGGTATTCCCATGGACGGCCCCGTTGTCTACAACGCCGAGAGCAAGGATGTGTCGGAGGACGGTGAATAACCGTTCCGTGACACCGTAGGGGCGCATTCTATATGCGCCCGCAGCGCCGTGCCATCAGCAAACGGGCACGGGCGGATAGCAAACGGGCACGGGCGGATATAGAATCCGCCCCTACAAGCTCCGTTTGTCCTTATTCTGTTTCCCGCGCGAAGGTTCGCAAGTTATTTTTAAAGGAGAGAACCCCCACCCATGTATGATCTGATCATCGTAGGCGCCGGCCCTGCCGGCATTTTCACCGCACTGGAGCTGCTGCGCAAAGGCAGCACCCCCCACAAGATCCTGCTTGTCGAAAAGGGTAAGCCCGTGGAAAAACGGCACTGCCCCAAGGACAAGACCGGCGTCTGCGTCAACTGCAAGCCGACCTGCGCCATCACGACCGGCTTTTCCGGTGCGGGTGCATTCTCGGACGGTAAGCTTTCGCTGTCCTATCAGGTCGGCGGCGAGCTGCCCGACCTGATAGGCGAGGATTTCGCGCAGGAGCTGATCGACTACACCGATAAGATCTATCTGGAATTCGGCGCCGACCCGAAGGTCGAGGGCATATACGAGGGCCCCGACATCAAGGACATCCGCAAGCGCGCCATTCAGGCCGGTCTGCAGCTGGTTGACTGCCCCATCCGCCACCTTGGCACCGAGAAAGCCCAGCAGCTCTACCTCAATATCCAGAACCATCTGGCTGCCGCCGGTGTGGAGATGCTCTTCAACACCGAGTGCGAGAACATCATTCTGGAGGATTCTGTCTGCAAGGGCGTGCGCCTGCGTGAGAAGGACGGCACCCGCGATGTGCTGGCCAAGCAGGTCGTCATTGCCACCGGCCGCCGCGGCGCGGACTGGCTGGAGAAGATCTGCGCCGAGCACAACATTGCCCACAAGCCCGGCACCGTTGACATCGGCGTCCGTGTTGAGTGCCGCAACGAAATCATGGAGAAGATCAACAAGGTCCTGTATGAGGGCAAGCTGATCGGCTACCCGGCCCCGTGGCGCAACAAGGTGCGCACCTTCTGCCAGAACCCCGGCGGCTTTGTCGCGCAGGAGAACTACGACAACGATCTGGCCGTTGTCAACGGCCACAGCTTCAAGGAGAAGAAGAGCAACAACACCAACCTTGCGATCCTCGTCAGCCACAATTTCACCGAGCCGTTCAACCAGCCCATCGCCTACGCACAGAAGGTCGGCGAGCTGACGAACATGCTGGGCGCAGGCCACATTCTGGTGCAGCGCTACGGTGATATTCTGGACGGCAAGCGCACCTGGGCCAATGAGCTGGCCCGCACCAATGTGCGCCCGACCCTGAAGGACGCCGTGGCCGGTGACATCACGGCTGCCATGCCCTACCGCGCCATGGTCAACATCATCGAGTTCATCAAGATGATGGACGAGGTCGTGCCCGGCTTTGCCAGCCCCGAAACGCTGCTGTACAGCCCCGAGCTGAAGTTCTACTCCAACAAGGTCAAGATGGACACCGACTTGGAGACGAACATCGCCGGCCTGCACTGCCTTGGCGATTCCTCCGGCTGGACCCGCGGTTTGATGATGGCCTCCGTCATGGGCGTCCTGATGGGCCGCAAGCTGCTGGAGAAGCACGGCTTTTAAGGGTACGAGGAGTACGGGTGTTCTTTTCTTATAAGAAAAGAACCAAAAGAATTTTAAACATAAGCAAGGGGAGAGCGCCGGGTGTGGTGCTCTCCCCTGTTTTGTTTGCAGCGTCGGGGACGCCGAGCCCTGCAACGACCCGAAAAATGCAAAAAACCAAAATATTTATTTCAAATCTTCTTCCCGTGTAACAACTCGGACACAACCGGGGTGTAAGCTGGTCACAAATGAAAAGTTGAAAGGAGCCTGTGTTATGAAACGACTAGCCTTTGTCCTTGCTGCCGCGCTGTTCACCCTGACCGCCTGCGCCCCGGCGGCGGAAACTGCAACTGCTGAGACTTTGCCGGAGACCGAAGCCACCGCCGAACCGACAAGCAAGCCCGCTGCGGCGGAGACCGGCCCACTCTATACTTACAGCCACCGCTATGCGCAGGATGTTGTCTATGATGTCATGCCTGCCTTTAATGACCAGTTGGACCACATCGGAACGAACGTTTACAAAAACGACCTGAACGCCGGGCAGGTTTCGCTGTTTTACAGTTGCGACGATTGCTGCATCGCCGACCCCTATGTGACGAGCGACGCGGTGTACCTGCTCACCTACAACAGAGACCGCGACAACAAAATCATTGCCCTGTCGCCGGATGGCACCAAAACTCACGAGATTCCCTTTGACCCATACGCCTCGACCGTTGTCTTATACAGCGACCGTTATTTTTATTGCATAGGCGGTCTTGCCCCTTATAAAACAGCAAGCGGGTTCCGTCTCGATTTGCAAACCGGTGAGACAACGCCCTGGGACTTGCCCGCCGAGACAGCCGCCGCACCGGATGCCGCCGGTAATTTTGCCGTGACTGCGCGTCTCATTTCGGACCAGCCTGTTCCCTTCACAAGTGACCCGGAAATTTCCGATGCCCTTTTGCAGAACTCTATGCTCGAGTACGACCTGACGGATGCCACAACCGGAAAGCCCACCACGAAAATTGCAGAGTTTCCGTATAAAGGTGCGGACGACGGCAGCGGCTATGTCTATTACACCTACCTTGGGAAATCCGGAGACGATTTCTACTTCACCGGCGAACACTCCCGGTCGTCTGAGGAGGGCATTAAAATGTCTGTGCTCCGTGTGGGCAGCGATGGCACGCAGGAAGATTTAGGACTTATGGTGAATGTGTCGCTTCGTGACCTGCGCCAAAACGGAGAACTACAGTGGCTTTTCGCAATGAGCAGCAATCCGGGCACCCTCACAGTATACGACCTGCAAGGCACGCAGATTGCGCAGGTGGACCCGCCCGCCGGGGTGGAGTCCTACTATCCGATTTCCATGCTGGACGATGGACGGATTTTGTTGAACATTGGCTATGATCTCGATCACGACTACATGACCCGGTACGCCACCATCGATGCTGACGCATTTTTGAGCGGCAGTACCGAGTATACCGAGATGGAATTTGTCGGATAAAAGGTTGCCCCCTGCGGCGGGGTGAGGGCACCCCGCCCTACAAGTCACGGTACGGTAGGCCGTAGGGCGGCATGCCCCCATGCCGCCGGACATCTTCCCGCCGCCGCAACGCTCCCGGGTTGTCGGGGACGGCGACCCCTGCAACGGTGGGCGCAGCTGCGGTGGCCAGAGGACTGGCCGCCCTACAACATTCATAAAACAAAGCCCCGCCCCGGCAATGTTTTCCACATTGCCGGGGCGGGGCTGTTTAAAGCTTTAGGACATGAACCGATCCTTCAGGTTTTTGAAGAAGCTCTTGCGCTTCTCGTAGTTCTCGTCCTTCAGGCTGTCCTCAAAGGCCTTCAGGGCTTCGCGCTGGGTGCGGTTCAGCTTTTTGGGAATTTCCACATCCACGATGACATACTGGTCACCGCGGCCGCGGCCGTTCAGATACTGAATGCCTTGACCGCGCAGGCGGAACTTGGTGCCGCTCTGGGTGCCCTCGGGGATGCGCTGTGCAACCTTGCCGTCCACGGTGGGCACCTCGATCTCGGCGCCCAGCACAGCCTGAGAGTAGGTAATGGGCACGCGGACATACACATCGTAGCCGTCGCGCTCAAACACGGCATCGGGCTTGACCGTCACATGGACGATCACATCACCGGCGGGGCCGCCGTTGGTGCCTGCATCGCCCTGACCGCGCAGCGCGATGTTCTGGTCATCGTCAATGCCCGCGGGCACCTTGACCTCCAGCGTCTTGCGGGCACTGGTCTTGCCGGTGCCGCGGCAGGTCTTGCAGGGGTTCTTGATGATGGTGCCGCGGCCGCCGCAGTGCGGGCAGGGCTGCTGGCTCTGCATCACGCCGAACGGTGTGCGCTGCTGGGTCACGACATAGCCGCGGCCGCCGCATTCGGTGCAGGTCTCCGGGCTGGTGCCGGGGGCGCAGCCGTTACCGTTGCAGTCCGGGCAGGTCTGCTGACGGTTCAGTGTGACCTTTTTGGCACAGCCATGGGCTGCCTCCTCAAAGGTCAGGATCACATTGGCCTGAATGTCATGGCCCTTGCGCGGTGCGTTGGGGTTGCTGCGGGACGAGCCGCCGAAGCCGCCGAACCCACCGAAGCCACCGCCGCCGAACAGATCGCCGAAGATGTCACCCAGGTCCACACCGCCTGCGCCGCCAAAGCCGCCACCGAAGCCGCCGCCGGGCTGGCCGGCCCCATAGTTGGGATCGACCCCAGCGAAACCGAACTGGTCATAGCGCTTGCGCTTGTTCGGGTCGGAAAGAACATCGTTGGCCTCGTTGACCTCCTTGAACTTTTCCTCGGCATCCTTATCGCCGGGGTTCAGATCCGGGTGGTACTTTTTGGCCAGCTTGCGGTAGGCGCTTTTGATCTCGGCATCGGTGGCGTTTTTGCCGATCCCCAGCACCTCGTAGTAATCTCGTTTTTCTGCCATAGAATCTATCCCCTCTATTTATGGGTTGTGAAAAGGCTTCCCGCTGAGGGGAAGCTGTCCGCGCAGCGGACTGATGAGGTGGGAGCTGCCGACGATTGCCCATAAACAATCTGCCACAGCAGCGCCGCCCCTCATCCGGCCTGCGGTCACCTTCCCCCGAGGGGGGGAAGGCTTTATTTTAACTTTCTCTATAACCCCCAAGGGCCGCCGCCGGGTTTGCCCAGCGGCGGCCTTATTATGGGTTTGTTACAGCTTAGACCTCATGGAAGTCGGCGTCAACGGCGCCGTCATCCTTGGGCTGTGCGCCGGCGTCATTGCCGGGCTGTGCACCGGGCTGCTGGCCCTGTGCCTGAGCGGCCTGCTGGTAGACCTTCTCGCTGATGGCGTAGAAAGCCTTCTGCAGGTCATCCTGCTTTGCCTTGATGTCGTCAATGCTGCCGGACTTCAGGGCTTCCTTCAGGGCGGAGAGCTTGGTCTCGACCTCGCTCTTCTCCTCAGCGGAGACCTTGTCGCCGAACTCGCCCAGTGCCTTCTCGGTCTGGAAGACCATCTGGTCGGCGTTGTTGCGCACATCGACTTCCTCGCGGCGCTTCTTATCCTCGGCGGCATACTGCTCGGCGTCCTTGACAGCCTTGTCGATGTCGTCCTTGCTCATGTTGGTGGAGGCAGTAATCGTGATGCTCTGCTCCTTGCCGGTGCCCAGATCCTTCGCGCTTACATGCACGATGCCGTTGGCATCAATATCGAAGGTGACTTCGATCTGAGGCACGCCGCGGGGAGCCGGAGCGATGCCGTCCAGATGGAAGGTTCCGAGGCTCTTGTTGTCGCGGGCAAACTCACGCTCGCCCTGCAGGACATTGACCTCAACGCTGGGCTGGTTGTCCGCAGCGGTGGAGAAGATCTGGCTCTTCTTGGTGGGGATGGTGGTGTTGCGGTCGATGATCTTGGTGCAGACACCGCCCAGCGTCTCGATGCCGAGGCTCAGCGGGGTGACATCCAGCAGCAGCAGGCCCTTGACATCGCCCTGCAGAACGCCGCCCTGAATGGCAGCGCCGACAGCAACGCACTCATCGGGGTTGATGCCCTTGAACGGCTCGCAGCCCAGCTCCTTCTTGACAGCGTCATAGACGGCGGGGATACGGGTGGAGCCGCCGACCATCAGCACCTTGGCAAGGTCGGAGGCCTTCAGGCCGGCATCAGCCAGCGCCTTGCGGACGGGGGTCATCGTGCGCTCGACCAGATCAGCGGTCAGCTCATTGAACTTTGCGCGGGTCAGGGTCATATCCAGATGCTTGGGGCCGTTGGCGTCAGCCGTGATGAACGGCAGGTTGATGTTGGTGGTGGTCGCGCTGGACAGCTCGATCTTGGCCTTCTCAGCGGCCTCCTTCAGGCGCTGGGCAGCCATCTTATCCTTGCGCAGGTCGATGTTGTTCTCACGCTGGAAGTCCTCAGCCATCCAGTTGATGATGCGCTCATCAAAGTCATCGCCGCCCAGACGGGTATCGCCGTTGGTGGCCAGAACCTCGGTAACGCCGTCGCCCATCTCGATGATGGAGACATCGAAGGTGCCGCCGCCAAGGTCGTAGACCATGATCTTCTGATCGGCTTCCTTATCAATGCCGTAAGCCAGAGAGGCTGCGGTCGGCTCGTTGATGATACGCTTGACATTCAGGCCGGCGATGGTGCCTGCGTTCTTGGTGGCCTGACGCTGGCTGTCGTTGAAGTAGGCGGGGACAGTGATGACGGCCTCGGTGACAGGCTCGCCCAGATAAGCCTCGGCGTCAGCCTTCAGCTTGGAGAGGATCATGGCGCTGATCTCCTCGGGGGTGTAGTCCTTGCCGCCGGCGTGGACCTTCTTGGAGGTGCCCATCTCACGCTTGATGGAGGAGATGGTGTTCTCGGGGTTGGTGATGGCCTGACGCTTTGCGACCTGACCGACCAGACGCTCGCCGGTCTTGGTGAAGCCGACAACGGACGGGGTGGTGCGGGCGCCCTCGGCGTTTGCGATGACAACGGGCTCGCCGCCTTCCATGACAGCGACGCAGCTATTGGTAGTACCAAGGTCAATACCGATAATCTTACTCATAAATAAAACTCCCTTCAAATTTGCTTTGAACAGTAGTAAATGTCATTGTATATGGAAACGAATCGTTTGATTCGGTTCGACGTGTTTTCTTGGCTCCCTCGGCGAGGGAGCTGTCGCCGCAGCGACTGAGGGAGCGAACCTTCCGGAAGGCTCTACCCCTCCGCCCTGCGGGCACCTCCCCTGCAAGGGGAGGCAAGTAAGCGGTGCGTTATTCTGCGACCACGACCATTGCGTGGCGGATGATCTTATCGCCGATCCTGTAGCCCTTCTGGAAAACCTGCACCACGCTGCCGCTCTCCTGCCCCTCGGCAGCGGGGGCCTGCGAAACAGCGTTCATAAGGTTGGGGTCAAACGGCTGGTTCAGCGCCTCGATCTCGGTGATGTGCAGCGTCTCAAGTGCCTTGGCGGCCTTGTCGAGCGTCATCGTGACGCCCTTCTTGTAGTTTTCATCGGCACAGGCGGCGTTGGCGGCCATATCCAGCGTATCCAAAATACCCAAGATCTGGGTCACGGCGTGGGACACACCGTCATTGAACTTCTGGTCGGCCTCGCGCTGGCTGCGCTTGCGGTAGTTTTCATACTCGGCTGCGGTGCGGAGCAGCTGATTTTTCAGCTCCTCGTTCTTCTTCTCCTCCGCCTCAAGCTTGGCCTGCAGGGCCGCGTTCTCGTGGTGGTGGTGATGCTTGCAGCACTCATGCTTTTCCTCGCACGGTTCCGTCTTGGCAGGCTCCTGCTCGGGGTTCTGCCGGGTCTCGGTCTCGGGCGTTTCAGCCGCTTCCGTCTTGGGTGCGGTCTGCTTGTTTTCTTCTTCGTGGCTCATTGCGGGTCTCTCCCTCTTTCATTCATTGGCTTTATTGGCCCTGCCCGGCCATGCTCTGCCCCAGCTTGGCGGCGAAATAATCCAGCACCGGCAACAGCCGCTGGTATTCCATGCGGGTGGAGCCGATCAGTGCCACCGAGCCGGTCAGGCCGCCGCCGGCAAGATACCGCTTGCTGACGATGCAGGCACCCGGCATCTCGGGATCAAGGTCACTGCCAAGCGTGGCCGTGATGCGGTTCCCCTCGGGGCGGATCAATTCGGTCGCAGCTGCATTGTCGGAGAAGATCTCGAGCAGTGTGCCGAGGTTCTGGCGCACATCGGGCATCTTTGCCAGATATTGCGCGCCCTCCAGACAGGCCTGCGGGCCGGTGGTGACAAGTGCCTGCGCGGCCATCACCACAGGGGCCAGCCGCTCCCCTGCTGCCAGCACCATGCTGGCCATCAGCATCGGGCTGAGGTCCTGCGGGGCCACAAAGGTCAGCCCCCGGTTGAGCAGCTGGGCAAGGTTGGCGGCATCGTCGCGGGTCAGGCCGGTGTCCACGCGGGCCACACGGGTCCGCACGCCGCCTGCGCTGGTCACTGCCAGCACGGCAGCGCTGTAGCGGCCGACCTGCACGACCTCAAAGTGTGCGATGCAGAGGTCCGGTGCCTGCGGTGTTGTTGCAGCGGCGGCGCAGCCAGTCAAATCTGCCAGACTGCGGGCGGCGGCGGGCACCAGCTTTTCCGGCTCGGCATCCATGGCGGCGAAAAGCTCGTCAATGTGTGCGCGGTCTGCCTCCGGCAGGGCGCAGGCCTTCGGTGCATCAATCAGGTGGTCGAGGTAGTACCGGTAGCCCATCGCGCTGGGTACGCGGCCCGCACTGGTGTGGGGCTGCTCCAGCAGGCCCAGCTTTGTCAGCGCGGCCATCTCATTGCGCAGCGTCGCACTGGACAGTGCCATGTCAAAGTAGTTCGCCAGCAGGCCGGAGCCGACCGGCTCACCGCCGTTGGCGTACAGGGCAACAATGGCTTCCAATATACGCTGCTTGCGCGCATCCATCGCCATGCTGCTCATCTCCTTTGGTTTGCTTTCGGTTTATTTAGCACTCCTTATCTCCGAGTGCTAAGTTTATTATAGTACCGTTTTGCGAACTGTCAAGAGGTTTTCCCGATTTTTCTGTAAGTTTAACAGTTTCGTCACAATCGGCTTGTGCAGTTTCCCTATTATATAATATGTAGGGGCCGGGCATGCCCGGCCCGCAGCATTACGGGGGCAACCCGTTCACGGGCAACCGCACCAACCCCCGGGCCGGACATGCCCGGCCCCTACAGCGCTCTGCCCCTCACTCCTCCATCCACCGCGCCAGAAATTCCGCAGCCGTGGCCGCCGCGCGGATGACCTCGGCCTCGGGCAGCGGGTCCCGGGCGGTGCCGGGCAGCAGCACACCGCCCTCAATATCGCCGTGTACCAGAATCGGCGCGGCGCACAGCAGCCACCGCCCGCCCAGCCTGATCCTCCGGTCGGGGTTTGTGGGGGCGGTGTAGAGCCGGCGCTTTTTCAGCAAGCGGTCCAGCTCGGGCGGCAGCTCACGGTGGAGCAGCTCATTCTTGCCCGCACCGGCTGCCGCCACGATATGCTCCCGGTCGCAGACCAGCACACCACAGCCGAGCCGCCGCGCCAGCACATCGGCGTAGACGGCGGCCGGCTCGCCCAGTTCCGCCAGCGGAGAGTATTTTTTAAAGACGACCTCGCCGTTTTCCTCCATAAAAATTTCAAGCGAATCGCCCGAGCGGATATGCTGCACGCGGCGGATCTCCTTCGGGATGACCACGCGCCCCAGCTCGTCGATCCTGCGCACGATGCCAGTGGCCTTCATACCAATTCCTCCCTGGTTTTTTATGGTAGTATCTGCGGCGGGCGGTATAAATATGTAGTAAGTAAGGAGCCATCCATGGAATTTCTGCAGACGACCCTGTGTTATCTTGAAAAGGACGGTGCCTATCTGATGCTGCACCGCATTAAAAAGAAAAACGATGTCAACCACGACAAATGGGTCGGGGTCGGCGGCAAGTTTGAGCCGGGCGAGGACGCGCTGGCCTGTGCCCTGCGCGAGGTGCGGGAGGAGACCGGCCTGACGATGCGCACGCCGCAGTACCGCGGCATTGTGGACTTTTACTGTGCCCCGTGGCCCGCCGAGCGGATGCACCTGTACACCTGCACGGATTTTTGCGGCGAGATGACCGACTGTGACGAGGGCTGTCTGGAATGGGTTGACAAGGCCGCCGTGCAGGACCTGCCGATCTGGCAGGGGGACAAGATCTTTTTCAAGCTGCTGGCGGAGGACGCGCCGTTTTTCCATCTGGAACTGGCATATGAGGGGGATGTGCTGGCGAAAGCGGTGCTGGATGGGGAGAGCCTGCTGTAACGGCTGTCGGGCACAGCGCACCTTACAAAGAAACACGCAGACGATTTTCTTTCGTCTGCGTGTTTTTCTTTGCTTGTAGGGGAGGCATTCATGCCTCCCGGGCCGTATGCGGTGACATACACCCCACGGGAGGGATAAATCCCTCCCCTACGGATTTAGCTTTAATAGGTCGTGATCGTCGTACCCACAAAATAATGCGTCAAAATATCCTGATAGCCCCAGCCGTTGCGGGCGTAGCCGATGGCACCCCACTGGGACATGCCGCAGCCGTGGCCGTAGCCGTAGACATCAAAGATAAAGCAGTCCAGCTCCGCATTGTAGCTGACGGTAAAACACTGGCTGCGCAGGCTGCGCCCGTCAACGCTCTGGCGGGCCAGCAGATTCTCGCGGAACCAGCGGCCGCTGACGGTGCCGACGCCCGCGTCCGGGCCGACCTGGATCTTGGCGACCCAGCCGTACTGGTTGGCGGACTGGATCGTGAACCAGCTGTTGGGGTCCACGCCGGACAGGTCAATGTCCATCACATCGCGGATGCGGTCCTGCAGGGTCTGGCGGGAGAAGCGGGCGGTGCCGCTGCTGTTGCCGTTCGTGTTCCAGTTGGTGGCCACCTGCTGGTCGTAGGGGCTGTCCACCGCCTGCAGCCATGCGCGCTCATTGCCCCAGACCTCGGCTGCGGAGGCCGTGCCCGTGCTGGCCGACGCAAAGTACGGGGTGAAGCAGACCTGCCCGTTGTAGGTCACCAGCACATGGGCGACCTCCTGCGCAGCGGCCAGCGCCGCAGCGCCCGGCTCTGCGCCCAGCACGGACGGGTAGCCCGACTGGCTGAGTATCCAGCAGTGGGTTGCCACGCACTGTGCCTTGTAGGCCTCGGCGGGGGCGTTGGAGCCAAGCTCATTCTGTGCGACCATGGCAAGGCAGCGCACCAGATCCATCGTCTGGGCCGTACCGTTCATCGTCACATTGATGGTCTCACCGGCGGCACCACCGTTGTCAGGCTGCGGGGCCTCGGTCGGCGCGGGGGTGCTGCCGCCCTCCGGCGCGGATTCGGGCGCGGGGGGCGCGGTCTGCTCCGGTGCGGGGGTGGGCGTTGCCTTGAGCTGCTCCACCGTCACCGTCTGCTCAGGCAGGCTGCCCTCGGCACCCTTGTTCAGGTCCGCCTCGGCTGCGGTGGTGGAGCCTGCCACATCGGTCAGGCCCGCCAGCAGCTTGTCGGTGCTGGCCAGCAGGCTGCTTGTGATGGCCTGCAGATCGCTGGCCTGCTGGGCCAGATCCGCCGCGTCGGCGGCAAGATCACCGGTCGTGCTGCCGCTCTTTTTGGCAGCCTGAATGGCGGCGCTCTGCTGCGCGTAATGCTCCACGCTGGCCTGAACGAGCGCCTGCACAGTCGGCATCGGCTGGCCCTTGCTCTGGTACTGCGCCGCCGTCAGCAGCGGTTCCTCCGCTGCCGCGATGGCCGAGGTGTTCAGGATCTCCGCCTCGCCCTCCTCGATCAGACGGCCCGTGATGCAGAGCAGCGCACCGCCCTCATCGCTGTGGCTCGTTACCGTCAGGAAACGGGAGCCCTCCCCCGCCTCCACGCCGGTATCATACAGGCTGCGGGCACGGATGCCCGCCACAAAGGTCAGGTAGTCGTAGTAGTCGGACAGGTCGGTGCTGCCGTAAAGGTTGAACGCGCCCTCGCCCTGCTCCTCGGGGTCGTAATAGTAGACCGCGATCGTCTTGACGCGGTAGGTCTTTTCTGCGGTGTAAAGGGTGAACCCGCCGTTGCTGCGGAGCGTCTCCTCCTCGGCGAGGGTCTTGTAGGTATCGCCGGTACATTCCAGCACGGTGTTGCCGGGGGCGGCGGCGTCCAGCGCGCTCGGGGTCGCAAACCGCACCAGCGGCTGCGGGGCCTCGCCCGATTCCGGCGTTTCCGGCGCGGGGGTGTCGGCGGCGTAGACCAGTGTGCCGTCCATACCGGGCCAGCCGAGGTATCCCACCACACCGGGGCGGCGCACAAGCGCCTTGCCCAGATAGCTCTGCGCGGTGCTGTCGTAGAGGGCGGTGCCGTAGCTCTTGGCGGCGGGACGCGCCCCAAGGTCGCTGCGCAGGAAGATCCACACCCCGCCGCCGACCAGCAGCAGAAGCAGCGCCAGCGCGGCCAGCACCAGTGCGACTGTGCGCCGGCGGCGGCGCTCGCTCTTTTCGATCATTTCAAGGCTGCGGTTGCGGATGCTGCCGGGCACCGGCTGGCGCGGGGGCAGTTCGTCGGGCGGTGCGGCGTTCTTTTTCTGCTTTTTCCGGGTGCGCTCCTGCGCGGCCTCCTCCATGGCGCTGGTGTCAAACAGCTGGGTGGCGGCGCGGGTAAACTCCTCGACATCGGCGCTTTTGCCGGCAGCCTCGGCGGCATCATCGGCCGCCTGCGCAGCCGCAAGGGCGGCGGGGTCAATCTCGGCAGAGAAGTCCGGGATGTCCCCGTCCAGCACGCTGCGGGCAGGGGTATCCTGCTCGTCCGGCGCTGCTGCGGGCGGCTCGGCCGTGACGGGTCTTGCGCGGCGGATGCGGGCGCGGCGGGCACCCTCGGCCCCCATCGTCTGTATATCGGCGGGGGCGGCATCCTGCGGCGCCGGGTCCTCCGTCTCAAACCGGATAACTCCGGTCGGCTCCGATGTCTCGGGCGGCAGGGTCGGCGCGGCGTCATGGCGGCGCAGTGTGCGGTGCTGCCCCGCCTCACCCGCAGCAGGCACAGGGGCCGGGGGCGGTGCCACCGGCGCAGGGGCGTCAAAGTCCAGCATCGGCTCAAAGTCAGCCGTGTGGTCAGCATCTCTGGTGGGCGGTGTGCGGCGGCGCAGTGAGAACCGCACCGTGTTTCCGCGGCTCTTGGCGGCCTCCGACACAACAAGCAGCGGGCGGTCATGCCCCGGGCGGAAGGTGATGCAGGAGTCGGTCAGCTGCAGGCCGAACAAACGGCGGCGCAGCAGATCCAGAATCTGGTTGCCGATGAAGGTGTCGTTCATATCGGGCGGCAGGGCGCAGGCCACCGCGCCGCGGCGGTCGCAGACCAGCACAAAGGGGCATTGGCCGACGCTGGCGGGCATGTAGGCGGCGGCAAAGTCCGCGCCGGTCACCTGCATGGCGGCCAACGCGCGGCCTGCCGCAGCCTGCACGACATCACCGGGGAAGCGCTTGAGCAGCTGCTCCGGCACGGCGATGCGGCGGGCCTTCTGGGCATCGGCATAGCTCTCGGTGCCGAAGTCAAAGACAGCCTCGCTGTGGGGCAGGGGCTGCAGCAGCGCACCCAGCAGGCGGCCAGTCGTCTCGTCCACGGCTACCAGCAGCTTGCGCTTTTCCAGCAGGGCGTCCAGCGTGGCCTGCGCAAGGCTCGTCTCGCCCTCGGCAAAGACATCATCGCCGAACTTGGCGCGCAGCCGTGCGGCCCATTTTTCACAGTATTGCTCCGCCATGGCGCGGTTGGGGGCGCTGACCTGCACACAGATGGCAAATTCGCCGTCCCGCTCCAGCAGACGCAGGCCGGGGCAGCCGTCATCCCGGATGCCCCGCAGTACAGAGGATACCTCCGCGCCCGTAGGCCCGAAAACACGCAGGATTTTCAGTTGAGTGTTGACCATGGTGGAACCTTTCTTGTGTTGAATTGCCTTCCCCCTTGGGGGGAAGGTGTCTGCGGCCCCGACCGCAGACGGATGAGGGGCAGCCTTGCCGTTATATCCCGCAAACGGGCGGCGACAGAAACCCGCACCTCATCCGCCGCTGCGGCGGCACCTTTCCCTCAAGGGGAAGGCTTGGGGCTTTATATATCCAGTTCTCTGTTCGCCGTCTCCGGGGTAAATTGTACACTCTCCGGCACCTCCAGCCCCAGCGCCATGCGGCGCAGAAGGTCGAGTGCATAGAGGGCGGCGCGGGTGCGGATGATCTGGCGGTCCTGATAGCCGCCCAAAGTAAGGCGCATCAGGTACCCGCGGTTCGTGCGGGTGTCGGCACCGGCCAGATAGACCGTGCCCACCGGCTTGCCGGGCAGCGCCCCGCCGGGGCCGGCCAGACCCGTAATGCCCACGGCCAGCTCCGCGCCGGAGCCGCGCGCCGCACCAAAGGCCATGGCGGCTGCGACCGGGCCGGACACGACATTGTACCGTGCAATGACAGCGGCGTCCACGCCCAGCAGCTTTTGCTTGGCGGCCTCGGCGTAGGTGACATAGCCGAAGCCGAACACCTCGCTTGCGCCGGGGACATTCGTCAGCCGCTCGGCGATCATGCCGCCGGTGCAGCTTTCCGCCGTAGCGGCGTGGAGATGATGCTCGCGCAGGGCGCGCACCACGGTGTATTCCAGTGCGGGCACATCGACATCGTAGGCGGCTGCGCCCAGAATCGCTTTAAACTCCGCAATGCGGGCACTGCAGGCGGCCTCGGCGGCCTGCTCGGTGGCTTCGCGGGCAGTCACGCGGATCTCACACTCGCCGGTCTTGCAGTAGATGGCGGCCGTAGGGTTTTCGGCCGCAAAAAGCGGCGTGACCTTGCTGGCAATGGCGCTCTCACCGCCCAGCACCCGCAGCGTGCGGCTGTGGATCGTGCAGTTCTGGCGGCGCAGCAAAATCGGGCGGACCTGCTCGGCCCACATGGCTTTCATCTCACGCGGGACACCGGGCATCAGCGCGGCGCAGCGGCCCTGCTCATCCTCAAACCATGCGCCGGGGGCGGTGCCGTGGTCGTTGATAAGCTTGTGGCCTTTGGTCGGGCACATGGCCTGCTTGCGGTTGTTGTCGGTCGGGCGGCGATTGGTGCGGGCGAAAAAATCCAGTATTTTTTGCCACTCGCCCTCATCAAAGGCCAGCGTATCGCCGAACGCCTCGGCCACAGTCTCCTTGGTCAGGTCGTCCTCGGTGGGGCCGAGACCGCCCGAAAAGACAAGCAGATCGCTGCGGCCTTTGGCCTGCAGGACCAGCTCCTTCAGCCGGGCGGGGTTATCGCCGATGACATGCTGGTGCAGCACGCTGATGCCCAACTCGGCCAGCTCGCGGCTTAAGAACTGCGCATTGGTGTTTACGATGTCCCCCAGCAAAAGCTCCGTTCCTACGCAGATAATTTCAGCAGTCACAGCAATTCGTCATCTCCCATGCGGATGTAGATCTTCTCAACATTCTCGGCAGCCTCAGCTTCCAGCGCAGCCAGCCCGGGCATGGCGGCCTCGGCGGCAAGGATCTCGTCCAGCGTCGGATTCGTCTTGGGGTGCGGCGGGGTAAAGATGGTGCAGCAATCCTCATACGGCTCGATGGATGTCTCAAAGGTGCCGATCTTGCGGGAGATATTGATGATCTCGATCTTGTCCATGCCGATGCAGGGGCGCAGCACCGGCAGATCCTGCGCCTGATCGGTGCAGGCGAGCGCCGCCATCGTCTGGCTGGCCACCTGCGCCAGACTCTCGCCGGTGATGAGCGCCTGCAGCTCCAGCTTTTTGGCCACCTGATTGGCGATGCGCAGCATGCTGCGGCGCATCAAAACCGTGAACAGCACATCAGGCGCATGGTCGCGGATATACTCCTGCGGCTTGGTATACGGAACAACGAACAGTGTGCAGTTGCCGGTGTACTCGACAATTTCCCGCGCCAGATCGCGCACCTTCAGCTTGGCGCGCAGGCTGGTGTAGGGCGGGCTGGCAAAGTGGATGTGGTGCAGCGCCAGACCGCGCCGCGCCATGCACCATGCCGCCACGGGGCTGTCGATGCCGCCGGACAGCAGGTTCAGTGCGCGGCCGCTGGTACCGACGGGCAGACCGCCCGCAGCCTCGACCTTGGGGCCGTGGACATAGGCGGCATGGTCGCGGATCTCGACCATGATCTCCAGCTGGGGGTTGTGGACATCGACCCGCAGGTGATGGTGCTTATCCAACAGGTAGGCGCCCAGCTCGCGGCAGATTTCGGGGCTTTTCATCGGGTAGGCCTTGTCGGCGCGCTTGGCCTCGACCTTAAAGGTGCGCACGCCGCGCAGCGCCTCGCCAAGGTAGGCCTCGGCAGTCTCGCAGATGGCGTCAAAATCCTTGGGGCACTCGACCGCACGGCTGAGCTTGACGATGCCGAACACATGGGAAACGCGGCGGAACGCCTCGTCCATGTCAAGGCCCTCCTCCTTCGGCTCGATGAAAACGGTGCTTTGCGCCTGATAGACCTTGAACTTGCCCAGAGGCTCAAGCCGCCAGCGGATAATCTTGGCGAGCCGTGCCTCAAACTTGGCGCGGTTCAGCCCCTTCAATGTCATTTCGCCCTGATAGGCGAGGATGATTTCTTTCATAGGATATTCCTTTCCATATAAACCCTTGGCTTTCCCCGAGGGGCTGCGCCCGCAGGCGCGTGTCGGAGCGCAACCGCCGAAGGCGGCTCTTAGCGCGGAGACTGAAGCTGCCGCCCGCAGGCGGCTGATGAGGGGCGGGTTTCCCTATATAACCCGTTCATGGGTTGCCATGGCAAGGCCGCCCCTCATCCGGCCTTCGGCCACCTGCTCCCCTTCTGGCGCTACGCGCCACCTCCCCCGTACCGGGGGAGTCTGTCCCTCGGGGGAAGGCTTTTCTATTTCAAATATGCTGCAGCTCCTTCAAGCCATCTCTTACCCCCGCCAGCAGCGCGTCCACATCCTCGGCGGTGTTATCCGCGCAAAGGCTGACGCGCAGGGCGGTGCGGACGGTCAGATCGCTGCAGCCCATGGCCAGCAGCGTGTGGCTCGGCTCGCCCTTGTCGCAGGCAGAGCCGCCCGAAACATAGACCGCGCGGGTGTTCAGATAGTTGATAAAGGTCTGGCTGTTGATGCAGTTGGTTGAGAAGTTGACGATCTCCCCCACTGCATCGGCGGGTGAGTTGAGGGTGATGCCGTCCAGCGCGGCCAGCCCGGCGCGGAGCCGGGCGTTCAGCTCCGCAATGCAGGTCATGCGGGTGCGCAGCTTTTGCTGCCCCAGCGCGGCGGCCATGCCAAGCCCCACGATGTAGGGCGTGTTCTCGGTGCCGGGGCGCAGGCCGCGCTCCTGATGGCCGCCGATGTAGGGCGGCTTGAGGGTCTGGCGCTGGCTGTCCCGGATAAAGAGTGCGCCCACACCCTTGGGCGCGTGGACCTTGTGGCCCGACACGGAGAGGCTGTCCACCTCGCGCCATTTTTGCAGGTCGATCGGCATACGCAGCCACGCCTGCACGGCGTCCACATGGAAGTGGGTGCGGCTGTTGCGCGCCTTGATACCCTTACCCAAAGCCGCAATGTCCTGCACCGCGCCGGTCTCGTTGTTGACGGCCATGCAGGCGGCCAGCACGGTATTTTTGTCGATCTCCTGCAGGAATTTCTGTGTGTCAATGCGGCCGTCCCTGCCGGGCAGGATCTCCACCACCGTGAAGCCCTCGTCCTTTAAGGCGCGGATGGGCCGCTGCACGCTGGGATGCTCAAAGCCGGTAACAACAATTTTGCTGCCCCACGCCCTGCGCGGGCGGGCCGCGCCGTAGACGGCCATATTGTTGCTCTCGCTGCCGCAGGCGGTAAAATAAATCTCATCGCTGCGGCAGTGCAGCGTTTTGGCAACACGGGCGCGGGCCGTCTGGATGGCGTCCTGCGCGGCCACGGCCGGGTCGTACAGGCTGCTGGGGTTCGCCCAAAGCTCCGTCAGGGCCGTGCCGATGGCCTGTGCCACGGCCGGGTCCACCCGGGTGGTGGCGGCGTTATCGAGATAATGCAGCTGGGGGTCGGAAAGCATACCACTCATTCCTCACATTTTACACAAAGTTATACAGGTTAAATTATACTCGTTTGCCCTGCAAAAAACAATATTTTCACGCAAAAAAGTACCCCGTCCTTTGCAGAACGGGGTATAGGGCTACTTTTTGGGTTCGTGGCTTCCCGGCAGGGGCAGGCTGCAGACCAGCGCAATACCGAGTGCCAGCGCCAGCGCGACCTTGAAGGTTTCGGCGCCCTTGCTGGCGAAAAGGACCTCCTCGCCCTGCAGGAAATAGTAGGCGGTGTAATAGATGCCCGCCCCCGGCACCAGCGGGAAGATGCCCGGCAGCAGAAAGATCGTGACCGGGGCCTTGTGCCGGACCGAGAAGAACCGTGCACAGGCGGTCAGCGGCAGGGTGGCCACCAGCGTGGCCACAGCGGGGCTCATGCTGAAAAGCTCGACCCCGAAGATATAGACCATCCAGCCAACCGCACCGGTCAGGCCGCAGGCCAGATAATGCCGCCGCGGCATCTGGAAGGTGATGCCGAAGCCGATTGTGGCGATGCCGGCCACCACAAAGGCCGCCAGATAGTGCGTCCAGACAGGCATCATGCCGCCACCCCCAGTCCGCCCGCAAGGATCCAGCCAAGCACAACGCCGCCCGCAAGGCTGCCCGCGATGAGCAGCGCGTCCAGCAGGCGGATCGAGCCGGACAGATAGTCGCCGTTCAGAATATCCCGCACGCCCATCGTCAGGGCAACGCCGGGGGTCAGCACCATAAGCGCACCGATGATGGCCGCGTTGGCGCTGACAAGGGGGAAAACCGCCTGCGCGGCAGCGGCCCAGAAGGTGCAGCAGAACGCCGCCACGATGTCGGTAAAGATCCGGTTGATGCCGTGCCGGGCGAAATACCGGCAGACCAGCGATTCCAGCAGGCCGCCGATGGCCGCCACCGGCATATCGGCCAGCGTACCGCCGAAAAGATAGGCGAAGCCCGCCGAGCCGATGATGCAGGCCAGCGTCTCGACCCGCGGCGTGATGCGGGGCACCGTGCGGGCCTCCGCCAGCCTCTGCTCGGCCTCGGCCACGCCGAGCCGGCCGGCAGCCAGCTCGCGCGAGATCTCATTCACGGCCTCGACACGGCCCAGATGGACCGAGACGGTGGGCACATGCCGCACCAGCGAGACGGCATCCCGCCCCGGCAGGTGCGCCGACGCAAAGATGCCGTTGGTCAGAACATAAACGTGGAAGTCCCGCACGCCGAGGCTGGCGGCCATGATCTCCATGGTCTGCTGTGCGCGGAACACCTCGCCGCCGTTTTCCAGCAGCGTCTGGCCCGCGTCCATGACCAGCTCCAGCGCCCGGTCAAAGATATCCTCAGCCACGAATATTCTCCCGCACTGCGTTAAATTCCGGATAATGCGCGTAGAGATGCTGCGCGATTGCCTCCATGAGCAGGTAGTCATGCTCCGAGTCGATGTCGATGATGCCGGTGTCCATCATCACGCTGACGCCGAACTTGGAGTGCCAGAGGATCGGGTCGGGGTTATCCACGAGGAACGCACGGCGGATGACATAGATTGACGCATTGACATCGTAGACCTCGGGTGCCTGCTGGCGGCCGGTAAACTGGCTTTCGATGACCATCTCGGCGTGGTCGCCAACGATCTTGAACATATTGAACCACGGGTTGCGGCGGGCCTCGCAGACACTGAAGATGATCTGCAGGTCCTCGCGCTGCTGCGCCTTGGCAAAGGCATTTTCAATGTCCTGCTCGGTGCGCAGCGGGCTGGTGATGTCAAGGTCGATCATGGCGTCATACTGCCTGCCGGTGCGGGCCTCCATGCGGGCAAAGCTGTCCTTATAGACCTCGACCTTCGGCACGCGGTCGCCGCCAAGCTCGGCACCGCGGGGCAGGTAGATGACCTCGGGGTACTCGGCGGCGACAAGGTGGGCCAGATCCTCACTGTCGGTATTCAGGGCGATGTCCACCTCCAGCTCGGGATGCTTTTGGATGAAAAGCTCTGCGGCGCCGAGCGAGTAGTAAACCAGCGGCTTACCGCAGAAATTTTTCAGGTTTTTGTTCTTGAAGCCCTTGCTGCCGGCACGGCCGCAAATGGTAATGAGCAGACGATTCATTGTACATTCTCCCCCAAAGTCAGTTTCAGCACCTTCAGTGCCAGTGCGGGCGGGTTGCAGCTTTCGCCGCAGCCGGTCAGTGCGTAGTCAACAAAATACTCCATCTCCCGCTCATAGCGGCGGTTCACATCCTCCTCATAGTGCTGCACCGTACCGTCCGGCAGGGTCAGCGTGCCCTTGCCGAAATCGGCCAGATAGCTGCCGTCCCGGCAGAAAAGCTCGATGCTGCGCCGGTAGCCGCGGCCGAAGTAGTCCAGATGCACCTCCGCCAGCAGCGTGGGATATTTTGCGATGTAAACAGAAAGATCGTCGGAGTCGATCTCCAGCTCGGAGTAGGTCCCCTTGAAATTGTACAGCTTTTCCGGCACGCCGAAAAGCTCGACCAGATAATCCCACTCATGGATCAGGTCGATGGTGACGCCGCCGCCCAGCGCCTTGCGGGCACTGTAGACCGTGCGGTAGTCCACGCCGGGCCGCCAGTCGGGCAGATAGCTTGAGCAGATGACCCGCGCGCAGTAGGGGTGCAGGGTGGGCAGCAGCTCCTTCAGCGCCAGCATCACGCCGCACCACCGCATGGGCGCGGCCACATAGGCCTTCTGACCGGCGGGTAGGTAATCCGCCAGCGCAAGGCCGGTCTGCTCAGCCGAGAAGATCGGTTTTTCGATAAACAGCGCCTCGCCGCGGCCCCTGACCTGCCGCAGCGCCTCGGCGTGCAGGCTGGTGGGGTTCGTGATGAACACCATATCATAGTGTGCCGGGGCGGCGGCCGGGTCGGTGTATTGGGCGTGCAGCAGCTCCGCCGCGCCGGGGCGCAGCGGGCGGGTCAGGTCACTGCGCAGCGCATCGGCCTGCAGGGTCCAGCCCCGGTCTGCGCAGAGGTTGGCAAGGTTTTTCAAATGGCGCGTCCCGATGGAGCCAAGCCCCACGAACAGCGCGGTAACGGTACGCATAGGTGTCCCCTTTTTATGGTAAGTTTACGGAAGGCTTGTAGGGGCGAACATCGTTCGCCCGAGGGCGTGTGCGGCAAAGGCAAAGTGCCCGGGCGGATATGGAATCCGCCCCTACGCACAGGGGGCGATGCCTGCATCGCTCCGGGAACCCGGCAGCCGCCGCACAGTGGACGGGCGAACAATGTTCGCCCCTACAGTCTCAGCAAGGCAAAAAGCAGTTTTGATAGGAAAAAAGCTTACGAATTTTCAATTTTGTCCATCAGCTCAATCGCTTTCAGGTCCTTCTCAAAGCTCCAGCGGGGCTGCTCCTCGCCCTTCAGCACGGCGAAGAAGTTCGTCAGCTCGTCCACATAGGCGTTCTCCACAATGTTGTCGCTGTAGCGGCTGTCATGCTCAAAGCTGGCATAGGTATCCACCGGCTGCTTGTCCCCATCGCGGAACTCATACAGCGCCTTGGGGTTGCCATCCCAGAAAAGGTGGATGCCGTCACCGAAGCACTCAAAGCTGCGCACGGCCTTGCGGCTGACAACATCGGCCGCCAGCACGCCCTGCGCGCCGCCCTTGTGGCGCAGCAACAGGGTCACGCAGTCAGGGTACGGCAGACCGAGATCGCTGATCGTGTCCTTCTGCACCGTGACTGACTCCACATCGCCGAAGGCATCGAGCAGCCATGGCAGATCAATACCGAAAATCTCGCGCACGCCGCCGGTGCGGGCGTTGCCGACAAAGAAATTCTTATAGTTCTCCCACGGGTGCCAGTCTGGCAGATACTGCCCGATGTGATAGATATAATGCACCGGCTTGCCGAACGCTGCGACCTGCTGCTTGATATACTGCGTCTCGCGCCGGTAGAGCATGGTGGAGGAGAGGAAGAGCGGCAGCTGCTTATCGGCAGCCTTGGCCATATTCTCGGCGTAGCCGTCCCGGACAAGGTTCAGCTCGGTAAAGACCGGCAGGCCGTTGTCCAGCAGCTCGCCGATGACGGCAGCGTGGGACAGCGGCGCCGTGCAGACCAGCGCGGCGTCCGGGTGCGCGGCGGCCACAGCCTCGGCGATTGACGGGTAGGCCTCGTCCGCCAGCGCCAGCTGCTTTGCCTCGGCGCGGCGGCCCTCGGCTGTGTCAACGCCGACAATCTGTATGGCGGCATCAATGCCCTTGGCCAGCCGGGCGCGGCGTTTGCCCATGCTGCCTAAGCCAACGATGAGAAGTTTCATACCAAAACGCTCCTTTGGGGGTCAAATTCAGGCACAGGGCCGTCATAGAATATCTTGGGTCCTGCAAAGTCAAAATTCTGCAGCACCGTGCAGATCTTTTCGCTTGTGTCGCCGCCGTTGTAGGGGCTGACGGCGCTGGCCGCCACCGGCGCAAATTCCGGCGACAGAGCCTTGCGCAGCGCAGCCTCGATGGCCGCGCGGTCAGCATCGCAGCAAAGCACATTGGCGCAGACGGCGCGCCCCGCCTGCCGCCTGCCGATATTGACGGTCGGCACCCGGAAGGTCGGCGTTTCGACCACGCCCGAGGAGGAATTGCCCGCGACCAGCGCGGCGTACTCCATCGCAGAGAGATAGCGCTTGAGGCCAAGGCTCTGCACAAAGCCGGCGCGGTCCGGGTGGGCAGCGGCGAAATCCTGCATCATGCGGGTGCAGACCTCGCCGCCTGCATCGGCGTTGGAGCCGGTGATAAGCCAGAACACACCGTCCACAGCGGCCATAGCCGCGCACAGGGCCTGCACCTGCACCGCCGGGCTGCCCGCATCGGGGGCGGTCTCGGGGTGGTAGGTCACAAGCGCAAAGGGCTGCATCAGGGGAAGTCCTGTCGAATCGCACAATTCCCGGCGGCTCATTTTGGGCATTGTGCGGATATTTTCATCCCCCAGCCCGCCTACGCAGAACACCGTGCCGGGGGCCTCGCCCATGCGGACAAGCCGCGCAGCGCTGTCGGCGCAGGACGGAAAATGCACCGCCGCCATCTTGGAGATGCAGTGGCGGTAGTATTCATCGGCCGCGCCCAGCGTAACATCCCCGCCCGAGATATGGGCGATCGGGATATGCCGCGCAGCGGCTGCAGCCGCCACGGCGAAAATTTCAAACCGGTCGCCCAGCAGCAGCACCGCATCGGGCCGGTGAGCGGCAAAGTAATCATCAAAGACGGTCAATGTGCGGGCGATGGTTTTTGCAACAGGCTCCCCGGCGTCCTCGGTGAAGATGGGGAGCCTTGCCGCAATGGGAAAGCCGTCCCGCTCAATCTCCTGCACAGTCTCGCCCAGACGCGGGCAGAGGTGCGCACCGGTCACGACAAGCTGCAATGCCAACGCATCGGACGCTGCGACCCTTTGTACGACCGGCCGCAGCAAACCGTATTCCGCCCGCGTGGCGGTGACGACGCAGATGGTGCGCATAGAAATCTCACTTCCTCGGGGGACTGCCCGTATTTTTTTCGCCGCTGCAAGCCCCGCTTATGTTATCTGCGGGAAAGGGATTCACCCGCCCGAACGGCGCTGCATCAAACCTCTATTTTTTCATCCTCCGCAAAATCGCGTTTTGCGGTTTGGCCCAAAATCTCATGCCAGCGTATGGGGGAGATACCGTCACCGGGGCGCTTGGTGGTAAGGTTTTCCTCGGTAAAGACCTCGCCTGCCTGAATCTGCCGTGCGGCCACGATGCTCTTGCGGGCAATGGCCTTGTTGGGGGCCTCGCTGGCGGTCAGGTGCTTGTGGCCGTCCCCGAGCGCCGCCTCGACATGGCGCACGGCCTCGACCATCGCCTTGAACTCGGCGGGGTCGAGGCTGGCCTTCTGGTCAGGGCCGGGCAGGGATTTATCGAGCGTGAAGTGCTTTTCAATGACCTGCGCGCCCAGCACGGCGGCGGCCACATCGCACTCCCACCCGGGGGTGTGATCGGACAGGCCGACCGGCAGGCCGAACTGCTCATACAGCTCGATCATCGCGGTCAGGTTGGCGTCCTCATACGGGGTGGGATATTGGGTGTTGCAGTGCAGGATCGTGACCTCCGGGCAGCCGCCGTCATCCAGCACGCCAAGTGCATCGGTGATCTCGTCAAGGCTGCTCATGCCGGTGGAGAGCAGGACCGGCGTTTTCAGCGCAGCCATTGCCTCCAGATACGGCAGGTTCGTGATCTCGCCCGAGGGGATCTTGAGCAACGGCAGCCCCAGCGTGCCGAGGAACCGGACGCTGGGCAGATCGAACGGCGCCGAGAGATACTGGATGCCGATGGAGTCGCAGTATTCCTTCAGCTCCCGGTGGGCATCGAATGAGAAATGCAGCCGGCGGATCATCTCCAGCTGGCTCTCGGCGGCATCGGTGGTCTGCTTCTGGTACTCTGCCTTTTGGGCAAACTTACTCACAACCAGCTCCGGCACGGCGGTCTGGTATTTTACAATATCCGCGCCGCACGCCTTGGCCACGCGAGCCATCTTCTTGGCCATCTCAAGGCTGCCGTTATGGTTGACCCCGGCCTCCGCAATGATCGTTACAGGCATTTTAAAACTCCTTCCGCTGTGGCTTCTCCCCTTGGGGAGAAGCTGTCTGCAAAGCAGACTGATGAGGGGGGCCTTCCGGCAGGCTGCCCCTCATCCGGCGCTGCGCGCCACCTTCCCCCAAAGGGGAAGGCTTTTATTTACTGCTGATTCTCCAGCTTTCTGCGCATCTTTTCCAGCTCCTCCAGCTGGCCCATATCCATCCAGCTGCTCTCGCTGATGGGATAGACGCCGACCTTTTCACCGGCGCGGCGGTACCGCTCGATCACATCGGGGAAGCCGATGAACTCACCGTCGCGCATCTCCTCAACAACGCGGGGCTCCACGACATAGACGCCGGTGTTCGTCAGGAAATCCAGCTCGGGCTTTTCGCGCATGGCGGCGATGCCGCCGTCCTCGCCCAGTTCCACCACGCCGTAGGGCACCGTGTAGTGCTTGAAGGCGCAGATCATCGTGACAAGGTTGCCGTGGGAGCGGTGATACTCATAAATATCGCCGAAGTCCACATCCAGCAGCGTGTCGCAGTTTGTAAAAAAGAACGGCGTACCGATTTTTCCTTTCAGCAGGCAAAGCCCGCCGCCGGTGCCCATAAAGACATCCTCATCGGCGAAATCGACATGGTAGTCCTTTTCCAGCTCGTTGAAATAGGACTTGATCATCCCCTTTTTGTAGTTGACGATCATCGTAAAATCATGGCAGCCAAAATCCCGGAACCGGTCCATGATCATCTCGGCGATGGGCTGCTCCCCCACCGGGATCAGCGGCTTGGGCAGGATCTTGGTGTAGGGGTACAGCCGGGTGCCCAGGCCGCCCGCCATCATGACAACGGGGATATCGACCTGCTTGCGGTTGTCCACATCAAGCCCATGGGCAAAGATAATATCGGTGATGATGCCGCGCTTGTTCAGCACCGGCAGCGCGTCAATGCAGTATTTCTGCAGGATGCCGCGCGCCTTGCCGCGCTCTGCCACCGGGACGCTGAGCGGGTGGTAGTTCGCCGCGTTGTCAATGGTCTGGTCGGGCGTGCCGCCCCGCAGGAAAAACTTGCGGATGTCGCCATCGGTGATGACGGCCTTCAGCTTGCCCTCCGGCGCGATGAACAGAATGCGCTGGCCGGTCTCGTCCAGCTTGCGCAGTGTTTCCAGCACCGTGGCGGTCGGTTCAATAAAGAGTTCTTCAACTTTTATCAAGGGTGCTCCCCCTTTGATGTTTAGTAAAGCCTTCCCCCGAGGGGGAAGGTGGCGCGCAAGCGCCGGATGAGGGGCGGCGCTTCCGTGGTTGCCCGTTCACGGACTGCTGCGGAAAGTCCGCCCCTCATCAGTCCGCTTCGCGGACAGCTTCCCCCTCGGGGGAAGCCTTTTACAGCCCCAGCACCGCTTCGATCACGCGGTCGCAGTCCTCCATGCTCAGATTGGTCGAGCAGGGCAGGTTGACAATATACTTGCGGTAGTCCAGCGCCTTGTCCAGACCGTAGGCCTCGTTGCGGGGGTAATCGGCCTGCTCATGGATGAGCGCCCACACCGGGCGGGTCTGGATCTGCTGTGCCTGCAGCTTTTCAATCACGGTGTCGCGGTCAAGACCGGCCTCCTTCACATACAGGCTGAAGAACCAGTGGTTGGAGCGGCATGCCTCCTCCCGGAAGGGCAGGATGCGCAGCCCCTTGACGCCGTCCAGCGCCGCCACATAGCGGTCATACAGCGCTTTTTTGTGGGCGATGAATCCCTCAAGCCGCTCCAGCTGGGCAATGCCGAGGCTGGCCTGCACATTGGTCATGCGGTAGTTGTAGCCGACCTCATCGTGCAGGAACTGCAGCATATCGGCCTTGGCCTGGGTGGAGAGGTGCTTGGCATGCTCGGCCCAGTCGGCGTGGTTGGATACCACTGCGCCGCCCGCGCCGGTCGTGATGATCTTGTTGCCGTTGAAGCTGTAGCAGCCGATGTCGCCGATGGTGCCTGCAAACCGGCCCGCATAGGGGCCGTTGGTGCAGCGGGTGCCGAGGGCCTCGGTCGCGTCCTCAATCACAATAAGGCCGTACCGCTCGGCAATGGCCATCAGGCGGGGCATGTCGGCCATATTGCCAAAGACATGCACGACCTCCAGCGCCTTGACATGTGCGCCGGTCTTTTTATTGTACAGCTTGCCGTCCCGCAGCGTGCAGTGCTCCGCGCAGAAGTGCTCCACGGCGTCGGGGTCGATGCAGAGCGAGTCATCGCAGCCGATGAACACCGGCTCCGCGCCAAGGTAGCGGGTCAGCGGGTTGACGGCGGCGATAAAAGTCAGCGTCGGGACGATGACCTCGTCCCCGCGGGTAATGCCGGCGGCCATGGCTGCCAGATGCAGCGCGCTGGTACCGGCGTTGCAGGCCACGGCGCGGGGCATACCCACATAGGCGGCGAGCTTTTCCTCAAACTCGGTGACCTTGCCGCCGCTGGTCGATACCCAGCCGGAAGTGATGGCCAGCCCGGCGAGCTCGGCCTCACGCGCGCCGAAATTCGGGACAGAAAGCGGGATAAATCCAGACATAGCAAATGCCTCCATACTATAGCAGTCCGGCCGGACAGCCCGGCGGACACAATTTTACAAATATTCTATTGTATTATACCGCTTTTTGGGCAATAGGGCAAGAAAAAGATATGTCTGCCCTCTGCAAAACGGCAATGCGCGTTTTTTGACAGCGGGACCCGGTTCTTTGTATAATGGTACAAAAACCAACGGGAGCTTTGCCTTATGAAAAAACTTTCTGGCTGGTGCCGCGCCCACCGGGGCGGGCTGGCCGCGCTGGCGGGCGGCGGCGCGGCACTGGGGGTATTTGCGGCGGCGCGCAGCAGCCGCACTGCCATGGACTTTTGGCTTGCGCATATTTCGATGCCCGTCAAGCGGGGCATCTCGTTTGCGGTGGACCCGCTGCCCTTCAGCGCCTGCGAGCTGGGCGCCACGGTGCTCTGCCTCGGTGCGCTGGCCCTGCTGGTGCGGGCGGTGCGCCGCCGCAGGCTGGCCGACTGGGCGCTGCACACCGCTGTGCTGCTGGTCTGGGGCTATGCCGGGGTCTGCGCCCTGTGGGGCACCCAGTACTACGGCACCGGCTTTGCCGAGAAGGCCGGTATGACCGCGCCGCCCGTCAGCACCGAGGCACTGGCCGCCGTGACCGACTGGTTTGCCGAAAGGGTCAACGAAACGGCCCCCTTGACCGAGCGGGACGCAAACGGCCTGTTTGCCGTTGACAAGACCGAAATTTTTGCCGGCTGCAGCGGCCTGTATGACCCGCTGACGGAGCGCTGGCCCTTTCTCTCCGGGCCGGAGCGCCGCCCCAAGCCTGCTGTCTACTCCAAGCTGATGAGCGCGTGGGGCTTCACCGGCTACCTCTGTCCGCTGGTCGGCGAAAGCACACTGAATGTCGATTGCCCGGCGGTCTTTCTGCCGGTGACGATTGCCCATGAGCTGGCGCATCAGCGCGGTGTCGCGCCCGAGCAGGAGGCAAATTTTGTCGGCGTGATGGCGGCCACCGCCAGCGGCAGGGCCGCGTACCGGTATTCCGGGTGGCTGTTCGGCTATCTGCATCTGTCCAACGCGCTCTACACGGCCGACCCGGCGCGCGCCGCTGAGAGCTACCGCCTTTTGTGCGCCGAGGCCCAAGCAGACCTTGCCGCCAACAACGCCTACTGGAAGCAGTGGGAGGGTCCCGTGCGCGAGACCGGCGAAAAGGTATACACCACCTTTTTGCAGGGCTACGGCCAGACGCTGGGCATGCGCAGCTACGGTGCCTGTGTGGACCTGCTGGTCGAAGAATTTTTGCCCAACACAACCGCTGGTGACTGACCGGCGCCCCAACCGCAATATGCCTGAAGAAATGTTTCCGGCGTGTCACATTTTCAACATTCGTGCCGCTTCTCCGTGGAAAATTTCGGCGTTTTTCTGTGCAGCTTTTTCCCTCTGCCCCCTTGCGGCGGGGGGATTTTTCATGGTATGATGCAATATGTAAAGTTTTATCCAAAAACAGCGCCGCTGGATGCGGCCATACCACGATGACCACTGTGAGGAACAGGAATGTTTAATAAAAAGAACCCCATGCGGTATTTCTCCGGCAGCACCTTTGTGCGGCTGCCGCTGTACAAGCTGGCGGCCGGCGGCACGGCAGTGGCGCTTGCGGCCAGCATCGGTCTGGGCGCATTTGCCGCAGGCTTTACGCCGTTCACCGCCCCCGAGCCAAGCCCGGCCCCCATTGTGACCGCCACGCCCGAGGCTGCGGCCACGCCGACCCCCTCCCCCTCGCCAAGCCCGACCCCGGAGCCGGACAAGCCGCTGACGCTTGAGACCAGCGTGATCCAGCAGGATGTCGGCGTGACGCTGTTTGTCGAGCCGGTCACCGATGAGGCTGCCCCCGCACAGACCGCCGCCCCCGACACGGACGCTCCGGACACGGAAGAAGAACCGGGCAAAACCCCGCTGCTGGGCGTGGAGGCCACCGTCACCCTGACCGATGCCAAGGGTCAGTCCACCGACTACCCGCTGGACACCGAGACCGGCACAGCGCTGGCCGAGGATGTGACCCCCGGTGACTACACCGTGGCAGTGCAGCCCATTGAGGGGTACATAATGCCTGAGGCGCAGACCGTGACCGTCAAGGAGAAGGTCGTCTACAAGGCCGATGTGCAGGCCGTCAAGGAGAAGATCGTTCAGGCCAGTCAGGTCAACGAGAGCGCCGAGGACTCCGGCGTCAGCAACGCCGGGTCGGCCCCCATCGCCAACGAGGTGACCGACACCGTCACCTACGCCGACAGCGCCCGGACGGAGATCGGCACCAAGACCACCTACACCGCAAAGCTGAGCAGCAGCGGACATCTGCTGCTGGCGAACGGCAGCGAAGCCCCCTACTGGCCCGTCTACCGGGACGGCACCAAGGAGCTTATCGGCGCGACCCGCGACACAAGCTACGCCGCAAACAGCAACACCGCCGCCTGGGCAGCAGGCGCAAGGGATTCCATCACGCTGCTGGGCGCCGCCAGCCACCGCATGGCGTGGGTCCACCGCGAGGACGCCCCCAGTGAGAGCACGGCCCTGAACGAGAGCGCCACCACAACCCCCGCCGCCGAAACGACCCCGGAGCCGACCACCGAAACGACCACCGAGCCGACTGCGACCCCCGAGCCCACTCCGGAGCCGAGCAATGAGCCGACTGCCACGCCCGAACCGACCCCGGAGCCGACTGTCACCCCCACCCCGGAGCCGACCGCGACTCCGGCTCCGACTGTCACTCCCACGCCGGAGCCGACCGCAGCGCCGACCCCCGTTGACCCCACCGCCGGCTGGCCCAGCGACATTGAGGCCAAGGATCTGGCCGGGTACGGCTTTGCCGTGACAAGCACCGACACCACCCAGTATGAGTACACCGGCTGGCAGGATATAGACGGTGTTACCTACTATTATGATCCCGCGACCCACCAGCCGGTCACCGGCCAGCAGGTCATTCAGGGCAATATCTACACCTTCGGTGCGGACGGCGCGCTGAACCGCACGGCGCGCGGCATTGATGTCTCGAAGTTCCAAGGCAGCATCGACTGGAATGCCGTCAAAAATGACGGCATCACCTTCGCCATCATCCGCTGCGGCTACCGCGGCTACGGCAGCGGCGCACTGGTTGAGGATTCGACCTACCGCCGCAACATTCAGGGCGCCATCAGCGCCGGGCTCAAGGTCGGCGTCTACTTCTACAGTCAGGCCGTCAATGAGCAGGAGGCCGTTGAGGAGGCCAGCATGGTGCTGAGCCTTGTCAGCGGCTACAGCCTGCCGCTCGGCGTCTATTACGACACCGAAAGCGTGAGCGGCGGCCGTGCCAACGCGCTGAGCGCGGCTGAGCGCACCGCCTGTGCGGTCGCCTTCTGCGAGACGATCCGCGGCGCAGGCTACAGCGCCGGCGTCTACTCCTACGCAAGCTGGTTCTACAACGCATTGAATTTTGCGAACATCAGCAAGTACAACATCTGGATCGCCCAGTACCGCGACAAGCTGAGCTTCAGCTACAAGTACAACATCTGGCAGTACACCGGCTCCGGCCGCGTCAACGGCATCTCCAAGCCCGTGGATATGAACATCGGATAACAAAAAGCCTGCGTTTTGCAATAAGACGCAGGCTTTTTTGTTGTTACGCTTTTATTTTGTATAGCAGCTCATCTTGGCGCTTGCACCGCCGCGGATCTGGCCGCTGCCGCGGATGATGTACTTGTAGGTACACAGCTCCGCCAGACCCATGGGGCCGCGGGCGTGGAGCTTCTGGGTGCTGATGCCCATCTCGCAGCCGAGGCCGAACTCTCCGCCGTCGGTAAAGCGGGTGCTGGCGTTGACATAGACCGCCGCGCTGTCCACACAGGCCGTGAACCGCTGGGCTGCGGCGGCATCGGCCGTGATGATGGCCTCACTGTGGTGGGTGGAGTGTCTGGCAATGTGGGCGATCGCTGCATTGACATCCTCCACGACCGCCACGCTCAGCTTGTAGTCGAGATACTCGGTGTCAAAATCCTCGGCCGCAGCGGGTACGCCGTCGATGATGGCGGCGGCCTGCGCGTCCAGATGCAGCTCCACCGGGGTCAGCCCCGCCGCAATGCGGTCCGCGACAAGGCGCTGCGCAACCATCGGCAGAAACTCGGCCGCCACATCCCGGTGTACCAGCAGCGCCTCCTCGGCGTTGCAGACGCTGGGGCGGCTCGTCTTGGCGTTCTCTACAATATTGACCGCCATCGCAAGGTCGGCAGCCTTGTCCACATAGACATGGCAGATGCCGGTGCCGGTCTGGATGCAGGGCACGGTGGCGTTCTCGACACAGGCGCGGATCAGCCCGGCGCCGCCGCGGGGGATCAACAGATCCACCAGCCCGTCGGCGGTCATCAGCTCGTTGGCGCTGGCGTGGGATGTATCCGACAGCAGGCTCACAGCGCACTCCGGCAGGCGGGCCTTGCGCAGCCCCGCGCGCAGTGCCTCCACAATAGCGTGGCAGCTGGCCCATGCATCGCGGCCGCAGCGCAGCACGCAGGCGCTGCCTGCCTTGAGGGCAAGCGCGGCGGCATCGCTGGTGACATTGGGGCGGCTCTCATAGATGATGGCGATGACACCCATCGGCACAGCGGTCTTTTCAATGACAAGGCCGTTGGGACGCACAATTTTGCGCAGCACATCGCCCACCGGGTCCGGCAGCGCCGCGACCTCCCGCATCCCCTTGGCCATGTCGGTCAGGCGGCTGCGGGTCAGGGCCAGACGGTCCAGCATCACATCACTGACCCGGCCCCGGGCGTTTTCTACATCCTGCCGGTTGGCTGCCAGAATCGTGTCCGATGCGGCGATCAGCGCGACCGCCATTGCCTCCAGCGCGGCATTTTTTGTGTCGGTATCGGCCAGCGCCAGCGGCATACGGGCTGCCTGCGCAGCCTGCAGAATTTCCTGTGTAGTCATGGGGTCAGACCTCCCTTATGCTTTACGGCCCACAAAGCGGGTGCCCACAGGCTTGCCCTCCACAATATCGTAGAGCACCTCGGCGTGGGCGCCGTTGGTGATGATCATATCCACGCCCGCAGCGGTCGCACGCTTGGCGGCCGTCACCTTTGTCAGCATACCGCCGGTGCCCAGCGAGGAGCCTGCGCCGCCCGCCAGCAGCTCGATCTCCGGCGTGATCTCCTCAACCACCGGGATCAGCTCGGCCTCGGGGTGGGTGTGCGGGTCGGCGGTGTACAGCCCGTCAATGTCGGACAGCAGCACGACCAGATCGGCGTGGATGCAGGTGGCCACCAGCGCGGCCAGCGTGTCATTGTCACCCAGAGAGTATTCCTCGCAGGCGACCGGGTCATTTTCGTTGATGATGGGGATAGCACGCAGCTGCAGCAGCCGCTCCAGCGTGTTCTGCAGGTTGCGGCGGCGCTGCTCATGGTCGAAATCCTCCCATGTCAGCAGCATCTGGGCCACGGTATGGTTGTACTGGCCGAACAGCCGGTCATAGGTGTACATCAGCTCGCACTGGCCCACAGCGGCCGCCGCCTGCTTGGTCGTGATGTCGGACGGCTTTTCGATCTGCAGCTTGCCGACACCCAGCCCGGTCGCCGCCGAGGATACCACGATCAGCTGGTGACCGGCGTTCTGAATATCGCTCCACACCTTGACAAGATCCTCGGTATGGCGGATGTTGAGCAGCCCGCCGGGGTGTGCCAGCGTGCTTGTGCCCACTTTAACGACGATACGCATAAATTTTCTCTTTCCCTACTGCCTTATTTCTTTCCCAGATCCTTTGTTTTCTCATAGGCTGCCAGCACGGCATCCGTGACAGCCCCGCGGAAGGCGCGCTCCTCCAGCAGGCGCACGCCCTGAATGGTCGAGCCGCCGGGGCTGCAGACGGCGTCCTTCAGCTCGCCGGGGTGCTTGCCGGTCTCCAGCACCATGCGGGCGCTGCCCAGCAGCATCTGGGCGGCATACTCCTGCGCCTTGGCGCGGGGCAGACCGGCAGCCACGCCGCCGTCAGCCAGTGCCTCGATAAACTGGTACGCCCACGCGGGGCCGCAGCCGGACACGGCGCTGGCCGCGTCCATCATGCTCTCGGGCACGGCGTCCAGACGGCCGGCGGGGGCCATTGCGGCAAGCCACTCAGCCATTTTTTCAGGCTCCACATCATCGGAGCAGTACTGGATCATGCCATCGCCCAGCGCCACGGGAGTGTTGGGCATCATGCGGATGATCGGATAGCCGCTGCCCGCCATCATCCGGATCTGCTGCATCGAGAGGCCGGCCGCCATCGTGACCAGCACAAAGGGGCGGCTCTCGGCGCGGGACTCCAGCGTGGCAGAAAGCTCGTCCAGCATGTCGGCCATCATCTGGGGCTTGACGCCCAGAAAGATAAAGTCGCAGATGCCTGCGACCTGCTCATTCGTGCCGAAGGCGCAGCCCAGCTCACCGGCCAGCTTCTCCGCCTTGGCGGGCGTGCGGTTGGCCAGCAGCACATCCCCTGCCCCGGCGCCCTTGCAGACTGCGCGCGCCACGGCACTTCCCATATTGCCGCAGCCGATAAAACCGTATTTCATCGTGAACCCCCTATACCTTATTTTTATACAGTTTAATGGTAGTACAGCGGGGCCGTTTTGTCAACGGAAAAAAGGCTTCTCCCTTGGGGGAGAAGCTGGCCGCGAAGCGGTCTGATGAGGGGAGAGCCTGCCGCAGCGACCCTTTGACCGGGCAATAGTGGCCAAACGCGCCCCTCATCCGGCCCTGCGGGGCCACCTTCCCCCTCCGGGGAAGGCTTTGGGCTGGATTTTTACGGTGGATTTGCTATAATGTGGGTAACGAACAATTTGTAGGGGGCGGCGTCCTTGACGCCCCGCAGCAGAGCAAAAGGAGCACACTATGCAATATGTCAACTTTGGTCAGACCGGTCTGAAAATTTCCCGTCTGGGGTTCGGCGGCATCCCGATCCAGCGCATCGACCAGCCCGGCACGCGGGAGCTGCTGATTGCTTCCCACAAGGCAGGCGTCAATTACATCGACACAGCGCGCGCCTACACAGTCAGCGAGGCGTGGATCGGCCAGTCCCTCGAGGAGGCCGGCCTGCGGGATGACTTTATCCTTGCCACAAAATGCCGCGCCCTGACAAAGGCCGACATGGAGGCCGAGCTTGCCACCAGCCTGAAGAACCTGCGCACCGACCACATCGAGGTGTTCCAGTTCCACAACCCCAGCATGGAGGGGCTCAAGACCATCCTTGCGCCCGGCGGCGCGATGGAGGCCCTGCTGGAGGCAAAGGCGCGCGGCGTTGTCGGGCACATCGGCATCACGGCGCATCTGGCCGCTGTGTTTGAGGCCGCGCTGGATATTCCCGAGATCGAGACGATTATGTTCCCCTACAACATCGTGGAGCAGCAGGGCAAGGCGCTCATCGACCGCTGCGCTGCAGCAGGCAAGGCGTTCATCGACATGAAGCCGCTGGCCGGCGGTGCGATCGAGGACGGCCGTCTGGCGCTGCGGTATGTGCTGTCCAACCCGGCGGTGACGGTTGCCATCCCGGGCATGGCAACGGTGGAGGAGCTGGAAAACAATGCAGCGGGCGCGGCCAACATTGCCCCGCTTACCGCCGGGGAGGAGGCCGCCTGCCAGGCCGTCCGCGATGCGCTGGGCACCCAGTTCTGCCGCCGCTGCAACTACTGCGCCCCCTGCACGGTGGGCATCTCGATCCCCAGCGTCTTTCTGTTTCAGGGGTACTTAAACCGGTACGGCCTGCAGCAGTGGGGCCGCGAGCGGTACGCCACCCTGCAGACCAAGGCCGGGGCCTGCATCCAGTGCGGTGCCTGTGAGCCGCGCTGCCCGTACAACCTGCCGATCCGCAAAATGATGAAAAAAGCCGCCGAGGATTTTGGGGAATAACCCGCCGAACCGCATATACGCAAAAGAGCATGCCGCAGCGGCATGCTCTTTTCTTACCACAAATTATAGGTCAGGATCGGCACATTGTAGGACACGCCGCACAGCAGCATGACAAGGAAACAGATGCCGCTTGCCAGATGCCAGACCAGCGCCAGCCCGCAGAGGGCCAGCCGCCACCGCGGTGCTTTGGCGCGGCACTGCGCAAGGAAAACGCTGACCGATTCCAGCCAGAATGCCCAGAAGCAGATGAACGGCCCCCACCAGAGATTGGCATGGTAGAGCCGCTCGCCGCTCTCGACCAGCAGCAGGGCCTCGGCCATCGAGACCCCAAAGGTGAACAGGCTGAACCGGTAGCGAAAGCTTTTCCACGCCGCACGGCCCAGCAGCAGCCCCACAGCCGCCGCGAAGACGAACGAGCGGGCCAGCCCCAGCACACCGGCCTCGTTGAAGGGGCCCCACAGCATACGGTGATGGTCAAACGGCACCGTGAAAATAAGCCGGATGCCGGAATCCTCTGCCGCAAACAGCACCCTTGCCTGCACAAAGCAGAGCGCTACGCCGGGGAAAACGCTGCAGCCCATAAGGATCTCGTTTTTCAGGTTTTTAGCGCTGCTGTGCACAAAATCCGCAATCAAAAGCACCAGCAGCGCCGGGGCAAATGCAAAGATCAGGTTGGCCTTAAAGCTGGTGGCCACCGTCAGCAGCACGGTGTACACCGCATAGCTGCGCAGATCCAGCCGGCCGCGCACCGTGGGCCAGACGCGGTAAAACGCCAGCATCGTCAGCAGCGCAAAGGGAGCCAGCATGATGTAGGTCGTGTTATGGTAGATCGTGCCGCCCACCGTGCCCTGATACCAGTAGCCGCCCCGGGGCATCCAGACCGCCGTGGCCAGATTTACCGCAAGGCTGACAAGCAGCCGCACCGGGCGGGGGCTTTCCGGCAGGGCCGCCCGCAGCCCCCATGCAAACACCGCGACCGCCGCCAGATGGAACACCGCCAACAGCACGGCAATGCCGATGCGCCCGGCGACATTGTAGGCCGGGCCGATGAGCAGCGACACGGTGGAGTAGATCATACCCTGCTGCGCAAAGTACAGATGCTGCCCCAGATCGGAGGTGTACGGGTCATCGCCGCCGCCGGGGCTGCACAGCTGTTGGTAATGCAGCCAGACCATCGCCGCGCCGAACACCGCCAGCGCCGCGAGGCATAGGAACCAGCGCAGCTGATTTTTTTTGTTTTGTGCCAAGGGCGGCACCTCCCTGTTTTATTCCAGCCGGATGCTGTCGGCAAGGATCGTCTCGCCGGTCAGCGTGAGCAGCGTGGCTTCCTTGTCGGTGTAGACCTCGGTGCGCTTCTGCTCACCGTCCGCCGTTGTGTAGTACAGCACGGCATACTGCGCTGTACCGGCGGGCAGGCAGACCGTCACATCGGTCAGCGCATCGGGGTTTGCGCCATAGCCCAGACCGCACCACGCAATATCGTAGTGCTTGTCCTGCCCCAGCGTGAAGCCCAGCCGGTAGACCGCCTCATCGTCGGCGTGGTCCTCGGTGCGCCAGACCTGCAGCGCATGGGCATCGGCGTCCTGATCGTGATACCGCAGGAAAAAGGCGTTTTCCGCCACAGGATGGCCGCCCCAGATCATGAAATCGGTCACGACCGGCGTGTCGGTGCCGGCGGCATCAGCCAGACCGGCGGCGACACCCTCGCCAAACACCGTGTAGGCACGGCCGCCCGCCTCATAGGCCGAGCGGGTCGCGGCGCGCTGCCAGACGACCGAGCCAGCCATGCAGACAGCCAGCAGGGCATACAGCACGGCGCGGCGCTTTGGCCACCATGCCTTGCCGCGCGCCCAGCGCAGCAGCGCAACCAGAACCGCCAGCGCCATCAGGCCGACGCCGTAGCTTTCGACCGTCTGGGGGATGTAGCCGTGCCGCCAGTCCACCTGACCGGGCTGCTGGTATTTGGGCGAAAGCCCGATCAGCAGCGCCGGGGCGGAGAGCATGGCAAGGCCGGTAAGGAACAGCAACCGGTTCTGCTTTTTGTTCGGCAGCGTATCCAGCGCGGCCAGTGCGGCCACAGCGGCCCCTGCGACCATAACGCCGCAGAGGACATCCGCCGGATGGATGCTGCCCGGGCGGACCCGGCCTGCCAGCATCGCGTTGAGCGGGAAGCCCGCCGACATCTGCATCAGCCATGTGCGCAGCAGGGCGGGAATATCAAAGTTCGGCGATATGCCGTCGATGCCCTGCACATCGCCCGCAAGGATGCCTGCGGCCCGCAGCGTGTTGGCAAGCCGCGCCCCCATGTTGAAGGCCAGCGTCACACACTCGCCGAGGAACACCGGCACCGCCAGCCGCAGCGCGGCGCGCGCCTTATCGGTGTACAGCCACGCAAGGCCGAAGATCGGCACGATATAGGTAAAGCCGATCTCAAAGGTGGCACAGCACTGGAAGGCGCAGTACCCTGCCAGCACGGCCCACCGCTTGTGCCCGGTGTCCTGCCAGCGCAGCACGGCCAGCCCTGCCACAAGGGCGGGCAGCAGCGTGCTTTGCACCAGCGCACCGTAAGAATACAGGCTGTTGCCCGTAGAGTCCTGCCAGACGCTGAACATCATCGGCAGCAGGCAGAGGCAGGCAATGCCCAGCTTTTTGCTGCGGGACGCCTTGCCTACCAGCCATGCGGTCAGCACAATGTCCGCGTAGGTCCACGCCAGAATGTACAGGCGGTAGCCGACCAGATCCCCCAGAAACCAGCTTGTCAGCCCGCGCACCGGCGGCGAGGAGAACGGCCGGAACCGCCCGTTCTGCAGCGTGAACTGCACCCACAGATCGCCGAGGTAATCCAGCACGCTCTGCCCAAAGGAGGTATGGGTAATATAGTAGTAGTTCTGCAGGTTGATCAGCTCATCATCGCCGCCGAGCGGGGCGCAGGTCGTGATGCTGAGATACCACCAGCCGAACACGACCGACACCGCGCAGAGGGCAGGCCAGAACCATCGCTTTTCCGTCAGTTTTTGCAGTTTCATCCGTCACTCCTGCCCGAGCGGAATGTAGCAGAGCATCCCGCTCTCACTTGTGATGACATCGCCCGGCTCGCAGCCTGCGGCGGCGGTCAGCCCCGCCAGCGTGGCCTGCTGGTCCTCCACGGCATAGCCGTCCAGATCCAGATAGATGCCGGTCATGCCCTGTGCGCGCAGCTCGGCAACCATCGCCTCAGGCTCTAGCGCGCTGGTCTCCTTGTACCAGAGATCGTTTTTGGTGCCGTAGCCCGCGCCGTAGGTGAATTTGAGGGTTTTGCTGTGCAGCGGGCCGCGCAGCAGCGTGTAGTCCCACATATTGTTGAGCGAGCCGTTCTCAAAATTTTTCATATACGGCAGCGTAAAGAGCATCGCACCCTCCCCCGCTGCGTCCTCGACCTCCGCCATAAAGGCAGCGTCCTGATACCAGATCTGCTGGACCTTTTCGTAATCCGGGGTAAAAAGTCCCTGCTGCTCCCAGTAGCCGTAGCCCAGCAGCAGCACCGCGGCAGCCAGCAGCGCCCCGCGGCGGCGGCCGGTGTGCTGTGCCAGCAGCTTTTCCGCCGTCAGGCCCACGGCCAGCAGCGCAAAAAACGCAATATAGGGGCTGATGCGGTTATAACCGCGGATGAACCGCACAAGGATGCCGATGATGCCGCCGAAGCCCGCAATGGTCGCCAGCAGCAGCGCCATGACATTCAGACGGCTCAGCAGCCAAAGACGGTCGCCAAGGCGCGGCGTCCCGGTTTTGCCGGCCCGCCAGTCCCAGTTGCGCAGCAGCAGGACAAGCAGCGCCAGAAAGCCCAGCACACCCACAATGCCGAGGTAGCCGTAGGCGTTCTCGTTGTACATGGGGCCTTCATCAGTGGTCAGGATGCGGAAGTAACGCCCCAGCCAGTTTGCAAGCTTCTGCACGCCGTACCCGTTGGGTGAGAGCAGCAGCGAGCTGATGCGCAGGCTGTAGATGTCCGCACCGACCGGGCTGCGGTAGACACCGTTCGTCAGCGTGCTGCCCTGCCCGTTGAGGATGCCCAGCACCATCGGGAAGAAGTCGGGGATCATCCAGCCGACGATCTCGGCGATCGTCACAAGGCAGGGCAGGCCCACGCGCCAGCTGCGTTCCCGCAGCATCAGGCAGAGCGCCGTGACGCAGAGGAAAAAGCAGGTGAAATACGGGTAGTAGGCCGCGCCGTTGTTGGCAATGCCCCACGCCATGGCCAGCGCCAGCCAGTTGCGCTTGTTCTTGAAAAAGCCCCTGCCCGGGCGGTTGAAGGCGGAATCCTCGGCACACCAAAGGCAGAGCAGCACTGAGAACGGCACGAACTCGCAGGCGGCCAGCATCATATGGCCCGCCATCCGCTGCTGCACATAGGGCGTCATACCGAAAGTGAGACCGAGCGCAAAGCTGAGCCACCGCCGCAGCCCCACCACCCGGAACACCGCGTAGGCCGCCAGAGCATTGGCAAACGGGATGACCAGCACATAGAGGTTGAACACCGTGCCGGTGTCCTTTGTGAACAGGCCGACGAACCAGACAAAAATGTCATAGATCAGGTCGTAGTTCGGGTTATACTTGCCCGCGACCTCATAGAACGGCCAGCCGAGCGAGCCGGTCAGCTCGCCATAGCTGCGCTGCACCTGCCCGACCCAGTAGATGCCGTCGCCGCCGTAAAGCATCGGTGCGTGCCAGTCCAGACGCCACAGCTGGAAGAACCAGTATTCACTCAGGGCCACCGCTGCCAGCAGCAGCGCGACGGTCAGAATTTCCCGCAGAACATTTTGTTTTTTTGTCAGCATGGGGTCTCCTTTGTGTTGCTTACTTGGGCTGGGATGCCTTCCCCCTTGGGGGAAGCCTTTACTCGCCCCGCTGCATGGCCTCCACATAGGCGTCGCAGACCTCCGCCGCCGGGCCATCACCGCGGATGCGGCCGCGGTCGATCCAGATGGCGCGCTTGCAGAGCTGCTTGACCTGCTCGATGCTGTGGCTCACAAAAAGCAGCGTTGTACCGCCGGAGAGCATCTGCTCCATCCGCTCATGGCATTTGTGCTGGAACATAAAGTCGCCGACCGACAGAATCTCATCACAGACAAGAATGTCGGCCTTAACCTCGGTCGCAATGGCAAAGCCAAGGCGCGCGATCATGCCGCTGGAATAGTTTTTGACCGGCACATCGACAAAATCCCACAACTCGGCAAAGTCGATGATGCTGTTGAAATGCTCTTGCATATAGGCGCGGTCATGGCCCAGCACCGCGCCGTTCAAAAAGACATTTTCCCGCGCGGTCAGGTCCAGATCAAAGCCCGCGCCCAGCTCGATAAGCGGCGCGATCTCACCGTTGACGGTGACTGAGCCTGTCGTGGGGTACATAACGCCCGCAATCAGCTTGAGCATCGTGCTTTTGCCGCTGCCGTTGCGGCCGATAAGCGCCACCGACTCGCCCGGCTCCACGCGGAACGAGACATTCCGCAGCGCGTAAAACTCATTGAAAAAGAGCTGATGCTTCATCAGCTTGACGGCATATTCCTTGAGGGTCTCGGTTTTCTCCTGCGCAAGGTTAAAGCGCATCGAGACATCCTCCACCTGAATGATGGACATGGGGGAAACTCCTTACAGATACAGAATAAAATTGCGCTGCAGCTTGCGGAAGGCCGCAAGCCCCACGCCCATCATGACGAGCGCACTGCCGATGCAGGCAAACCATGTGTTGGGGCCGGGCACCGTGCCGTACATGACGAGGCACCGCATGCAGTTGATATAATGGTACAGCGGGTTGAGCTTGATGACCGGCACCATGAACGGCGGCAGCGCCGAGATGGGGTAAAACAGCGGCGTGGCGTACATCCATGCCATTGTCAGGATGCCGTACAGGTATTGCAGATCCCGGAAGTAGACCGCCAGCGCACTGAGCAGCACCGCCATGCCGGCGCAGAACACCAGCAGCAGCAAAAGCGGCGCCCAGACGAGCAGGATCGTCCAGTAAAACGGCGAGCGGGTGATCACCATGACCAGCACGATCGCCGCAAGGCTGAACAGCAGGTTGACAAAGCTGGACATGACGCGGCTGATGGGGAAGATGAATTTGGGAATGTACACCTTTTTGATCAGGGACGCATTGCCCAGCACGCTGCCCATGCCCATGTTGGTGCTTTCGTTAAAAAAGTTGAACAGGGTATTGCCGCAGATCAGGTACAGCGGGAAGTTCGGGATGTCGAACCGGAACATATAGGAGAACACAAGCGTCTGCAGCAGCATCATAAGCAGCGGGTTGAGGATGCTCCACACATAGCCCAGCACGCTGCGGCGGTATTTGACCTTGAGGTCACGGGTCACCAGCTCGCGGATCAGCGGCCGGTATTTGGAAAAGCTGTGCCAGCTGTTGTGCAGCTGGCCCTGAGTGGATTTCGACATGGGGTAATTGGCTCCTTAAAATTACAACTTAAACGGCGTATCTCCCGTCAGGCCGTCGGCGCGCAGCATGTTCTGCATGACATCAATGTCGGTGCTGACATCCAGCGCATCGCTGGCAAACAGGCGGTCAAGCTGGTTTTCAAACGCCTTGACCAGCGTGTCCATCGTCAGCTCGATGCGGCGCTTCGACTCGGTGATGTTGTCCCCCTCAATGCCCTGCCGGTCAAGTTCGGCGTAGGTGTTCAGCAGCTTGAGCGAGGTGGGCAGGTAATAGTCCATGAATTTGCGCATCTGGGGCAGCTTGTCGGGGTCGGTGCGGGCCTGCTCAAAGATCTTGGCGGACACCGCCTCCAGCCGACTGATCTTGTCAGTCATCTCCTCATCGGGGATGGCGTCATTGACCCGGCGCAGCTCGTCCAATATCTTCTGGTACTGGTCCCGCTCGGGCATATCGGTCTGCTTTTGGGGCTGCTTTTCGGGCTTCGGGGCGGGGGCGGGCGTTGGCTCGGGCGGGCGCTGGCTGATCACCAGACATTTGCGGTGCATGTCCAGATAGGCATCGGGGCCGAACAGTCCCTCGTCAATGCAGCTTTCCAGATGCTTGCAGCACTTGTCATAGCTGCAGGGCAGCGCATCGGCAATGTCCTGAATGTACATATACTTTGCATCGCCGACGATCTTGTCGATCTTGCGGCGCATCCGGCGGGAGGTGCGGATGTGGCAGCCGCCGAACAGGCAGCCGATGCCGCCGGTGAGCGACATCAGCATCGGCATCGAATCCTCGACCAGCCATCTCCAATAGCTGCCGCCCTCCGTCAGGGCCTCGGGCAGCCAATAGATGGCGCTGGGCAGCGCCGCCAGCGCGCAGAGAAGCAGCAGCACGCCCGCCACCGTCAGGCCGGTGGCCAGCGCCGCACCCTTCAGCCTTTTGGCAGCCGGCTGCGCGCCGGGGTCGGCGCTGCCGTTGAGGGGGCGCACCTCGGCATCATAGACCGGCGTTGTGTTGACACGGCCAAAGCTCTGTGTGCGCACCCGGGCCTTTTCTTCAAAGCCGCCGAGCTTGCCGTTCTTCATGGCGGTATTCAACCCGATGAAGATGAATCCCAGCGGCCACCATACCACAAAGCCGATGACAATAGCCCACCACGGGAACTGGAACGGGCCGTCCCCGGCGTGGTATTCACTGCGGTTGTAGTTGTTCTGGTAGCGCGGGCCGCTGCCGGAGTAGGGATGCTCCGGGTCGGTGTAGCGCGGATGTTCGTTGTCGTTTGGCATGTGTGGCTCCTTTACGGAATATCGCTGAGTAGGTTTTTCATATCCTCGCTCAGATAGTAGGTGCTGCCGGCCTGATAGGGATTGTTTTTGCTGTAGGGCAGATGGGTGCAGAGGTAGCTGACCCACCGACTGTAGCCCGACACTGTAAGGTGTACGCCGTCAGGCTGGGCAAAGTCTGTCATCAGGCAGCCTGCATCATCGGCAAACTCGGCGTTCAGGTCAAGGTAATAGCAGCCGCGCTCGGCACAAAGCTGCTGGATGGCCGCGTTGATGACCGCCAGCCGGTCAGGCGCAAGGCCGGGCAGCGTGTCGCCGACCTTCTCCTGCGTAGCGGACAGGACTGACTGCACATAGAATACCGTGTTGGGCAGCGCCGTGCGCAGCTCGTCCAGCATTTTGCCGTAGTAGGCCAGAAAGCCGTCATCATTGCCGGGCTGGACCAGCGCGTTTGTGCCGATGAGGATATACAGCTTGGCGGGCTGGGCGGCGGTCAGCACATCCAGCGGGACCTCCTCGCCGCGGTCGGGGCTTGAGACGGTCGTGCGGTTGACGATGGTGTTGGGGCTGATGCCCTCATACCCGCAGACGAGCGCGCCGCCCACATCAATATTGTACTCATTGACGCAGAAGCCCGCCGTCAGCGAATCGCCCAAAAATGCGGCGTCCGCAAACCAGCTGGTATCCACCCGGCCAAACTCCGGCAGGGCGGCCGGCTTTTGCGGCAGCGCCGTGTAGGTGTAGCCGCCGTCCGCCGTCTGGCGCTGCGGGCCTACGGTGCCCCAGTTCAGCGCCGGGGCAGCGGTGCCGCTCTCCCCTGTGCCGCCGTAGGGTACGGGGGCCACCAGCCGGGTGCTGCTCGGCTCCGCCGTGGCGGCGGGGGTCTCCGGCTCACCCTTGGCGCTCTTGGGCAGCAGCGCCGTGATGACACCGGACAGCACAAGGATGCCGCACACCGTCCCCGCAAAGGCAAGGCGGCGGCGTCTGCGGCGCAGCTCTCTGCGGCGGCGGGCTGCGGCCCGGCGCTGCTCCTGCGTGGGGGTGCGGCGCTGCGGGGGCGGGGCTGCCTGCTCCCGGTCGGGGACGGCCCAGTCCCCCTCCATGTGATAGCTTGTATTCGTGCGCGGACGGCGCGGTCCGCGGTCATTCGGGGTCGGCATAGGGATGCCCCCTTTCCTTGTTAAGGCTTGTAGTAGGGACAGCCGTCCCTCTGGGCATTGTAAATCAGTATTGATTATAGCACAAAGCTTTTATAAATAACAGTAGGTGAGAGCAAGTTTTTGGCTCTTGCTAAATAGGAACCGGCATTGTATAATAAGAAAATAAATAAAAAGCGCCGCCGTTCTGCGGGGGACGCTTACAATTTTTGGGGTGTAATCATGGCAGAAGAGAAATTTTCCAACTTTTTGACGGATATTATCGACGCCGACCTCGCCGAGGGCAAGGTCGATGTTGTGCATACCCGTTTCCCGCCGGAGCCGAACGGCTACCTGCATATCGGCTCCGCCAAGGCGATCTTCATCAACTACACGATCGCCAAGCACTACGGCGGTCTGTTCAACCTGCGGTTTGACGACACGAACCCTGCCCGCGAGGGTGATGAGTATGTGCAGAGCATCCTGCAGGACCTGAAGTGGCTGGGTGCCGAGCCCAACGGCGGCATTTTCTACGGCAGCGATTATTTTGAGCGCTGCTATGAATACGCCGAGCAGCTCATCAAGGAGGGCAAGGCCTATGTCGATGACCTGACCCGCGAGCAGATGCAGGAGTACCGCGGCAACGACGCCGGCAAGCCCAGCCGCCCCAGCCCCTACCGCGACCGCACGCCCGAGGAAAACCTTGACCTGTTCCGCCGTATGCGCGCCGGTGAGTTTGCGGACGGCGAAAAAACGCTGCGCGCCAAGATCGACCTCGCCAGCCCGAACATGAACATGCGCGACCCGACCATCTACCGCATCAAGCATGTTGCGCATCACCGTCAGGGCGACAAGTGGTGCATCTACCCGATGTACGACTTTGCGCACCCCATTCAGGACGCCATCGAGGGCATCACCTTCAGCCTGTGCAGCCTTGAGTTTGAGAACCACCGCCCGCTGTACGACTGGGTCATCACGAACCTGTTCGGCAAAGAGTTCCCGAAGCAGCGCGAGTTTGCCCGCCTGAATGTGACAAACACCGTCATGAGCAAGCGCTACCTGCGCGAGCTGGTCGAGAAGAACATCGTGGACGGCTGGGACGATCCCCGCATGCCCACCCTGTCCGGCCTGCGCCGCCGCGGCTACACGCCGACCAGCATCTTCAAGTTCGTCAGGGACGCCGGCATCTCCAAGGCGGACAACCTTGTGGACATGCGCCAGCTGGAGGCCGTGCTGCGCGCCGAGCTGGAGCTGAACGCCCAGCGCCGTGTGGCCGTGCTGGAGCCTGTCAAGCTCATCATCGACAACTACCCCGCCGACCAGTGCGAGTATTTTGACCTGCCCAACAACCCGAACCGCGATGCGAACGACCCGACGACCCGCAAGGTCGCCTTCACGAAGGAGCTGTGGATCGAGAACAGCGACTTCTTTGAGGTCCCGCCGCCGAAGTTCAAGCGCCTGACGCTTGGCAGCGAAGTCCGCCTGATGGGTGCCTATCTTGTCCGCTGCACCGGCGTGGATAAGGACGAGAACGGCAAGGTCGTGGCCATCCACGCCGAGGCCGACCTTGAGACCCGCAACGGCAACCCCGCCGACGGCCGCAAGGTGCGCGGCACGATCCACTGGGTCAGCTGCGCCCACTGCATCGAGGCCGAGGCCGAGCTGTACGACAAGCTGTTCACCGAGGCCAACATGAACGGCATCCCCGATGACGCCGACTTCAAGGATTATCTGAACCCCGACAGCGTCAAGGTGCTGCAGGGTGCCAAGCTGGAGGAAAGCCTGAAGGACGCCAAGCCCGGTGACCGCTTCCAGTTCGTGCGCAACGGCTACTTTACGCCGGACAGCAAGCACGAGGGCGTCTACAACCGCATCGTCACGCTGAAGGACAGCTTCAAGCTGTAAGCCCTGTAATAAAGCCCGATCTGCCCCCGCTTTCCGGGGCAGACCGGGCTTTTTGCAACAAACAGAACTTGTGGGGCGGCCAATGGCCGCCCGCCACCCCGGAGCAGCAACGCATTTTCCGGGAAAGCTTTTTGATAGCCTAAATATAGAGAAGGAGGTCACACCATGAACCGCACCGCAATGCTGCCGCTCTGCCTGCTGGCGCTGTGGCTGACGGCCTGCGGCACTGCCGAGTCCGCAGCCCCTGCCGCCGCGCCCACCGCTGCGCCGGAGCCGACACCCGCCGAAACTCCCGCCCCGCCCGCCGAACCGGCTGCGCCGTACAGCGACCTGCGCTACCTGCCCTGGCTGGACGAGTACGCCCAACAGACCTACCAGCCGGGCGAATACACGGCCGAGGACCTGTATACCTACACCTACAACACCGGCACCGTCTTTGCGGGGGCCGAGGATGAGGCCGCCGCACTTCTGGAGGAAGATAAGGACCCCGGGCTGGGGGTGCGCGACCTGCAGGCGCAGGGCATCACCGGCAAGGGCGTGCGCGCCGCCATTATCGACCAGCCGCTGCTGACCGACCACCCCGAATTGTCCGGGCGCATCGCCGCCTACTATGATACCGGCTGCGAGGGGGAGACCGCCTCGATGCACGGCCCGGCCGTGGCCAGCCTGTTCGCAGGCGAATCCATCGGCATTGCGCCGGATGCGACCCTTTACTATGCGGCCTGGCCCTCTTGGCTGATGGACAGCCGCTATGCCGCCGAGGCGCTGGACTGGGTGGTTGCGCAGAACGAAGCACTGCCAGACGGCGAGAAGATCCGGGTCGTTTCGGTTTCCGCCGCACCGGGCAACGCAGAGATGTTCCAAAACGCCGACCTTTGGGATGCCGCCGTGGCGCGGGCCGAGCAGGCCGGGCTTCTGGTCCTGACCGTGGAGGGCGCAGGCGTGGAAAAGACCCGCCTTGTACCTTACCCTGCCGTCCTTGCCCGGAATGACCGGGATAACCCCGCCGCCTGCCGGAGCGGCTTTGCGGACAGTGACGAGCGCGCAGAAACCGGCAGCAACACCCTTGCGCTGCCCTGCTCCTACCGCACGGTGGCCGAGGAATACACCGCCGGGCAGTACAGCTACACCCACGATGGGCACGGCGGCCTGAGCTGGGGCATCCCCTACTGCGCCGGGGTAATGGCCCTGGGCTGGCAGGTGGACCCCACCCTGACCGGCGATGAGATCATGCGGTATTTGCTTTCCACCGCCGCCACCGGCACGGATGGCAGCCGCATCATTGACCCGGTGCAGTTTATCCAAACGCTGCAGACCGAGCGCGGCGCATAGCAAACAGGCTGTCGATAAACCTAACGGGACGATTGCGAACTTTCGGCGGGTTTGTAGGGAACGGTCTTGACCGTTCCGTGCAGTCTAGCCAATAGTACGATATATCGGGAAATAGCGCGCCGTTCGGCGCGATTTTATGCGCTGCGCGCGGCCAGCGGTGCGGATGGGTCAAGACCCATCCCTACATTTCTACCCAAAAAAGGGCTTTTTCTACAAACTGGGCTTTATACAATGTATAAAGCATACAGGGGGCTGCTGCACAAGCCCCAACAAAAAGACCAGAGTTATTTAGCCAAAAGGCTTTACAACTCTGGTCTTTACCTCTATAACCCGTTCACGGGCAATCACAAAAACTCCGCCCCTCATCCGGCTCTGCGGAGCCACCCTCCCCCAAAAGGGGAAGGCAAAATCATTTTTCACTCTCCCACTGCGCCACAAGCGGGGCAGCCACGGCGGAGAGTGCCTCCCGCGCATCGGTGATGGCGGCGACATCCGCCGGGGTCAGGCGGTCGGCCTTTTTGTGGCGCAGCACACGCTCCAGCACGCGCTCGGCGTCCTTGATTTTGCTGCGGGTCGCGCGGTCCAGCGCCTTGCCGGCCTTGCTGCCCAGCGCCGTGTTCACACGGTAGAGCGCGGCCTCCCCGGCGTTCAGCGCCTCTAAGGCAGCCTTGCGCTCTCTGTCCTGCCCGGCAAAGGCGGCGGCGTCCCGCATGGCGCGGGTGATCTCGGCCTCGCTCAGATTGGAGGTGCCCGAAATCGTGATGCTCTGCTCCTTGCCGGTGTCCATATCCCGCGCCCGGACCATCACAATGCCGTTGGCGTCAATGTCAAAGGTCACCTCGATCTTCGGCACGCCCGCCCACGCCCGCTTGATGCCCCGCAGCGTAAAGGTGCCCAGCAGCTTGTTGTCCCGGGCAAACTCACGCTCGCCCTGCAGAACCTTGATCTCCACGGTATTCTGGAACGGCGCAGCGGTGGTAAACACCTTGCTGAACCGTGTCGGGATCGTGGAGTTCCGCTCGATCAAATGCGTTGCCACGCCGCCGACGGTTTCAATCGAGAGGGTCAGCGGGGTCACATCCATCAGCAGCAGGCCCTCGCCGGGGCCGGTCAGGGCCACGCCGCCCAGACGCCCCGCCTGCACGGCGGCGCCCAGCGCCACACACTCGTCCGGGTTCAGTGAGCGGGACGGCTCCAGCCCGGTCATCCGCATGACCTTGGCCTGCACGGCCGGGATGCGGGTCGAGCCGCCGACCAACAGCACCTGATCCAGATCACTTGCGGAGAGATGGGCATCGCTCAGAGCATTGCGCACCGGCAGCGCCGTCCGCTCGATGAGATCGGCGCACAGCTCCTCAAACTTGGCGCGGGTCAGCGTCAGCTGCAGATGCAGTGCGCCCTGCGCCGTTGTGGTGAGGAATGGCAGGCTCAGCTCGGTCTGCTTGGCGCTGGAAAGCTCCTTTTTGGCCTTTTCGGCCTCCTCGCGCAGGCGCTGCATGGCCACGCGGTCCGTGGTCAGGTCCACGCCGTGGCTGGCCTTGCACTGCTCGGCCATCCAGTTTACGATCCGCTCATCAAAATCATCGCCGCCGAGGTAGTTGTCCCCGCAGGTGGAAAGCACCTGCACGATGCCGTCCCCGATGCGGATGAGCGATACATCAAAGGTGCCGCCGCCCAGATCGTAGACCATGACGGTCTGGGTGCGGCCGTTGTCCAGCCCGTAGGCCAGCGCGGCGGCGGTCGGCTCATTGATGATGCGGCGCACATTCAGCCCGGCGATGCGCCCGGCGTCCTTGGTGGCCTGACGCTGGGCATCGTTGAAGTAGGCGGGCACTGTAATGACCGCCTCGGTCACGGCCTCGCCGAGGTAAGCCTCGGCGTCCGTCTTGAGTTTTTGCAGGATAAGGGCGCTCAGCTCCTGCGGCGTATAGCATTTGCCGTCCACAGGCACCCGCGTTTCACTGCCCATAAGCCGCTTTACGCTGGTCACGGTGCGCGGGGCGTTGGTCACGGCCTGACGCTTGGCAGGCTCACCCACCAGCCGCTCCCCCGCCTTGGTGAAGGCCACAACAGAGGGCGTTGTGCGCTGCCCCTCGGCATTGGGGATGACGACCGGCTTGCCGCCCTCGACCACAGCCACACAGCTGTTTGTGGTCCCCAGATCAATTCCGATCATTTTTGCCATGGTGGTATTTGTCCTTTCAAAAAAGACAATTTTGATTCTTGCTTCTATTGTAGCGTTTGCCGCGCCGAAAAGTGTTGCGATTTCGTAAATATTTGCAGACCAATCCGGGCAAAGCCTGCCAATTTTGCCCAATACCGGCCCGCCGCAGCAAGGCCGCCCCGCCCCCGGCTGAACAAAAGCAGAAAATCAGGCCGGAATACAAAAGATTTGAAAGCAAAAACCTTCCGTAAAGCGTTGACGCACCCCGTCCGGCGTGTTATAGTTAATAAACACCAGCGATTTACACCGCTAAAGAGGAGGGTTTCTCATGGCACGCACCGCGACTGTGACCCGCAACACGCGGGAAACGCAGATCACGCTGACCATCGACCTTGACGGCACCGGCAAGACCGACCTGCACACCGGCATCGGCTTTTTTGACCATATGCTGGACGGCTTTGCCCGCCACGGCCTGTTTGATCTGAGCGTGACCTGCCACGGCGATCTGGATGTAGACTGCCACCATACGATCGAGGACATCGGCATTGCGCTGGGCACCGCCCTCAAAGAGGCGCTGGGCGACAAGGCCGGCCTTGTGCGGTACGGCAGCTGTATGCTGCCGATGGACGAGACGCTGGCGCTCTGCGCCGTGGATCTGGGCGGGCGGCCGTATTTTGTGTACGATGCCGCCTTTGCCGGGCAAAGCTGCGGCGGCATGGACACCCAGATGGCGCGGGAGTTCTTCTACGCCGTGTCCTACAGCGCCATGATGAACCTGCATCTGAAGGTGCTGTACGGTGAGAACGACCACCATAAGCTGGAGGCCATGTTCAAGGCGTTTGCCAAAGCGCTGGACGCCGCCACCCGCAGGGATGCGCGGATCGACGGGGTGTTATCGACGAAAGGGACGTTATAATCCGCCTTACGGATTGTATCTATGTAGGGGCGGGGCTCTGCTCCGCCCGGCAGCCTTGCGCGGTATCCTTTTTCCGGGAATGTATCGCGCATGGCAAACGGCCACGGGCGGAGCAGAGCCCCGCCCCTACGTTCACAATACGATGTAAGGCGTGATTTTATTTCTAAAATGGAGGGAAAGCAGTATGTACAAGGACATCATCGACACCATCGGCTATGTGGAAAAGGTTGACCCCGCGCTGGGCGCGGCCATGGAGCGTGAGCTGGGCCGCCAGCGCCAGAACATTGAGCTGATCGCCAGCGAGAACATCGTCTCCCCTGCCGTGATGGCGGCCATGGGCAGCGTGCTGACCAACAAGTACGCGGAAGGCTACCCCGGCCACCGTTACTACGGCGGCTGCCAGTTTGTGGACGAGGTCGAGCAGATCGCCATCGACCGTGCCTGCAAGCTGTTCGGCGCCAAGTACGCCAATGTCCAGCCCCACTCCGGCGCACAGGCCAACCTCGCCGTCTACTTTGCACTGCTGAATGTGGGCGATACCGTCATGGGCATGGACCTGTCGCAGGGCGGCCATCTGACCCACGGCTCCCCCGTGAATATGAGCGGCAAGAACTACAACTTCGTCTCCTACGGCGTCTCGGCCGAGGACGGCCGCATTGACTACGCCGCGCTGGCCAAGCAGGTGGCGAAGGTCCGCCCCAAGCTGATCGTGGCCGGTGCGTCCGCCTACCCGCGCGCCATCGACTTTGAGAAGCTGGCCGAGATCGCCCACGGCTACGGCGCGATGCTGATGGTCGATATGGCCCATATTGCCGGTCTGGTCGCAGGCGGCCAGCACCAGAGCCCTGTACCCTACGCCGATGTCGTGACCACCACGACCCACAAGACGCTGCGCGGCCCCCGCGGCGGCCTGATCCTGACGAACAACGAGTACCTGATCAAGCGGATCAACTCCGCCATCTTCCCCGGCACGCAGGGCGGCCCGCTGGAGCATGTCATCGCCGCAAAGGCCGTCTGCTTCGGCGAGGCGCTGAAGCCGGAGTTCAAGGAGTATGCCCGCAAGATCGTTGAAAATGCGAAGGCACTGGAGGCCGAGCTGACCGCCCGCGGCGTGAAGCTGGTTTCCGGCGGCACCGACAACCATCTGCTGCTGATCGATCTGACCGATGAGGACTGCACCGGCAAGGAGCTGGAGCATAACCTTGACGAGGTACACATCACCGCCAACAAGAACACCGTTCCCGGTGAGAAGCGCAGCCCGTTTGTGACGAGCGGCGTGCGCATCGGCACCCCCGCCGTGACGACCCGCGGCATGGGCGTTGAGGAGATGAAGATCATCGCCGACTGCATCGCGGACTGCATCTTTGACTTTGCCGCCAAGAAGGACGACATTGCCAAGCGCGTTGCCGATTTGACCGCAAAGTTCCCGCTGTATGAGTGATTCTGAGCGATAAATAAACTGTCCCGCCGAGGTATACGCCCGGCGGGATTTTTTTGGTGGGTGGTTTGGGCAAGGCTGCAAAGCCCCTCAGGCCTCGCAAGCTCGGCCAGCTCCCCCGGATGGGGAGCCTTTCTGCGCGGGCTTCGCCCGCGGGAAGCCTCCTCGCTTTGCGGGGAGGTGGCCGAGCGAAGCGAAGGTCGGAGGGGCTTTACCCATTGCCGGGTGCGCAAAGCCATGCCCTTGCCAGCGCCTGTGCGACCTTTTCCACATCCTCCTCCCGCAGGGCGGAATAGCCCGCAACCACGGTGTCGGGGCGGCACAGCTCCGGCCGGGCCAGATAATACTCGCTCAGGCCGCGCAGCCGCACGCCCTGCCGGGCCGCTGCCTCGACCATGGCGCGCTCGCCGCCCGCGCCGGGCAGCGTCAGCAGAAAGTGCAGCCCGCTGTGTACGCCGTCCAGCTCTGCGCCGGGCAGCGCGGCCCGCAGCGCAGCCGCAAACGCCTCCATCCGGCGCTTGTAGGCAAGGCGCATCCGGGCGAGATGCCGCGTAAAGTAGCCCCCCGCCATAAACTCGCAGAGGGTCTGCTGCTCAAACCGGCTCACCGTATTTGCGTAGGTGGCAAAATCCCGCCGGTAGCGCGCCAGCAGGCTTTGCGGCAGCACCATGCAGGCAATGCGGATGCCCGGCGCAAGGCTTTTGGAAAAGGTCGTCAGGTAGACGACCGGCCCGTTGGGGCCTGCCATCCCCTGCAGACTGGGCAGCGGCCGCGTGTCAAAGCGAAACTCCGAGTCGTAGTCGTCCTCCAATATATACCGCCCGGGCCGGGCCGCCGCCCACGCCAAAAGCTGTGCGCGGCGGGGGGCAGGCATCGTGACGCCGGTCGGGAAATGATGGCTCGGCGTCAGATAACAGAGGTTTGCGCCGCTTTTTTCCAGCGCATCGGCGGGCAGACCCTCGCGGTCGATGTCCACCAGCGTGCAGGGGATGCCGCTGTTCTGCAAGACCGTCCGCGTGCGGGAGTAGCCGGGGTTCTCAATGGCCGCCATGCCGTCCCCGAACAGATGTGCAAGGCAGCCGAGCAGATACTCGATGCCGGCGCCCACCACAATCTGCTCCGGGGTACACTCGACACCGCGGTAGCTTGACAGATACGCCGCGATCTGCGCGCGCAGCGGGGCATCGCCCTGCATCTCGCCGCGCTGCAGCAGCTCGGGCCGCTGGTAGAGCAGCTCCTTCTGGATGCGCCCCCAGCTGCGCGCCGGAAAAAGCGCCGTGTCCACGCTGCCGGTCGAAAGATCGTACAGCGGCGCAGGCTCGGCCGGGGCGGCAGCGGCGGGCGGCGCGGCGGCGCGGCGCACCCGGCTGTGCAGCATACCGTAGGTCTTTTGCACATAAAAGCCGCTGCGCGGGCGCGGCTCAGCCAGCCCCTCGGCGGCCAGCATCTGGTAGGCGGCATCCACCGTGTTTACGCTGACCCCCTGCTGGGCGGCCATCGTGCGGCGGCCCGGCAGCGGGGTGCCGGGCGCGCGCTGCCCGGTGCGGATCTCATCGGCCAGGGCGGCATACAGCTGCTCATACAGGGGGGTCTTTGTGCTCGGGTCCAGTTCTATCATGGCAAGCCCTTTCTTCTGGCCCCATAAAAAAGTTTGAAACTGGGCATTTATTTAGAGCCAGAAATCAGTATAATAAAAACATACCTTCCCGGAAGGAAAATGTCAATAGTAAAATACAATAATAGAGGAGTAAGGAATCATGTCTACCGCAATGATCTGGCTGCTGCTGTTTATCGTAGTGGCTCTGGCACTGCTCATCGCAGCGCTGACAAAAACCAAATTCACCGTGCAGAAGATCAGCATTATCGGCATCATGGCCGCGCTGAGCTTTGTCGCATATGAGTTTTTCCGCATCCCGAATGTGCTGGGCACCGGGTCCAGCTTTCATCTGGGCAACACCTTCACGGCGCTGACCGCCCTGCTGCTGGACGGCGTTTCCGGCGGTCTGGCCGGTGCCATCGGTCTGGCGCTGGCCGACATTATGGCCGGTGACCCGGGCTATGCCGTCACGACCTTTATTTTGAAATTCATCATCGGTCTGGTCTGCGGCGGCGTGGCGCACAAGGTCATCCACCTGCGCAGCTTCCCGACCGGCAGCAAACTCAAGTACATCGGCGCGGTCACGGCCTCTGCGTTCAGCGGCCTGCTGGTCAATGTCTTTACCGACCCGTTCATCGGCTACTTCCGCAACCGCTATATCTTCGGCCAGCCTGCCGAGTTCGTCAGCGTTGTGACCAAGATCTCCAGCGGCGTCACGCTGGTCAACTCGCTGCTGTCCACCGTCTGCGCCGTGCTGCTCTATCTGGCACTGCGCCCCGCGCTGGAAAAGGCACACCTGCTGCCGAAGGAATGATTCTCCCAAAGCCTTCCCCCTGGGGGGAAGGTGGCCCCGCAGGGCCGGATGAGGGGGAAGTTGCCGGATGCAGACCGTAAACGGGTACTGCTGGCAAACTCCGCCCTCATCAGTCCGCTTCGCGGACAGCTTCTCCCTCAGGGAGAAGCCTTTATAAACAACGCTATCCTCCATTTCTGTTTGCCCCCGCCCCGGCGGGGGTTTTTGTTTTTGCCGTCAAATTATGTAAAAATTGCAAAAAGACTGGCGCTCGGCGGCGAAATGGTGTAGAATGGGTTTATATGTTTTGCAGCAGACACTATGCTTGACCGCGAAAGGACCCACTACATGGCAGGAAAAACCAAATCGAAAAAAAAGCAGCCGCTGGATACGCGCAGCAAAATGTATCTGGTGCTGGCCCTGTGCAGTGTGATGCTGCTGGTCTGCATCGGCATTTCGCTGGCGCTCATCGGCTGGCTGCCGTTCGGCAGCGCCGCCCCGCAGAGCGTTTCGACCGTGGACAGCGAATCCATGGTGACCGAAAGCGGCTACAACAAAGAGGAAAACACCATCGACACGCAGGCCTACACCTCGACCATTCTGGAGCAGAGCGCCGATGCCGGCGAGAGCTACATAGACGAGACCCTCTTTCTGGGGGACAGCAACACGGCCCGCATGTACCGGATGTTCGATTACTGCAGCTATGACAACGCCATCGGCTCGGTAGGCATGAGCGCCAAATCGCTTGCGACCTTTGCCTGCGTGCAGCTCAGCACCGGGTCCGGCTACCTGACGATGCCCCAGGCCGTGGCCAAGCTGCAGCCCCGCCGGGTCATCCTGACCTTCGGCACGAACGATCTGAATCCCAGCTACAAGACCGCCGATTTCATCAAAAACTACCAGACCGGCATTGAGGCGGTCGTCACCGCCTACCCCAGCGCGGACATCATCGTCAACGCGATCCCGCCGATCGGCCAGCAGCATTCCAACCAGAGCCTTACCCAGACACAGGTGGACGAATTCAACAAGGCGCTCGTGGAGATGTGCAAGGAAAAGGGCTGGAAGTTTCTGAACAGCGCCGAGGCCCTCAAGGACAGCACCACCGGCTACGCCAAGGCCGGCTATGTGGAGACGAGCGACGGCATCCACCTGACCCGCACGGCGATGGACGCACTGTTCAGCTACATCCGCACCCACAGCTATATCACGGAGGATGACCGCCCCGCGCTGACCACCATCCCCAAGCATACCGGCGATAAGGACGCTGTGGTCTACACGGTGCCGGTCGTTGTTCCGGCCGAAACCGCCACCCCCGAGCCTGTGGCAACCGAGGCACCGGCCAGCAGCGAGGCCGAGGCCACCGCCACCCCGGAGCCGGAGGTGACCGCGACACCCGAGCCGACTGCTGCGCCGAGTCCCACACCAGAACCGACTGCAGCGCCGAGTCCTACACCGGAGCCGACTGCAGCGCCAAGTCCCACACCGGAGCCGACTGCAGAGCCGACACCCACACCTGAGGCGACCGCGGAGCCGACACCCACGCCCCCGGAGAATACCCCCATTGCAGATGTTCCTGCCTGAGAATAACGAAACGCAGCCCACATAAAGCACCGACCCCCGCAGCGCCTGACGCTGCGGGGGTCTTTTTCTTATGCTTTTTTGCCGAGCAGCTCGGTGCGGATATACCGGAAGCAGGCATCCTCGCCCTCATCGCGCAGGATCAGCAGGCAGGTCTCCAGCTGGCGGCGGGTCTCGGGGTGCAGGATGTAGTGATCCTTGCTGCGGTCGTAATACTCCCATGCGGCGGCATCGGTATAGCTTGCGCCCTTGTAGTTTTTGCTGGCAGCGATACGGTCGCAGACCATCTCGGCCACATAGCGTTCCGGCATACGCATACCGGCCATGGCATGGTCACCGTTTGGGGCGTAGTCGATCCAATATTCCAGATGGTGCCTGTTGCGGCCCTTGTGGTGCAGCCATGCCGCGCTGTAGCCCTCGGCCTGACGCTGGGCGTTGTTGGGGCTGCAGGTGCCCTGCCAGTATTTGGCCCCCGCCCAGAACTCGACCGGGGCCAGCTTGCTCAGGTCATGGGTCAGGCCCTGCCAGTACAGCCCGCAGCGGAAGCAATTCTTCATCACCAGCATTTTATGATGGTGGATGGTCCTGTAATGTTTAATGGGATGCCACAAGATCTTTTTTCCTCCCCCGGATAAGCAGTGCGGCCAGCGCCGGCAGCAGCATACAGCTGACCGGCACAAAGGCAAAGTGCCACAGCATCGGCACAAGGTGGGTATGTATGGCGGCGTGCGCCTTGGAAAGCACCATCCACGAGGCCGGGGCCGCAAGGCTGAGCAGCCATACAACGCCCAGCGGCACAAGCTGCGCCGCCGCGCCGCGCCGCAGCCCGATCACCACGCTGACCGCGCCGACCGCCAGCCCGAAAAGAAGCAGCTGCCCCGCCGTGACGGCAGCCGGCCCCAGCTGCAGCACCGGCTCGGTATCCAGCACAAAATACTGCGCCAGCACCTGCCCGATCGTGACAGCCCGCACCGCATCGTCCGTCAGGCTGATGCGGTCGGTGATGGCCTCGGCCATATTCTGCCACGCCGCCGCCGCGCTGCCGAAGCAGAGGCACTCCTGCCCGAACCAGAGCGCCAGCGCCGCTGCCGCACCGGTCAGTGCCGCTGCGCCCGCACCCACGGCACGGCCCAGCCAGCGGCAGGCCCGCTGCGGGGCCTTTGCCACACAGTATGCCTTTGCCGCAGCGTAGCAGAGCGGTATCTCGCACAGGATCAGGAAGGTCGTGACAAACTCAAACCCGCACATGCAGCGCACCAGCACGGCAAGGCTGACCAGCGGCCAGCACCAGCGCGGGGTGCGCCCCCGGGCGCAGGTGCAGCGGCAGAGCAGCAGCACAGCCAGCAGCGGCAGCTGCCATGTCCATGGCACCCAGTACAGGTCCTTCATGCCGCGCTGCAGCCATGGGGCCAGCAGTATGGCCGCCATCCAGAACGCGGCCGGCAGCAGGCCCAGCTCCTGCCAGACGGCCAGCGCCGTCAGCAGCTGCACAGCGTAGAACAGGGTGCTGTTCACCCAGTAGAGCGCGGTCTCCCGGGCGATGCCCTCCGGCAGGAATACGCGCAGCAGCCGGTTCAGCCCACCCAGCGCCCAGCCCTGCAGGCCGGACTGGTGGGTGTAGGGGCGGAACTGCGCCGCATCGGCGGGGGTATCCTCCCGGAACCAGCAGCGGTTCTGGTCATCGCTCCAATCCTCGGTATACACGCCCAGAAAGCCGCCGGGCGCACGCTGGCCCTGCTCCATCTGGTGCATACGGCCATAGATCAGCGTCTGCGAGCCGGTGTCCCACACGCCGGTGCGGTAGGCGCTTGCATTGTGGCGCACCGTCGCCAGCAGTGCGGCCAGCGCCGTCACGGCCAGCAGGGTGAGCACCGTGCGCAGGGCGGCGGGCAGGCTTTTCCATTTTTTCTGCAGCATGGCGATCATCTGTCCCACTTATCGCACAGCGCCGCGATCTGGCCCGCAAATTTTGCAAGGTCCTTGTTGGCACCGCCCTGATTGTGGCGGATGACCTCCAGCAGGCGCTGGCCCATATTGTAAAGTCGGTCGTAGGCCGCGCTGGTGCGCACAGCGGCGGCCGTCTTTGTGCGGAGGATCTTCTGGGTGTTGCCTACCTCGGCGCAGGCGACGCGGCCCTCGGCGGCGATCCAGATCGAGCCGTTGTAGGGGGCCTCGGCCTCATAGCCCTCGCTCTTGAGATGATCCGCCCAATGCTCGGCCACGGCGTCCTCACCGTGGTTGACAAAGACAAAGCGCGGCTTTTCGTCAAAGGCGCGGAGCCATTCCTCCAGCCCGTCCTTGTCTGCATGGCCCGAAAGCCCGCCCAGCCGGGCGATGCGCGCCCGTACCTGCACCGGCTCGCCGAACAGCTTTACCTCCTGCGCACCGTTGACCAGCGCGTTGCCCAATGTGCCGGGGCTTTGGTAGCCCACAAACAGCACCGTGCACTCCGGCCGCCAGAGGTTGTACTTCAGATGATGGCGGATGCGGCCCGCATCGCACATGCCGGCCGCCGAGATGATGACCTTGGGCGTCTCATCGCCGTTGATGGCCACCGACTGCTCCTTCGTCTCGCTGATATACAGGCCGGGGAACTGCAGCGGGTTTTCACCGCTCTGCACCAGCGCAAGCGCCTCCTCGTCATAGCACTCGGCAAAATTTTCGCGGAAGATCGTGGTGGACTTGCTGGCAAGCGGGCTGTCCACAAAAACCGGGAAATTGCCGTGGCCCTTGACGCGGCCCTCGGCCTTGATCTGGCGGATGAAATAGAGCAGCTCCTGCGTGCGGCCAACCGCAAAGCTGGGAATGACCACATTGCCGCCCTTGTCAAAGGTGGACTGCAGTATACCGCTCAGCTCGCCAAGGTAGTCCGGCTTGGGGCCGTGGCTGCGGTCGCCGTAGGTGGACTCCATGACCAGATAGTCGGCATGGCCGGGGTTGGCCGGGTCACGGATGAGCGGCTGATGCCTGTTGCCGATATCACCCGAGAAAACGATGATCTCCGGCGCACGGCCCGGCTCGGTGATGCGCAGCGAGATTGACGCGCTGCCCAGCAGGTGGCCCACATCGGTAAACCGCATCTCCATGCGGCCGGCAGGGCCGTCAAACAGCAGCTCCCAGCTTTGATAGGGGCAGGGCACAAACTGCTTCATGACCTGCTGGGCGTCCTCCACCGTGTAGTCCGGCTCGATCATCTCGGCACCGCTGCGCATCGCCTTGCGGTTTTTCCAGTCGGCCTCCTGCTCCTGGATGTGGGCGGAGTCCTCGAGCATGATGCCGCAGAGGTCGCGGGTGGCCTCGGTCGTGTAGATGGGGCCGCGGTAGCCGTTTTTGTACAGATAAGGAATCCGGCCCGAGTGGTCGATGTGCGCATGGGTGAGCAGCAGTGCCTCATAGGTGCCGGGGGCATACGGCAGCTCGGCATTTTCGTAGACATTGCGGCCCTGCTCCATGCCGCAGTCGATCAGGATGCGGTGGCCCGCTGCCTCCAGCTGGGTGCAGCTGCCGGTGACCTCACGGTCAGCACCTAAGAATGTGAGTTTCATGTAGGTCCCCCTTTTCAGTGAAGAGAGTAGAAAGAAGAGAGATGCTTGCAGGGAGAATGGGTAGTGGTCGTGCGGTACGCAAAGCCCCTCAGGCCTCGCAAGCTCGGCCAGCTCCCCAGAATGGGGAGCCTTTTACACGGGCTTCGCCCGCGTGAAAGCCTCCTCGCATAGCGGGGAGGTGGCCGAGCGAAGCAAAGGCCGGAGGGGCTTTGGCCGGTGGTGTCAGCCAAGAACCTGCAGGCAAGACCGCGGGGCGTCGAGGACGCCGTCCCCTACAGCTAAAGTGCCAAGTCGTGCCAAAGGCGAGGTACGGCGGCCAGAGGACAGGCCGCCCTACGGAGCAGCAGAGGAAAAGCGAGAGGGGTAAGGGAGGGCGGAAGCCCTCCCCTGACGGCGCGGGCGGAGCAGAGCCCCGCCCCTACGCGCATCCCATTTTCCACTGCGGGGGTTCGGGCCCCCGACTCAAAAGTGGAGCAAGGCCCGTAGGCGTTAAGCGCGAACAGTAATACTGCGTTCGCGTAGCCGAAGGGCCTTGCGACTTCCGCTTTGGGGTTCCTAGGGGCGTGCAGCCCCTAGGTCGCGGGTCCGCTCCGTCGAAAGAGCGGCAATTTTCTTTGGTTCTTTCTTTTGTTGGCAAAAGAAAGAACACCTCCCGGGAGGCTGCCATCCATCCTTTAGCCCCGCCGCCCCACGCCGTACTGCGGGGCCTCGGGCAGGGTAAAGCCATCGGTAAAATTATTCGTCAAATCATTGATATTCATCCGCACCGCCCAGAACACATCGCCGTAATCCCGCAGGACGGTGTAGTCCGCGTTCAGCGCCGCCAGCGTGGCTGTGTCGGTGACGATGTAGGCGGTGTCCCCTGCCGGTGTGTACTCGGTCAGGCTGTTCTGGTAGACGCGGCTCACGCTGCCGCTGTCCGCCAGCGCCTTGGCGGCGTCGGCAGGGACGCTGACAAGCTGGATGCGCGCGGTGGCAGGCAGCGCTGCCATCAGATCGCCGCGGGTGATCTCGCCGTACTCCGGCTCGGTCACACCGCCTGCAAGGGCCTCGACCGCAGCACCCTCCGGCAGGCCGCTGGCTGTATCGTTGGCCACAGCCTCAGCGTAGAGCGCCGCCAGATAGTTGCCGAAGCTGATCGTCCGGCTCGCGTTCGGGTTTTCCGCGTAGGTGAAAAGCGGCGTGTAGAGGATGCTCTGGTCATCGGCGTCCAGCGCGGCGATCTTGGCCGCCGCGTAGACATAGGCATCTGCACCGGCCTGCCGGGCTGCGTCCGCCGTCTCAGTGGGGGCAGCGGTGTCCTTGCCGCCCGCAGCGGCGGTATCCTTGCTGGGGTCGGCGGCGTTGGCGGCAGTCTCGGTCTGGGCCTGCGCCGCGGCCATCTCAAGCCAGGTGCTGCGGCTGCTCTCCATCGCCTCGGCCGTCACCGCGCTCTGCAGCACGGCGCGGCAGCCGCCGCCTTGCGTGAACACCAGATCCAGCCGGGCTATGCCGCCAAGCCCCTGCGCCGCCCCCAGCACATTTGTGCCGTTTTCGGCGGCGGTGCCGTCAATGATGGCGGTCACGCCGCTGTTCAGCAGCGCCTTCTGCCAGTCACCCCCGGGCGCGGTGGCCGCAATGGCAATAATGGCATCACACCCGGCGTTCTGCAGCGCCGCGATCTGCTCGTTGGCGGTATCGGTCCAGTCGCGGGCCGTGATAAACTCGCCGTTGGCCGCCGAGATCCCGGCGGCCTGCGCCGGGTCATTCAGCGCAAAGAAGCCGATCTTGTACCCCGCGCGCTCCACGATCGTGTACATGCCATTCGTAACGCGGTTGCGGTTCCAGCTGGTGGAGCGGTAAAATACGGCGGTGGCCTCGTTGTTCAGCAGGTTGGAGGCAAGCGAGGGGCCGCTGCCCATGTTGGCATCGCTGACAAGGCGGGTCGTGCCGTAGGCAAAATCGTTCAGCGCCATTGCCTGCAGGTCATACCCGGCCGCCGAGAAGGCCGACAGCATATCCATGCCGCCGGTCAGGCTGGCGCTCTGGGTGCCGTGCAGGGCATCGCCCGCATCCAGCAGGATCGAATCCGGGGTGGAGGCCTTCAGCGCGGCGGCGTCCGCCAGTGTGGTGCGGTCCCCCCGCAGCCCCGCCGTGGCAAAGATCGGGACCGTGATGTCCCCCACCCGCACAAGGCAGGTGCGGCTCTCGGTGCCGTCGGCCAGCGTGGCCGTGATCGTACACTCGCCGCTGTCGGTGCGGGCGCGGACCGTGCCGTTTTTGTCCACCGTGGCAACGCTCTTATCGCTTGTTGTCCAGTAGACCCTGCGGCCGCCCGCCTCCTCGTCAGGCTCGTTCGTCTCAAGGGTGGCGTAGGCGTCCTTGCCGTCCATATGCAGCTCATCGGTGCGGGTATCGTTTTGCAGCACCGGCGCGGCAGTCTTGCCGTTGCAGGCGCTCACGCCGGTAAATGTAAACGGCCGCATGACGAAATCAAGATCCACTGTCTCGCTCTGCACACCGTAGTCCGCGCCGGGGGCGCTGTAGGTGGACTGCCACATGTCGTAGGTGCCGGCATAGCCCAGCTCGTCAGAGAAGCGGGCGATCCAGAGGTTGTCGCGCCACGGGTCAAACCCGGGGTCGCTGAACCGCGCGCGCACCCAGTTCAGCGAGGCATAGACGCCCTGCTCGCCGGTGTAGCCATGCTCCTGCAGGCGGTCGAAGAACGCCTTGGTGATCTCGGCCATCTCGGACGGGAAAACGCCGCTGATGTATTTGTCCTCCAGATCATAGTAGACGGGGTAGCTCAGCCGGTACGGGCTGGCGGTGTAGTCGTCCAGCCCCTCCTGCGGGGGCGCGGTCAGGCCCAGCAGCCGCGCCACATGGTCGGCCTCGCTGCGGGCCTCCTCCACCGTTGTTGCGTAGGAGTAGAGATAGGTGCCGAACGGGATGCCCAGCCGGGTACATTCGTCAGCATTGCGCCGCCACTGCGGGTCATCCTGCGCCCAGTTTTCCTCGACACCGTCCCACTCACCGCCGAAGCCGCAGCGGATAATCGCAAAGTCGATACCGGCCGCCTTGGCAGTCTCCCAGTTGACCTCTCCCTGAAATTTGGAGACATCCATACCCTTCAGCACCGCCGCCGGAATCGCACCGCCGCTGGCGTTGAAGTAGTAGCCCAGTTCGTTTTTCTGCCATGCGGCGGCAGGCGTGCCGAAGTCAGCCTCGGCCGGGCCGCCGGGCTCCGCCGTGCAGCGCACCAGCACAACGGACACCACCAGCACGACCGCCAGGCAGAGCAGACACAGCCCCAGCACAATACGGCTGCGGCGGCGTTTTGCACTGCGGCGCTTTGGTTTTTGGGGCGGCTGCGGCGGGCGCGGCGCCGCCGTCTGGACCGGTCTGGCTTTGGTGGCAGCGCGAGCGGGGCTGCGGTAGACTTTGCGTTCTTCTGGCACGGCGGTTTACCTCTCTCCGGGTAGATTTTATGCAGGGATAGCTATTATTAGTGTAGCATTTTGTCGAAGAAATTACAATCAGCCGCAGCAGATATTGGGGAAATTTTACACAAAAAAGCCTTCCCCCATTGGGGGAAGGTGGCCGAGCCCGCGAGGCCGGATGAGGGGCGCGTCTGCCCGGCAAATGGACAATACCGGCAGCGCCGCCCCTCATCAGTCCGCTTCGCGGACAGCTTCTCCCATGGGAGAAGCCTTTTTCAAATTTTGCTTTCTACATGTCCAAAAATAGTACGGCACCTCAAAGGCCAGCATGACGCACCAGCCGAAGGCGCAGGCAAACGCGATGCCCGTCAGCCCCACGCGCGGGGCCAGCACAGCGGCCGCAGCGGCCCGCAGGCCCGCCTGCAGGCAGGTGCCGATCAGGGTGGTCGTCATCTTGCCCATGCCGCGGTAAAAGCCCTGCAGGCTGTTCGTCAGGGCGGGCAGCGCGTAGAGCAGCGCCATATACCCAAGGTAGCGGCTGCCCAATGCAATGACCTCGTCCGCGCCCTCCCCCGCCACAAACAGCGAGAGGATCGGCCGGCGCAGCGTCAGCGTCACACAGCCCACCAGCAGCCAGTAGCCCAGCTCAAGCCGCAGCCCCACCGCAAAGCCGCGGCGGATGCGTTCAGGCTGCCTTGCGCCGCGGTTCTGCGCAATGTAGGTCGTGATGGCCGTGGCAATGCTCTGCTCCGGCGTGAAAGCGAAATCGTCCACCCGCGTCACCGCGTTGAACGCCGCAATGGAGCCAACGCCCAGCGCGTTGACCTGCCCTTGGATCAGCACCTTGCAGATCGGCTGCACCGCCTGCTGCAGGGCCGTCACCGAGCCATAGCGCAGGATCGGGCCGAGCAGTGCATGGCGGATGCGCCACTGGCCGCGCTCGGGGCAAAGCTCCGGCACGCGGCAGGCCATGTAAACAGCGGCCATCACGGCGCTGGCAGCCTCGGCCACCACGGTCGTGACCGCACTGCACACGATGCCGAAGCCGAGCCCGCCGATCAGGACAAAATCCAGCACGGCATTCAGCACTGCAGAGAAGGCAAGGAATTTCAGCGGCGTTTTGCTGTCGCCCACGCTTTTCAGCCCCGCCGCGAGCGCGTTGTAGAAGAAGGTGAACGGTGCCCCCAGAAAGGTGATGCGCAGGTAGACACCCGTGATCTCAAAAATCGATGGCGGCACAGCCGTTGCCCGCAGTATCCACGGCGTCAGCAGGCAGCCCGCCGCAGCCGCACCGCAGCAGAGCAGGGCGCCGAACAGCAGCGTTGTGGCCAGCGTTTCCTTGAGGCGCGCTGTCTCCCCCGCGCCGAACGCCTCACTCATCAGCACGCCCGCGCCGATGCACAGCCCGCTGATCGCAAGGATCACAAGGTTCATGACCGGTCCGGCTACACCCTCGGCAGCCAGCGCATCCTGCCCGATGAACCGCCCCGCAATGATGGAATCCACCGCATTGTACGCCAGCTGAAGCCAGTTTCCCAGCAGCAGCGGCACCGCATACAGAAAGAGGTGCCCCAGCGGGGCACCCTTGGTCATATCATGCATGGTTTATTTTTTGTCTTTCTCCGTCTCGGCCACAATGTAGATGGGACGGTGCTTGACCTCCAGATAGGTCTTGGCCAGATACTCGCCGACAATGCCGGTGCAGAACAGCTGGACGCCGCTGCACAGCAGAATGATGCAGACAAGGCTCGGCCAGCCGGAGGTCGGGTCGCCGAACATCAGCGCCCGGACAATGACAAAAATAATGCCGATGAACGCCAGCAGGCAGAACAGCACGCCCACGCCCGCCGCCATCAGCAGCGGCGTGGTCGAGAAGCCGACAATACCCTCGATGGAGTATTTGAACAGGCCCCAGAAATTCCACTTAGTCGTGCCGGCCACGCGCTCGATGTTCTCGTAGTCGAACCATTTGGTCTTAAAGCCGACCCAGCTGAAAATGCCCTTGCTGAACCGGTTGTACTCGGCCATGCTCAGCACGGCATCGGTCATCTTGCGGCTCATCAGGCGGAAATCACGCGCACCATCGACAATCTCCGTGTCAGACATCCTGTTGATGATCTGGTAAAACTTGCGGGCAAACCAGCTGCGCAGCGGCGGCTCGCCCTTGCGGGTCGTGCGGCGGGTGGCGGCGCAGTCGTACTCGCCGGTCAGCAGCGTGTCCAGCATCTGCGGCAGCAGCGCGGGTGGGTCCTGCAGGTCGGCGTCCATCGTAGCAACATAATCGCCCTTGGCAGCCTGCAGGCCGGCATAGATGCCGGCCTCCTTACCAAAGTTGCGGCTGAACGAGACATACCGCACGCGGTCATCCTGCGCATGCAGCGCGCGCGCGACACGCAGCGTGCCGTCGCGGGAGCCGTCATCCACAAAGATGAACTCAAAATCCGCGCCGTGGCTGGTTTTCATCTCCGCCGCCACGCGGGAGGCTTCTTTATAAAAAAGCGGCATCGCTTCTTCTTCATTGTAACAGGGTACGATCAGACTGATGAGCATGGTGTGACCTGCTTTCGTCAAGAAATTTAGTATTTTTTATTATACCGTAGTTGACGGAGTTTGTAAACAGGGACTATTGAACCACGGGTGCTTTGTTAGGGGCGGCGAAATATTTGCATCGCAATAGCGGCAACGTCATCGGAGGGGTCAAGACCCCTCCCTACAGTACCGCGTTCACGGGTGCTTTGTAGGGAACGGCCTTGACCGCTCCGGGGAACTTTGCGGCAGCCGCCCACCAAAAAAGGCAGAGCTTTCGCTCTGCCTTAAAATGCTATAAAATATCAGCCTTTGACCGCGATATTGACCAGCTTGCCCTTGACATAGATCTCCTTGGCAATGGTCTTGCCGGCGATGGCCTCGGCTACGGCGGGCTCGGCCTTGGCGGCGGCGATGGCGTCCGCGTTCTCGATGGCGGCGGGCACCTTGATGCGGGCCTTGACCTTGCCGTTGACCTGCACGGCGATCTCGATGGTCTGCTCAACGCACTTGGCCTCATCGTAGGCAGGCCACGGGTAGTAGGCCAGCTGCTCGGTATGGCCCAGCTGCTGCCACAGCTCCTCGGTCATGTGGGGGGCAAACGGGTTCAGCAGCTGCAGCAGCAGCTCGTACTCGGCCTTAGTCGCACCCCCCTGATCGCTCAGCGCGTTGACATAGATCATCAGCTGGGCAATGGCCGTGTTGGCCTTCAGGGCGTCAATATCCTCGCCAACCTTCTTGATGGTGCGGTTGGCAACGGCTTCCAATTCAGGGCGCACGCCCTCACCGGGGACGAGCTTCTCGCTCATCGACCAGATCTTATCGAGGAAGCGCTTGCAGCCCTTGATGGAGGAGGTATTCCACGGGGCGGCCTTCTCAAAGTCGCCGATGAACATCTCATACAGGCGCAGGGTGTCGGCGCCGTACTCGGCCACGACATCGTCCGGGTTGACGACATTGCCCAGCGACTTCGACATCTTGACGATGGGATGCTCGGCCATCTCGCCGTACTTCTCGACAAGGGCCTTGCGGGCATCCTTCTCATCGCCGTACTCGGCCAGCAGGCGCTTGCGCTCGGCATCAGGCTGGTTCTCAAACGCATGGGGGTTCAGGCCCAGAATCATGCCGTGGGAGGTACGCTTCTGGTACGGCTCCTTTGTGGGCACTACGCCGAGGTCATACAGGAATTTATGCCAGAAGCGGCTGTACAGCAGGTGCAGGGTGGTATGCTCCATGCCGCCGTTGTACCAATCCACAGGGCTCCAATACTCGAGCGCCTCCTTGCTGGCCAGCGCCTCCTTGTTGTGGGGGTCGCAGTAGCGCAGGAAATACCAGCTCGAGCCGGCCCACTGGGGCATCGTGTCAGTCTCGCGCTTGGCGGGGGCACCGCAGCAGGGGCAGGTCGTGCTGACCCACTCGGTGTGGCGTGCCAGCGGGCTTTCGCCGTTCTCGCCCGGCTCAAAGTCCTTGATCTCGGGCAGGCGCAGGGGCAGCTCGCTCTCGGGCAGGGGCACCCAGCCGCACTTGTCGCAGTACACCATGGGGATGGGCTCGCCCCAGTAGCGCTGACGGCTGAACACCCAGTCGCGCAGCTTGAAGTTCACCTGCTTGTGGCCCTTTCCGTTCTCCTCCAGCCATGCGTACATCTTATTCTTGGCATCCTCGACAGACAGGCCGTTCAGGAAATCAGAATTGACCAGCGTGCCGGTGGCCACATCGGTGAACGCCTCCTTGTCAAGGTCACTGGGGGTATTGCCCTTGACGACCTCGATGATGGGCAGGCCGAACTTCTTGGCAAACTCCCAGTCGCGGGTGTCGTGGGCAGGCACGGCCATGATGGCGCCGGTGCCGTAGGTTGCCAGAACATAGTCGGAGATGAAGATGGGGATCTCCTTGCCGTTGACGGGGTTGATGCCCTTGACGCCCTCAATGACAACGCCGGTCTTGTCCTTATTCAGCTCGGTGCGCTCGAAGTCGGACTTGCGGGCGGCCTCCTCCTGATAGGCGGCAACGGCATCGGCGTTCTTGATCAGGCCCGCATCGACCCACTTTTTGATGAAGGCGTGCTCGGGGCTGATGACCATGTAGGTCGCGCCGAACAGCGTATCCGCGCGGGTGGTGTAGACGGTCAGGATATCACCGGCGGTGGTGGCAAAGTTGATCTCGGCACCGTGGCTGCGGCCGATCCAGTTGCGCTGCTGGGTCTTGACGCGGTCGATGTAGTCCACCTCGTCCAGATCGTCGATCAGGCGGTCGGCGTAGGCGGTGATTTTGAGCATCCACTGGCTCTTGTTCTTCTGCACAACGGGGCTGCCGCAGCGCTCGCAGACGCCGTTGACGACCTCCTCGTTGGCCAGAACGACCTTGCAGCCGGTGCAGTAGTTGACGGTGGTCTCCTTCTTGTAGGCAAGGCCCTTTTTGAACAGCTGGATGAAGATCCACTGGGTCCACTTGTAATACTCGGGGTCGGTGGTGTTGATCTCACGGTCCCAGTCGAAGGAGAGGCCCAGCGCCTGCAGCTGGCTCTTGAAGCGGGCCACATTCTGGGCGGTGACGATCTCGGGGTTGATGTGGTTCTTCAGGGCGTAGTTCTCGGTCGGCAGGCCGAAGGCGTCCCAGCCCATGGGGTACAGGACATTGCAGCCGCACTGACGCTTTTTGCGCGCAACGATGTCCAGCGCGGTGTAGCTGCGCGGATGACCGACATGCAGACCGGCCGCAGACGGGTACGGGAACTCGACCAGTGCATAGAATTTAGGCTTGGAATGGTCGATCTCCGCATGGAAGGTCTTTTCGTCCGCCCACACCTTCTGCCATTTGGCCTCAACGGTTTTAAAGTCGTATTTCATAATTCTTCTCCCCACTTTTCTAAGATAAAAGATAATAGATAAAAGATAATAAATATGGTGGATCGCCGCTGCGCGGCTCAAAATGGGGATGCAGGATTTTTGTTTTGCGCTTGCGCAAAACTCCACATTTTTTATTATCTTTTATCTTTTATTTATTCTTTCGGCGCTTCAGCGCCGTCCATCCACTCACTGGCGGGCACGGGCTTGGCGTCGGCCCAGAGGTGCTCCAGATCGTAGTAGTCGTGGGCCTCCTGCGTAAAGACATGGACGATGACGCTGCCGTAGTCCAGCAGCACCCAGCGCTTGCCATCGTGTCCCTCGGTGCGCAGGACCTTGACGCCCTCGCGCTCCAGCTGGAACTCGGCCTCATCGGCCAGAGCGCCCGTGTGGGTGGTAGACATACCCGTGGCAATGACAAAATATTCCGTAACGGTGGTCAGGTCCTCAACAGCCAGAATATGGACATTGACGGCCTTCTTGGCGTCCAGCGCACGGGCCAGACGAATGGCAAGTTCTTTGCTTTCCATAAAGTAACTCTCCTAGTGTAAATTACGCTGCGGGCTGGCTTTCGGCCTCGGTGCTCTCGCTTTCAGCGGCGGACTCGGACGCCATGACATCCGTGACCTGATTCGAGCCGTCGAGGTTCTGGTTCGGGTCTTTCTGGGCCTCATCCGCCTCGGTCATCAGGCCACCCATAAACTGGATGTTCGGGTCGGTTGCGGTGTAGCCGCTCAAATCAAAGCCCAGCACAGACGCATCGTCGCAGAGCTGCAGCTCACTGGCATCCACAAAGCCGGTATTCTCGCGGAAATACTGGTTCAGCAGGTCGGCGTCCTCCTGGCGGGCCGGGTAGACAACGGCCTGTCCGTTGTACTTTCCGGCCATCTTAATGGGCATCTGGCAGATCATGATCTTGCTGGAGTCGATCTTCAGCATACTGACCGCAAAGCTGGCAAGCTGCGAGGCGCTGAGGTCGGTCTCCATATAGTTCAGCACGGCGGGGGTCAGCTTGGCGACGTCCCAGATGTTGCCGATGCTCTTCAGGCGGCGGAACAGTGCGGCATAGAACTGGCGCTGCATGTTCAGGCGGCCGATGTCGCCGTCCGCGTAGATGTGGCGGGTGCGCAGCAGGAACTCGCAGGCATCGCCGTTCAGCGTCTGGTAGCCCTGATCCAAGTGGCTGCCTTTATAATCCATCTCCCGCGGAACATACAGTTCAATGCCGCCGAAGGAGTCGACCAGCTGCACAAGCATTTCCAGACGGATCGTCATATAGCCATCGATCGGCAGCTGGTACATATTCGAAATCTGCTTGCACAGGGCGGCCATGTTCATACTGTTGCTGTCCGCAGCCTGCGTCTTGGCGATGTTGTTGATGCGGTAGTTGCCCGACACGCTGCGGTCAGTCGTGACCATCGTATCGCGGGGGATCTGCAGCATCTTCATCTCGCCCGTCTCATTGTTGAAATGGACGTAGAGGATCATATCGGTGTTGCCGTCATCAATACCTGCATCGTTGAGGTCGTCGCCCTCCTTCTGGGACGAGCGGTCGATGCCAACCATCAGGAAGTTCATCTCCTTGCCCTGAAACTCCTTGGGGGTGTTGATGAGCTGATCCAGCTTGATGCTGCCGCCCTCCGGGGCGATGGCCCCCATGATGAGAGCGAACGCACCACCGAAAATCAGCGCGATGACCAGCAGCGTGATAAGCAGGATCTGCCACCAGCGGATTCTCTTCTTTTTCTTGCTGCCCTTGCCGTCGCCGCCTTTTTTACCGCTCTTTTTGCCGCCGGTCTTACCCTTGCGCGGGGCTGCGGCTGCGTCATGGCTGCGCGGGGGCTTATGGCCGCCGCCGCTGCCGCCTGTGGCGGTCTTGGGCTTGCGGGCCGTCTGCGGGGCCTCGGTGTGCGGGGCGCGGCGGGGCTGCGCGGCAGCCTCCTCCATCTGGATGCCGCCTGCGGCGGCATCGTAGTTGTACATCGGCTTGCTGCCCTGTACCCCGTTCAGGTCCATCTGGCGCACCTGCGTTCGGGGCGCGGCTGCGGGCCGCCGGTTTGCGGGCTGCTCATACAGGCGGTTAGCGGCCTGCCGGGCCTGCCGCTCGGCATCGGCCGGGCGGTTGACCGTGCGGCGGGGGCGCTGCACCTGAAACTGCAGGGTATCGCCGTATTTGCGCTCAGCCGCAGCGCGGTAGGCCATGGCCTGACGCTGGGCATAGGTCAGCTCACGCGGGGCCTCCGGCTGGGGGGCAGGCTGCTGCACCGGCTCCTGTACGGGTTCCTGCACCGGTTCCGGTGCAGGCTGGGCCGCCGGGCGCTGGCTGATGTGGCGGCCTTGGGCCGTGCGCATCGGCTGCTGCACCGTGCGGCGGCGGGCGTTCTGTTCGGCCAACTGCTGGGCACGGCGGCGGGCAGCCTCATACTGCTCCTGATCCAGCCCGCCGGAGGCACTGCCGGTATACAGCTTACGCGGTTCGCTCATAGTTTTTCCTCCCTGTTTCTGGAGTATTACTTCAGATGTGCTTTTGCATACTCATAGGCAGCCACGCTCTCAGGGTCCAGCGCGCCGCCCTTTTCTTCGACAAAATCAATGCTCTGCTTCAGGGCCTCGCACAGGGCACGGTCAAGGTCCTCCATCTCCAGCGCACGCAGCGCCTCTACGCCGGGCCAGTCGCGCTCGGCGCTGGTCATATCGGCCAGATAAAGGATCTTGTCCTGCAGCGACATATCCGGCTTGCCGGTGGTATGGCAGCGGATTGCGGACAAAATCTCCGGGTCCTCGATGCCCCAGCAGGTCTGGGCAAGGATCGCTGCGGCGATGCCGTGCCATACCGGCGCAGGGCGTGCGGGGGCATTTTCTGCTATTATAGCATTATCGGCAAAAATCTGCAACAACTCCTGCTTGGGCAGTTCCTTGGCGGAATCATGCAAAATTGCCGCCATAGCGGCCTTTTCCGGGTCTGCCCCCCAGCGCTTGGCAAGCTTTACCGCCATTTTTTTTACATTTTTCGTGTGCGTCCAGCGCTTTTCACTCAATCTGGACTTCACAAGCTTCTTGGCTTCGGCGTAATCCATGGCAGTCCTTCCCCTCTCTTTTACAATTTTTGCATTGTGATGGTGGCAGCGTCCGCGGAGGGGTCAAGACCCCTCCCTACAGAGCAACATTTATGGCAGGCTTGTAGGGAGCGGTCTTGACCGCTCCGGGCAGTGCTGCGGCAGCCACAATATCACATATCCGCCACCCCGTACAATTTATTTTCGCGCACAACCGTCAACGCTTCCTTCGGCAGAACCTCCGGCCACTTTTCCGGCGGGAGCTTTCCGCTGCGGATGTCGCTGGATGCGCAGGGGTAGCTCTCGGCCTCGGCAAACAGGACGCGGCCGCCGGCCCGCTCCAGCGCTGCGGCGGCGGCGTGCAGGGCGGCCTCATCGGTGCCGGTGCGGCTTTCCACCACAAGGGCTGCCATGCCGAGCATATCCTGCCAGCGGTACCACTGGGTAAAGGTCAGCAGCATATCGCTGCCGACACAAAGGTACAGCTCCGCCGCCGGGTCGCAGCTGCGCAGCCATTCCAGCGTGTGTACGGTATAGCTGCGCCCGCCCCGGCGTATCTCCCAGTCGCTGACCTCCACCACGGGGGAAAGCGCCGCAAAGCAGGCACACATTTGCAGACGCAGCGCTGCCGGGGTGGTGCTGGCCTGCTTGTGGGGCGGCGTGCCGGCCGGCATGACGATGGCGCGGTCCGGCCGTACCAGCGCCAGCGCCGCGCGCAGGTTGTTTATATGGCCGTTGTGGGGCGGGTCAAAGGTCCCGCCGTAGAGCATGATTTTCATTTTGCGAGCAGGGCGGCGTAGGCGCTCTCCTTTTTCTTCTGCTTAAAAAGAACAAACTTGCGGCCGATGACCTGCACGCAGTCGCAGTCCAGTGCCTCGCACAGGATGTCGGCGGCCTCGCGGGGGTCGTACTCGCTGTTTTCCAGCACCTTGATCTTGATGAGCTCGCGGGCGGCGATGCAGTCTGCGATGCCCTGCTTGAGGGTATCGTCGATCTCGCCCTTGCCGATCTGGTAAACGGGGTCCATGGTGTTGGCTGCGCCGCGCAGTGCAGCGCGCTGTTTGCTGGTAAGTGCCATAAGGGTGCTCCTTTTTTATTATTGTATATTGTATGTATTTTTTTGTAGGGCGGTAGCGTGGGGTGCCCCCTCATCCGGCCCTGCGGGGCCACCTTCCCCCAAAGGGGGAAGGCTTCAAGAGGCTTCCCGCTCATGGGTACTCGCCGCAAGGCCGCCCCTCATCCGGCCTCGGTCGGGGCCTCGGCCACCTTCCCCCAAAGGGGGAAGGCTTTTATCCCAAAAACGCGGGCAGCTTTTCTGCCAGCTTCTCCATTGCACGGCCTCTATGGCTGATGGCGTCCTTTTCCGCCGGGGTCAGCTGGGCATAGCTGCGGCCCTCGGTGTTGGGGCGGCAGCCATCGGGCGTGCCGTATGCATCGGGGATAAACAGCGGGTCATAGCCAAAGCCGTAATCCCCATTCTGTAAGCTGAACGCAATGCGTCCCGGGCACTCGCCCTCAACCTCGAGCGCACGGCCGTCCGGCAGCATAAAGCAGACGGCGGACACAAACCTTGCGCCGCGCTGCCCTTCCGGCACATCGGCCATCTCGCGCAGCAGCTTTTCGTTGTTGGCATCGTCATCGCCGTGGTGCCCGGCATAGCGGGCGCTGTACACGCCGGGCGCACCGTTCAATGCATCGGTGCAAAGGCCAGAATCATCCGCCACAGTGGGCAGGCCGCTGGCCTTGCAGAAGGCCTCGGCCTTGATGCGTGCATTTTCGGCAAAGGTCGTGCCGGTCTCCTCGGGGTCGAGCGTGATGCCCAGCTCGCGCAGGCTCTTGACCTCATGGCCCATCCGCTCCAGAATGCGGCGCAGCTCCTTCAGCTTGCCGGCATTGTTGCTTGCAGCGCAGACGATCATGCTTCGCCCTCCTCTGTGTTATCGGCCTTTTCTTCCTTCTGCAAAGCCGATTCCGGCAGCAGGCTCTCGACAAAGGTCTGGGCGTCAAACTCCATCAGATCGTCGATTTTTTCACCCACGCCGATGAACCGGATTGGCAGGCCGAGGTTCTCCCAGACGGAGACCGCACAGCCGCCGCGCGGTGTGCCGTCCAGCTTGGTCAGCACCACGCCGGTGGCGCTGGCAGCGCGGCAGAACTCATGTGCCTGACTGATGGCGTTCTGGCCGGTGATGGCGTCCAGCACCAGCAGCACCTCCAGACTGGCCTCGGGGCTGGCCTTTTTGACGCTGCGGGAGATCTTGGACAGCTCGTCCATCAGGCCCTTTTTGTTGTGCAGGCGGCCTGCGGTGTCGGCAATGACCATGTCATAGCCGCGGGCCGTGGCGCTCTTGACCGCGTCAAAAATGACGGCGGCCGGGTCGGCGCCCATGCCGGCCTGCACCAGCGGCACCTCCGCCCGCTCGGCCCAAAGCTCAAGCTGCTCACTGGCGGCAGCGCGGAAGGTATCGCCCGCTGCCAGCATGACGCGGCGGCCCTGCTTTTTGTACAGGCTTGCCAGCTTGGCGATCGTGGTCGTCTTGCCCACACCGTTGACGCCGATGACCAGAATGACGGCAGGCTTGCCGTCCAGCTCCATCGGGTAGCGGGGGGTCAGCTCCTGACAGATGATGCCGCGCAGGGCGTCCAGCGCCTCCTGCCCGGTCTTGAGGTGCTTCTCCTCGACCTGATCGTGCAGTTCATCCACAAGGCGCACGGCGCAGGCGGGGCCGACGTCGGCCAGAATAAGCTGCTCCTCCAGCCGGTCATACAGGTCGTCATCGATCTGCGCGTTGGTCAGCGTATTGACGATGCTCTGGAAAAAGCCGGTGCGGGTCTTTTCCAGACCGCGCTTGACCTTTTGCTGCTCCTGAAACTCCTCTTCCGTAATATCGCGTTTGAAAAAGTTGAAAAAGCCCATAGCTGGCCCTCCTTCTGCTTTTTGAAATTGCCGCTCTGCAGGGGTACATTAGGTAATCAGTTCCGCGTTCACCTTATCCAGATCAAGGCGCAAAATCTTGGAGACGCCGTCCTCCTGCATCGTGACGCCGTAGAGGACATCGGCGGCCTCCATTGTGCCGCGGCGGTGGGTGATGACGATAAACTGGGTGTTATCGGTCATGCGGCGCAGATACTGCGCGTAGCGCGCCACATTCACATCGTCCAGCGCCGCCTCGATCTCATCGAGGAAGCAGAACGGTGCCGGGTTGACATTCAGAATGGCGAAATAGATCGAAATTGCGACCAGCGCCTGCTCGCCGCCGGAAAGCGCGCTCAGATTCTTGATGACCTTGCCGGGGGGCGAGACCTCGATCTCGATGCCGGATTCCAGCACATTCGCCTCGTCCGACAGATACAGCCGTGCATGTCCGCCGCCGAACAGCTCCTTGAAGATCTGCTGGAAGTGGGTGTTGATCTGCTTGAAGCTTGTTGTGAACAGCTCCTCCATCTCGCTGCACAGCTCGGCGATCATCTTTGTCAGCTCGGACTTTGCCTTTTCGACATCGGTGACCTGCGCCTTGAGGAAGTCGTAGCGCTCCTTGACCTCCTTGTACTCGTCGATGGCGCCCACATTGACATTGCCCAGACCGCGGATCTTGCTGCGGACCTCGGCCACGCTGCGGCGCAGCTCAGTCAGGCTCTCAAACGGTACGCAATGGCTGCGGGCCTCGCCCTCGGTCAGCTGGTACTCCTCCCACAGCTTGCTGTTGGTATCGTTCAGCTCGGTCTCGGCGGCGGTGCGGCGCTCGGCCAGGCGGGCCATCTCGCCGCTCATCCGCTCGCGCTCATCGGTCAGGGCGCGATTGTCGCGGTTCAGCTTTTCAACGGCGGCCTCCTTCTCCATGCGGGCCGCGTTTGCGGTGCGGATGGTCTGCTCGGCGGCGGCGATTTTCTGCAGGTTGTCGCCGCGGGTGCGCTCCATCTCAGCAATTTTCAGGGCGTTGGCCTCGATCTTTGCCTTAGCAGCCTCAATAACGGTCTGCAGCTCGCGGGCGCGGGCCTCGGCCTCGCCGGTGCGGCTCTGCAGGCCCTGCAGCGCAGCCTCGTGCAGGCCGATGTCCTTTTCATCGGCCAGACGCTGCAGCTGCTTTTCGGACAGCTCTGTCGTGATGCGCTCCCGCTCGGCGGTCAGGCTGCCGGTGCTTTCGCCCAGTGCTGCCAGCTCGGCCGTGTACTTTGCCATCTCGGCTTCGGCGTCGGCCTGTGCCTTTTCAGCCTCGGCGCGGGCGGTCTCGTTCTGGGTCACGGCGGCCTGCTGGGCGGCGATCTCCTGCTCAATATTGCGGGCCGTCTCCTCGTTCTGGGCGGCGGCCTTCGTCAGGCGCTCCACCTCCAGCCCGGCGCGGACATGCTCGGTGGCGGCGTTCATGCCCTCGCCCTCGGCACCGGCCAGCTGGGCGGAGAGGTTATCGACCTCCGCCTTGCGGGCGGCCAGCTCCTTTTCGGCCTCGGCGCGGCGGGCTTCCAGCTTGGTCAGCCTGCTGCGCAGCTCGTCCAGTTCCTGCTTGCGGCTGAACACGCCGACACTGCGGGCGGTGGAGCCGCCGGTGAAGGAGCCGCCGGCGTTGATGACCTGTCCGTCCAGCGTGACGATGCGGTTGCGGTAGCCGAGGCTCCGCGCCACGGCGGAGGCCTCGGTCAGATCCTCGACCACGATGATGCGGCCGAGAAGATTGTCGATGATATGCTGATATTTCGGGTCTGTTTTGACAAGGTCGGCGGCAACCTCTGCCGTGCCGGTCAATCGGCCCGTAAAGCGGGTGCCCTGCACGGTGTCCAGCGGCAGGAAGGTGGCGCGCCCGGCGCGCTCATCCTTCAAAAAGCCGATGGCGGCGCGGGCACAGCCCTGATCCTCGACCACGATGTTCTGCAGCGCAAAGCCGAGCGCGGTCTCGATGGCGGTCTCATAGCCCTTTTCGACCGTGAGGATGCCAGCCACAGGGCCGATGACGCCCCGCAGGCGGCCTGCCCCGGCCGCCCGCATGACCGACTTGACGCTCTGCTGGTAGCCGTCCATGTTGCGCTCCAAGTCCTCCAGAATATGGATGCGCTGGGCGGCGGCGGATTTTTCGCGGTCGGCCTTCTGCAGGGCCTCGGCGGCGTCCGCCTGCTGGCGGCGGCGGCTGTCCAGCTTGAGCTTTAAGCCGGCCTTGATGTTATCGTTGCGGGTTACGGCCTCCTCGGCGTCCTTAAAGCGGCGCTCGGCGCGGCGGCGCTCCTCCTCGGTGGCGGCGGCGGCGTTCTGCAGCGCCTCGGCCTGCGCGCGCGCCTCGGTCAGGCGGTC
>OODS01000032.1_pt1 | contig 113579 bp, 93 predicted proteins | sample 1671531 | NCBI WGS metagenome assembly OODS01 (sample SAMN06348166, study PRJEB24527) | human gut metagenome | biome: human gut; feature: ankylosing spondylitis patient; material: feces | host: Homo sapiens | place: China | collected 2015-10 | reverse complement strand
GAGCTTTTGTTGGTTGCGGAGACAGGACTTGAACCTGCGACCTCCGGGTTATGAGCGCATACCGATCCATTTCTGTACCTTAAAGATACTCTTTTCTTTGATTTTCATGTTTCTTGTGAACCTTAAAGGTACGTATTGCGCAGTTTTGCCGCAAATTTGCCTCTATCTGTTACCACCTTAGTTACCACTTTCTAAAATTAAGAACAATTCCTAACTTTTGTCTGTTACCCTCTGTTTTGGAAGAATTCGGCATATTGGGATTATCAAACTCTTCTACCATTTGGAGGGAAAATGAAAAATCAAGCAGCCAATAACGGCACTTTTATCCAGAAGCCTGGTTTTACTGTGGTGCAGAACAGTGTCGCCCGCGACTGGAACCTCAGCAGCGGCGCATTGGGGCTGTATACACGCATCCAAAGCTATATCACAATGGAGAACATTACCCTCACGAAAGGCAGCCTTATGGAGCGCGTGCCGGAGGGAGAATACGCCTTCAACACGGCATGGAACGAATTGAAAAGCAAGGGGTATTTGTTCATCCATGTGTATCCCGGTGAAAAGGGGCGCTTCGTCTATCAGTATGAACTGCGCCCCGACAACAGCGGATGGGACGGTGCCTACCTTTTCTACCACGACCGCAACGGCGATGTGAAAAGCACCAATCTGACACGAAACCAAACCGAAACCGCCGAACAGCCTGCTGAAAAAGCAGCCGCCGACCACCACCCCAATTACCACCCCGGTGGTAACCACCATAGTGGAAACCACTGCGGTGGAAACCGGGGCGGTAATATAAAACTAAATCATAAAGAAAAACTTATAAAAACTAATCTATCAATCTCTCCTGCGGCAGAGCTGCCTGAAGACGGGGGAGAGACAGATGAAAACGCTTTGGAAAACATAGTTCTGCCCGCGCTGGCAAAGCACAAGTCCATTCCGCAGGCGTACATGGCTAAGCCCGCCCTTATGCAGACGGCGATCCACTACCTGACAGGATACGACTTCCGTCAGCAGCATCCGTACCAGGCAAACGGCGTCACGGATGACGCCCGCCAAAGCGCATTTGAGCTGCTCAACACCTGCCTTGCCGAGATGTGCTGTGCCACCGGCACACAGTCGTATCGCGGTGCGCTTGTCACTGCTGACAAGGTGCTGGCTGAAATCAGCTGCGCCAGCAACGGCTGCGAGGAGGACGGCTTGGAACCGTATGTGGAGGATGTGCTGGATACCTTTTTGCAGGCAATCACCACGCGGAAGGTCAAAAACCTGCCGCAGTACATGAAATCGCTTTTGTGGACAAGCTTTGCCACTTACAAGCTCAACACCATCAGCGGTATTACCGCGCCATACAAGGAGATCAAAAATGTCTACGGATTACACTAACGTAAACGGATACCTGATTCCGTCGTTTGCCCTGCCCACGGGCAGCACACCGCCGTTGGGCAAATACGGTGCGATGCGGGCGCGTTTTCTTGACGAGCATCGCCCCTTTGAACGCGACCAAATGCTGTTGGACGGTACGCTGGCACAGCACCTTGCTGACATCGACAGCGAGGCGCACAATCAGGTCAGTGCGCTGGTGCGTCGGCTTGCAGAACAGCATGGCGTCACCGAGGATCTGAAACGGCATCGCCCTCTGGAATGGGCGGCGCAGATGCAAGCTTTGCAGGCGCAAGCCGAGGAAATCGTGTGCTGTGAGTTGATTTATCTTTAACTCTTTTTCAGAGGGCTGTTCCCGCATGGAAATGCGGGAACAGCCCCCGCAAGCACGGCATCTTGCCGTCATGACGGCAAAACGCCCACTTGTCAGGGGAATACCCCTGAAACCCCGTCCCTCATTTTGTGACTTTTGATTCGAAGGGATATTGACACTATGATATACAGAACCAAGAAAATCACCGTGCGGCTCACCAACAAAGAGTACGCCAAACTGCGCGAGATGAGCGAAACATCCGGCTTAAAAATGGAGCCTGTCATTCGGAAACTGCTTGTCGGTTACGAGATTCGTCCGCGCCCTAATGCCACCTACATCAAGCTCATAAAGGAGCTGTCTGCGGTAGGAAATAACCTGAATTAGATTGCCCATCTTGCGAACGCAACCGGAAAAATTACAGAGGAGCAGTGGAAAGAAACGCATCAGCTTTTGGAAAAGATATGGGATTTTTGCGCGTATGAGCTTTGATTTCAAAAGATTATTTGAAAAACGGCCAACTTTATATTATACTGAAAGCACCGATATTTCGCGCAAAAGGTGGTCGGAACAGATGGATATGGAAAACCTGATCGGTGAAACAACCGAATACGACAAGAAAGTGGCGCTTGAGGTAAAAAAGCCCAAAAGCTGGTGCAAGAGCGTAAGTGCTTTTGCGAACACGCTGGGCGGTGCGCTGATTTTCGGCATGGCGGATGACGGACAGATCGTTGGGCTGACCGAACCCAACAGCGACGCCGAGAAAATCAGCGAGATCCTCAAGACGCGCATGGAGCCAATCCCGGAGTTTCGGCTGCGCTTTCACAAGACCGAGGACGGCAAGGTGCTGCTGATTCTTGATGTGTTCAAAGGCGAGGAAACGCCCTACTATTACTCCGGCGACGGCACCTTAGAGGCGTTTGTACGCATCGGAAATGAGAGCGTCAAGGCATCTGCCACCGAACTGAAACGCCTTGTTCTGCGCGGCAGAAACACCTCCTACGACTCTCAGGTGACGCTTTACAGGGTGGAGGACTACGCCTTTTCCAAACTGCGGGAGCGCTATAAGAAGTGGACGGGAAACAGCTTTGACAACAAAGACCTTGTTTCTTTCGGGCTGGCAGACGAGGGCGGCTTTTTGACAAATGCCGGCGCCCTGATTGCCGATGAAAGCCCCATTCGCTGGTCGCGCCTGTTCTGCACACGCTGGAACGGGCTGGACAAAAGCGGCGGCACGATGGACGCGCTGGACGATGCCGAGTATTCCGGGAGTGTGCTTTCGTTGATTGAAAACGGCGAGGCATTCATCAAGCGCAACGCCCGCATGATGTGGCGCAAAACGCCCAATTCCCGTGAAGAAATGCCCGAATATGTGGAACGCAGCTACCACGAGGCGCTTATCAACGCGCTGGCGCACCGCGATTATCTCGTCTACGGCAGCGAGGTCCACATTGACATTTACGATGACCGCTTAGAGATTTACTCGCCGGGCGGTATGCCGGACGGGTCGATGATCCAAGACCGTGATCCGCTTACCGTGCCGTCCACCCGGCGCAACCCGGTACTGGCCGATGTGTTCAACCGTCTGGGCTATATGGAGCGCAAGGGCAGCGGCTTTGGGAAAATTCTGAATAGCTACAAGGCGCAAGTCAACTTCGTGCCGAGCAAAGCCCCTACGTTCCGTTCTGACCGCTACCAGTTTACGGTCGTTATGCCGAACTTGAATTACGGTGTCCCTCAAGGTGTCAGTCAAGATGTCACCCAAGATGTCAGTCAAGATGTCGCTCAAGACGATTTGGATGCAAAAATCATCGCGCTCATCAAGCGGAACAATAAAATCAGCACCGAAAAAATGGGCATGATGCTGGGCGTAAGCACCCGAACCATTCTGCGGCGTATAAAGAAACTGGATAATGTTCACTACATTGGTCGCGGCTTCAGCGGGCATTGGGAAGTTGATAATCAATCAAAAACGGGTATCTGACAGTGAAGCGGGAAATTTTCTAAGGCATCGCCGCACAATTCTCGCATTATAGACATGCGTGCGGCTCACAGGGAACGCTATAGGAAAACACCAACACCCCCAACGGGCTTTAGCTGCCAGTTGGGGGTGTTTACTCAGGTGGTTTTGGGTGTTGTTTTCAGGCAGAGCACCACTGCCAGCAAGCCGCTTAAAAGGCGGCCTGCCATCATCGGCAGGGCGTGTGCGGGGCTGAATTGCAGGGTAAATGCCAGAAAATCGCCGACGCTGTAAGCAGCTACTACGGCATAGGCCGTGTTCAGTGTGATGCCGCGTTCCTCCAGCGTATCAAGACTCAGCAACGTGGGGATGCAGTTGGCGGACGTCACGACCAGACCGGTGATGGAGGCAGGCTCCAGCTGCAGCCGTGCGGCCAGTTTGGCAAGCGGTGCGGTCAACAGCCGCTGTACAAAGGCGAAAAACGGCAGAATCCCGGCAAGAAACGCGCCGATACTGCATATGACCGGGTAGATTTCCGCCAAGGGGGTCAGCCCCTCCAGCAGCACAATACCGGTTGTTTCCTGCAGCACGGAAATGCAGAAGCCGAACAAGGTCAGGCCGCGCACCGTCAAAGAGATGCCGTTGAATATCGGGCCGATTGCATTACTGCCGGATTTGAAAAGCAGCAGCAACAGGACCGCCACTGCCAGAACAGGCCATGTGTTGTGCAGCAGAACCGACAAGGGGATGCCGCACAGCACCCCGGTGAGCAGGCAGCCCACCGGCAGGATCAGAAAGCCGAGAAACAATCCGCGAACGGCAGCGGCTCGTTTGGTGCCTGTCAGCCCACCCAGCGCCAGCGGAATCGTACCGTTGATCGTGGCACCGAGAAAGGCCGCCACGATCAAACCATTATACAGCCCGGCGGCGGGTTCCTGTGCGATCTGCGCGGCCAGCACGGCTCCGCCTGCATCACAGCTCAAAAACAATGAGGCGAACAGGGAGGGGTCACATCCCACGGCGGAAAACACCGGCGTGATAACAGGCGCCAGATGGGTCCCAAGCCACGGTGCCAGTGCCATAAAACCGGTCATGAGCAGCAGCAGATCCACCACGGCGGCAAAGCCCTGCCGGAAGGCACTACCCAACCCCAGCCGATCACCTAACAATGTATCCGCAGCACCCAGACAGAAAAATACAGCAGATATCCACGCCATCGCTCTTACGCGCGGCCCGGCGTGTCTTCACTGAAGGGGCTGTTGACATAGTTTGCGCTCTTGGAGGAAACAAACTTTTCCATCGCGCGCTGCAGCGGGTGCTTGTTCCAGCGGTCCAGGTCATCCGTCAGCTGGCAGGCGGTCATCTGGAAGAAGGGCAGCCAGCAGAGCGGGGTGATTTCCTCCGGCACATCCATAGGCACATACAAGACATTGTGCTCGTCCTTGTAATCGGCGCAGCGCGTCAGCAGGAAAACATTATCCGTCACGATCTGGGTACCCTCAAAGATGCGGTGGATGCGCTCCGTGCCTTCACCGCCATCGATCAGAAATACGCTGTAACGGGGAGTCATCTGGATATTGGGACCGTGGATGTATTCCTCTACCTCATAGGCAGCGGTGGGGACGCTGATGGTCTCGCCGAATTTCAGCGCGCCCTCGCCTGCCGTGCCAAGGTTGGCACCCACGCCGCAGACATAAGCGTTGGTCATGCCGGACAGCTGACGGTAGTGCTCTTTAATAAAGGAAGGGGTCTGTGCCTGTACGGCGGCATTGATGTCTGCGGCCTTCAGCAGCTGCTGCTTGACGGCCTCACCCTCGGCGGCAGTTTTGATGCCCAGACGGACAGCCGCCTCCACGGCAAACAGCATAAAGAAGAGTGCCAGCGTGGTGACACCGCGGGTGACATAAGCGACCGTTTCGCGACCGACACCGTAGTTGGCAACAACATCGCACACCTTGCCCAGATCGCTGTTGACATCGCCGGTCAGACCGATGCAGCGGCGGCCCTTTGCCTCAATGACCTTGATGGCGTCCAGCGCGTTCAGGCTGTAGCCGCTTTGGCTGACGACAACGACCATATCGGTCTCGCTGAAATCATTCTCGCTGGATACAAAATGAAACGGGGTGACGATCTTGACCTCGCACTTCAGATGGCGGCGGATAAACTGCCGCGCACAGAGTGAGCCGTTGGAGGAAGAACCGCACGCAACGATCCAGATGTTCTTGTAGCCGCCGCTTACATACTCATCCACAAGGGGCTTTGTCAGCGCGGCGCTGTCGGCGACATTGTTGCGGATAAACTCCGGGCAGTCGGCAATGTAGTCCAGCATAGTCTTTTTGTGTTCCATAAAGCAGTCTCCTTCACGTTTTGTCTAAATTTCTAACGCTTACTTTGTGTAAAACGTTAAAATCTTCGGGAAGTCCCCGAACTCTATTGACATTATACCACAACTTTGGTATATTGTCATTACAATATTACAAAGTTTTTAGAGAAAATTTCTAAAAATCAAGAAAAAATCTAAAAGCTTTGCAGCATTTTACAAGGAGGAAAAACTTATGCCTGACATTTTGATGACAAGAATCGACAATCGCTTAGTGCACGGGCAAGTCGGTGTGGCGTGGACCACCGCCTTACAAGGTGTCAACCTTATTGTTGTGGCGGATGATCTGGCAGCTGCTGACCCGCTGCAGCAAAGCCTGATGGCTGCCACCGCGAAAAGTTCCGGCTGCGGCATCCGGTTCTTTACGCTGGACAAGACCATTGCAGTCATTCACAAGGCATCCGCCAGCCAGCACATCTTTCTGGTCGTACGCAACCCGCAGAGTGCCCGCAAGCTGGTCGAGGGCGGCGTTCCCATTGATAAGCTGTGCATCGGCAATATGCATGTTGCCCCCGGCAAGGAAGTGACCGGCGATGTACACGTTTATATGGACGAGAAGGACAAGGACGACCTTCGCGCCATCCGTGCCAAGGGTGTGGATGTCTACATCCAGATCGCACCCGGCGACCACAAGCTGGACTTTGATAAGTAACCCAAGGTTCCGGCTCTGCAGGCGGTCTGCAGAGCAAAAAATATAATTTATAAAGAGGAGAGAAAATCTATGCAAATCACACTCGTGCAAGGTTTGCTGATTGCGCTGCTCGTTTTCATCTGCGCGATTGACAAACACATGGAAACCTTTATGTGGTTCCGCCCGCTGGTCGTAGCGTTTTTCACCGGCATCATCCTCGGTGATGTACGGCTCGGTATGCAGGCAGGTGCCGTTGCGGAGCTTTCCTACCTGGGTCTGCTGACCGTTGGCGGCACCGTTCCGCCGGACCCCCTGTTTGCCGGTCTGATGACCACCGTGCTGGCGTACACCACCGGCTGCGATGTCAACACGGCGCTGGGTCTTGCGGTTCCGTTCGCACTGATCGGCCAGTGGATCAACACCGGCACCAACACCTTCTACGCCGGCTTCCTGCCGAAGGTTGACAAATGCGCTGCCGCCGGTGACGAAAAAGGCATTGCCAAGGTCATGTATACCGGCTGGATCCTGTATGCCGCCATGTTTGCCCTTGCCGCGTTCCTGTCCACCTACGCATTGCAGAGCGGTATTTCCGCTTTTGTGGCCGCCTTCCCGGCATGGCTTGTTCACGGCTTTGAGGTTGCCGGTGGTCTGATGCCGGCTGTCGGCCTTGCCCTGCTGCTGGTCGTTATGCTCAAGAAGGAAAACGCAGCCTATCTGCTTGCTGGTTTTGTCATCATGGTCATTACCAACTGCCAGAACATCCTGCCCATTGCTGTTATTGCGGGCTGCATCGCCTATGTCAATTTCACCCGCGATACGGAGACTGCCAAACTGACGGCTGCATCCGCTGCAACTGCCGCCCAGGAAGGAGATTTTGAAGATGGCATCTAATAAAATTACCAAAAAAGACCTCAACGAAATGGCCGTCCGCTCTATGGCGGAGCAGTGCTGCTTCAGCTTTGAGCGTATGCAGGCCGTAGGCTTCTGCTACGGCATGACCAAGTGCTTCCGTAAGATTCACGGCGACAACAATGAGGAAATGGCCGCCGCGATGGCAAACAACCTCGACTTCATCAACACCGAGCCGCACATGGCCGCGATCCTGCAGGGCCTGATCGTCTCCATGGAGGAGGCAGGCCAGAATCGTGAGATGATCCACAGCCTGAAAACTGGTCTGTTCGGACCTCTGGCAGGTTTGGGCGACGCCATCTGGTGGTACACCGCCATGCCCATCATTGCCTCTATCTGCTGCTCTCTGGCAACGCAGAACAATGTTCTGGGCCCCATCTTCTACATCCTGTTCTGGGCACTGACCGCTATCTTCAGCCGCATCTGGTTCGTGCGTCTGGGCTACAATGCCGGTGTAAGCTCCATCAAGTTCATCGGCGATAACGCCGCTTATATCAGCAAGGCTGCCGGTATTCTGGGCGTTATGGTCGTCGGCGGACTGATCCCCAGCTATGTATCCTTTGCTTTCCCCGAGACGCTTGTCATCTCCAGCGTTTCCGTGCAGGGCATCTTTGATTCCATTATGCCCAACATTCTGCCGCTGGGCTTTGTGTTCCTGCTCTACTGGCTGTTCAAGAAGAAGAATGTCAACACCATGAAGCTGATCCTGCTGGTCATTGCTTTGTCGGTTGCACTGTCCTTCCTGGGCATCATGTAAGTTTTACTGCGGCGGCTCGCGCCGGTTCAGCATTCCCCCGCGAGCCGCATTTTTTATACGCTGTATTGTCATGACATAATTACAAATGGAGGCTATTGTACCTATGAGCATGGTAAACTTTGACGAAAACCAGATCATTGCCAACGGTGCCAGGATCTACGACCAGCGCGCCAAGATCGAGGCTATCGCCGATTCGATTGTGGATAACGGGTTTGACCTGCTGCTGTTCACCAGCAGCGGCGGTTCTCAGGCGATGCTGGACCCGTTCGCCTTCTACATCCGCCATATGTCCCGCCTGCCGGTCGAAAATGTACTGTCCGCCAATCTGATGACCGGTGACTGCAACCGCATCACCAATAAGACCGTGGCGTTCCTGACCTCGAAGTCCGGTGACACCGCCGAGACCGTAAAGGCAGCCAACTGGCTGAAAGAGCAGGGCGTGCGCCTGTTTGCCGCCGTCGGCAAGGAGAACTCCACGCTGGAATCCATCTGCGATGACACCATCGTCTACGGCGAGGGCCGCCCGCAGGAACTGGTGTTTTATCTCCTGATCGGCCGCATCCTGTACCGCAGCGGCAGCTTTGATGCCTACCCCCGCTTTGCGGATGAGCTGAAGAACCTTGCCTTTGCACTGGCACAGGTACGCAAGCAGGCAGATGCCAAGTGCCTGAAATATGCGCAGGATTACTGCAAGGAGCCGTATAACATCTGGATCGGCAGCGGCGATCTGTGGCCCACTGCCTACAGCTACAGCATGTGCGTGCTGGAGGAAAGCCAGTGGATCCGCACCAAGAGCGTTTCCAGCCCGGAATTCTTCCATGGCACGCTGGAGCTGCTGGAGGACGATGTCTGCACCACGCTGCTGCTGACTGAGGGCCCCACCCGTGCGCAGGACGAGCGCGTAAAGGAGTTTGCCGCCCGCCATACCAAAAAGCTGACCTGCTTTGACACAAAGGAGTATGCACTGCCCGGCATCAGCGATGAGTTCCGTCCGCTGCTCAGCCCCGTTGTCATGGCGGCTGTTCTGCAGCGCATCAGCAAGAACATTGAGGTCATCACGGATCATTCTCTGGATATCCGCCGCTATTACAGAAAAGAGAGCTATTGAGTATGAAACTGATTGCATTAGGGGATAACGTAATAGACTATTACCACAACACACAGGAGTGCTTCCCCGGCGGCAATGCGGTAAACGTCGCAGTTCATGCGGCGCGGCTGGGGGCACAGGCCGAGTATCTCGGCTCCCTTGGCGATGACAAGATGGCACATATTGTGGAGAAAGCACTCCGGGAAAACGGCGTGGACATCAGCCATTGCCCCGTTTTACGGGGGCGCACCACCAAGGTGTGCAGCTATGATGTGGTCAACGGGGAGCGCAGCTTTATCGAGGTCATCACCGGGGAAAGCTGGACCGGCCCGCTGCAGATCACTGCGCAGGAGCTGGACGAGCTGAAAACCGCCGATCTGATCGTCAGCAGCTGCAACGCCAAAATGCCCGAACAGATGGCGGCTGTGCAGGCACTGCCCGCTGTGTTTGCCTATGACTTCGGCGAAAAGGAAAAGTACCGCACCGATGCCTACTATGACGAGGTTTGCCACGGTATAGATCTGGCGATGCTTTCCTGCAAGCCGATGGACAAGACTGCCTTTGCGGAATTGTGCGCACCACTGCATCGTCGCGGCGTGGTTCATGTTCTGGCTACAATGGGCGCAGCCGGGCAAATGTTGTCCGTACAGGGAAAAATCGTGGAAAAGACTACCCAAATGGTAGAGGTAAGTGATACAATGGGGGCAGGAGATTCTTTCCTTGCTGCCTTCCTCTGCTCGCTGTATACTGCGGGTTGGCAAAAGGCAAAGCCCATGCCGGAGCAGGCGCTTCTGGCTGCACTGGCTGCCGGGCAGCAGGTTTCGGCACGCAACTGTATGGCACAGGGCGGCTTTGGCTGTAAAGCGGAAATCTCCCCAGACGGCACCGAATAACAAGAAGGAGATTTCCTATCATGATCGAACTGAACGGAATACAGCTTGACAAAACCAGCGCAGTCCCTCTGTACGAGCAGCTGCGGAAGGCATTGCTGGAGGCTATCACCAGCGGGAAACTGTCGGCAGGGACAAAATTGCCGACAGAGGAGGAGCTGTGCGCCCAGTTCGGCATTTCACGCCCTGTTGCACGGCAGGCTTACAATATGCTGATCGAAGACGGCTTTGTGGAGCGTATGCGGGGGCGCGGTACTTTTGTGCGCAGCCCCGATACCCGCGGGCGCTTTCTAAACAAGCAGCTGAGCTTTGCCGCCGAGATGGGGGTCTTGAATCTGGAGCACCGTACCGAGGTGCTGCGTGCAGAGTGGGTAAGCTATACCCCGGAGCTTTTTGCACGGCTCAAGCTCGAACGCGGGGATCGCTGCTATCATCTTGTGCGTATGCGCTATGTCAGCGGTAAGCCTTTTGTTCTCGTGGAAAACTATGTGCCGGAATCTGTGTTTCCCGGTATTGATGCCTACGACTTTGCCCAGCGCTCGCTGTACGATGTCTTTGAAACCGTCTACCACGAGAGAATTATTAAGTCTCGCCGTGTCCTGATGGCGCAGACAGCCAACGCCGAGTTTGCCAACCTGTTCGGCGTACACCGCGGTTCCCCCGTGCTGTATGTCGAAAACACGGTCATGGACCAAAACGACCGCCCGATCGACCTCAGTAAAGAATATCTGGACGGTGTTACCCAGAAATTTGAATTTGAAGTTGTCAACCAATAAGCCGAGGCTGTGTGCCCGGTTTTGCTAAAGGAGTGTAATTTGCTATGGTAGGTGTAGTTGTGACCGGGCATGGCGGCTTTGCCGCCGGTATGGCGGCCAATGTAAAAATGCTGGCAGGCAGTGATGCGGAATTAAAAGCCGTGGATTTTGCGGACGGCATGGATGTGGAAGTGTTTGAAAAGCAGCTGGCGGAGGCAATCGACAGCTATGCAGACTGCGAGGCTGTTCTGGTGCTGGCAGACATTGCCGGCGGTACGCCGTACAACCGCGCAGCGGGGCTTTCGATGACCCGCCCCAAGGTGCGTGTGATCTCCGGGCTGAACAGCAGTATGCTGATGGACCTGTGCATGCGCAACATCACCGGTGACGAATGCCCCGATGTGGATGCACTGGCTGCCGACATTATGCAGACCGGGCACGAAAACATCAGCAAGTTTGTGCTGGAGGTTCCCGCCCAGCCGCAGGAGGACGAGGACGGTATCTGAAGGGAGAAACGCCATGAAGCCGATCAAGGCAGTCATCTTTGATATGGACGGCGTGCTGATCGACAGTGAACCGGTCTACCTGCACCATCAGTATGCACATCTGAAGCCGTCCTACCCGTGGATCACCCTGGAAAGTATGTACCCGTTGGTGGGCATTTCCGGGCAGGAATATATGCCCTTTATGGCCAAGCTTTGCCGCCGTACCGACGATGCCGCATTCCGGCAGGAAATGGACGCCATGAACGCCGGCTGCCAGGTGTATTACCCGGATATTCTGCACAAAGAGGTTCGCCCGCTGCTGCATGAATTAAAGCAAATGGGGCTGCAGGTAGCCCTTGCAAGCAGCAGCAGCCGGGAATGTATTGAGCAGGTCCTGACACAGTGCAAAATCCGGGAGTTGTTTGACTGTATCGTCAGCGGTCACGAATTTACCCACAGCAAGCCGGATCCTGAAATTTACCGTTTCACCATGGACAAGCTGGGGCGCAAGCCGGAGGAATGTCTGATCGTGGAGGACTCCACCTACGGTGTGCAGGCAGGTACGGCGGCGGGCGGCGTTGTGGCTGCCCTGCGGGACGAAAGATTTCCGTTTGACCAGCGGGCGGCGCAGCTGCATATCGACAGCCTTGCCGAGCTGCCTGCGCTGGCGGCGTGCGGCGGAAAAAGGATACGCGCCGCCTTCTTTGATGTGGACGGCACCCTGATTACCGTGGGCGGGCATCGGATGCCGCCCAGTGTGGCCCCTGCATTGCAGGCTTTACAGCGCAGCGGCGTGCAGGTGTTTCTGTGTACCGGCCGCCATGCGCTGGAAATCGAGGAAGAAAATATGCTGCCCGGCATCACGGTTGACGGTGCTGTTTATATGAACGGCCAGCTCTGCGAGCTGCAGGGGCAGATCGTGCGGGAAACGCCCATTCCCGCCGGGGATTTGTCGGCCTTGAAGCGGTTTTTACAAAAAAAGAACTGCAGCTGCATTTTTCTTGAAAAAGACAGGATGTACGCCAACTGCGTGGATTCCCGCATGGAGGTCGAGCAGGCAAAAATCGGCACCGCCGTGCCGGCTGTGCGTGACATCTCCGATTTGGAAAACCGCCGCATATATCAGGTTATCCCCTTCGTGAACGAGGAAGAGGAAGAAGAACTGCTGCGGCAGATGCCCCATTGCCGGACAAAGCGCTGGGGAGATGCCGTGGTGGATCTGATGAGCCGATCCGGCGGCAAGGAAAACGGCATCCGTGCCCTGTGTGCGGCAATCGGTATCACCCCGGAGGAAACCATTGCCTTTGGAGATGCTGACAACGATTTGGAAATGCTGCAGCTGGCCGGTATCGGTGTGGCTATGGGCAACGCCCTGCCACAGGTGCGCGCCTGTGCCGATATGCTCACAGACACCGTCGAAAATGATGGCATCGCCCATGCACTTCAAAAATTAAAACTGATTGGATAAATTACAAAACGAGGAGCGCTTTCCCGCAAGAAAGGCTCCTCGTTTTCCGAAAGGGGGCAGTGTTCTATGATAAAAGAAAAAACGCAGACCCTTGTAACGGACCAGCTGTATAACCTGGCTGCGGGGTTTCTGTATGCCCTGAGCATCTGCTATTTTGCCAAGGGCGCAGACTTTGCACCCGGCGGGTTATCGGGTCTGGCTTTGTTGGGCAACTATCTGTGGGGGTTCCCCATCGGCATCGCAACGCTGGTGCTGAATGTGCCCTTGATTTTGCTTGGCTTCCGCTTTGTGGGGCGCGCCTTTCTGGGAAAAACAGTCATCAGTATGCTGTGGTGTACCTTTTTTCAGGATGTTGTCTTTGCAGACCAGCCCGGCTACGGCGGTGATCCGCTGCTGGCGGCGCTGTTTGCGGGTATCACATGGGGCGGCGCATTGGCGCTTTTGTATATGCGGGGTTCGTCCAGCGGCGGCACCGATTTTTTGACGATGTCGATCAAAGTGCTGCGCCCGCATCTGTCGGTCGGTGTTGTGACCGGTGCGATAGACCTTGTGGTCATCCTGTTGGGTTGGCCTGTGTTTGGCTCTGTCGATGCCGTTTTATACGGCCTTGTCACAACGGCGGTTACCTCGCTGGTTATCGACAAAATTATGTACGGCAGCAATGCCGGCAAAATGCTGACGATCATCACCACCAAGGGGCAGGAAATTGCGGATGAAATCTCCCGCCAATGCGAGCGCGGCTCAACGATGGTCAAAGCAGTGGGCACATACACCGGTACGGAACGGCAGATGCTGCTCTGCGTCTGTGCCAGACCGCAGGTATACCGCATCCGGATGGCGGCCTACCGCATTGACCCCGGCTGTATGGTCATGGTGACGGAAACCGGCGAGGTCTACGGCGAAGGCTTCATCGACCCCGGCAAGACAGCATCGTTTTTGTAAAGATTGCTGCCGCACACGAGAAGAAAGGAAAGATTTGTTATGAATCCTATTACGCCTGCCGAATTGGCAGCTTATTTTGACCATACCCAGCTGCGCGCCTATGCGCAGCGCGGGGATTTTGAAAAGCTCTGTGCCGAGGCGCGCGAGTACGGCTTTGCCATGGTGGCAATCAACCCGGCTCCCGTTTCCCTGTGCAAGGATCTGCTGACGGGAACATCGGTCCATGTGGGCGCGGCGGTTGGTTTCCCCCTGGGGCAGAGTACGCCCCAGGTCAAGAAATACGAAACCGTAGATGCGATTGCCAATGGCGCGGATGAAATAGATTATGTTATCAACATTACGCAGCTGAAAGAAAAAAACTACGATTTTATTGAGCATGAGATGGCCGGCATTGTAGAAGAATGCCGCGGTGCAGGGGTGATCTCGAAAGTGATCTTTGAGAACTGCTACCTGACCGAGGAGGAAAAGCGCGCACTGTGTTCCATCGCGCGGGAGGTCCGCCCGGATTTCATAAAGACGTCCACGGGCTTTGGCACCGGCGGCGCAACCTTTGAAGATGTGGCGCTGATGAAAAAATGCGTCGGCGACGAGGTAAAGATCAAGGCGGCCGGCGGCATCCGCACTTTGGATACCGCTTTGCGCATGATCGAGCTGGGCGTATCCCGCATCGGCTCCACAGCCAGCGTAAGCATTGTAGAAGAACTGAAACACAGGTTATAAAAAGCGCCGGGGATGCCCAGAACGGTCTGAACTGCAGAAAGCAAATAAGCACCACTAAGTTTAACTTGGTGGTGCTTATTGTTTTATTAACTTTCTTTTTTTGTTTTATAACATTCTGTAATATAATCCAGCAGCGCCATATTTTTCAGGCGATAGGTGGCTTCCTCTATAGAGCCTGCAGTATCTTTCAGATACAACCAGCTTTCACCTTCAGGTATAGAACTTTCGTCCATACGTCCGTCCAAAATTTCTTTCCATAGCTCACGTTTTTCTTTAATTTCTGCGCCCATTTCTCTAGGAACCGCATAACGGCTGCATAGAAAGCGTTCTGCTGTCAAATTAACACCATCATCCCAAGTGATTTTGTCCAGCAGTTGCTTAACTGTATGGAGCGTATCTGTTGCGGTTTTCGAAAATTCATTTTTGGGGAATTTCAAGCTGACGCTTCCGTCAACCTCGACGATTTCCATACTGCCAAATTGCAGCTGCATATTCAGCAGCAATGTGGCAATTCCCTCCGGGGTGCAGGTGTCGATAGGAAACAGCATTTGCATCGGAACATCTAATGTTTGTGCGATTTTTTCCAAATTCTCCTGCCGGGGCATTTTCAGACCATATTCATAATGCCGCCACAGGGTCGCATTGATTCCTGTTTTTTCTGCGGCTTCCTCCTGCGTCATTTCTCGGTAAAGGCGCAACCGTTTGATACGGTTGCCCAAAATCTTCTTCTGTTCTTGAAAACTGATCGGTGTCTTATCTGCAGAGTGAGAGTAGTTTCCGAATTCATCACGCATCAACGTAAAATCTCTATCACTCACAGTTGTCCAACGCATTGACATACCTTTACCCTCCGCCTCGGTTCTGTACTTTTAAGGAACAACCTCATTATAACAAACTTTTGCTATCTATACAAGAGCGAGAATTTTCTTGTGTTTTCCTTAAAATATTTTTGCAAAAACGATTGACAGTAACTTAAAAGTACTATATAATTCAGATGTAGCATATGTAACTTAAAAGTACATTTGCATAGCACCTTGATAATCCAATATGCCAAAACTTCCGAAACAGCTTTCGCATCTGTAAAACGCGAGAAAGGACCTCTTTTATGAACCGTATCCGTACCATTCAAGGCGCAGCCGATGAACTGCGCAAACGTGATCCCGGCTGTGCCATCAGCGCACACAACATCCGTCAGCTGGTGCTGCACAAGGAAATTCCTAGCCGTAAAGCCGGGTCAAAGTATCTGGTGGCGCTGGACGATGTAGAACGCTATTTCGGGCTTACCATTGACGAAAACGAACCGAACCATGGCATCGGTTGAGAAACGCTACAATAAGGCCGGAAACCTTATTTCTTTTCGTATCCACGTTTTTCACGGGAGGGATGAATTCGGCAAGCAACTCCCGCCTTTTATCAAAACGGTCCGTGTTCCGCCGGAATTGAACGCGCGGCAGATCGAAACGCTGATCCAGCGCGAAACCGTCCATTTTGAGGAGGAGTGCGAGCTTATCACAGCCCGTGAAAAAGAAGAAGCGGCAAAAGCCGCCGAACCGAAATGCATATCGTTCGAGGATTTTGCCGTTAAGGTTATGGAAATTAAGGAGCGCACCGGCAAGGAGAAAAGCACCCTCGCACGATATCAGGATATGCTGGATTCCCGCATCAATCCGTACTTAGGCAAGACGCCCGTGGACGAAATCACCGGCGATATGCTGGACGATTTCTACGCCATGCTGCTCAAGCCGGGGCAGAACAAGAAAACCGGCGGCGGACTTTCCCGCAAAACGGTGCTGGAACACCACCATGTGATTTCCACCATTATGGAACACGCCATCCGCAAGCATCTGATTGCGTTCAACCCCTGCCGCGATGCCACGCCGCCTGTGGCAGACCCGCCGATGCCGAACTACTACCAGCCCGCCGATCTAACACTGATCCGTCAGGCTTTGGAGAACGAGAGCGTCAAGTGGTACACGCTGATCCACGTGCTGATGCTCTACGGCATCCGGCGCGGGGAGTGTGCGGGCATCAAACTGAGCGCCCTTGATTTTGTAAGCAAGACCATTACCATCTGTTCCTGCGTCATGTACGACCCCAAGAACGGTGTGTACGAGAAGCCTTACCCCAAAAAGCGCAAGCCGCGCCAGCTGCCGATTACCCCGCAGATGGACGAAATCCTGCGCCGCTACCTAAAGTGGCGCGACGAACAGCCGGAATGGTACGGGGATCTCTGGCAGGAAAGCGGCTACTTGTTTACCAATGAATACGGAGGCCCGATGAATCCGGACAACATTACACAGTATCTGAACCGCATGGGGGACAGGCTGCAAAAGGAAAATCCGAATTTTCCCCACCTGAACCCCCACGCCTTCCGCCATGCGGTGGCATCCATCCTTGTGGCGAACGGTACCGACATTGTGACGACAGCTGCCTTTATCGGCGACAAACCCGCCACCGTTTCCGAGCGCTATGCCCACGTCATCGACTCCGCCAAAATCAGGGCGGGGAACACCCTGAGCAGCGTGATTTTCGGAGATGGTAACAAATGAGTTACCACTTTGTTACCACTTTTCTTTTTTTTCGGCCTGCAAAAGAAAAAGAACGGTAAAACTTGACGTCTTACCGTTCTTTGTTGGTTGCGGAGACAGGACTTGAACCTGCGACCTCCGGGTTATGAGAAATTCAGAGTTTGTGCGTTACAATGCTGTTTTGTTGGGCTTGGTGGTGTGTGTACCAATGCTCGGAATAGATTTTGTCCCATGTGCACAAAAGGGTGCCATACGGTGCTGACCCGTTCCAAACCCTTTTGGGGGCAGTTTTGGGGGCAAATCTTCGAAACGGATTCTCGCACACTCCAATCAAATAAATGCGCAGTTTTTGTTCCATTGAGAAATGCGGATACCAATATCACGAGGTTCTCGCACAGGAAAAGCCCAACGAACCGGTATATAAGGTTTACTTTCCGGCAAGAAATTGTACGAAAGTACCACGCCACAGCAGCCCCACATACCACCCCTGTCGCCGCGAGAAACGCCCCTGTTTGGGCGCGTTCGCACCACATCGGCACGGTGCCTGTCCAGCCAAATACCGCCCCAAATTCCCCGCCTTTGGGGCTTTCTTACCCAAGAACGGCTTTTCCTGTGCAGGCTTTGCCCAGACGGGTTTCACCTGTACAGGAAAAGCCTGCACTAATAAATACTAAATAAATAAAATACTAAAAAGCAAATACGAATCCTATCTTATCTGCAAAACATACAAATCCGGGCTTTGCCGCCGGAATCTTGCCGTGATGCGTACAACTTAATACCGGAGAGTACAACTTACGATTGCACTTAGGCACTTCCGTGCGGTATAATTTTCCTATCAGCCACACCGGTTGCATACTGTTGCGTAAGACGCAGAAAAATCCTGCTCGTAAGGCGACGGTTTCCGTGGCATCGACATAAACAAAAAGTGTCCGCACAGTGGGCGCTCAGTGAAATCTTTCTTGTTTTAAGGCGATACCGCATAATTCTAAGTGTCGCAGCCGCCGGAACGGTGCTTAAGCCGTAAGGCGGGAATTGTGCGGTATTGCCTAGATAAAAGGAGCTTTTATGAGAACCGTAGATCTTCTCTTTTTTATGGGGCAAAGTAATATGGCGGGGCGCGGGGAAGCCGCCCTTGCCCCTGTTGTCGCCCCCGGCATGGGGTACGAATACCGCGCCGTCACCGACCCCGACACACTGCACCCGCTGGAAGAACCCTTCGGTGTGAACGAGAACGACCCCGCTGGTGTGTATGAACCGGGCATGAAAACGGGGGCGATGGTGTCGTCCTTCGTCAATGCCTGCACCGCCCAAACCGGTGTGCCGGTGGTGGGCGTGTCCTGCGCCAAAGGCGGCTCTGCCATTGCCAAGTGGTTGCCCGGCACACCGTACTATCAGGATGCCGTGCGCCGCGCCCGCAAGGCGCGCGCCTTTTTGCAGGCAAACGGCTATCCCATCCGCCACAGCGCCATGGTCTGGTGCCAGGGTTGCACCGACGGCGACCTGCACACCCCCAAGGACGTTTACAAAGCCGACACCGAGCGCGTTCTGCACAGCTTTATGCAGGACGCAGGCGCGCAAACCTGCTTTTTGATCCAAATCGGCAACCAGCGCGATGAGCCGGAGCTGTACCTGCCCATGCAGCAGGCGCAGGAGGAACTGGCCGCCGAACAGGGCGACATCGTGCTGGTCAGCCGTCAATTCAAGACCTTCGCCGCAAAAGGGTTGATGAAGGATTGCTTCCACTACCTGCAGCCCGCCTACAACGCTGTAGGCACCGAAGCCGGCAGAAACGCAGCGGCCTATTGGAATCGCTGACAAAATACGAAAAAACCCAACCGCAAAACGGTTGGGCAATTTTTTTACTTTTACACAGTGTCGGTCATCCTGCGCAGATACCGCACATCGGCCGTATCGGCAGTCAGGATCACCTCATCACGGATGAGCGGGGCGGCGGGGGCGCACGCAGCCAAAAAGGCGCGGATGGCCGTATAGTCCATATCCCCCTCGCCCAGCGGCAGCAGCGTCTTGCTGCCGTCGGCCCCGATGCGGCAGTCCTTGACATGCACAGCGCCAAGCTGATTGCCGATGACCTCCAGCCAGCGGCTCCAGTGGGCAGCCTGATACGCCCTGTCCTGCCCATCCCTTGCACAGAACAGGTTGACAGGGTCAAAAATGACCCTGCAGTGGGCTTCGTCAGCGGCGGCATCCAGCACCTCGCGCAGCAGCTCCGGCGTGCAGAGCGGGTGTACGTCCACCGATTCCACCGCAAACACGGCGTCAAGGCGGGCGGCCTCCTCGGTGATGCGGGCGATGCTGTCGAGCATCAGCGGGCGGCGGGCAGCCTTTTCTTCGTCCGTGCAGGGGCCCCACGCGGTCTCGCTGCCCACCATTTTGGCACCCAGCACCTTGGCATAGCCCAGTGTGCGCTTTACGGCATCCACAGCGGCGCGGCGGGCGTCCGCATCAGGGGCAGACAGGTCCTGATAGCAGCTCAGCACCGAAATTTCCACATCCTGCGCGGCAAAGGCCGTGCGGATCTCTGCAAGCTGTTCCTCGGTGATATGGGCAAAATCCGCAATGCCCGCAATGCCGCGGGGCATGGCCAGCTGGGCGCCGGTGTAGCCCTTGGCGTGCAGTACAGCGGCCAGTTCGGCGGCGGGCAGTTTGCCGTAATCATGGGCGCGGCATCCGATCCTTGTCATGATTCAGTCCTCCGTTCCCGCAATGCGGGGCAAAAATACAAAGTTGTGGCCGCTGTCCGGGTGGGCCTTCTGCTCCGGCGTAAAGCGTGCAAAGTGGCTTTCGGGGTCGGCGGCGATCCATGCGTCCAGCTCGGGGCTGTGCGCGCCCGGCTGGTGCCTGATGTTCACATTGGTGCGCGGCTCCTCAAGGTAGGAGAAAAGCACCCCCTCCTGCACACAGATGAGATGCCAGCGGTCCCCCTCGACCAACCCCTCGGTCACAATGCGCAGGTGATGCTCCATATAGCTGCACCAGCTGTCGGGCGGCAGCAGCGCAATGCGGCCGCGGCGGCGCTGAGGGCAGCGGCCCTGCTGCCAGTCGGCGGCGGTGGTGGGTACATCGTGGTAAAAATACGGCTGCATGGCGGCCCACGGGCGGGGTTCTGCCTCGCCCAGAGCGGGCGGCCACGGCAGCAGCGCCGCGTCCAGCGCGGGGCAAAGCCCCTGCGGCGTGAACGGGCGGTTCAGCCCCTCGGCATAAAAAAACAGGTGGTTTTCATACCGGAAAAGGCTTGCGGTCAGAATCCGCCCCTCCGCCTGTGCTTTTTGCAGCGCAGCGGAAAAGTCGGCAAAAACGGTATCCTCGGCTTCCCCGCCCAAAACGGCATGAAAGGAGCCGCGGCAGACGGCGGCATCGGCCAGCGATGCAGGCAGCGTACAGGGCATAACATTCCTCTCCTTTATCTTGTGATTATTCTTTATTGTACAATGCCGAGGCAGCAAAAGATATGCGGCATAGTGCAGTATCCTTTGTGATAATTGCACTTTACATACCCCTGCTTCTGTGCTATGCTGAAGAAAGAATATAGGGCAATACCGCATAATTCTAAGTGCCGATACGGCGAGCGAGGTGCGGCAGATGCTAAGCCAAAAGCGCAGATAATACTGGATGTCTTATCGAGCATTTTGGCAACGCAGATGCCGTGCCGCAGCCGCCGGAGCGGTGCTTAAGCCGTCAGGCGGGAATTGTGCGGTGTTGCCATAGACAAAAAAGGAGCAGGAGCGATGGATTACAGTATCTTACGCTACGGCGCTGTGGCAGACGGTGTGACCAACTGCGCGGCAGCCATCCAACAGGCGGTCGATGCGGCCGCAGCGGCGGGCGGCGGGCGCGTTATCGTGCCGGCCGGGCGCTTTTTGAGCGGCTCCGTGCTGCTGAAGGACAATGTGGAGCTGCATCTGGAGAGCGGCGCGGTGCTTATCAGCAGCCTGAACCCCGCCGATATTACCCCGTTCCCGCAGGGCGGGGACGGCACCGACCCTGACGACACCGCCGACGGCTGGGAGGGCGGCTTCTTTTTGGGGGCCAGCCACGCCAAAAATGTGACCATCAGCGGCATGGGCACGATCTATGGTCAGGGCGACAAGGTGTTTTTGGACAAGAATGTGGACAACGGCTTCCACGAATGCCCGAAATTCTGCGAGGCGTTCCGCCCGCGCATGATGTTGTTTGAGGCAGTCGAAAACTTTACCGTGCGCGATGTGACCCTGCAGGACGCGGCGTTCTGGACGCTGCACATGGCGGGCTGCCGACATGTGCGCATCCAGAACATCATGATTTTAAACGATGACCGCGGCGCCAACAATGACGGCATTGATCCCGATTGCTGCCAGGATGTCGTCATCTCCAACTGCATCGTGCGCACCGGCGATGATGCCATCGTGGTCAAATCCACAGGACCGATGTCCCGCCGTTACGGCGCAAGCGAGAACATCGTCATCACGGGCTGCATCTTACATTCCCGCGATTCTGCGCTGAAAATCGGAACCGAGACCCATGGTGTGATCCGCAATGTGACGCTGAGCGACTGCGTCATTGATGACTGCTCCCGCGCGGTGGGCGTCTGGGTGCGGGACGGCGGCACGGTGGAGGACATCCATGTCCACCATCTGACCGGCTGCACCCGCCGCTACGCCGACTCCTACCAGCTGCCCGGTGCGCCGGGCTGGTGGGGCAAGGGCGAACCGGTGTTTGTCAGCGCCACACCGCGCAAGGGCAAGACCGGCCCAGCAGGCGTGATCCGCCGCGTCAGCTTTGACCATTTGTACCTGACAAGTGAAAGCTGCGCCTTTGCGGCCGGTGAGCCGGACAGCGAGATTCAGGACCTGCGCATCAGCGAGATGCACCTGACGCTGCAGCACCGCGGCACCCAGCCCGGCGGCCTGTTTGACGAGCAGCCCTCGGCCCGGCACATCTACCCGCACGCCATCCCAGCGCTGTACGCCCGCTGCGTGGACGGCCTGACCGTCAAGGACAGCACGGTGCGCTTTGTCGGTGAGAACGAGGCGTGGGACGGCAGCGTAGCCGAGCTGGAGCACTGCCGCCGCGCAAAGCTGGATTTGGAAAAGCTTGTATAACAAAAGGAGCGTATACAAATGGAGCATATGGCATGGAAGGGCCGCATCAAGCCCGGCTGCAAGGCAGAATATCAGCGCCGCCACGCGGAAATCTGGCCCGAGATGGTCAAGGTGCTGAAGGATGCAGGCATCTGCAATTACAGCATTTTCTACTGCAACGATGAGCTGTTCGGCTATTACGAGTGCGAAAAGGGTGTTGCCTACGCCGAAAAGGTACAGGCCGAAAGCCCGGTCGTTGACCGCTGGAACGACTACATGAAGGACATTCTGGAACTGGAGCTGGACCCCGTCACCGGCGCCCAGCCCAAGCTGGAGCAGGTGTTCCGGCTGGATTAAAACAAATACAAAACGCCCCCGCTGACCCATGCAGCGGGGGCGTTTTTTGTGTACCGGGACGCTTTACTCTGTATAATACTGCGCCTGTGCGTTCCAAAGGGCGCAGTATTTGCCGCCGCTGTCGGCAAGCAGCGCGGCATGGCTGCCCTGCTGGATGACCGCGCCCTTGTCAAACACGGCGATCTCATCGCAGAACTTGCAGGAGGACAGCCGGTGAGAGATGAAAATTGCCGTCCTGTCCCCTGCGATCTCATCAAACTTGCTGTAGATCTCCGCCTCGGCAATGGGGTCGAGCGCCGCCGTCGGCTCGTCAAGGATAAGGAAGGGCGCGTCCTTGTAGAGCGCGCGGGCAATGGCGATCTTCTGCGCCTCGCCGCCGGAAAGCTCCACGCCGTCCTCCGTCAGCTCTCTGTAAAGCATGGTGTCCAACCCCTTTTCCATCGCGGCCAGCCGCTCGCCAAAGCCTGCGTCCGTCAAGGCCCTTTCCGCCCGCGCGCGGTCGTAGGCAGCACAACCCGCCACATTGGCGCCCAAGGGCTGGTCAAGCAGCTGAAAATCCTGAAACACCACGGCGAATATCCCCATGTAGTCGTCATAGCGATACTTGCGTATGTCGATGCCGTTGAGCAAAATCTGCCCCTCCTGCGGGTCGTACAGGCGGCACAGCAGCTTGATGAAGGTGGTCTTGCCGCTGCCGTTTTCGCCCACAATGGCAAGGCGCTTACCGACCTTGAACCTCATATTCACATGGCGCAGCGCCCAGATGTCCGAGCCGGGATAACGGAAGGACACATCCCGAAACTCCACATCATACTGACGATCCGACCGCTTTTCGGTGGTGAGGCTCCCCTGATACATGGAATTGGGAATGTCCAGAAATGTATAGATGGTCTTGAGAAATTCAGCATTGGCCTGCATATGACTGACGGTGCTCAGCAGCAGGGCGGCGTTGCCGGAAAATGTGGTCACAGCGCTGACATACTGGGTCACGCTGCCGATGCCGAAGGCACCGCCCAGCGCCTTCAGGCATACGAACAGATACACAACGCCGGAGAGAACAGCGGATAGTGAGGCGGCCAGCGCCTTGCTCAGTCCCACCGTGGTATAAGATGCCTTTGCCACGGGGGAGCCAAATCCGAAGATATTTACCGTGCGGACATAATGCTCCGCCAGTTCACTCTGGCGGTACATCCTGCGGTCCATATCCTCTTCCTTTTTTCCCGGCTGCATGAAAGCGAAGTGGCCGAACACCCGATTGCCGAAGCGTACCTCCTCCGCAAGCGTATTCCAGATGTAGTTGGCTCTGCCGACCAGAACCGGGCCAAGGCAGGTAAAGGCGGCGATCAGCAAAAGGACGCCCACAAGGAAAAGCGGGTGATTGAGAACGGTCAGTTTTCCCGCCGTGGCCGGGACTTGCCGGGTAAACAAGCTCACTGTCAGGGCGGCTGCCCCTAAAATGCCGGTAACGCCTTGGACTGCCTGCGTATAGTACAGCTTGAGGTGGGTAAAGCCCCAGCCGGACCAGTTGGCATTCTGCCGGATCTGAGAGAACAGATCCCGTGTTTCCTGCCTGTCACAGTCGGCATAATCCATCCGCAGAAATTTCTCGGTATATAGGGCGTCATCCTGTCTGTCAAGCAGTTCGCTCCAAACATTTTTCCACCGCTCCAGCACGGCCTTGAGCAGCTCTGCCGCAGCACTGACGGCCACGATCCATAAGACCCATCTGCCCAGAATCTCCGGTCTGCGAAGGCCGGACAGCTCACCTATAAGCCGGGCAGACAGCCAGATGACTGCGTAGGGGGCCGCCGCCTTCACTGCGGCGCAGAGGATAAACGGCGCAAAGCAGCCCGGTGCGGCCCGGCGCATATCCCGTGCCGCCCGGCGGTGGATAGCAAAAGTCTCCCGCAGGCCCATGCCCTCAGCCTTCTTCTTCATCCTGTGCGCCTCCTTCCTGATAATAGCGGCTCTGTACGGCAAACAGCTGCGCGTAAGCGCCGCCCTTGGCCAGCAGCTCCTGATGCGTCCCCTCCTCGGCGATGCCGCCGTCTGCTATAAAGAGGATGCGGTCACAGAAGCGGGTGGACGCCAGCCGGTGGGAGATGAACACCGAGGTTTTCCCCGCCGTCATATCGCTGTACTTTTGGTATATATCGTTTTCCGCAATGGGGTCCAGCGCCGCCGTCGGCTCGTCCAGAATCAGGATAGGCCCGTCCTTATAAAGCGCTCTCGCCAGCATCAGCCGCTGGGTCTGCCCGCCGGAAAGCTGCACCCCATCCAGATACACATCCCGCCCAAAGTGGGTGTTTACCCCCTGCGGGAATTGCGCAATGGCCTGCGTCAGGCCGGCCTGCGCAAGGCAGCGCTCCACCTTTTCCCGGTCGATATTCTCTGCGGTCTGGGCAACACATTCCGCAATCGTGGTATCCAAAATGGAAAACCCCTGAAACACGGCGGAAAACAGGCGGTAATACGCGCTGCGGTCAAACGCCCGAATGTCCTGCCCGTTCAGCAGCACGCGCCCCTCAGTGGGGTCGTAAAAGCCGCACAGCAGCATGACCATGGTGGTCTTGCCCGCGCCGTTCAGCCCCACCACCGCCAGCCTTTCGCCGGGGCGGATGGTCAGATTCATCTGCTTTATAATGTCCTTCTCCGTACCCGGATAGCGGAAGGACACATTCTCCAGCCGCAGCTCGTACCCGTCGGCTATGGGCGGCTGTGCGCCGCCCGCAAACTGAAACGGCTCCGGAATATGCAGATATTCCTGTATTTTGGACAGGTCGATGCTCTCCTTGTGCAGCTGGCTGCACTGGGTCAGGATGCCGGTCACCCACGCTGCCGCGCCGCTGACGGCGGTAAAGTAGAGCAAAAAGGTCGATGCGGGCCAGCCGTGTACCAGCGTTTGGCGGATCAGGTACGCATACGCGATGCCGTTGCGCATCAGGGTCAGCACAACATCGGCGGCATTGGCCCATAGGCAGGTTTTTTCCCGGCGGGTGATGAAGGCGGCGAGCGCCCGCAGGGATTTTTCCCGCAGCTCCCGCAGCCATGGGGCTAAGCCAAAGACGCGGATCTCCTTGGCAAGCTGCACCTGCCGGGGCTTATCCAGAAAATAGTACAGCTCCTTGTCATACTGTTCCCGTTCACCCCGGTGGCGGTACTCCCACTCGCTGATGTAGTGGGAAACGAAGAAGTCCGCCGCGGCGGTCAGCACCACCAGCAGGATCAAAAAGCGGCTCAGGCGGCAGAGCAGCAGCAGGTAAACCGCAAAGCCGCCGAGATTTGCCAGCAGCTCGGTCAGTGTTCGCCAAATATGCTCCGCCGCATCATCGTTGCCGCTGGCGGCCCGCTGCGCCTGCTCCTCCAGCTTGAGAATTTTGGAGTCGTGTACATTTGGATAGGAGGTCTCGCTGCTTTTGCGGGACATCATGCGGATGATGGCGCAGCGCACATCAATCTCGCCGGGCATACGGACGGCCTCGCAGTACGCCGCCGCCCCCTGCAAAAGGAACAGCACCGCCGTAAAGAACCCGATGGTCTGCACAAGCTCCCGCACAGGCGCGCCCTGCTCCACCTTTACCAGAATTTCCGGCACAATATACAGCTGCGCCAGATTCAGCGCCACCTGAACGGCCGCAAGCACAACGCAAAGCAGCAGCACCTGTCTGCGCTTTTCCCATGCGGTGCGCACCATAAAGCAGACATTCTGCCGGATGCCGTACTTCGGTTTCTCTGTGTGTTTCATGTTGTTTCACCTCACAAGCCTAGCATAGCAGAAAAAATCGCCCCCGGTTGATTTCGGGGACGAATCGCTTTTTCTGGGGGATGAATTGCAGCTTTCACGCCTGCGGAAGCAGTATCTCGGTGGTGAAGGCGCCATCCTCGCTGTTGCGGCTGATGTAGCCGTCGAGCCGCTCCACAATGGCGTCGATGCGGACAAGACCAAAGCCGTGCCCCTCGCCCTTGGTGCTGCGGAACAGCCTGCCCTCCTTCTGCATTTTCTTCCCGGCGGTAAAATTCGTGAAGGAGATGTAGAGCTGGGTGTTTTTCATAGCCATATACACCCGGATCAGGCGCTCGTCCTCCGGCAGCTGCATACTGGCCTCGATAGCATTGTCAAAGAGATTGCCGAGGATGCAGCAGAGGTCGATCTCCGAGGAGCGCAGCCGGACGGGAATGTGCGCATCGGCCACGACCCGTATCCCCTTCGCCTTCGCCAGTGAAATTTTGGAATTGAGGATGGCATCGGTCATGGGGTTGCCTGTCTTGATGACCGTATCCACGGTTTGCAGGTCGGTGTCCAGCAGGTCAAGGTAGTGTTGGATGGCCTCCCAATCCCCTGCGGCGGCGTAGGCCTTCATCGTCTGGATATGGTTGCGGTAATCGTGCCGCCAGCCGCGGATCTGGCGGTACATATTGTCTACCTCCCGGTAATGGGTCTCAATCAATTCCTGCTGGTAGGAGGCGATCTGCTTTTCAATTTTTTTGGAAAACAAGCCCATACCCGTCACCTCATGTTGATAATCGCGCGGTTGACGCCCTCATACGCGCCCCGCGGCAGGGGCAGGGCCGTTCCGTCGCTGAGGCGTATCTCCGTTCTGGTGACCCGGCTGATCTGGGTCAGATTCACAAGTGCGGAGCGCCCCACGCGGTAAAAACGCTCGTCCAGCTGCTTTTCCAGCTCTCCCAGCGGCATCTTTACCGTAACCTCCGTCAGCGCATGCACCGTCACATAGTTGCCGCATACATCCGCATAGCGAATCTGATAAATGGGCACACGCACCATTTCGCCGCCTGCCTCCAGCTTCAGCACCGTCTCATTCTTTGCCAGCTTTTCTGCGGCGCGCCCCAGCACCGACCGGAGCTTTTCCTCCTGCACGGGCTTCATCAGATAGTGGAGCGCCGCCACCTCGTACCCCTCGGAAATATAGTCCGAGTAGCCGGTGATGAAGATGATCTGCACCGTATCGTTGCTTTTACGCAGCTCCTTTGCCATCGTGACGCCGTCCATCGCGCCCATCTCGATGTCCAGAAGCAGAATATCATAGTCGCTTTCTTCGGCATAGCGGAACAGAAAGCTCTCAGCGGAGGGGAAGTCATCAAGCTGCACCGCATGACCGGCGCGGGCAGCCCAGCCGCGCACCATAGACAAAACATAGCCTCTATCCGCAGCCGAGTCATCACAGACCGCGATTTTGTATTTCACGCCTACCCACCGCCCATCCGGTAAAATTCTGACAATCATTATAGCACAAAAAGGCAAGCTGTTCCATCCACTCGCCCCCGCTGCGGTTTTTTCCGCAAAAAGCGCCCGGGCGGCTGAAAGCCTCAGCCGTCCGGGCGCTCTGTTTTAAATGCGGAATAGGGTAGCCGGCGCAGGGCGCCTGTTGGACGCCTGCCTTTATTTCACCAGATATACGGCAAAGCGCTTTCGCAGCTCGTCCTCACTTACGGCGTTGGATTCCACCGTCAAATCACGACCCAGATTCAGGGAAAATATCCCCATGATGGACTTGGCGTCCACACAATAGCGCCCGCTGCGCAGATCCACATCGCCCGGGATCTGCGCGGCAGCAGCGTTAAATTCCTTGACCTCAGTCAATGTGTTCAGGCGGATCGCAATCTGCGCCATGGCTCGATTTCTCCTTTTGTTCTCAGAATTTTACGGCAAAAGCGGCAATCTCCGCCGTGTCGGCCTCCGTGCCGCCGCGCGCATACACGCCCAGCCGCGCGCCGGTCCAGGTGGCGCGGGTAATCGGCTGTGCTGCGCCCAGAGGGGTATTCTCGCCGCCCGCAGCAACCCCATACTGCACCTGTCTGGCATCGGTCACTTTTATTGTAACCGCAATTTCAGTCGTGTCAAGTTTTTTCTCAGCAAGTATGACCTCCTCCGCTTCACTCAGTGCGCCGGAGACGGGCACGACCTGCCCGCGCTGCACGCTTTCCTTCACATCACCGCGCAGCACGCGCAGAAGGCAGCCATTTTCGCTGCGGCACAGCTCTATCGCAGAGTAGGTATGCCCCTCGATCACCACGCCTGTTTTAGCACCGGCTCCCGCGTTTGTCAGGCTCAGCTTGACCTCAGCCGTAAAGTCCGCGGCGGGCAGCATCTGGCTGAGCATATTCGGCATGCGCCAGATCGTGGCCGCGCTGCCGCACACAAGGTGCAGGCCGTCCGCCCCCCTGCGCAGCCACTTTTCCGGCTGGGGGTTGGCCTGCCACTGCCACTGCAGACCCGGCACCCCGCCGGGGAAGGTATCGCTGACCGGCAGCCCGCCGACGGCCTCGCCCTGCGGGCAGCGCCATGCGTCCACCGGCTCGCCGATGCCGTCCCCGTTCTGCTCAAGTCCGATAAAGGGCCAGCCGTTGTGCCAGCACATCGGCTGCAGATGAACAACACGCCCCAGCTCAAACCGGTCCTGAAAATGCAGGAACCAGTCGTTGCCCTGCGGGTCATCGACCCACGCGCCCTGATGGGGGCCGTTGGTTTTGGCATTGCCCTGATGCATAACGATGCGGTCCTCATACGGGCCAAGGACGTTGCGGCTGCGCAGCACGGTCTGCCAGCCGTATTCCACGCCGCCCGCCGGGATAAAGATATAGTACCAGCCGTCCCGCTTGTACATTTTGGGGCCCTCGGCGGTGGGCTGGGTCAGCGTGCCGTCAAAGACGATGGGGCCGTCCTCCACCACGGCAAGCGTCTCGGGGTCAAGGCGGGACAGCTGGATCTTGTGCTTGATGCCGCAGCGGCTGTTGGCAAAGGCGTGCGCCATATAGACGCTGCCGTCATCGTCCCAGAGCGGGCAGGGATCAATCCAGCCGCTGGCCGCCTTTACACAATGCAGCTCGCTCCACGGGCCGCGGGGGTCTGTGGCGGTGGTGTAGAAGATGCCCTCGTCCGGCAGCGGGATAAAGGCGTAGAACCGCCCGTCATGCCAGCGCAGCGCCGGCGCCCATGTGCCGCAGCCGTGGGCAGGCTCCGCATAGCGGTCAAAGGGCAGCCTTTCAACGCAGTTGCCGATGCGCTCCCAGTGGACGAGGTCGCGGCTGTGCAGCACCGGCACGCCGGGCAGGTAGGTAAAGCTTGAGGAAATCAGGTAGTAATCCTCCCCCACGCGCACAGCATCGGGGTCGCTGAAATCCATCGGCAGAACAGGGTTCTGGTAGTTGCCGTTGACAACGGCAGCGGACAGCTTATCCATGATCGTCTCCTTTTATTTCTGCAGAAAAGCGGGCCGGGCGTTCCCGGCCCGCTTTGGGTCATTATTCCAAGGATGTGTAGCGGAAATAGTCAAAGTCGGCACTGCGGCGATGGCCTGTCAAATCCTGACAGCAGATGCCGACAAAAGCACCGGTAAAGCGGTTTTCGTGCAAAATGCGCTCCGGCGCATCGTCGGACAGCACGGTGGCGTCCAGCTCCGGGCCGATGGCGGCAAACTTCTCGCCGTCAGCGGACCAGTAGAATTGTGCTGTCGCAGTATTTGTTTCCAGCCGCAGCGTCAGCGCGCCGTCCGGCACAGGGACGCCCGCGCCGATGGGCATGTCGAACTGCTTTAAGCGGCGGCGCATCAGCGTCAGCACGCGGCCGAGCCGCTCATCACGGGTCAGGGCCAGATAATAGTGGCTGTTGTTGTCGTAGTAGTAGACAAGACCGGCCGTATGATGGTAGTCCACAGGGTCAAAGTCAATACGGGTTTCGACGCGGCAGTTGAAATGCTGCTGCCGTGCTGCCAGCAGGCTCTGCCGAAAGCGGGACTCAAGGCTCTGCGCACCGTACAGCCGCAGCCAGCCGGGGCGCGCCGTCAGGCTGGCGCGGTCACCCAGCGGCTGCCGCAGGCTTTGCAGCCGGTCATCCCAAACAGGGGCGTCAAACTCCTCCGCCCAATCCACCCCCTCGGCGCTGTCCGCAGGTACGGGACAATCCGGATAGGGGGTCTCTACGGTCAGGCGTGGCTCATCGGTGCCGCCCTGCAGGCAGGGCCAGCCATCGCGCCATTCAAGCGGTTGAATCGCAGTTTCGCGCCCAAGGATACAATCCTTGTCCGGCCCCACGGGGCGGCCACAGAGATGTGCCAAAAACCAGCTGCCGTCCGCCCCCTGCGCCATGCTGGCGTGGCCGGCCTTCTGCAGCGGGTTGGCGGGGTACGGCCATGCCGTGATCAGCGGCTCATAGGGGCTGCGCTCATAGGGGCCGTCGATATGGCGGCTGCGCAGCACTACCTCGCAGTGGCGCACGCCGGTGCCGCCCTCGGCACAGAAAAGATAATACCAGCCGTCCTTATAGTAGAGCGCCGGGCCCTCGGTCGTACGGCTGGAGCTGCCGCGCCAGAGCATCTTGGGCTCGCCGATGAGGCGCTGCTCGGCCTCGGAGTATTCCTGCATCATGATGCCCGCAAAGCGGACCTTCCATGTGCGGTACTCAGCTGTCATGTTCAGCAGGTATTTGCGGCCGTCCGGCGCGTGGAACAGGGACGGATCAAACCCGCTGCTGTTCAGAAATACCGGCTCGCTCCACGGGCCGCGGATGTCCGATGCCGTGACAAGGTAGTTGTCCACATCGTAGAATGTGCCGCCGAAGTTGTGGACATTGGAATAGATCAGGTAGAATTTTCCATCGCACCAGCTCAGGTGGGGCGCCCAGACGCCGCCGGAATCGGCCACGCCGGTCAGATCCAGCTGGCTTTTGCGGGTCAGCGGCGATGGCAGACGCTCCCAATGGGCAAGATCGCGGGAGTGAAAGAGCCTGACACCGGGCCACCACTCAAAGGTGGAGGTTGCCAGATACCAGTCCTGCCCGACACAGAGGAAGGACGGATCGGGGTGAAACCCCTTCAGAACAGGATTTATCAGCTCTGCCATCATTTTATCCCTTCAGGCCGGAGGTCGCAATGCCCTCGACAAAGTATTTCTGTGCGGCGAAGAAGAGTAGCACCAGCGGCAGCACGGCCACGCAGGCCATTGCCATGACACGGCCCCAGACGACCACACTCTCAGCATCGACCGACAGGCGCAGCGCCAACGAGACGGTGTACTTCTTGACCGAGTTGATGAAAATCAGGGAGTTGAAGTAGTCATTGTAGGTCCACAGGAACTGGAACAGGCCGGCGGAGAAGAGGCTTGACTTCATCAGCGGCAGCAGGATCTGCCAGAACACGCGGAAGGTGCTGCAGCCGTCAATGTAGGCGGACTCGTCCAGATCGCGGGGAATGCTGCGCATGAACTGAATCAGCTGGTAGATGAAGAAGGGGTAGCAGGCCAGAATGGCGGGCACCCACCACGGCATATAGGAATCGACCCAGCCGAACTTGTTGAACAGAACATAGCGGGGGATGATGACGACCGAGTTGGGCAGCATCAGGGTCGCAAGAAGCAGCGCAAACAGCTGCTTCTTGAAGGGAAACTCAAACCGGGCGAAGCCGTAGGCCACCAGTGCGCTGGACGCGATGGTCAGCACGGTGGTGGGCACGACCAGTGCGAAGGAGTTCAGAAAGTAGGTAAGGTAGGTGTAGGAGCCGGCGCTCTTCCAGCCGTCCACAAAGTTCTGGATGCTGAAGGATTTCGGCAGCAGGGCGATCGAGCCGAAGATTTCCTCGTTCGTCTTGAATGCACAGGAGATCATCCATGCGATGGGGAACAGCAGCAGGCAGCCGATCAGTACGATCACCAGATAGCTGAGCGCCATTTTGAGGGTCTTTTTCTGTTGTCTTGTCATAATGTTCACTTACCCTTTCTCAGCGCTCATCGCCGTAGAATACCCAGAATTTGGAGGTGCCGAAAACCACCAGTGAGATCAGCATGATCACAAGGAAGATGACCCAGGAGATTGCGCTGGCGTAGCCCATCTTGAAGTAGGAGAAGCCTTCCTTGTACAGCTTCATACCCAGCACATAGGTGGACTTCATCGGGCCGCCGTCGGTGATGACAAAGGCGGAGGTGAAGTTCTGCAGCGCCTGAATGGTCTGCATGATGAGGTTGAAGAAGATGATCGGGGTGATCTGCGGCACCGTGATGCTGAAGAACATCTTCGGCTTGGAGGCACCGTCGATCTCGGCGGCTTCATACAGGTCGGAGGGGACATTTTTCAGCGCCGCAAGGAACATGACCATCGAGGAGCCGAACTGCCAGATCTCCATCATGCAGATGGTGCGCAGCGCCTGACCGGGGTCGCCCAGCCACTGTACACTGGGCAGGTGCAGGGTGGTCAGGATCGAGTTGATGACGCCGGTATCCATGAACATGATCTTCCACAGCAGGGCAACTGCCACGCTGCCGCCGAAAAGGGACGGGATGTAGTACAGGGTGCGGATCAGGTTGATGCCCTTGATGTTGCGGTTCAGAAAGACCGCCACAGCCAAGGCCATTACCAGCTTGCCGGGTACGGTATACAGCGTGTAGGCAAGCGTGACCTTGAGGGAGTTCCAGAACTCATTGTCCAGCGTGAAGAGCTGAATGTAATTGTTTAGACCGCAGAACTGCGGGGTGCCGGTAATCTTGTAATTGCAGAAAGAATATACCAGCGAGGAGAGGAACGGATACAGCTGGAGAACCAGCATACCGATAATCCACGGGGCCAGATAGGCGAACGCCGCGTAATCACGCTTTGTATAGTGCTTGGCTTTGGGTTGTTTTGTCTTTGCCATAGGTTCACACCTCTTCGGAAAATCCGCTTGTAGTTGCTCTTCTTATAAAAAGCGGGTGCCTCCCCATGAGGCACCCGCTTTTGGATAACGTTGGATTACTGGGCGCTGATGTAGTTGTTCAACTGGTTGAACATATCGGCGGCTGCGGTAGCGGGGTCAGTCGTGCCGTAGCCGACAGCCTCGATGGTATCGACCATGATCTGCTTGGACTCGGGGGCGGAGGAGTACTTGTCGTTGCTGACGCCGTTCATCGCGCTGACGATGTTGGCAGCCTCCATCATGCCGGCATCCAGAGTGCCGTCCTTCTCGCAGATGGTGCGGGCCTTCTCTGTCGGGGGCACGCTGCGCACGCAGGCCAGAGTGCTCTCGGCTTCATCGCTGTTGAAGAAGTAGTCCATGAACTTCATGGCTGCCTCGGGGTTCTTGCAGGTGGAGGTAACTGCCAGAACCTGCGGGCAGTTGCAGGACCAACCGTCGTTCTTGGCGCCGTCCATGATGGGCAGGGTGCCGGTGGTGTAGGTGGCGTTGGTGTTGGCGGCGGTCATAACATTCATCGTGGAGATGTAGGCGAAGGAGCAGACATACTTGCCGGCGATCCAGTTGGGATCGGACTGCAGGTCGTCATTGCTGTAGGCAGAGGAGTAAGAAGCAGGTGCGCAGACATTGTTGTCATACAGCGCCTTGACGATCTCAAGGCTCTTCTCGATGTCCTCCTGCGTGAAGTTGGCGGCCTTGGTGTCGGCATCGAACAGCGTCTTGCCGGTCATCTGCTTCATCGTATTGAAGAACACCAGATTGGTGACGTACTCTTTGTTGGTGCAGAGCAGGTAGGTGTCAGGGTCAGCCTCATGGACCTGCTTGCCCCACTCAATGAACTGATCCCATGTGTAGGGCTGGGAGAAGTCGATGCCGTACTTGTCGGCCAGCTCCTTGTTCACGACCAGAGCGGGACCGGCGATACCGGTGGGCAGGCCGAGCTGCTTGCCGTCAAAGCGGCCGTTGACGCGCTGGCTGATGTAGCTTTCCTCAAAGTTGGAGAGGTCAAAGTCGTAGTCCATGTAGTTGAGGAAGTAGTCGCCGGTGGCAACAAAGGCGGGCATCGTCTCGGGGTCGATCTGTACGATGTCGGCAGCGGTGCCGGAGGCCAGCTGGGTGGCCAGCTTGTCGTGGTAGCCGTCGGAGGAGCCGTACTCGGCCTCAATGTGGATGTTCGGGTTGGCAGCCTCAAACTGCTTGATGACCTCGAGGGTGGCGTTGGCGCGCTCATCGCCGCCCCACCATGCAAAGCGCAGGGTGATGTCACCCTCGGCAGCGGAAGCAGCGCTGGTAGAGGCAGCGGTGCTTTCCGTTGCGGAAGCAGCGGTGCTGGTGGAGCCGCCGCAGGCGGCGAGAGACATGGCCATGCCTGCAGCCATGACGCCGGCCATCAGTTGCTTTTTCTTCATAGTGTTTTCCTCCTTGATTTTGACCCTTGTGTTGGGGCCTTGCGTTGATTCTATTATACTTCCCCGGCCCAAAATACAAAAGGATGGGCAGATGCGAAAATTCTTCATTTTTTGTGCAGTAAAAGCAAACAGGTATCACCTCTTGCTTCCATGTGCAAAAAATGATACCTGTTTTACAAAAGTATATCAAAATCGACCGGTTTCTGTGCTGTTCTGCGTACATTTTTTGTAGGGAATCTGAAACGACACGCTGGTGCCGAAGTTCTTGATCGAGCATATGCGCAGCCCGCCCATGCCGGGGTAGCGCAGCCGCAGGCGGCGGTCCAGATTTGTCAGCCCGATACTGCGGCTGTTGCGGTCAGTGATACGCTTGCGCAAAGCCAGCAGCTCCTCGCGGGTCATACCATCGCCGTTGTCGATGATGCGGATGTCCACGCAGTCGCCGATGCGGCGGGCGCGGACCTTCATATAGCCGCGCTCATTGCCGCGCAGGGCGTGCAGCAGGCTGTTTTCCACCACCGGCTGCAGCATCATGCGGAATACCTCGTTGTCCAGCACATCGTCGTCCACCTCATAATAGATAATGAAGCGGTCACCGAAACGGTAGTGCTGGACCTCGATGTATTTTTTCAGGTAGTCCAGTTCCTCCCGCAGGGTCACGCTCTTCTGGGGGTTGGTCAGGCAGTATTTCAAAATGTCTGACACATACCCCACCACGGCGCTGATGCGCCCGTCGTCATTGAGCTTGCGGGCCTCCATATCCAGCGTCTGCAGGGTGTTGTACAAAAAGTGCGGGTTGATCTGCAGCTGCAGGGCCGTCAATTCGGCGTTCTGCTGGCGGTACTGCTTTTCCTTGAGTTGGATGTTCAGGTAGGTATTGTTCAAAAACATCATCAGGATATTATTCATGATGACGTCATATTCATCGTTCACCTTGCGGCGCGGCCGCTCGATGGTTTTGCCGGCCTCGGCATCCTCAAACATCTTGAGCATGAGGTCGATCTCATCAAAGCTGCGCCGGGTGTTTGTATAGGCAAGAAAGATGATGGCCGCCAGCACAACGACCGTCATCATCAGCAGCGGGGTCAGCCGCTCACCCAGACCCTCCAGGATCATGCCGCGGTCAACCGTTGCCATGATGTAAAAGTCCGGCGCGCTGTAGGGCTGCCAGCTCAGCAGGCAGTCCCGCCCGCCCAGCTTAGCCCATGTCTCGCGCTCGCCGCCCTGCGCAATACTGCGCGCCACGACCGCCTGCACATCGTCTGCGGCATCGGTGCGGCCGGCGGCAGCCAGCAGGCTGCCCTCGCTGTCCACCAGATACATCGACTGGTCCTCGTTCTGCTGCAGGGCCGCGAACATCCGCTGCAGATGCTCCACATTCAGCCGGACTGCCACACAGCCCTGCATCGTCACCATCCGGCTGCATACCACCAGCTGGCGGCGCTCACTGGCCATGCCCTCGTTCACAACGAGCGGCGCGATGCAGATGCGCTCCTTCTCGGGCATCTGGCGGTAGATGCTGTACCAGCCGTCATAGTCATCATTCGTCAGGTTGGTCAGCCCTGCGGAGGTCAGCGCCCGGTCAAAGCCGTCCATATAGATCAGCACCGAGTCCACATAGTCGTAGGCGCTCGTCATGCTGTTGAGCGAGGCCACAACATTGCGCAGATAGATTGCATCCGTGTAGGACAGCGCCTCCCGCCGCAGCGCCTTCTGCATAACCATGTTCGTGCGGGTCATGCCGGTCAGGTAGGCGTTCTGGGTCACAACGCTGTTCAGCACCAGCGAGATATTGGTCTGCACGGCGTCAATGTCGCGGGCGTTGCTCTCGCTCATGCGGCGCATCTGGGTCGTAAGTGTCATGTAGGTCGTCACTGCCACAAGCAGCAGTGCCGGGATCAGCATGACAATGACAAAGCTCCACATTCTTTTTAAGAAGAATTTCCGTTTCATGCCCTTCATTGCGCTGCACCGTCCATGCTGGATTTGCGGTACTCCGACGGGCTGACGCCGTAGTAGCTTTTAAATGCGCGGGAAAAGTTTTTCGGGTTATCGTAGCCCACATAGTAGGCAATGTCGTAGCTTTTGTACTGGATGTCAGCCAGCAGCTCGCAGGCCTTTTCCATCCGGGTGCGCAGCAGCAGCTCCGAGAAGCCCTCGCCGCTCTTGTCCTTGAACACGCGGGAGAGATACGCCGGACTCAGGCTGACCTTGGCGGCAGCCTCCTCCAGCGTGGCAGTGCGGTAGTTCTCTTTGAGATACTGCTGCACATCGTAGACGATCTGGTCGTAGTAGGCCTTGGGCTTTTCCTCGCTGTGATGGCTGCGGGCGTCCAGCCGGGCACGCACCTTTTCAAAGCATTCCAGCAGGGCGCTGTAGGCCACAGGTTTCATCAGGTAGTCGGCCACGCCGTTCTGCAATGCCGTGCGGAAATATTCGTAATTGCTGTAGCTGCTGAAAAACACCTTCTCAATCTGCGGGCAATCCATCAGGCGGCGGCTCAGCTCCAGTCCGTTCATGTCGGGCATCTCAATATCGGTCAGCACAACATCGACCGGGTCATGCGCGATGTATTCCAGCGCCTCGCGCGCGCTGGTAAAGACCGCCGCCACCTCAAAGCCGATGCTCTGCCACGGGAACAGCTGCGCCATGCCCCCCGCGATCTTCTCCTCATCATCCACGATAATCAGCTTGTACAAGTCTGCCGCCTCCCCCTGCCGGGTTTTGTTTGCATATACCGCAACAGGCCCTGTTGGGCCTGTTGTTAGTATAGCGTGTTTTTTTCACCGGGGCAAGACGCCGTATCGCAAAAACCGGCTATTTTTTCGCATGGCATCTCCGCATCGGCTCAAGAATTTTCCGCCGCAAACATCTGCAGCTTGGCATACATATCCTCAAGGATCAGCCGGCTGTCGATCGAGCGGTAGACACGGATGGGCCGGTACAGCCCGGTGTGGACATAGGCCTGCTCCTGCGTAATGTAGGGCGCGGGCATCCAGTCGTAGGAAAAACGATCCTCATACAGGATCAGCCCGACCGCCGGGCTGTCGCCCAGCACCCATGTTTCGCCTGTGCGGAAATCGCTCCTGCGCGGGCCGTCCTCCTGACTGTGGGCCACCAGCTGGTCAAACAGGTAACGGCCGATCTCTCCGCAGGGACGAACCCGCACCTGCAGCTCTGCCAGCGACACAGGCATCATCTCATAGACATTCTTCGGCACCTGCCACAGCTCGATCTTGGAGGAAAACACGACATTGGCAGCGTTCACATCGTTGCCGAGGTTGAATTCCGGGCTGCCGGTCGGGTAGACGCCGCCGCCGATCCATATAGCCGTCAGACGCCCCGCAATGCGCGGCTCCATCAGGTAAGCGCTGGCCAAATCAGTCAAGGGGCCAAGGAAGATAACAAACAGCCTGCGCGTGTCCTCCTTCATCGCCTCGCGGACGATCAGCTCGGCCCCCTCGCTGACGACCGGTGTTGTCTTATCCGGCAGCGCGTGCGGCGCGCCATGGTAGAGCAGTCCCTCCTTCGGGAAGTGCATCTTGTCCAGCACGGTCTCCAGCTCACGGTAGCTGGCCTCCATCGCATCGGGCACGCGGTCCGTGCCAAAGTGCGCCGCAATCAGTCCCACATTGTCCATCTTGGGGCTGAGCAGCGCCTGCACAACGGCAAACTGATCATCCGCCTCATTCTTTGCATCGGTGTCAGTGATAAGCCGCACCTGTTTTTCCGGGGGAACCGGGAATGCGTAGCGATCATAAACCATACAGAATCATCCTTTCACAGTGCCGTTCGTCAAATCGGCAGGTCATGGTTTTCTTTTGGCATTGCCGGGGCGCTTGCACGCACAACCAATGCCGTCCGCACTTCAATTTTCACGCAGGGAATATCCGGCGCCTCCATTCGCACCGCCAGACGGTCTACCGCTGCGCGTCCGATATACTCTTTTTCGACCCGCACCGTGGTAAGCGGCGGCGCGGAAAGCACACTCATCGGAACATCGTCAAAGCCGATGACTGCTATATCCTCCGGCACCTTCTTTCCCGCCTCGGTCAGCGCCCGCAGCGCCCCCAGTGCAATGCAGTCATTATCCGCAAAAAAGGCCTGCGGCAGCTCTGCACCGCTGCGCAGCAGTTCCTTCATATCGTTGTAAGCCTTTTCCGGCGTGGAGCCGACGGTAAAGGCATCATCCGGATACTCCGGCAGTCCAAGCTCCTGCATGGCCTGCTTATATCCGATATGCCGCTCCGTAAAGTTCCGGATCGCAGCCTTGCTTTGCAGATGACCGATCTTCCGGCAGCCGGATTGCGCCAGCCAGCAGACTGCCTGACAGGCGCCCTCTGCATTGCTCATCACAACGGTATCGACATTGCATCCGCGCATACTGTTATCGACCACAACGATCGGTACACCGCCTGCCTGAAACGGCTTGAGATCCTCCTCCACCATCTCGGTGGCCAAAAGCAGAATCCCCTTGCAGCCGCTGTTCACAATGCTTTCAATTTGCTGCTGCACCGCTCCTTTCCCTGCCCGCTCATCTATATAAGAGATAAGCACATTGAACCCATACTTATGCGCCTGCGCCTGAACGCCCTCCAGCACATAGGCAAAAAACGGCGTATCAGCCACCACCATACCGTGCTTTTTATAAATCACAAACTGCACATTCTGCAGCGCCGCCGACTGCGCACGGCGCGCCTTGGGCTTGGTATATCCCAGGCTCTCCGCCACACGCAGAACAGTATTTCTCGTTTCCTCCCCAATGCCGGGTTTATTATTCAGGACAAGGGAAACGGTTGCCGGGGAAACCCCTGCCTTTGCCGCTATATCCTTGATTTGAGCCATTCAGTCCGCCTCCTCCGCACGCCATATTTTCAGGCAAACATTTTTGCCTGATGTATCCGGCTTTGTTTATACACCTTGCCTCTTGAAGTATTGTTCTTTTAATGCTATTATTTTATCAGATATTTTACTAAAATTCAATACACGCTTTAGTAAAACAGCCCAATAGCCAACCGCAGCCCCGTACATCTGATCCAATACAACAAACAGCAAGGAGAATCTTTTATGAATTCCTCTGTCTCTTCTGCGGCCAATACACTCCTGTGTCAGCTGTCCGACCCCGAGCCGGACTACCGCCCCCTGCCGTTCTGGAGCTGGAATGACAAGCTCGACCCGGATGAGCTGCGCCGCCAGATCCATCTGATGAAGCAGAGCGGCGTGGGCGGCTACTTTATGCACGCCCGCAGCGGTTTGAAAACCGACTATCTCTCCCCCGACTGGTTCGACTGCATCCGCACCGGCATCGAGGCCGGTGATGCCGAGGGCCTGCAGCCGTGGGTCTATGACGAGGAAGGCTGGCCAAGCGGCTTTGCCGGCGGCAAGGTCAACGCCCGCGGTGGCTGGACCTACGCCCGCGGCCTGCGACTGCGCTTTCTTGACGACCCTGCCGAGGCTGTGCAGGACGATACCCTGCTGGGCGTCTACCCGCTGCCGCAGGGCAGCGCCGCCTCCTATGCCGAATGTACCCAGTCTGCCTGCCCGTACTACATCGACATCCTAAACAAAGAAGTTGTGCAGGTCTTTCTGGAAACGACCCATGAGGAGTACGCCCGCCGCTTTGTGCTGGACAATACGGCGGGTCTGCGCGGCTTCTTCACCGATGAGCCGCGCCTGTCGGAGGGGCCGATTCCATGGTCGCCGATTTTACCTGCCGAATTCAAGGCGCGGTACGGCTATGACATCCTGCCCGTTTTGCCCGCACTGTATCTACCATATGGTGATTACCGCGCTGTGCGCCACGATTTCTGGGCGCTGGTCAACGAGCTGTTCGTCCATGCCTACATGGAGCAGATCTTCCACTGGTGCGAGGCCCACCACTGCCGCCTGACCGGCCACATGATGATGGAGGAAAGTCTCTACTCCCAGATGACAGGCACAGGCGGCGTCATGCCGTTCTATGAGTACATGCACCAGCCCGGCGTGGACAGCCTGCGCCGAGCCATCAACGACCCGCGCATCCCCAAGCAGGTGGGCAGCGCAGCCGAGCAGCTCGGCAAGCCCCATGTGCTGAGCGAGAGCTTCGCCATGACGGGCTGGGACATGCGCTTTAACGAGATGCAGTGGATCGCAGGCTGGCAGTTCGTCAACGGCGTCAACCGCATCTGCCAGCATTTGCAGGGCTACACGCTGGCCGGGATGCGCAAGCGCGATTACCCGCCGTCCTTGTTCTATCAGCAGTCGTGGTACGGTGAATATCATCGTTTCAACGACAGCTTGGCGCGGCTGGGCAAGCTGCTCTCCACGGGGCACAAAATTGTAGATGTGCTGCTTATCCACCCGATGCACAGCGCATGGGTCAGCTATGACGGCACAAACAATGACGAATTGCAGCACTTGGACGCGCAGTTTGTCCGCGCCTGTGAGCTGTTGGGCGGCGCGCATATCGACTACCATCTCGGCGATGAGACGCTTCTGGCGCGCCACGGCAGCCTGAACGCAGACGGCACCCTGCAGGTCGGGCAGTGCCGCTATACGGCGGTCGTCGTGCCCGACTGTCTGACGCTGGAGCGCAAGACTGTGGAATTGCTGGCGGGCTTTGCTGCGGCGGGGCATCCACTTGTAAAACTGGGCCACTGGCCGCAGCTCTGCGCGGGCCGCCCCGATACCGCACTGGCCGCGCTCGGCACACGGGCCGCGGCTGCGGACGATATTGCCGCGCTGCGCGAGGTGCTGGCCCCCGCGCTGACGGCGCCCGTAAGCATTGCTGCCGATGGCGCCGAGGCCGCCGACATCGCCTGCTGCACCGTGGATACCCCTGCCGGGGTGCGTGCGCTGTACCTTGTGAATCTGAGCAAAACGGACGGCCGCACGCTGACCGTGACCCTGCCGGGCGAGGTCTGCATCAGCCATCTGCCGATGGACACCCTGACCCCCGCTCCGCTGCCCTGCATTCAGGCGGACGGCGTGACCCGCTGCACCCTTTCCGTGCTGCCGATGGAAAACCTTGTGCTGCTGGCCGAGCCGGGCCGCTGCACACCGATGCCCCCTGCCCCGCAAAAGCGGCTGGCGGTAAGCCCCGACGGCTGGCGGCTGACCGCCCTTGACGACAACCTGCTGACGCTCGACAGCTGCGAATACCGGTTGGACGGCGGCGAATGGCAGGGTCCGAAGAACATCCTGCACCTGATGAAGGAGCTGCTGGCCCTGCAGCGCCCCTGCGATATTGCGCTGCGCTACCGGTTTATCTGCGGCGATCTGCACGGCTGCGAGCGGCTGGCGCTTGTTATGGAGCAGCCTGATTTGTTCCAGATGGAACTGAACGGCGAACCGCTGAATTTTGTGGACGAAGGGTACTACAAAGATATTGCGTTCCGCAAGTGCGATATCCACGCCCACCTGTGCGCGGGTGAAAATGTGCTGACCCTGACAACGCGATTTTTCCAGCGGCAAAAGGTCTACGATGTGCTTTTCGGCAAGAATGTCTATGAGACCGAGCTGAACAAGCTGACCTACGACATGGAGCTGGAGGCACTTTATCTGCTGGGCGACTTCGGCGTTTACAGCGGCACCGGCTACACGCCCGGCCCCAACGGCAGCCTGCACACCGATGGGCCGTTCACACTCGGGCCGCGCCCCGCCACCCTGAACGGCGGCTGCCTGACAACGCAGGGACTGCCCTTCTTCGCCGGCAGGGCCGTGCTGGAAAAAACGATCGTCTGCGGGCCGGATGCCGCTGACACTGTGCTTGACCTCGGCGCCCCGCACGCCGGTCTGGTGCAGGCCGCAGTCAACGGCGGTACCGCACACACCCTCCTCTGGCCGCCCTACCGCCTGCAGGATGCCGGGCTGCACCCCGGCGAGAACACGCTGACCGTGACGCTCTACGCAAGCAATCGCAACATGCTCGGCCCCCACCACCATAGCAAGGGTGAGCCGCTGTCGGTCGGACCGTCCAGCTGGACCGGTGAGTTCAGCTGGGTCGAGCGTGAAAGCGAGGCTGTTGTCATCACCCCCGAGATGCGCAGACAAAATTTCTGGCAGGACGGCTGGAATTTCGTGCCGTTCGGACTATAACCAGCGCCCGGACGGCTGAGATTTTCAACCGCCCGGGCGCTTTTTGTGGATAACTTTTTTGCAGAGTCGGCGGGAAACACCGGTGCGGTCAGCGTTGGTTTGCAAAGTATGGCTATCCATGCCGCCCCAAAGGAAAAAGGCTGCCGCACGAGGGAAAAACTCCTCATGCCGCAGCCCTTTTTATGCTTTTTTCAACTCATTGCAGCCATTGCTTCAGAACATCGTTGAGTTTGTCAAACTCCAGCGGCTTTGCGATATGCTCGTTCATGCCGGTGTTCTTTGCCAGCTGTACATCCTCGGCAAAGGCGTTCGCCGTCATGGCAATGATCGGCACCTTTCCGCGCCCGCCGGGAAGGGAGCGGATCGCCGCGGTAGCCTCGTACCCATTCATGATCGGCATCTGGATGTCCATAAAGATCAGGTCATACCATTTTTCCGGGGCTGCCACAACCTTTTCGACCGCTATTTTTCCGTTTTCGGCAATGTCAACGGTCACGCCTGTCATACCCAAAATTTCGGCAGCGATCTCCCGGTTCAGCTCGTTGTCCTCCACCAGAAGGATTCTCTTGCGCGTGTAATCGGTTTTGGCAAAATCCTCCAAAAGGTTTCGGGCGCTTTTCTCTTTTTTGCCGGATGTAAACTGCCGCAGCGTTGCCGTCAGGCGGGAACGGAACAGCGGCTTTGCGATAAACGCATCCACGCCTGCCGCCCGGGCCTCCTCCTCGATCTCACTGAATTCAAAGGAGGTCAGGATGATGATGGTCACATCCTTGCCTACCCGCTCGCGTATTTTTCTGGCCGTCTCGATGCCGTTCATCTCCGGCATTTTCCAATCCAGAATCACCGCAAAGTAGTCGCGCCCGGTTTCATGGCGCGCATAGCAGCGCTCCACGGCCTCCCTGCCTGTAAGCACCCATTCGCCTGCTATGCCAATGTCTTTAAGGGTTGCAACCGTGCTTTCGCAGCAGGTTTTGTCATCGTCCACAACCAGCACCGGCAGGTCGAGCAGCTCCTTTTCCTGCTCCCTTTTGCTCTCCTGCAGCTTCAGATAAATCGTCACCGTGATCTTTGTGCCTTTGCCCGGCACACTGTCAACCTTGATGCTGCCGTTCATCAGATTGACGATGTTTTGGGTGATCGCCATGCCCAGACCCGTGCCCTGCACCTTGGTCGTCCGGTGGTCGTCCGCCCGGCTGAACGGCTCAAACATGATCTTCTGGAATTCGGGCGTCATGCCGATCCCGTTATCTGCAATCGAAAACTCGTAGCAGCCAAGCTCCGAGAAGCCGTTCGGCTTTTCTTTAATGGAGAATATGATATTGCCGCCATCCGGGGTGTACTTGACGGCGTTGCTCATCAGGTTTACAAAGACCTGCTGAATCCTCAGGCTGTCGCCGCAGACGGCCTCGTGTTCAATATGGTCCACATGGACCTCAAAATTATGCCGATGCTCATCAATAACAGGCTTTGTAAGGGTAATCAGGTTATCGACCAGCTCCGGCAGATTGAAATCCTCCTCGGCAAGGGACATCTTTCCGCTTTCGATGCGCGCCATGTCCAGCACTTCATTGATCAGTCCCAGCAAATGGCGGCTCGACTTTGTCATTTTGCCAAGGCACTCGATCACCTTATCCTGATTCTCGATATTCGCACCTGCAATGGCTGTCAGGCCGACGATTGCATTCATCGGCGTCCGGATGTCATGGGACATATTGGAGAGGAAGTCCGTCTTGGCCCGGCTTGCATTCTCCGCCGCGCGGTAGGCATCCTTCAGCGCCCTGTGGGATTCGATCTCGGCCTTTTTCTCCTGCGACACATCCATGGAGGCCAGCAGAGCCTTTACCAGTCTTGTGCCCTCCCACTCCAGCGGAATGAACGAGGCGATTTTATAGGTGTTCTCGTCCAGAGAGCAGTATTCAAATTTATAGATATCACTTTCTGCCGTCAGGTTCTTTCGGATGTTGTCCGGGGACATCAATGCCTGTATGGCTTCCAGCGGCTCAAGCGTTTTATACTTTGCCATCACCTGCTCCACAAAAGCATGGTAGGTGCCATACGGCTCGTATATCATTTCCCCCTGCAGATTGTAGAATCTGTATCGGTCATTCTCTAAATCGCAGACAACAAAGCGATCCAGCAGCCGCACCATGCTCTGGATCAGAAGCTCCATGGATGCGTTGTCCGATGCCATCTGCGTCCGCCGTGCTGTTTCGGCCTTTGACTCAGTGATGTCCCGCAGGAAGATCATCGCGTATTCGGAATCTTCTATCTCACCGCGCATAACGACATTGCGGACCCACCGCTCCTCGCCGTTCAGCACGATGCGGCATTCTTGGCACAGCTCTGTGTCCAGTCCCTTTAATTTTTCTGCGATGTAGGCGCGGTTATAGAAATCCGTTACGGCCTGTTTGTCCTGTGCAACGACATAGTTGTCCACAAAGAACCTGACCAGCTCATCCCATGTATGGCTCTGCTCAAAGGCCGTCATCAGGGAGGATTCCACCTTGAAGGTATCAAATGTGTTTTTTTCAAGGTTCACATAGTATTCGCAGAGGTTTGCGCTGGTGAACGCGCGGTGGAAGGCGGCTGCCCGCTGCGCCTGCATCCGGCTTCTTTTTTCTGCATCAATGTTGCTGAGGATTCCGGCAATCCGTTTGGCCGAGCCATCCAGACGGCGTATCACCTCCGCCGATGCCCGGAACCACAGGTATCGGCCAACCTTTGTCTTTAGCCGGTACTCCACCTTATATTTTGTATGATTGGTTTTGTCTGCAACCGTGTCCTGCAGCAGCTTCAGGACGCGGTCCTTATCCTCCGGGTGCAGAAGCTCTGACCATGCAGCCAGCTCGTTCGGGAAATCCAGAATATCATGATACCCAAGGAGGCGCCGAAACGCATGGCTCCAATACGCATTGACGATCTCACCGTTTTCATTGCAGTCATGATACCAGAGCGCCGAGCGTATGGATTCATTGACCAAAGCGAGGTTCTCATACGCCCAGTTGATCTGCACGGACATGACCCAGATCGGCTTTCCGTCGGCGTCCGCCGTATTTTCTTTGTAGAGGCGCACATAGACGGGGGAACCGTCCGCTGTAAGGATCTGCCCCTCTCCCCCACCATGAATCCGGCGAAAGCGGTCCTGCTCGAGGAAGCTGGTATTCTCCCCATAAAAAAGCTTTTTCAGCGAGCCCTTTGTCTGCGCCATGAGGGATTCGTAGCTGTACCCCAGACTGTTCAGCAGTAAATTACTGATTGACAAAATCGACAGATCCGCGTCAAAGTACCCGGTAATGGTTCCGACACCGCCGTTGTTTTGGATCGTTTCCTGCATCGACTGAAGCACACTGTCTGACAGCTTTGTCATGTCAGAAGAATAGATTCCGTCCTCATAGCTGTTTTTGAAATTCATTTTCCTTCCCCTGCGCCTTATCTTAAAAAAATTGCCGGCTGATACCGCATCGCCGCGCCGTTAATTCATGTAATATGGTCGGATACAGCATATCATTTTTTCAAGCTCTTGAAAAGTAGCGTTTTGTATTTTTTTGAAAAGATTCCTGCGCAGCCCGGTACTTTCCTTCCCATTGTACAGACTGTCAAAAAGCTCCTGTAGGGGTGCGCATTGCCCGCCCGCAAACCCGGCTGCAAGCGCATTACTGCTTGTGTTGAAAAACAGGCCGGTTGGCGGTATAATATTCTCCGGCCGGAACAGGCCGGATGAGGAGAAAATCAAGATGACAAACAAAAAACACACTTCCCCGCTTGCCGCCGTGCAGGAGCTTGCCATTCTGACCGGGGCGGTTGCGATCATTGCGGCGGCGGTCTACTTCTTTCTGGTGCCGAGCCACGCCTCGGTCAGCAGCATCTCGGGCCTTGGCATCGTGCTGGCAAACTTTGTGCCGCTGCCGCTGTCGGCCATCACGATGATCCTGAATGTCGTGCTGCTCATCATCGGCTTTTTGACCTGCGGGCGGGAGTTTGGCGCCAAGACCGTCTACACCAGCATCCTGCTGCCGCTCTTTCTCGCCCTGCTGGAGCGGCTTTTCCCCGGCATCGGCTCGCTGACCGACAGTCAGGAGCTGGATGTGCTGTGCTACATTCTGGTGGTCAGCGTGGGGCTGAGCATCCTGTTCAACCGCAACGCCTCGTCCGGCGGGCTGGACATCGTGGCGAAGATTCTGAACAAATACCTGCATATTGAGTTGGGCCGCGCAATGTCGCTGTCCGGCATCTGCGTAGCGCTCTCAGCCGCGCTGGTCTACGACAAAAAGACCGTAGTGCTGAGTGTGCTGGGCACCTACTTTAACGGTCTGGTGCTGGACCACTTTATCTTTGACCACAACATCAAGCGGCGGGTCTGCATCATCACCAAAAAAGAGGAGGTGCTGCGCCGCTTCATTCTGGACGATCTGCACAGCGGTGCAACGGTGTATGAATCCTACGGCGCATACAACATGGAAAAGCGCCGCGAGATCATCACCATTGTGGATAAGGCCGAGTACCAGCGGCTGATGAACTTTATGAACCGCGAGGACCCGCAGGCGTTCATCACCGTCTACACCGTGTCGGACATGCGGTATCAGCCCAAGCCATAAACCCGCACAGCGCCCCCGCATCGTGAGGATGCGGGGGCGCTGTTTTTTCTTTTGCTTTATTTTATGTTTACAAACCACCCATAAGCCTGATATAATTAAGCAGTAAAGGTTCCAACACTATGTTTTGTAAAGGAGTGCGCCTATGAAACACCCCAAAAGACCCGCTGCCTTCAACCTTTTGATGCTTACCTTGGCCGGCATGATCAACGCCGTCGGCATCACGCTTTTTCTTTCCCCGGTCAAGCTGTACGACAGCGGCATCTCCGGCACCTCGATGCTGCTGGAGCAGATCACACCGCCTTATCTCTCGCTGTCAGTCTTTCTGCTGCTGCTGAACATCCCGCTTTTTCTCTTTGGGCTAAAAAAGCAGGGCCGCCTTTTTACCGTCTATGCGATTTATACGGTGTTGATCTACTCGCTGTTTGCGTGGCTCATCACCGATGTTTTCCCGGTCGATGTCAGCATTGCCTCACCCCTTGCGGGGACGGATCTTCTGCTCTGCGCGCTGTTCGGCGGCGTTATCTCCGGCATCGGCAGCGGCCTTGCGATCCGCTACGGCGGCGCGATGGACGGCATCGAGGTCATGGCCGTCATCTTTGCCAAGCGCCTCGGCCTTACGGTCGGCACCTTCGTGATGATCTACAATATCCTGCTCTACATCGTATGCGGCTTTGTGCTGAACAGCTGGGTGCTGCCGCTGTACTCGATCGTAACCTACGCGGCGGCCCTTAAAACGATTGACTTTGTTGTCGAGGGTATCGACCGCGCCAAGTGCGCCGTCATCGTCACCGATCACCCCAACGAGGTCTGCACGGCCCTGATGGATACCTTTGAGAGCGGCGTGACCTGCCTTGACGCCAAGGGCGGCTATTCCCGCCGCAGCAAGACGATGCTCTACTTTATTATAAACCGCTATCAGGTCATCCGCATGACGGAGCTTGTACACAGCCTTGACCCGGGTGCTTACATTGCGATCAGCGAGGTCGCAGATGTTTTTTCCAACAACAACAGCAGCGACTGACCGGGCCTGCCGCCGGGCAAACGGATTTATTCCAAAAAACAGGTGACAAACCCTGTCCGGGTGTGGTATACTAAATATTACAATTTGGTTAAAACGAATTTGCCGGGGCGCGGGCTGCAGACCTTGACGCCCCGGTGTTGTCGTGTGTTACCGGAGGTGCTTGACTACGAATTCCACATCGAACCGTATGCCCCGCCTGCTGGCTATGCTGTTTTTGCTGCTGGGGCTTTTTTGTGCGGCAGCACTGCCCGCCCATGCGGAGGACGATTACAATACCACGCTGGACCGTCTTTCCCGCCTGCAGGCGCTGGCGCGGGAGTTTTCCTCGTCCCGGGACGATGCGCCCGACCCCATTGTGCTGACCCTCTCCTACACCCGCACGGGTGACTATAACACCACGATCTGGCAGCTGACCGCCGGCGTGCGCGATACCGAGTTTGAGAGCTATGTCAGCAGCAGCGATGCCGAGCTGGCCTCGCTGCAATCCCTGCACACCGTCACCCTGCCCACCGGCGAGAAGATCGACTTCGGTCATCTGCTGGCCTCGATGAACCTTGTCTACAACGGCATCCCCATCACCGGCAGCTGGGGCGGTGACTGCCAGCAGCTGGCGCAGCAGTATTACGGGCAGGCGCAGGACGCTGCCGGGTACGCCGCCGCCATGCGCGCCACCTTTAATATGGACGATGACGGCTCGCTGAGCAAATTCGGCGATCAGGATCTGCGCGCCGATATGGATTCGGTGATCGTCGGCTCCAAGGTCACGCAGGACACCGATCTGGCCGATGCCCTGCGCAGCTACTATGAGAATCTGACCGAGTACGACCGCGCCAAGGAGTTTATCTCGCTGAGCTTCGGCACGCAGGACACCTCCAACCGCAGCTTTGCGGATACTGTCTACCGCGCCCTTCTGGATGATTCCGGCATGCAGCTGCTGTTTTACATGAACGGCATGTGGTCGGTCAACGGCTGGCAGATCAAGGAGGACTACGCCCCCGCTGTGCGCGGTGCCGCCGACCTGTTTGCCGAATATCTGGCCGGGGCCGTCAACCATGAAAAGGTCAAGAGCGAGACGAACGACCGCCTTGTCGCCATGGGCGGGCAGGCTCTGTCCGATGCGCTGGCCGCGCTGGGGGACAGCGATGCCGCCGCAGCCGCGCTGGCTGCGGCCAACGAGCTGGCCGACAGCACCCAGTCCGCCGTCTCCTCGGGGTCGGATGCGATCTCCGCCGCGCGGGACACCCTGCAGACCAAATTTGATGTAAAGATCTTCCAGCTGATTCTGCTGATCGCCGCCGCAGCGGCCGCGTTTATGCTGGTGTTCAGCCTTGCCATGTTTGTTTTGCACCGCAAAGACTCCTGACTGCGGACCAAGGGGTGAACGCACCTTTTTTGACAGCCTGACGGCCCTCCTCTTTATATGGGGAGGGCCGTTTTTCTGTTCATATACCGTTCACATTCCGTATATTCGCCGCAAGTTATCCACCGTGTATAACGGTTATCCACCGTGGAAATGTTGAAAACTCCGTTGAAACCGTGGAAAACTCCCCGCCCTTTTCCCGTTAAAAAGCGGAAAACCGGAAAATTCCACGGTGCGCAAGGGATTATTTTCAACATTTTCCACCGCCCGCCTGTGGAAAGCTGTGGAAACCTGTGAAAAGCGTATTTTGCGTTTTACGCAACACAAAATACACATTTTGTAAATAAGGGGTTGTATTTACCGATTCAGAGCGCTATAATAGCAGTAACCATCACCCGCACCTGCTGTGCGGCGGTGCGCTTGAATAGATAAGGGAGAGTGTACATCATGTTGGACATCAAAATCACCAAAACAACCCATCCGAAAGAAAAACCGCAGGACGAGTCCAAGCTCGGCTTTGGCAAAAAGTTCAGCGACCATATGTTCCTGATGGACTATACCGCAGGCGAGGGCTGGCATGACGCCCGCATCGTTCCCTACGGCCCGTGGGAGATGGACCCCGCCACCACCGTTTTTCACTATGCGCAGGAAATTTTTGAGGGCATGAAGGCCTACCGCACCGCCGAGGGCAAGGTACAGCTGTTCCGCCCTGAGTGCAACGCAAACCGCTTCAACGATTCTGCCGACCGTCTGGGCATGCCCGCCATCCCGCCGGAGGATTTTGTGCAGGCTGTCAAGACGCTGGTCGATGTTGACCGCGACTGGGTGCCCCACTCTGACGGTGCATCGCTGTATATCCGCCCGTTCTGCATCGCTACCGATGTAGGCCTCGGCGTGCATGCCGCCAAGCACTACCGCTTTGCGATCATCTGCGCCCCCTCCGGCGCTTACTACGCCGAGGGTCTTGACCCTGTGCGCATCTATGTCGAGGATCAGTACATCCGCGCCGCCCCGGGCCTGACCGGCTTTACCAAGTGCGGCGGCAACTACGCTGCCTCCATCAAGGCCGGTGAGCTGGCCGAGGAGCGCGGCTTCTCTCAGGTGCTGTGGCTGGACGGCGTTGAGAAGAAGTATGTCGAGGAAGTCGGCTCCATGAACATCATGTTCAAGATCGACGGCGAGATCTACACCGCCCCCTGCGTTGGCACCGTTCTGCCCGGCGTCACCCGCCGCTCCATCATTGAGCTGCTGAAGGACTGGGGCTACCCCGTGCATGAGGAGCGCGTTGCCATTGCCGACATCATGAAGGCTGCCGATGAGGGCAAGCTGGAGGAGGTCTTTGGCACCGGCACCGCCGCAGTCGTTTCCCCCGTCAAGGAGCTTGACTGGGAGGGCAAGGTTGCCCACATCAGCGGCGGCAAGATCGGCGAGCTGACCCAGAAGCTGTACGACACCCTGACCGGCATCCAGTGGGGCAAGCTGCCCGACACCAAGGGCTGGATCGTCCCGGTCGAATAATCCATATTCAGAAACAAATTAAAGAAACTTTCTTGCGCTTGCGGTTCACGATGCCGCAAGCGCTTTTTCTATGACATTTCTATGAACGATTGTGCAACATGCACAAAACAACCACCACGCTTTACAGCACATTGTACAAGCACGCATCTTGCAAATTCGACAAAAATGATGTAATATAAGTACATCGAAAGCGAAACGCTTTCAAACAAAAGTGAAGAGGAAGAATACCAGAGCGCCCTGCCGAATCCGTAGGGAGGGTATCACTTGTAGAGGGGTGGTTCCGTTCGTATTCAGGCGCCGGCGAGACGTTCTGTTTTTCTCCTTCTTTTTAAAAAAACGAGACGGGGCAGTGGCCGTCTCGTTTTTTTGTTTTTCCGGGGGCTTGCCGCCCTACAATTATTGCCGCAAACCTTCCGGCCATTTGTAGGGGAGGGATTCATCCCTCCCGGACACCTTCCGCCGCCGCAAACGGCCACGGCGGCCAGAGGGCTGGCCGCCCTACAACCCCCGCTTAAATGCCCTCACCCCGCCGAAAAACCTGCCGCCACATCCCGTTTCCCTTTTGCCGCCCCACCTCCCTCTCCCCTTATTTTCCTGTTTGTTCATCTTAACTTTCTTCTTTACATTCCCTGGGAAATACGCTACAATATAAGCACCTACTTTATAGAATAACAAGGAGAAGGAGAGATCGCTTTGTTTACTATCATCAAACGGCGGGAGCTTAACCCCACCGTGACCGAGCTCTGGATCCATGCGCCGCTCATCGCCAAAAAGGCGAAGGCCGGCCAGTTCATCATTGTCCGCGCCAAGGAGGACTCCGAGCGCATCCCCCTGACCATCGCCGGCTTTGACCGCGAGGCCGGCACCGTGTCCATCATCTTTCAGGTCGTGGGCGCCGGTACGATGCAGCTTAACGCCCTGAAAGAGGGCGAGGCTGTGCACGATTTTGTAGGACCCTTGGGCAAGGCCACCGAGATCGAGGGCCTGAAGAATGTCTGCGTGGTCGGCGGCGGCGTGGGCTGCGCCATTGCGCTGCCCGTGGCGCAGGCACTGCATGAGCAGGGCACCAAGGTCACCGGCATTGTCGGCTTCCGCAACAAGGATCTGGTCATTCTCGAGGACGAGTTCCGCGCCTGCTGCGATGAGTTCATCATCATGACCGATGACGGCTCCTACGGCGAGAAGGGCGTTGTCACCGCCCCGCTGGAAAAGAAGATCGTGGAGGGTGCGAACTTTGACGAGGTCATCACGATCGGACCGCTGATTATGATGAAGTTTGTCGTCAAGACGACCAAGCCCCACAATGTCAAGACCGTTGTGTCGATGAACCCCATCATGGTCGATGGCACCGGTATGTGCGGCGGCTGCCGCCTGACCGTGGGCGGCAAGACCAAGTTTGCCTGCGTGGACGGCCCCGACTTTGACGGCTTTGAGGTCGATTTTGACGAGGCTATGCACCGCGGCACGATGTACAAGCCTTTTGAGGCACACGCCCGCGAGGCCGAGTGCAACTTGCTGAAACAGGAGGTGCAGTGATCATGCCGAATATGGACCCGAAAAAGTGCCCCATGCCCAGCCAGGAGCCGAATGTCCGCAACAAAAACTTCAAGGAGGTCGCCCTCGGCTACACCGAGGAGATGGCCGTGAACGAGGCCAAGCGCTGCCTGCAGTGCAAGAACCACCCCTGCCGCAGCGGCTGCCCCGTTGAAATTGATATTCCCGGCTTCATCAAGCATGTGGCCGAGGGCGATTTTGAGGCTGCTTACCATGTGATCGCACAGTCCAGCGCGCTGCCCGCCGTCTGCGGCCGTGTCTGCCCGCAGGAGCATCAGTGCGAGGGCAAGTGCGTCCGCGGCATCAAGGGCGAGGCTGTCGGCATTGGCCGTCTGGAGCGCTTTGTTGCCGACTGGTACCGCAGCAATGTCCACACCAAGCCTGTTGCCCCCGCGCCCAACGGCCATAAGGTGGCTGTCATCGGCGCAGGCCCGTCCGGCCTGACCGTGGCCGGTGATCTGGCCAAGCTGGGCTACAAGGTCACCGTCTACGAGGCCCTGCATGTTGCGGGCGGCGTTCTGATGTACGGCATCCCCGAGTTCCGTCTGCCCAAGGACATCGTCCAGCATGAGGTCGAGGGCCTGAAGGAGCTGGGCGTTGACATTGAAACCAACATGGTCATCGGCAAAGTGCTGACCATTGACGAGCTGATGAACGACTACGGCTTTGAGGCTGTCTATGTCGCGTCCGGTGCCGGTCTGCCCCGCTTTATGGGCATCCCCGGCGAGAGCCTGAACGGCGTCTACTCCGCCAACGAGTACCTGACCCGCGTGAACCTGATGAAGGCGTACAAGGAGGATTCCCGCACGCCCATCATGAAGAGTAAGTCCGTGGCCGTTGTCGGCGGCGGCAACGTTGCCATGGACGCCGCCCGCTGCGCCAAGCGTCTGGGTGCCGAGAATGTCTACATCGTCTACCGCCGCGGCATGGCCGAGCTGCCTGCCCGTAAGGAGGAGGTCGAGCACGCCGAGGAGGAGGGCATCGTCTTTAAGACACTGACGAACCCCACCGAGGTGCTGGGTGACGAGAACGGCTGGGTCAAGGGTATGACCTGCGTGGAGATGGAGCTGGGTGAGCCGGATGCCTCCGGCCGCCGCCGCCCCATCGTCAAGGAGGGCAGCGAGTTTGTCCTCGATGTCGATACGATGATCATGGCGCTGGGCACCAGCCCGAACCCGCTGATCCGCTCGACCACCCCCGGTCTGGACGCCGACAAGCACGGCTGCCTGATCACCAACGGCTCTGACGGCCTGACCACCCGCCCGATGGTCTACGCCGGCGGTGACGCCGTGACCGGCGCGGCCACCGTCATTCTGGCAATGGGCGCCGGTAAAGAGGCCGCCCGCGCGATTGACGCCGCCATCAAGGCAAAGGAACAGTAAAAACTACATTTTAGCCCCCGTGCCGCGAGGTGCGGGGGAATTTTTGTTAAAAAGGCTTCCCCTGAGGGGGAAGCTGGCCGCGAAGCGGACTGATGAGGGGCGAACTTTGCCATACTATCCCCTGTATGGGTAATCACGGTATCTCCGCCCCTCATCCGTCTGCGGGCGGGGCCGCAGACACCTTCCCCCAAGGGGGAAGGCACTCTCACGAAACAAAGGCCTACACTATGTATCATCCATTCTTCCAATTTGTTCTTCCCCGGCTGGGGCAGGCAGCGCTGGATATTTTGCTGTATCTCAACTTTTTACAGCTACCGCCGCTGCAGCTTGCGGCCCAGTGGCCGGTTTTGTACTACGGCCTGCCGCTGGTGCTGATGGCGCTGCTGGCCTATATCAGCCGGGATCCGCTGGGCCTTGGCATCGTCTTTGTCGGGCATCTGGTGACCTTTTACTGCATCGGCACCGGCATCGGGTTGGTGCTGCGCCGCATCGGCGGCACGCCGCTGGCCGTTTGGCATGTTTTTTGGCTGGGCGGCATAACGCCGTGGCTGCTGACTGCCGGCATCATGTGGTGGGGCCGCCGCCGGGCGCTGCGCCTCTGTACGACCCGCTACCACCTTACGACCCACAAAAAGCTGCCGGGCGGCCAGCTGCGCATCGTGCAGATCAGCGACATTCACCCCCGAAGCTGCGCAGCAATGGATCACACCCGCATCCCTGAGCTGCGCGAGAAGATCGAGGCCTGCCACCCCGACCTGCTGGTGCTGACCGGCGATATTTTTGACGAATTTACCGAGCCGGAGGAGCTGCAAGCCTTCTGCGCCCTGTTCGGTGCGCTGCGCGCGCCTCTGGGCAAATACTATGTGCTGGGCAACCACGATCTGTTTCACCACTGGCGGGAGCCAAGCTTTGGCCGCGCCGAGCTGGAGCGCGGCCTTGCTGCCGCCGGGGTGCGTATTCTCGAGGATACCTCCGTCCTGCTGCCCTGCGGGGTGCGCATCGTGGGCCGCAAGGACTACCTGTACACGAACGGCAGCCGTTTTACGGCGGCGCAGCTGATGCCCGGCGGCCCGGATGACCGCTACACGGTCTGGCTTGACCATGAGCCGCGGGACTTCAAGGCTGCGGCCGCGGTAGGGGCCGATCTGATTCTGAGCGGGCACACCCACGGCGGGCAGGTATGGCCTGCGGGCGCCGTGGGCATGGTTGCCAAAAACGAGCGCAACTACGGCAAAAAAATCATCAACGACCATTGCACCGCCATTGTCAGCGGCGGCACCGGCACCTGGGGCTACAAATTCCGCACTCAGGGCCGCACAGAGATCGTCTGTGTTGAGATCACTACCGAAAAGGAAATGTAAAAGCTATGCAGGAACGCGAACGCCTTGGCAGCCGCCTTGGCTTTATCATGCTGTCCGCCGGGTGCGCCATCGGCTGCGGCAATGTCTGGAAATTCCCTTGGATGTGCGGCCAGAACGGCGGCGGCAGCTTTATGCTGCTCTACATCCTCTGTCTTTTGGTGCTGGGCCTGCCCGTCATGGTCATGGAGTTTGCCGTGGGCCGCGCAGCGCAGGCCAGCCCCATCTATATGTACCAGCGCCTTGAAAAGCCCGGCCAGAAGTGGGGGCTTTTCGGCGTAATCAGCCTGATCGGCAACATTGCGCTGATGGCCTTTTACACCGTTGTCACAGGCTGGATTCTCTACTATTTCGTCAAGTTCCTCACCGGGCAGAACGCCGACTTCGGCTTTGCGCAGATGATCGCCGACCCGAAAGTCAATGTGACCTACCTGTTTGTCACGGTGGCGGCGGCCTTTGTGATCCTGAGCTTCCGCCTGCAGGGCGGGCTGGAGCGGCTGACCAAGGCGATGATGACCGCCCTGCTGGTGCTGATGCTGGTGCTGGCACTGCACAGCCTGACCTTTTCCGGCGCGGCGGAGGGGCTGCGGTTCTATCTGGTGCCGGACTTCTCCAAGATCAGCGGCACGGTCATCGTGGCGGCCATGAATCAGGCCTTCTTCTCCTTGTCGGTCGGCATGGGCGGCATGGCGATCTTCGGCAGCTATATCGGCAAGGACCGCGCGCTGATGGGCGAATCGGTCCATGTCATCCTGCTGGACACCTTTGTCGCAGTGCTGGCCGGCATCATCATCTTCCCGGCCTGCTTCACCTACGGGCTGGAGGTCACCGCCGGGCCGAGCCTGCTGTTTGACACAATGGCCGGCGTATTCAACCACATGGCGGGCGGCCGCTGGTGGGGCACCCTTTTCTTCCTGTTCATGGTGTTTGCCGCGCTCTCCACTGTGCTTGGCGTCTGCGAGAACATCCTTGCCATGATCCGGGAGCTGACCGGCTGGAGCCGCCCCAAGGGCTGCCTTGTCTGCGGTGTCGGCATCTTTCTGCTGGCGCTGACCACGGCGCTGGGCTACAGCGTGCTGCACTTTCAGCCGTTTGCGCCGGGCAGCGCGTGGCTGGACTTCTGGGATTTCATCGTCAGCAACAATGTGCTGCCGCTCGGCTCTCTGGTGCTGGCGCTCTTCTGCTGCAGCCGCCTCGGCTGGGGCTGGGACCGCTTTGCGGCCGAGGCCAACACCGGCAGGGGGCTTAAGATCCGGCCGTGGATGAAGCCCGTCTTTCAATTTTTTGTTCCCTGCGCCATCGCCTTTATCTATGTGTACGGCATGGCGACCTTTACCTGGCGGTAACACCGCCCAAAAAGCCCCGCCGCCCGATTTCCCGGGTGACGGGGCTTTGCGCTTTATTTTGCCAGACGGCGGTATTCCATCGGCATCAGGCGGAACTGGTCGTAAAACGCCTTGGCAAATTTGCCCTGACTTTCATAGCCGACACCGGCTGCTATGTCCTGTACCCGCAGCGTTGTCGTGCGCAGCAGCTCGGCGGCCTTTTCCAGCCTGCGGCGGCGGAAATAGGCAAGATACCCCTCGCCCAGCACATTCTGGCAGTACAGCTTGAAGCCGCTCTCGCTCAGGCCGAAGCCATCGGCCAGCGCCTTGGCCGTATGCCGCACCGAGAGATCGCGCAGCACAAGGGTTTCGGTTTCGCGCACCAGCTCGACCTGCCGCGCCGGGCAGCGGGCGGCCTCGGCATCATCGGGCAGGCGCAGCAGCTCATACAGCAGCCGCACCGCCGTGTAGCGCAGCTCGCCCGGGGTAGCGTACTCGGCATCGCTCCACTGTTCGTCCAGAATGTCGGTGATGGCCTCGCTGAGCGGGCAGCAGTGGACACCGTCCCGGCAGAAATAGTCCGCAATGCCGCCGATCTCAAGGCCCATCACGGTCAAAAAGCTGTCCGCCTGCACGGCGTCCGGGTCGATGAAAAGCTGCAGCCCCTCATACTGGCCGCCCGGCAGGTAGAACGGCTCGTCCGGCGCAGCAAAGCTGACGGCGGCGTGTGCCTCCGTCACGATGGCGTATTCCTCCGGCCCGTCGGGGATGGCCCGCCGCCCGGCGCGGCAGAAGTCAAAGACCAGCAGCCGCGCAGCCTGCACGGGCAGCGGCGCAAGGTGGCTGTCCAGCCGGGTAAAGCTGAGCCAGATTCCCCCGGCCAGCGTATGCAGCCCCTGCGGGGCCGCCTTTTGTTGTGTTTCCATAGTTACATTATAACAAATAATTTAAAATTCTGCAAAATGTGCTTTCCAAAACGCAATGCCAAAAGGAACAATTCAGCTCATATTCAAAGAATTATCCGCTTTATGTATTGCTAAAAGGGTAAAATGTGCGAAATCGGAAAATTGGCATTTTCTGACATTTTACGCCGTAAGCGCTGCTTTTTAGTCCGTGACCGGCACATCAAGGCCGAACTCCAGCGGGCGGAAGCGCGGGCAGACATTCTCCGATATGCAGATGACCGAGGCCGCCAGCCGGCTGCCGATCTCACAGGCCTGCGCCAGCGTCTTGCCGTAGGTCAGGCCGATGACCGTACCGGCAAAAAAGGCATCGCCCGCGCCGGTCGTGTCGATGACATCGACCTTTTTGGCCGGGACCGTGCCGCACTCGCCGCCGCTGCGGGCGTAGACGGCGCCCTTGTCCCCCATCGTGACCACCATGCAGGGGATGTTGGCGCTGTGTACATTGCCAGCCAGCGTGCGGCACATCTCGTCCGCGTCCAGCTCCTCATAATTGTCTGAGAACATCAGCCCGGCCTCCTGCTGGTTGCAGACAAAGCAGTCGATCTGCTGCAAAAAGTCGCGGCGCTCCATCGCAATGCTCATGTTGGACACCGCCGCATAGACCTTTTTGCGGTACTTTTTGGCAAAATGCAGCACCTGCTTGACGGTCTCCTTCTCAAGGTCCAGCTCAATGGCGATGCCGTCACAGTCCGCAAAGATCTCATCGCCCTGCTCCTGCAGCAACCGGGTCAGCGGCGTGGTGTCGGGCCGCTTGGAGATGGCGGCGCAGACATCGCCGTCATTGTCAAACACGGCCAGCCATGTGCCCATGCCGTCCGGCACGCGCCGGATGTACCGGGTATTGACCTTGTGTCTGGCCAGCTTGTCGATGACATCCTGACCGGAGCCGGTTTCATCCACAAGGCTGACAAAGGTGGGGCGCAGCTCCACATTGGCAATATCCTCGGCCACATTGCGGCAGACGCCGCCGTGTACCTGCTCGACCCGGCCTGCGTTGCGCCCGCCCGGTATGTAGGTGGACAGCGGATACCCCTTAATATCCACAAAAACAGCACCGATCACAACAATACCCATGGTAAAGTTCCTCACTTATAGAATTTTATCTGTATTTTACCATAAGTCCGACAAATACGCAAACACAGGCGGCGTCCGTCCCGCATTTTGTATCCCCAAAAGCCCCCTTGACATCTGTGTGCGCATACGGTTTAATAAGAGCAAACGGAGGTGCTCGCCCATGAAAAATCAAACGAAGAAACGCGCGTTTTATGTATTGACCGGCTGCATTGCCGCGCTGGCGCTCTGCATTGCGGCGGCGCTGGCACTGCTGTGCCGCACCCCTGCCGCGCAGGATGTCAGCATCCCCGGCGTGCGGGGCACCATCTACGCCACGGTGCAGCTGCCGGGCAAGCTGGCCCGCAGCGGGGATATGCCGCTGGCCGTGCTTTGCCACGGCTTTACGGGCAGCCGCGCAGGTGACGGCCACTTTGCCCCGCTGGCGCAGGATCTGGCCGCGCAGGGCATCGCCACGGTGCGGCTGGATTTCCCCGGCTGCGGCGACAGCACGGAGCCGTTCACCGCGTATACGCTTTCCCACATGGCCGATGATGTTGAAAGTGCGATCCTGTACATGCAAAGCACCTACGGCACCGGCCCGACCGCGCTGGTCGGCCACAGCATGGGCGGGCGGCTGGCCAGCCTGTACCCGCAGCAAAAGGGCGGCATCGCCGCGCTCGTGCTTTGGAGCCCCGCCAACGGTGCCGGGCTGAACGGCCTTGAATTTTTGAACATCGACGATTTCTCCGCAGTGGAGGCCATGGCCGCCGAGGCCGAGGCCAACGGCAGCGTTACTGCCTGGGGGGTCGAGCTGAGCGCAGCCTATATGGATGAGATGCGCACCTCTGACCCGAACGCCGCCCTGCGGGAAAGCGCCCTGCCCACCCTGCTGACCTACAGCGGCAGCGAGGGCATTTTAAGCAGCACCACCCAGGCCGAAACGATTGCCGCCGTGCAGAGCCTGCCGGACGGTCAGGTCGTGCTGGACCCCTTTGCGGCCGGCAACCACAACTATCTCAGCGATGACCCCGCCACGGCCGCCGCCCTTGACAAGGCCCTGCGGCAGACCACCGTCCGGTTTTTAACACAGTACCTCGGGTAAGGCCGCGCCTGCCGAAGCTTTTGTTAAATCGCACAACCTTGGCCTTGACGCAGTTTTACTGCAGTGCTACAATTATGGCAATACCGCATAATTCTAAGTGCCGATACGGCGAGCGAGGTGCGGCAGCTGCTAAGCCAAAAGCGCAGATAATACTTTGTGTATTATCGAGCATTTTGGCAACGCAGATGCCGTGCCGCAGCCGCTGGAGCGGTGCTTAAGCCGTCAGGCGGGAATTGTGCGGTATTGCCTTAGATAGTATGTCTTATAACACAGCAGCTTTCAGAACGAGAGGCCGCCCTATGAAACAACCGCGCAAGCATCTTCTCTGTCTGCTTCTGGCTCTCTGGCTTACCGGCGTGCTGCTGGCAGGCTGTGCCGCAGACACCGCCCCCCAAAACGCCGACCTGCCGGTCATCACCGTCGGCTGCGACAACTACCCGCCCTTTAACTATGTGAACGGTAACGGCCAGCCCGCCGGCATTGATGTAGAGCTGGCCGCCGAGGCGTTCCGCCGCATGGGCTACCGCCCCGAATATATCACGATCAACTGGACTGAAAAAAACGCGCTGCTTGAAAGCGGCGCGATCGACTGCATCTGGGGCTGCTTTTCGATGAACGGCCGCGAGGACGAATACATCTGGGCCGGGCCGTATATGTACAGCCATCAGGTCGTAGCCGTCATGCCGGACAGCGACATTCAGACGCTTGCCGATCTGGCGGGCAAGACGGTGGTCGTGCAGGCCACCACCAAGCCCGAGAGCCTGTTTCTTGATGGCAATGACCCCCGCATCCCCGAGATACGCGCGCTCCACTCGCTGCAGAAGCAGGAGCTGATCTACAGCCACCTTGCCAAGGGCTACGCCGATGCCGTGGCCACGCACGAGATCTCGCTGCTGCAGTATATGGCGGACTACGGCGCCGAGTTCCGCATTCTGGAGGAGCCGCTGGAGGTCGTTGGTTTGGGCGTTGCCTTTTCCCGCAGCGATGACCGCGGCATTGCGCAGGCGCTCTGCGCCACGCTGGAGCAGATGCGCACCGACGGCACCACCCGCAGCATTCTGGCAAGCTACCTTGCGGACCCCGACAAATATCTGGAGGCAGACGGCTATGCAGACTAAACCTCGCCGCACCGTCCCCGGCTTTCGCCCGCTGACCATCGTGATCGGCCTGCTGCTTCTGCTGGTCGTCGGCCTGTATTCGATCCGGACTGACAACTTTGAGGGCGAACAGAATTTTGCCAGCCGCGTGAACTATATAAAGGACCAGTGCTATGACTACGCCAGCCTGTCGCTGGCCGTCGAGTCCAAGAGCCTGCTGCGCATTGCCGAGGCCTGTGAGCAGTGTGCGCGCGATATTCAGACCGGCACCGCTGCGGTTGAGGCGGAGGTGCTGTCCGGCTGTGTGGAAAACCACTACCTGACCGGCGTGGCTGTGCTGGACCGGGACGGCAATGTGGTGCAGTGCTACAGCAAGGAGGGGGCACTGCCGCAGCAGCTGCTGCAGGAGCTGACCACCGCGCCGCTGCTGGATGTGGCCGACCACCCGAAAAAGACCTACTCCGTCCGGCTGGTCTGTGACGATGACTCCTTCCTTGACCTTGCCGCAGCAGCCCGGACCGATGCAGACGGCATCGTGGCGGTGTTCTACCACACCCCGGCCGACTATGTACACAGCTATAACCTCAACTGCCAGCATCTTTTGGCGGGCTTTACGACCCCCGGCGACGGCACCCTTGCTGTGGTCAGCGGCGATTCGATCATCGCCTCCAACGACACAAGCCTGCTCGGGCTTGCCCCCGATGCTGTGCTGCCGCTGCGGCTCCTGCGTGAGCACGGCCGCTTTAACCGGATGGTCTATGTGCGGGATTCCAACACACACTTCCGGGGATATTTCGGCTATACCACGCAGGGGCGCGACTTCTATGTCTACGCCTACCTGCCCGAGGGCACGATCTACACCACGACCGTCAAAAACCTGATGTTTACCTCGGTGGCTTATCTGCTCATCGTGCTGATGATCGAGCTGGTGCGCCACCGCACACTGCAGAACTATCAGGAGGAAAAAGCCCGGCAGGAGCACGCCTATCAGGCCTCGCTCGAGCAGGCCGCCCACCGGGCCGAGGCCGCCAACATCGCCAAGACCGAGTTTCTGCAGCGGATGAGCCATGACATCCGCACCCCCATCAACGGCATACGCGGCATGATCGAGATCGGCAACCACTACAGCACCGACATGACCAAGCAGGCCGAATGCCGTGAAAAGATCTGGGAGGCCTCCGGCCTGCTGCTTGAGCTGGTCAATGAGGTGCTGGACATGGGCAAGCTGGAGTCCGGCGAGGTCGTGCTGGAGCACCGCCCCTTCAATATGGTCACGCTGCTGACCGGCCTGTGCGATGTGCTGGAAAAGCCGGCCGCCGAGCGCGGCATCACCATCCGCTGTGAGGACATCACGCTGCCCCACCCCGATCTTATCGGCAGCCCGCTGCATGTAAAGCGGCTTGTGATGAACATCATCTCCAACGCCATCAAGTACAATACGGACAACGGCAGCATCACCCTGACCCTGCATGAGCTGCGCAGCGAGGGCGACAAAGCCTGGATTCGCTTTACCTGCGCCGATACCGGCATCGGCATGAGTGAGGAATACCAGAAGCATCTGTTTGAGCCGTTCACGCAGGAGCTGCTGGACGCCCGCTCCACCTACGCCGGCACAGGGCTGGGCATGCCGATTGCCAAGGGCCTTATTGATGCAATGGGCGGCACCATCGACTTCACCAGCCGTCAGGGCGAGGGCACGACCTTCTATATCACGCTGCCCTTTGAGGTTGACCGCGCAGCGGCGCCGCAGCCGCTGCCCGGCGCACCGGCCGACCTTTCGGCGCTGCAGGGCAAGCATATCCTGCTGGCCGAGGACAACGACCTGAACCTTGAGATTGCCGAGTTCCTGCTGCAAAACGCCGGTCTGCGCACGACCGCTGCCCGCAACGGGCAGGAGGCGGTAACGCTTTTTGCCGCGTCCGCCCCCGGCACCTTCGATGCCATTTTGATGGATGTCATGATGCCGCAGCTGGACGGCTACGAGGCAACCCGCGCCATCCGCGCCCTTGACCGGCCCGATGCCGCAGCGATCCCCATTTTTGCGATGACGGCCAACGCCTTTACCGAGGACCGCCGCCGCGCCTATGAGTCCGGCATGAATGAGCATCTGACAAAGCCGCTCGAGCCGGACACCCTCCTGCGCACCCTTGCAAAATACCTGCAGCGGTGACCCGCCTGCAGCACCAAGGCCCTCCCCGGGTGGGGAGGCCCTTTTTCATCGGTTCTGCCTGCGGAAGGCGCTTGGCGACATGCCCAACGACTTCAAAAATACGCGGTTGAAGCTGCGGATCGTGCCAAAGCCGCATTGCTCCGCCACTTGGGTGACCGGGATGCTGCTGCCCTGCAGCAGCATGGCCGCATGGCTGACCCGGTACTGGTTTACAAAATCCTGAAAGCCCGTGTGCAGCCGCTGGTTGAAATACGCCGACAGATAGGTATAATTATAACCAAGGTCGCGCGCCATCTGCTCCAGCGTCAGGCTGCCGGTATAGTTCTGCTGCACATAGTTGATGATGCGGGCCGACAGATGGGCGTCCGCATCCTGCTGGGGGCGCGGGCACAGGGGGCACTGCTCCAGCGCAGCACCGCAGATCATGTACAGCCCCGCGAGCTTTTTGCACCGGTTGTTGCCCTGCCAAAGCAGCTCCATCAGGGGCGCAGCCTCAATGCGGAACACCGGGTTTGCAAAGGCCCGCTTCCCCAGCTGGGCCGAAAATTCCGGCACCCAATCGTCAGAAAATATCCACAGCACACTTTGGGAGGCCCCGTTTGTGTGGTAGCTGTGGATCTGGTCCGGCAGCACCAGCAGGGCCTCGCCGGGGTGGATCTCAAAGGTATCCGTCTCCAGCGTACAGGTCAGCGTCCCGGCCTGCACGGTCAAAAATTCATAGCTGTGGTGCAGATGCGCGGGGAAACTGAAATTGTGGTCACGCTGGCAGTAGAGATACCCCCGCCGGTCCGAGCGCTCGGCCTCGTAGATCAGCATTGTACGCACTCCTTTTCGACACAAAATCCAAACTTATGTCTATTATTTTATACACTCTTTCTTGCCAGTGCAAGGGGGTAACAGGTAAAATAGTCTTAAAAAGGAATTCTGTTTCCAAGAAGGAGCAACCGCTATGTATTACATCGGCATTGATCTGGGCACCTCCGCCGTCAAGCTGCTGCTGATGGACGAGACCGGCCGGATCGACAACATCGTCAGCCGTGAGTACGGTATCGCGTTCCCCCACCCCGGCTGGAGCGAGCAGGAGCCTGCCGATTGGTGGGACGCCGTCTGTGACGGTATCCCCGCGCTGCTGCAGGGCTTTGATGCCTCTCTGGTCAGGGGCATCGGCGCAGGCGGCCAGATGCACGGCCTTGTCGTGCTGGATAAGGCCGACAGGGTCATCCGCCCCTGCATCCTGTGGAATGACGGCCGCACCCAGAAGCAGGTCGATTACCTGAACAACGAGATCGGCAAGGATAAGCTGAGCCGTTACACCGCCAACATCGCGTTTGCCGGCTTCACCGCGCCCAAGCTGCTCTGGCTGCGCGACAACGAGCCGGAGAACTTCGCCCGCATCGAGAAGATCATGCTGCCGAAGGACTACATCAACTACAGGCTGACCGGTGTCCACTGCACCGACTACTCCGATGCCTCCGGCATGCTGCTGCTCGATGTCGAGCATAAATGCTGGAGCCGCGAGATGCTGGACCTCTGCGGTGTGCGCGAGGCGCAACTGCCCAAGCTGTTTGAGAGCTGGCAGCCTGTCGGCACCCTGACCGCCGAGGCCGCCGCTATGCTCGGTCTGCCGGCCGATGTCATCGTCTGCGCCGGCGCGGGCGACAACGCCGCTGCGGCAGTCGGCTGCGGCGCGGTGGGCGGCGGCAGGTGCAATATCTCGCTGGGCACCTCCGGCACCGTCTTTATCACAAGCGACACCTTCGGCGTTGACAGCCGCAACGCCCTGCACAGCTTTGCCCACGCGGACGGCGGCTACCACCTGATGGGCTGCATCCTCTCCGCCGCAAGCTGCAACAAGTGGTGGAATGAGGAGATCCTGCACACGCAGGACTTTGCCGCCGAGCAGGCCCCCATCACCCCCGACAAACTGGGCGCGAATGATGTCTACTTCCTGCCCTACCTGATGGGTGAGCGCAGCCCCCACAACGACCCCGCCGCCCGCGGCGCCTTCCTCGGCCTGCGGATGGACACCCCGCGCGCCGCCCTGACGCAGGCCGTGCTGGAGGGCGTGGCCTTTGCGATCCGCGACTGTGTTGAGATCGCCCGCGCGCAGGGCGTTGAGATTTCCGCCAGCACCCTCTGCGGCGGCGGCGCCAAAAGCCCGCTCTGGCGCGAAATTCTGGCCAATGTGCTGGGCATCCCCCTGACGCTGCCCCAGACCGAGCAGGGCCCCGGCTACGGCGGCGCCATGCTGGCAGCCGTTGCCTGCGGGGCGTATCCCAGCGTGCAGGCCTGTGCCGATGCACTGGTACGCGCCAAAAGCACGACCGAGCCTGACCCCGCAATCGTAGAGAAATACAACGCGCGCTATGCCCTGTGGCATACGCTTTATCCCGCACTGAAGGCGTCCTACGCCGCAATGGAGGCACTGCAATGAAGATCTATTCGGTAAATGACCCGGAATTCAAGCCCTATGGCCGTGTTGTGACCGGTCTGGAGGCAGCCAAGGCCGAGATTCTGGCCGCGCTGGCTTCCACCCCGCTGCCCGCCGCAACGGATTATGTCCCAGAGGACGAGTGCCTGCAGGAGCTGCCCGCCGCCGTGGAGGTGTCGGAGCATCTGTTCGGCGGCATGCCCTGCCAGCTGGGCTGGTGCAACGGCCACAACAACGCGCTCAACTGTCTGGAATATCACCGCGACAGCGAATTCAACCTCGGCACCGAGGATTTCATTCTGCTGCTGGCCAAGCAGGACGAGATTGAAAACGGCAAGCTGGACACCGCCAAGGTCAAAGCCTTCCGCGCCCCGGCCGGCACGCTGGTCGAGGTCTACGCCACGACACTGCACTACGCGCCCTGCCATGTCGATGCCGACAAGGGCTTCCGCGTGCTGGTCGCACTGCCCAAGGGCACAAACACCGCCAAGCCGGACATGCAGAACAACGGCGGCGATGACCCGCTGCTGTGGGCCTGCAACAAGTGGCTGCTCGCCCACGCCGAAAGCACCGAGGCCAAAGCCGGGGCGTACATCGGCCTGACGGGCGAGAACATCCACATCTGATCACTGCAAACCTTATAGAAAACGGAGGAAACCACCATGAAATCCACCAACATTCCTGAGGTCAAGCTCGGCATTATCGCCGTCAGCCGTGACTGCTTTCCTATCGCACTGAGCGAAAAGCGCCGCGCTGCCATTGCGGCCGCCTGCCAGACCAAGGGCGTTGCCCTCTACGAGTGCAAGACCACCGTGGAAAACGAGCACGACATGCAGAAGGCCGTTGCCGAGGTGACCGAGGCCGGCTGCAACGCGCTGACCGTCTTTTTGGGCAACTTCGGCCCCGAGACCCCCGAGACCCTGATCGCCAAGTTCTTCGACGGCCCCTGCATGTTCGTGGCCGCCGCCGAGGGTGACGGCGACATGATCAACGGCCGCGGCGATGCCTACTGCGGTATGCTGAACTGCTCCTACAACCTCGGTATGCGCCACCTCAAGGGCTATATCCCCGAGTATCCTGTCGGCACCGCCGAGGAGATCGCCGACAAGATGGCCGAGTTCGTCCCCATCGCCCGCACCATTCTGGGCGTCCGCGACCTGAAGATCATCACCTTCGGCCCCCGCCCGCAGGACTTCTTTGCCTGCAACGCCCCCATCAAGGGCCTGTATGAGCTGGGTGTTGAGATCGAGGAAAACTCCGAGCTGGACCTGCTCGTCTCCTACAAAGAGCATGCCAACGACCCCCGCATCGAGGAGGTCTGCAAGGACATGGCCGCCGAGATGGGCGAGGGCCATTACTACCCCGACCTGCTGGCCCGCATGGCGCAGTTTGAGCTGACCCTGCTCGACTGGGCCGAGAACCACAAGGGCAGCAAAAAGTATGTTGCCTTTGCCGACAAGTGCTGGCCCGCCTTCCCCTCTCAGTTCGGCTTTGAGCCCTGCTATGTCAACTCCCGCCTTGCCAGCCGCGGCATCCCCGTCTCCTGCGAGGTCGATATCTACGGCGCTCTGTCCGAGTACATCGGCATCTGCGCCTCCGGTGACACCGTCACCCTGCTGGACATCAACAACAGCGTGCCGAAGTACATCTATGACGAGGACATCAGCGGCAAGTTTGACTATAAGCTGACCGACACCTTCATGGGCTTCCACTGCGGCAACACCCCCGCCTGCAAGATGTGCGGTGACCGCGCCGTCAAGTACCAGCTGATCCAGCACCGCCTGCTGGAGCCGGTCGGCAGCGATCCCGACTTCACCCGCGGCACCCTTGAGGGCGACATTGCCCCCTCTGACATCACCTTCTACCGCCTGCAGTGCGACAGCGAGGGTCAGCTCCGCGCCTACATCGCCGAGGGCGAGATCCTGCCCGTGGCCACCCGGTCCTTCGGCGGCATCGCCATCTTTGCGATCCCCGAGATGGGCCGTTTCTACCGCCATGTGCTCATCCAGAAGCGCTACCCGCACCACGGCGCGGTTGCCTTCGGCCACTATGGCAAGACCCTGTTTGAGGTGCTGAAGTTCTTCGGCGTCGCGGACATTGCCTACAACCAGCCCAAGAGCCTGCCCTATCCCACCGAGAATCCGTTTGCCTGATTCCCGCGCAGCCAAAGCTATTTCCTAATGCCATAACAAACCCCCGACCGCTTGTAAAACAGGCAGTCGGGGGTTTACTGTTTGTTAAGGCTTCCCCCTAGTGGGAAGGCGCTCTTTTTATCTTTCGTGCATCTCCCTAAAATAATACACCGCACCGACCAGACCGGCGTCATTGTGCAGGGTAGCGGCCTTGACCTCCAGCCCCTCGGCAAAGGCGGGCATAACGCTGGCGCGTACTTTTTCAGCCAGCGGGTCGATCAGCAGCGCCTGCTGCGCGCTGACGCCGCCGCCGATCAAAATCAGCTGCGGGTTGAAGATATGCACCAGCCCGGCAAGGCCCTGTGCGATCTCGTTGATCCAGTGGTTCAGCACAGTCTGTGTGCGGGCGTCACCGGCGGCAGCCGCCTCAAAAATCGCGCGGCCGTCCGGGGCGTCCAGCCCCATCCGCTGCGCATCGCGCACCAGCGCGGTCGTGGCGGCGTACCGCTCATAGCAGCCGATGGCACCGCAGGTGCAGGCCACGCCGTCCAGCGCGTGCAGCCGGAAATGCCCCAGCTCACCGCCAAGGCCCCGTGCACCCTCCAGCAGACGGCCGCCGGTCAGGATGCCGCCGCCGACGCCCGTGCCCAGCGTCACGCCGACAACATCGGTGTACCCTCTGGCCGCACCGGCCCATACCTCGCCCAGCAGCATACAGTTGGCATCGTTGGCCACCGTCACCGGCAGGCCGAAGGCACGCTCCAGCGTGCCCTTTATATCAACGCCGATCCACCCCGGGAAATTGCCGCAGGTCCCCGCGACCACGCCGCGGCGGCTGTCGATCTGCCCGGTGGCGGACACGCCGATGCCCGCAATCTTCGGTGCGTCCTTGGCCAGAAAATCACGGATCGCACGCTGCACCGTGTCAAGGATCGGCGTTCTGTAGCCGTCAAAGCTGACACTGCGCTCGGCGCGGCGCAGCACGCCGCCGGTCTCATCGACAAGGCCCAGCTTGACCGCCGTGCCGCCGATGTCAACGCCCAGATAGATTGTACTCATAGCGCACCTGCTTATTTGTGGTTTTTGATGGCGGCGGTGTAGCGGGCCGTGATCTCGGCCGGGCGGGTGATCGCACCGCCCACGACCAGCGCAAACGCACCGGCGTAGAGCGCCTGCACGGCCTGCTCCGGCGTGTGGATGTGGCCTTCGGCGATGACCTTGGCCGGGCACTCCCGCGCCAGCTGCGCAATGAAGCCGAAGTCCACATCATCAATGCCCTTCGTCTCCGGCGTGTAGCCGCGCATCGTCGTGCCGATGAAATCTGCACCGGCCGCCGCGCACGCCATGGCGTTCTCGATGTTGTCGCAGTCGGCCATGACAAGCTGGTCAGGGTATTTTTCCTTGACGGCGCGGATAAAGTCCGCGCTCGTCTGCCCGTCCGGGCGCAATGCACCGGTGCCCTGCACGGCCAGAATATCCACGCCGCAGGCAACCAGCTCATCGACCTCCTTCATCGTGACGGTGATGTACATCGGCGTGCCGGGGTAATCCTTTTTGATAATGCCGATGACCGGCAGGTCAACGACCGCCTTGATCTGGGTGATGTCACGCACGGTGTTGGCGCGGATGCCCACCGCGCCGGACTGGGCGGCGGCCTTTGCCATCAGCGGCATAACGCCGCCCTCCTTCGTGTACAGCGGCTCATGCTCCAGCGCCTGGCAGGACACGATAAGACCGCCCTTGATTTGGTTGAAAATTTGTTCGTGGGTCATGGTGGTAACTCCTTCTTATGTAAGCATTGTAGGGAGGGGTCTTGACCCCTCCGTGCCCGTTCGCGGCAACCGCAAAGCTCCCGGGACGCATATATGCGTCCCCTACTTGTAGGGGTGGCATACATGCCACCCGGGAGCGCAGTGGCCGGTGCAATGTCCCGCGGAGCGGTCAAGACCGCTCCCTACAGAACCACAATGCATTACTTTCTATTTCATCAAAATTTTGACCACGGCTTTTCTCACATGGTCGCAGCCGGGCGTTTTGCAGCTGGGCTTGTGCAGCTCACCGGGGAAGAAGATGACAAACCGCCCCTCTCCCAGCTCGCCGCCCGCATGCTCCGACCCGGACGCAAAGCCCACATCGCTCTCGGTGCTGAACTCGCCCTCGGGCTTGCCCTCGGACGCCCAGCCCCAATGCTCGCTGCCGGAAAGGTCGATCTGCAGGTCAGCGTAGCGGCGGTGGTACTCAAAGGCTGCGCCCTCGGCATCGCGCAGGTCTGCGTCCATCACATTGACAAAGACCTTCTCGCCGTCAATGATCGTGCGGCCGTTCTCCAGCGCGTCCAGCGTGTGGCTGTTCAGCCAGTCGATGGCCGTGTCCAGATTGGGGTGCAGCCCCTTGTAGCACGCAATATAATCAAACGAATCTACGAGCATCCCGCACTCCTTTACAGCTCTGCAACGGCAGCCTCGATCATACGCTGCGCCTCGGCCACAACGGCCTCGTCCTCGGGGATGAGGTTCGGCAGCGGGGCGCGCACGCCGCCCAGCTCCAGACCGTACATGCGGCGCAGGATCTCCTTCTGCACAGCGTACAGATTGCCGTGGGCCTCGCACATCTTGTAGATGATGCGGTCAGCCTTGTACTGGATGGCGCGGGCCGCGGGCAGATCGCCCTGCTCGACCAGCTCGTTCATCCGGATGAACAGCTCCGGCATGACGGCGTAGGTGCCGCCGATGCCGCCGTCGGCACCCATGGCGCGGCCCGAGACAAACTGCTCATCGGGGCCGTTAAAGACGGCAAAGCCATCCTCGCCGCGGGCGGCGATGCCGGCGTCCTTGAACAGCTGGATATCCTGCGTGGGCATCGAGGAGTTCTTGACGGCAATGACGTTGGGGTTCTTCAGCATCTCCTGCAGCAGCGGCATCGTCAGGGCGGTACCGGCCAGCTGCGGGATGTTGTAGATGACGAACTCGGTGTTGGGGGCGGCGGCGCTCATCGCGTTCCAGTAGTCGGCAATGGCGTAGTTCGGCAGATGGAAGTAGATCGGCGGGATGGCGGCGATCGCATCTACGCCGCACTTCTCGGCGTGGGCGGCCAGCTCGACCGAGTCCGCCGTGTTGTTGCAGGCGACATGCGCAATGACGGTGATCTTGCCCTTCGCCTCGCTCATGACGGCCTCGAGAACGGCTTTGCGCTCATCGGGGTGCTGGTAGATGCACTCGCCGGAGGAGCCGCCGACATAGACGCCCTTGACGCCCTTGGCGATCAGGTGGCGGGTCAGCGCCTTGACGCCCTCGATCGAGATCGAGCCGTCCGGTGCATAGCAGGCATAAAATGCGGGGATAATGCCGCGGTATTTGTTGATGTCTTTCATTATACAAACACTCCCTGTTCGTAAATACAGCTTTTATATAAAGGCTCCCCGGGGGGAGGCTTTTTTAGCCCTTGACGGCACCCATTGTGATGCCCTTTGTGAAATACTTCTGGAACGCCAGAAACACGATGATGATAGGCACGGCAGCCAGCGCGGCGCCGGCCATGATCAGACCGTAGTCGGTCGAGTTCTCGGCCTGCAGCTTGGCAATGCCCAGAGAAATCGTCAGCTTGCTGGTGCTGGACAGCATGATCAGCTGCATGAAGTAGTCGTTCCATGAGTTGATGAAGGTGAAGATTGCCAGCGCACCGATGCCCGGCTTGATGATGGGCAGCGCGATGCGGGTAAAGGTCGTAAGCTCGCTGGCGCCGTCAATGCGGGCAGCCTCGAGCATCTCGCCGGGGATACCCTCGCTGAACTGCTTCATCAGGAAGATGCCGAACGGCCAGCCCACGATCGGGAAGATGACCGCCCAGATCGTGTTGTACAGCTGCAGGCTGCTCATCTCACGCAGCAGGGGGATCAGGATGACCTGCTTGGGCAGGGCCATGGCGCAGACGATCAGCGTAAACAGCACACCGCGGCCGATGAAGCGCTTTTTGGCCAGCGCATAGCCCGCCATGGCGGAGGTAACGCAGGTCAAAATCATCGAGGCAACGGCCATAAAGACCGTGTTGACCAGCCAGCGGATAGCGGCGGGCACCTGCGGGCCTGCCCACCAGATGACATCCTTGCCGTCGGCGCTGAAGTGGCTGCTGAACGGCACGGCAAACTCCCACAGGGGGGCCTTCTGGCGGCTGAACAGCTTGGCATAGTTGGTGCCGACCCACTCACTGGGAATCCACTCGGGCGTGGTGGCGTTGATGGACACCTGCGTCTTGAAGGAGCCGGTGATGATCCAGTACAGCGGGAACGCAAACGCGATGGCCAGCACAACGATGACCACGGTGCTGAACACCATGTAGGGGGAAATCTTCTTCTTTTTCTTTTTGGTCTGCTCGGCTGCAGCAGGGGCAGCGGTTTTCGTTGCTTCCATTTCGATTTCCCTCCTTACTCGTTAGACTGTGTGACCTTGAACTGCACAGCGGACAGCACGGCGATCATAATGGCGAGGATAACGCCCATCGCGTTGCCGTAGCCGTAGCGGTACAGCTTGAAGGCGGTGTAGTAGATGTAGTACATGATGGTGTCGGTGGCATGCTTCGGGCCGCCGGAGGTCAACAGCTGGATCAGTGCGAAGCACTGGAAGGAGTTGATCGTGGTGATGACCAGAATGTACAGCGTAGTGGGCATGACCTGCGGCCACTTGATCTTCCAGAAGGCCTGCAGCTTGGTGGCACCGTCAACCTCCGCAGCCTCCACAAGGGACTGGTCCACATTGCCAAGGGCCGAGACATACAGCACGATGGGCTGGCCGACCGAGGTCGTGAGCAGGATCAGGATAATGCAGCCCAGCGCATAGCGGGGATCACCCAGCCAGTTGATGTTCTGGTCGAGGAGGCCCATCGACTTGCCCAGATAGTTAAAGATGCCGTAGTAGTTGTTGAACATCCACTTCCACACGACCGTGACGGCAACGGAGCCGGTGACAACGGGCAGGTAGAAGATCACGCGGAACAGCGAGGTTGCCCACGGGGGCATGTTGACGATGGCGGAGGCCACCCACAGCGAGAAGATGCAGGTGATGGGCACCGACACGATAACAATGATGAGGGTGTTGCGCAATGCGCCCAGAAACACCTTGTCGTGGAAAAGCTCCACATAGTTAGCCAGACCGACAAAGACATCAGCACGGTTCATCGTCGAGTCGAAGAAGCTGGTGAACACGCACATGAACATGGGGTAGATGACGAAGCCGACGAAGAAGATCAGGCTGGGCAGCAGGAACAGATAACCGGCGATGGTCTCCTGCCGGACAAGCGCACGGCTCATCTTGGGCTCGCTCTTTTTGGCAGCTGCAGAAAATGCCAAGAGGATCTCTCCTTTCCGTTTTTCATAAAAAGCGGCGTCCCACCGCTGCGTTTCATGTCAGAGGTCGGACGCCGTAGGTTGGTTGCAGATCTTACGATTTACAGTTTGGTTCAGGATGCACTGGCGGCTGCGTTGGCAGTGGTGCAGAATTCGTTGACGGCGGTGGTGACATCCTCGTCAGCGCCGACCTGCTGCAGCATGTTCCACCAAGCGGTACGAGCCTCGGCCCAGCCGGGGGTGACCTGATAGTAGTCGCCCAGGTAAGGCATCAGCTTCTGGTACTCGTTCATGATCTCGTCGTCGGCATACAGGTCAGACAGAGAGCTCTTGACGGAGAAGTAGCTGGAGGTCTTGACGGCCTTGGCAGTCTCCTCAGAGTTGGCCATGAAGTTGATGAAGGTCTTGGCGGCAGCGATCTTGTTTTCATCGCCGTTGTTGAAGATGCCGAAGCCCCAGATGCCGCCCTGCAGCGCGGGCTTGCCGCTCTCAGAGGGGAAGCCCATGAACAGGATCTCATCGCCGCTGTTGGTGGTACCGGCAGGGCCGTTGTCCTCATTCTTCTGCTGGGCAATGTTCCAGCAGAAAGCCATCTGCAGGGTGCCGTTGCGGAAGAGGGTGATCTCCTCGCCGCCGTTGATGGAGGCGTCAAAGTTGATGCCGTCCTGTGCCTTCAGGGCCTCAAGGGCCTTGACATTCTCGGCAGAGTCGGCGGTGTACTTGCTGTGCGCATCGTCGGTGAAGGTGCCGCCGTAGAGGTTGTTGACGAGAGCACGGGTGCCCTGATCGCCGCCCTGACCGCTGCAGTAGATAGCGCCCACATCGGTCTTGCCGGAGTCGTAGACGGCCTGAACAGCCTTCAGGAAGTTCTCGGTGGTCCATGTGTGGTTCTCGGCATCGACATACTGCATCGCGCCGGCAGCCTCAAACACGGTCTTGTTGATGGCCATGCAGTGGGCGGTCATGCAGAGGGGGAACTCGTAGTAAGCACCGGAGGAATCCTTGCAGGCGGCCTCCACGCTGGCGCTGATGTCAGCCTTCTGGTCATCGGTCCACAGGTCGCTCAGATCGACCATCAGACCCTTGGCGCCCCAGTTGGCAACCAGACGCTCGGGACCTTCCATAACGAGGTCAGGGGCAGAGCCGCCCTCGATGGCGGTGTTGACCTGATCGTCACCGTTGGTGTAGTCCAGATACTCAACAGTCACATGGATGTCGGGGTACTTGGCGTTGAAGTCCGCCAGCAGGGTGTCAACAGACTCGGAATCGCCCCACTTGCCGATGGGGTAGGTCCACAGGGTGATGTCAGCAGCCTGACCGGCCTCCATGGAAGCGGCAGCCTCGCTGGAAGCGGCAGTAGAGGTGCTTTCAGCGGCAGAGGACGCTGCGCTGGAGGCAGCGCCGCCGCAGCCAACCAGCAGGCTGGCAGCCATACCGGCAGCCAGGATAGCGGATACTTGCTTCTTCATAGTGGTTCTCCTTCTTTTGCCTTTCGGCATTTGTAAGGGGTCGCTGCGTCTGCGCCCCTTGTGATGACTCTATTTTAGAAAATCTTTTTCATTTTGTCCAGATGTGAAATCACCAAGAATCAGGCCATTTTGTGTACAGGTTGCACAAATTTGGTTCCATTTTGTGCAAAATGCAGCGTTTTGTGCAAGAAATGTCCGCCCACAGCGGTGAAAAGCCCCCTTTGGCCGCACCACCGCAATGGTTACAAAAAGAAAACAATTTCCAGACAAAGTCTGTTTTTGCCGGTTTTTTGCCATCACAGACCGCTGTGAAACGGATTTCCCCTTATAGAAAAACCCTTGCACACGCCGCGTGCTGTCCGCAGTCGGCAGGCAGTTTTTTCCCTTGAAAGGGCAATGTTGTACAAAAAGGGGTGGTTGGAAATAGCGCTTTTGCCTATTGTCAGTCCATTTTAGAATCGTTATAATAAGAGAAAAGAAATATCTTTTCATTTTGCTGACAAAAGGAGCCTTTGCTATGACCTATGAAAATATCACAGCGCGTCAGGTCCTCTGCTTCGGTGATTCCAACACCTACGGCTACGACCCCGTGCGTGACGGCCGCTATGGCCCTGATGAGCGCTACCCGATGGTGCTGCAGTCCCTGCTGGATCCCGGCTGGGCCGTTGCGGAGGAGGGCCTGCCCGGCCGCACCGCCGTGTTTGACGACCCCATCACCGAGGGGATGAACGGCCTGCGCCTGATCAACCCGATCCTGATGAGCCATGCGCCGCTTGACACCGTGACGATCATGCTGGGCACAAACGACTGCAAGGCGCGGTTTGCCTGTGACTCCTACCAGATTGCGCAGGGCATTGCGCGGCTGACCAAAAAGGCGCTGCAGACCGAGTGCTGGCGCGACAACGCCCACCCCGATGTGCTGGTCATTGTGCCGCCGGTCATTACACCGGACTATGACAGGCTGATCTTCCGCGAGGAGATGGGCCCCGGCTGCCACGAGCGCTGCGCCGGCATTGCCGCCCGCCTTGCGCCGATGCTGCAGGACCTGCCCGGCGTGCGCTTTCTGGACGCCAACACCCTGCCCGGCGCGGTATGCTCGCCGGTGGACGGCATGCACATGACAAGGGAAGCCCACCGGGCGCTGGCGCAGGGCCTGTACGATCTGCTGACCAGCAGTGCCCCCGCCGCCCATTGACCGCCTTATTTGCTTGAGAAAGGACCCCGAACCATGGTAGAACAGAGCTTTTGGGAGATGCTGCGCACCAAGCGCGACAGCCTGACAAAATCAGGCGGCATCGTGGCCGATTATCTTGTCCAGCACGCCGAGGACGCCCAGTATCTTTCCATTTCCTCGCTGGCAAATGCCTGCGGCGTGGCCGAGGCAACGATTTTCCGGTTCTGCCGCTCACTGGGCTTTGATGGCTACAACGAAATGAAGATCGCATTGGCGAAGGCTACCGCGACCGCGATGCCGGTCGCGCTCAAGCTGGAGCCGGGCGTAGACACCCAGACGCTGGTCACCCACGCCTACAACACCGCCGTGGAGGCGCTGAACGGCACCCGCAGCGTGCTGGACCCCGATGCCATCGACCACGCCGCCACGCTGCTGCAGCGCGCGCGTCAGGTATATTGCCTTGGTCAGGGCGGCAGTCAGGTGCTGGCAGGGGACATCTGGGCGCGCTTCTCGATGATCTCGACCAAATTCCGCACAGCGGGCGACAGCCACATGCAGGCCATCACGGCCAGCCTGATGGGCCCCGAGGATGTGCTGCTCTTCGTCTCCTACTCCGGCTCGACCCGCGACATGATGGACACGCTGCGCCTCGCCAAGGAGAACGGCGCCAAGGTCATCCTGATCACCCACTATGATGACGCCCCCGGCGCCGCACTGGCCGATGTCGTGCTGCTCTGCGGCGCGCAGGAGAACCCGCTCGACTCGGGCAGCATCCCCGCCAAGCTGGCGATGCTTTTTGTCGCCAATGTGCTGGTCCTGCGCTACACCCTTGACAATCAGGAGCTTGCCAACCTCTCGCTCTCCCGCACCAGCCAGGCGCTGGGCAGCAAGCTGCTTTGACGGATGCCCTTCCTCAAAAAAAAATTGCAAGCCGGCGATCTGCCGGCTTGCAATTTTTTATTTTCTCGCCTTGCCCTTTACTGCCCGGCCAGCGCGATCTGCTCGCGGGTGATGGGCAGCTCATAGAACCGCTTGTGGGTGGCGTGGTAGATCGCATCGGCCACGGCGGGCAGCGGGGTATTGATGACCACCTCGCCGATGCTCTTGGCACCGAAGGGGCCGGTGCCCTCGTAGCTGCTCTCAAATACGACATGGATATGCCCGATGTCGTTGCGCGCCGGGATCTTGTACTGCATCAGCGAGTTTTCCTGCGGCATGCCGCGGTCATCGTAGGTGACATTCTCGGTCAGCGCCATCCCGATGCCCTGCAGGATGCCGCCCTCGGCCTGCACCCGCGCAAGGTTCGGGTTGACCGGTGTGCCGCAGTCAACGGCCGCCTCATAGCGGATGACCTGCGCCTCGCCGGTTTCCAGATCGACCTCGACCTCGGCCGCGCCCACCATGAACGGCGGGGGCGAGATTTCCGAGCTGTGGGTCACGACTGCCTCCAGCGCCGTATTGCTGCCGCACTGGGAGGCTGCGGCGATCTGCGCCAGCGTGGCGCGCTGCGTGCCGTCCTCGCTCGTCACGGCATCGCCCGCAAAGACGACCGCACGCTCATCAAGGCCCAGCAGCCCCGCGCCGACCTGACAGATCTTCTGCTTGAGCTGCTCGGCGCACTGCTCAACCGCCTTGCCGGTGACATAGGTCGTGCTGGATGCGTAGGAGCCGGAATCGTAGGGCGAGGAATCGGTGTCCGCGCCGAGGACCGTCACATTGTCGAGCGGGCACTCCAGCACCTCGGCGGCGATCTGCGCCAGAATCGTGTCGCAGCCGGTGCCCATGTCGGCCGCACCGATTGAGAGGGTGTAGAACCCGTCATCGTTGATCTTCAGGCTGGCGCTGCCCACATCCACACTCGTAATGCCGGAGCCCTGCATCGCCATGCCCATGCCCACAGCGCGCACCTTGCCGTTGCCCATGTCGCGCACAGGGTATTTTTCGTCCCAGCCGATGTTGTCATGCACGGCCTGCAGGCAGCGGTCCAGCGCGCAGCTGGTGTTGACCTGCCCGTAGTAGGCGGGCATCACATCGCCCTCACGGACGATGTTGCGCTGGCGGATCACAAACGGGTCGATGCCCAGTCTGTCGGCCAGCTCATTGACGGCGGACTCCACCGCAAACAGGCCTTGGGTCGCGCCGTAGCCGCGGTAAGCGCCCGCGGACATGTGGTTCGTGTAGACGACATCGCTGACAAAGCGGAATGCCTCGGCCTTGCCGTAGAGCGGGATGGATTTGTGGCCGGACAGGCCCACCGTTGTAGGGCCATGCTCGCCGTAGGCGCCGGTGTTGGACAGGGTGTAGAGGTCGATGCCCCTGACGATGCCGTCCTTTGTCGCGCCAAGGCGGACATGCAGCTCCATCTCATGGCGCGGGGTGGAGGCGATCTGGCTCTCATACCGGCTGAAGATGATCTTGCTGGGCTTTTTGGTTTTCCATGTCACAAAGGCGGGGTAGACCTCGCAGACCGAGGTCTGCTTGGCGCCGAAGCCGCCGCCGATGCGGGGCTTGGCCACCCGGATCATCGACTTGGGAATGTGCAGTGCATTGGCCAGAATCCGGCGGCAGTGGAAAACGATCTGGGTCGAGCTGAGCACATTCAGCCGCCCGTAGGCATCTATGCTGCAGTAGGTGCGGAAAGTCTCCATCATGGCCTGCTGGCAGGCGCGGGTATGATATGTATGGTCGATGACGACATCACACCCCGCCAGCACCGCCTCAATATCGCCCGCCCCGCTCTCATCGTGGGCGCAGAGGTTGCGCTTGTTGTCGGCCCCGACCGGTGCCAGCGACTCCCAGTTTTCCTCCGGGTGGACAAGGACGGGGTTGTCCAGCGCCGTGTGGTAGTCCAGCACGGCGGGCAGGACCTCATACCTGACCTTGATGAGCTTCATCGCCTTATCGACGCATTTTTCATCCTTGCCGGCCAAAATGGCGACAACATCCCCCGCAAAACGGACATGGCGGTCGATGACAAGCCGGTCATAGGGGCTCGGCTCGGGGTAGGTCTGGCCCGCCTGCGTGTAGCGGCGGCCCTGCTGGTCCACATCCTTCCATGTGTAGATCGCCTCGATGCCCGGCACCAGCAGGGCGCGGCTCGTGTCGATCTCCTGCACGATGGCGTTGGCATGGGGGGAGCGCAGCAGCTTGACGATCAGGCAGTCCTGCGGGATGACATCATCCATGTAGACGGGCTGGCCGGTCACAAGCTGCATAGCGTCCTTTTTGCGCATGGGCTGGTTCACGGTTTTCATTGGGCGGCCTCCTTCCCCTTTTTCCACGCTAAAAAGTTCAAAATACCCCGCAGCTGGCCCTCATAGCCGGAGCAGCGGCAGAGGTTTCCGGCCAGATACTCCTTGATTTCATCCTCGCCGGGGTCGGGGTTTTCCCGGAAAAGCGCCAGCGCGTTCATAATAAAGCCCGGGTTGCAGAAGCCGCACTGCTCCGCACCCTGATCGGCGATAAAGGCGCCGAACTCGGCAGCCTCCTCCTGCAGCCCCTCCAGCGTGGTGACGCTGCGGCCGTTGACCCGCGCCGCCAGCACCGAGCAGGACAGCACCGGCTTTTCATCGAGAAAGACCGTGCAAAGGCCGCAGTTGGCGGTCTCGCAGCCGCGCTTGACGCTCTTGCAGCCTAGGCTGCGCACAAGGTCCAGCAGCACGGTGTCGGCTGCGGCCTCGGCGGTTACTTTTTTATGATTTAAGGTAAATGTGATCTGCATGGTATACCTCCGTCAATTATCCAGCGCGGCCACGGCACGCCGGACCAGCACGCCGGTCAGGTGGGTGCGGTACTCAGCACTGCCGCGCAGGTTGCTGCCGGTCTTGACGGCTGCCTGCACGGCGGCGGGCATCTGCGCCGGGTCGCAATCCGGCGTGACAAGCACGGCCTTCATCGGGCGCGCGCCGATGGCAAAGCGGTACTGCCCCTGCGCCGTGCGGGCGGCCGCACAGGTCAGGATCGGGAAATCGGTCTGGGTCGCGCGCACCGACTGGTACTGCACCCTCACCCCCGGCGTCTTGCGCAGGCAGATGTGGGTCAGAATATCGCGGTCATAGGGCATTGCGGCAAACTGCGCCAGCGGCATCCGGCCCGCCTTATACAGCTCAACCTCGCAGTCCAGCGCCAAAAACAGCGTCAGCACATCGGAAAAGCCGAACCGGCCATAGATGCTGCCGCCCACCGTGGCGCAGTTGCGGAACTGCACGCCGACAATGTGGCGCACAGCCTCCCGCACAGCCCCCGCGGTGTAAGCGTTCAGGGCGGCGTTCGTTTCCAGATCGCGCAGCGTTGCCATCGCGCCGATGAGGATCTCGGTGTCAGTTTCCTCGATCGTATCCAGCCCCAAGGCCGACAGGTCGATGGCCGTGCCGACATTGATCTTTTCCATCTTGAGCCAGAGCATACCGCCCAGCACGCGGTTGGGCTTTTTCTGGTTCAGCTGCCATGCCTCCTCCAGCGTGGCGGGGCGGGCATATTCGCGTATCGTCATCATGGGTCAATCTCCGTTTTTTCTGTTTTGGGCGAAAAAATCACACTTTTCGTGGATAGGTACTTTTATTCTACCATAAAATCTGGTATAATACCGTTGTTGTTTCAAAAATACAACGATATTTTTTATTGTGTGAGGGAAGAAGATTCATGAAAATGACCAAAATGACCGCCCTGCTGCTGGCCGCCGCCATGGCGCTGACCGCCTGCGGCAGCACCGCCGCCGTAAGCAGTGAGGCTGCCGCCTCCGCCACCGCTGCCCCCGATGTCACTGCCAGCCCCGAGGAGGCTGCCACTGCACCCGCTGCCGCCGATACCGCCGTCACCTACCCGCTGACCGTCACCGACCAGCTGGGCCGCGAGGTCACCATCGAGACCGAGCCCAAGACGCTGGCCAGCGGTTACTACATCTCCACCAGCCTGCTCATCGCCCTCGGCGTGCAGGACGAGCTGGTCGGCGTCGAGGCCAAGGCCGACAAGCGCACGATCTACAGCCTCTCCGCCCCCGAGCTGCAGAGCCTGCCCAGCATCGGCACCGCCAAGGAGTTTGACCTTGAGGGCTGCGCCGCGCTGACCCCCGACCTTGTCATCGTGCCCGCCAAGCTGAAGGATTCCATCCCCCAGATGGAGGAGCTGGGCCTGACCGTGCTGGCCGTCAAGCCGGAGAATCAGGACAAGCTGTACGGTGCCATCGACCTGCTGGCACAGGCCACCAACACCGTTGCCCGCGGTGAGGAGCTGAAGTCCGCGATCGAGGACAACCTGCTCAGCCTGCGCGAGGCCATCGGCGATGCCGAGGCCCCCACCGTCTACATGGCCGGCAACAGCTCTGTGCTGCAGACCGCCGGCCCCGCCATGTACCAGAACTATATGATCGAGAACGCCGGCGGTCTCAACGCCGCCGCCAGCGTCGAGGACACCTACTGGGCCGAGGTCTCCTATGAGCAGGTGCTGGACTGGGACCCCGACTACATCATTCTGGCGTCCGATGCCGACTATGATGTCGATTCCGTCCTGAACGATGCCGCACTGGCCGACTGCACCGCCGTCAAGGAGGGCCATGTCTACCAGCTGCCCCACGCCATCGAGGCTGTGGACTCCCCCGTGCCCGGCAGCTTTCTGGGCAGCGTCTATCTGGGCAGCGTGCTGCACCCCGAGCAGGTGAGTGAGCAGTTCTACCATGACTGCGCCGATGCCTTCTACACGGCCTACTACGGCTTCACCCCTGCCTCCTATGAATAACCGCAAGCGCACGGCGCTGTGCCTTCTGGGCGCAGCGCTCTGCGTTTTTATGGCTTTTGGTGCGGCCCTTGCGCTGGGCCGCTACCCCATAACACCGGCGGCGCTGCTGGCCGGCGATGCCATGGCGGTGCGCACCTTCACCGTGCTGCGGCTGCCCCGCGCCGTCATGGCGCTGGTCGGCGGCTTTGGGCTGGGGGCGGCCGGCTTTGTCTACCAGACCGTATTCCGCAACCCGCTGGCAAGCCCTGACATCATCGGCGTTTCCTCGGGGGCCAGTGTCGGCGCGGCGTTCGCCATCCTGTTCGTTTCGTCAGGGGCGCTGTCCACCACGGTCTGTGCCTTTGCGGGCGGGCTGGCGGCGGTGTTCCTCTCGCTGGGGCTGGCCGCTGCCGCGCCGGGGCGCAGCAAAATGTCGCTGGTGCTGGCGGGCATCGCCGTCCATGCGCTGGCCCAGACGCTGCTGATGCTGCTTAAGCTGACCGCCGACCCGGAGAAGGAGCTGGCCAGCATCGAGTATTGGATCATGGGCAGTCTGGCCGCCGTGACCCGCAGCCAGGTGTGGTTCCCGGTGCCGGTCGTGCTGGTCTGCTGCGCGGCGATCTTTGCGCTGCACCGGCAGGCGCTGCTGCTCTCGATCGAGGAGGGCGAGGCCCGGCTGCTCGGCGTGCGGGTAGGCGCGATGCGCCTGCTGCTGCTGACGCTTGCCACCATGACGGTCGCCGCCGTTGTCAGCGTGACAGGGCTTATCAGCTTTGTCGGGCTGCTGGCCCCCCACAGCGCCCGGCTGCTGGCGGGGCACAACCGGCGCTCGGCCTGCCTGCTGAGCGGGCTGCTGGGCAGCGCCCTACTGCTGGCGGCCGACACGCTGGCCAAGACGGCTGCCTCCACCGAGCTGCCGGTCAGCATCTTTACCTCGCTGCTGGGCGTGCCGTTTCTGCTTTATCTGATTCTTCGGCCGGGGAGGGATGCGTCATGATGCCACAAGCCACGCCCACACCCGCGGGGCTTTGCGTGCAGGACCTCACCGTGCAGTACGGCGCAGCGGCCGTGCTGCAAGGGGTCAGCTTTTCGGTCCCGGTGCCCGGGCAGCTGATCGGTCTGCTGGGGGTGAACGGCAGCGGCAAGACCACACTGCTCAAGGCGGCCGCCGGGCTGCTGCCCCACACCGGGCAGTGCCTTCTGGACGGCGTCCCGCTGGAGAGCCTGTCCACCCGCAGGCTGGCGCAGACCGTCAGCTATATCCCGCAGCAGAGCGGCATCTCGGTCTCGCTCTCGGCGCGGGAGGTCGTGCTTATGGGCTTCAACCCGCGGCTGGGGGTCCTGCAAAGCCCCACCGCCGCCATGCGCGCCGCTGCGGACAAGGCCCTGCACACCGTAGGTCTGGCCAACAAGGCCGGGCAGGACTACCTGACGCTGAGCGGCGGCGAGAAGCAGCTCTGTATTCTGGCGCGCACGATTGCCGAGGATGCGCCGCTGCTTTTGCTGGACGAGCCGGACAGTGCGCTTGACCTTGCGAACCGCAGCCGGATGACCGCGCTGCTGGCGCAGCTGGTCCACACCGGCGGCAAGACCGCGCTGGTCTGCCTGCATGACCCCGCGCTGGCGCTGGACAGCTGTGATATACTGGTGGTATTGCAGGGCGGCGGGGTCGCGGCGGTGCTGCACCCCAAAACCGACCCGCCTGCCGTGCTGCAGGCAGCCCTTGCCGCCGTGTACGGCCCGCTGGAGCTGCTGCCCGTTACCGACTGCCGGGGCCGACGCCGTCTGGCCCTGCTTCCGCTGTGAGGTGATACCATGAAACCTGCTTTGCGCGTGATGCTCTGCGATGACGCAGGCGAGCGCTTTTTTGGCGAGGGACCCTGCCGCCTGCTCCATCTGATTGAGGAGACCGGCTCGCTGCGCAGCGCAGCGGCGCAGATGGGGCTTTCCTACTCCAAGGCGCTGCGGCTTGTGCAGCACGCCGAAAAAGAGCTGGGCTTTGCCCTGACCTGCAAGACCATCGGCGGGCGGGGCGGCGGCGGCAGCACCCTGACCGCCGAGGCCCGCCAATTTTTAGAAAGGTATGAGGCCTACCGTGATGCCTGTGTACAGACCAGCCGCGAGCTCTATTCTGCGTTCTTTCCTGGCCAGCGGTAAGCGCCATCTGCTGCTGACCGGCGGGCGCGGCAGCGGCAAAACAACGCTGCTGCGCGCACTTATGCCATCCCTCTGCCCCGATGCCCCAGTGCTTCTCACCGCTGCTGTCCCGGGCAGATGGGTCGAGATGCGCGATGCCGCCGGGGCGACGGCGGTCATCGGCCGGTTTGATGCCGCCCTGCCCCCCGGTGAAAACCGGATGCGCCCCGTGCCGGCCGGCTTTGCCGCCGTGGGAGTGCCCGCCCTGCAGCGGATGGCAGCAGCCGGCGGCTGGGCCGTGCTGGACGAGCTTGGCTATCTGGAGAGCGGCTGCACGGATTTTCAACAAGGCGTGCTGAAACTGTTGAAGGTCTGCCGCGTTCTCGCAGTGGTCCGCAAGCAGGACACCCCGTTCCTGCGCGCGCTCTGCGCCGACCCGGACGCCTTTGTGTACGATCTGGACCGTCCTGTGCCGCCGCTGGGCTGCATCGTCATGGCCTCGGGGCTGGGGCGGCGGTTCGGCGGCAACAAGCTGATGGCCGAGCTGAACGGCCGGCCGCTGGCCGCCCATGCGCTGGCGCTGGCCGCCGCGCCGGTGTTTGCCGGGCGCATTGCCGTGACCCGCTCAGCCGAGGTCGAGGCCCTCTGCCGCGCAGAGGGTTTCCCCGTGCTGCGCCATGCCGAGCCGCGCCGCAGCGATACGGTGCGCCTTGGCCTGACCGCGCTGCTGGCGCAGCAGCCCGGCCTGCAGGGGTGTGTGTTTCTGCCGGGGGACCAGCCCTGCCTGACCCGGCAGACGCTGGAGGCGCTGGCGATCGGTGCCGCGCCGGACACGATCTGGCGGCCTGCCGCACCTGACGGCACACCGGGCAGCCCCGTGCTGTTCGGCCGGGATTACTTTGCAGCCCTCCTTCACCTGCCGGAGGGCTGCGGCGGCAGCGCCGTGCTGCGCGCCCACCCGCAGGCGATCCGCCTGCTGCCCGCCCCCGCCGCCGAGCTGCAGGACATCGACACCCGCAGCGACCTAGAGGCGCTGCGCGGGGGCAAGGGGTAAATGCCGTATTTTTGATTTATCGCCCGCCGTTTTTCCACAAAGAAGCGCCCCGGATGTTGAAGCCTTCAGCATCCGGGGCGCTTCTTTTTTCTTATTCTTTTTCCGGCAGGGGGATCACCGTGTTGTCCCGCTCGGTATAGCTGCCGCCGCCCATGTGGGGGCGGACGAAGGGGACGCCGTCACGGACATAGAAGGTGTTCTCCTCTATCCGTGCGTCCGGGTTTTCGGAGGGGCTGATCGTGCCGCCCAGATCGTCATAGCTGACATTGCGGCGGAAGGTGTTGTGAATGGCCTCCTGCAGGCAGAACATCACGCAGCCGCCCTCGTTCATGCGGCTGTAATTGTACTCATACACCGTACCGTCGCCGGAGTCCGCATCGTAGGCCATGCCGTCCTGATTGAGGCGCGTGTCAACGGCCTCATTATAACGGAACCGCGCGTCCTTGCACTTCCACGGCCAGATGGCTGCCGCCACCTTGCCCAGACGGTTGCCCGGCTCGCTGTAGATGCGGTCGTTCATCTCGCAGGCAACGGAATCCGCTGTGTTGTGCTCGACCAGCGGGCGCAGCGCATACATGACGGTGATGCCGTCACCGCCGGCCGCCTTGACATAGTTGTCGCGGATGACGATGTTCTCATGCCCGTATGCTGCAAAGGGTTTCTCGTCCAGCGCCGCGCCCTGAAACTGTGCATGCGCATAGGTATAGCCCACAGCGATGCCCCAGCGGCTGACATGCGCGACATAGCAGCCCTCGACCAGAATATCCCCAAAGCGTGCCGCACCGGTGGCGGCCTCGTTCTCCGGGCGCAGGGCGGTCATATAGATGCCGCCGTTGTTCATGTGTTTATCGTACACATTGCCGTTTACATCATGCACCTGCAGGCTTTGCAGCGTGATGCCGCGGCGGATGCCCTTGTCTTTAGCCACCACAGCCACGCCGGTGCGCTGCATCTTGTCGGCCTGAGAGTAACGCTCCCCGATGACAGCCCCGGCGCGGTTGGTGATCTCCAGATCGCGCACCGTGACATAGGCGGCATCATACAGCAGCACGGCGGAGGAAACATAGCCGTGATGCACATGGGTGGGCGAGTCCAACGCACACCCATAGTCCTGATACCAGATGCCCTGTCCGTCGGCGGCGATGCAGGGGGCGCAGCCTTCACCATAAGCGCCGATGGTGATGGGGCTGCCCGCGGTGCCGCTGCACAGCAGCTGCAAAAACTGCTTTTCAAAGCGGCAGCCGCGCCGCAGCAGGACGGTGTCGCCCGGTGCCAGCGCAAGGCGGTTCACCGCAAACAGCGTGGCAAAGGCACGATCCTCATGCAGGCCGTCATTCTCGTCATTGCCGGTCAGCGGATTCACATAATATGTCTTGCACAAGGTTGTCGTACACCTCCTCCCGCATACGCTTTTCAATGATCTGGCGCGATTCCTCGTAGGAGAAGCTGTCCCCGAAATAGCGGGTGAACAGATCGCGGTTCGCGTCATACCACGCGCGGGTCTGCGCCTCGGTAAAATCAGGGCAGACGCCGAGCGCGCGGATTTTCCCACACGGCTCGGCAAAGTCCAGCTTAAAGCGGGTCAGTTCAAATTGCAGGTAGGCCGGGGCGGAAAAGTACCGTGTGCCGTATACCGGCGCGCCCTCTGCCTCGCGGCGGGATATTTCGGCATTTTTGGCGGCGCGGCGCGCCTCCAGCGCGGCAGGGGTATCGTCCTCAATCAGCCCCCAGCGCTTGGCCAGCGTCAGGCAGCCCTGCGCATAGCGCCACTCCGCCGGGGTCAAACAGTAGGTCTGCTCCATCACTTGACGGCACCCGTAATGCCGTTGGCAAAGCTCTTCTGCAGGCAGAGGAAGATGATGGCGGTGGGCAGCGTGCAGATCAGGACGCCCAGCATCAGCATACCGTAGTCAACGCTGTAGCCGCTCTTGAGGTTGGCGACCAGCATCGGCATCGTGATGGAGCTGTTGTTCTGGAATACGATCTTCGGCCAGAGGTAGCTGTTCCATGCGTTCATGAAGGTAACGGTCATGGCAGCGCCGTAGGTCGAGCGCATGATGGGGATAAACATCCGGAAGAAGATGCCGATCTCGCTCAGACCCTCCAGCCGCGCGGCCTCGATGATGTCATTGGGGAAGCTGCGCGCGGCCTGACGGAACAGCATAATCATGAACGGGGTCGAGATGGACGGCAGCACAAAGGCCGCCCAGCTGTTGACAAGGCCCCAGCCGGAGATCATCTTGAACAGCGGGATCATGATGGCGACAAACGGCAGCATCATGGCCAGCAGCAGAACACTCATGAGGATATCCTTCGCCTTATCGTGATAGATCTCAAAGCCGTAGCCTGCGATGGAGCAGACCAGCAGCGTGATGAAGGTCATCAGGATCGCATTGCGGAAGGAGTTTGTCATGGCAAGCGCCAGATTCTGGTTGGCGACCAGCGCCTTGAAGTTCTCGATCAGATAGGTGCCGGGGATCAGCTTGCCGCGGATAACATCAATGCTGGGGTTCGTTGCGCCGCACAGCATGTAGTACAGCGGGAACACCGACAGAAAGCTTGCCAAAATCAGGATGGCGTGGGTCAGAATCTTTTTGCCCTTAGTCACGCTTGTCACCTACTTTCATCTGGATCGCGGACAGCACGGCCACTACAATCAGGATAAACACCGACAGGGCCGCCGCATAGTTGAACTTGGGCGTCTCCACAAAGGAGATATTGTAGATATAATGCGTCAGCGTCATGGTCGCCTTGCCGGGGCCGCCCGCCGTCAGGTTGACCGACTCGTCAAACAGCTGCAGCGTGCCGGAGGTGGACATGATGGCGGTCAGCAGGATCGTGGGTTTGAGCAGGGGGATCGTCAGGTGGATGAACTGCTGCAGCGGGGAGGCACCGTCAATACGGGCCGCCTCGTAGATCGAGTAATCAATGTTCTGCAGGCCGGCCAGATAGAACACCATGTTGTAGCCCGTCCAGCGCCAGACCAGCGCAATGACGATGACCCAGCGCGCGGCCCATGCGTCCTGAAACCAGCTTATCTCCGGGATGCCGAAGGTCATCAAAACGCGGTTGACAAGGCCATCGTTGGCAAACAGCGACTTGAAGATCATGGAGTAGGAAACCAGCGAGGTTGCGCACGGCAGGAAGATCATGGTGCGGTAGATGCCCTTGCCCTTCAGATCGGGGCTGTTGAGCAGCTGCGCAAGGATCAGCGCCAGAATCAGCATGATGGGCACCTGAATCACAAAGTAAAAAACCGTGTTGAACAGGCACTGCTGGAAGGTAGCGTCCTTCAAAATGCGCGCGTAGTTTGCAAAGCCCGCGGACTGTACATTGCTGCCCATACCCTTCTGGAATGAGAGGATCAGCGCCTGTACCATGGGGTAAAAGCAGAATATAAATATCAGGATCGTAGCAGGCAGCAGAAACGCCCAGCCGATCAGGCTGCGTTTTTGCTCCATATCAAGTCCTTTTTTCTTCATGGTGATGTTCTCCTATTGTGCCCGGCTTTATCAGAAAACCAAGGGCACGGCTTGCAGAAACACTATCGGATGCAAACCATGCCCTTGGCAGATTTCAGTTGTTATCGGTATTGCCCAAAATCAGGCTTAGCCGGCGATGTTGAATTCAACGGTGTCCTGCGCGGTCTTCATCTCAGCCTCAACATCGGCATTCTTCTGCACAACATTGGTGATGGCATCGGTCAGAGCGCTGCGAACATCAGAGTAGTAAGCGCCGCAGTCGAAGGCGGGAACCTGACCGGCGAACTCAACGATGTCCTTGTAAACGGTCTGGCCGCCGTAGAACTCGGAGGGCTGGTTGTAAATGTCGGACTTGGAGGCGGGCAGGTAGCTGGCGATGGCACCGGCATTGGGCAGCAGGTCATCGTACAGCTCGACGCTGGCGCCGAAGGTGCTCTTCAGGAAGTCGTAAGCCAGCTCAACATTCTTGCAGTTGGAGGAAACGGCCCAGCTTGCGCCGCCGCAGTTGGCGTAGTTGGTGGCACCCTCAACGGTCTCGAGCTTAGGCATGTTGACGATGGCCCACTTGCCGGCCTGATCCTCAGCAGCCTGAATGCTGGACATGATCCAGCAGCCCTGAATGACGCCGGCGGCCTTGCCGTCGTTCATAGAGGCAATGTACTGATCCCAGTCGGTGTACTCGGCCAGGATGCCCTTGTCAACCATTTCCTTGTAGACGGTCATGGATTCCTTCAGGGCAGCGTTGTCGGCAATGTTGACCTTGCCGTCCACAACGGGGGAAGCACCGGCAGACTGCAGCATCTCGATGATCAGCTCAGAGCCGCCGCTGGAGGTCAGCATCGGAACACCGTTGGCGTCCACGACCTTCTGTGCCTTGTCCATGAACTCGGTCCAGGTCAGATCCTTGAAGTCCGCAACGGTCAGACCGGCGTTCTCGACCATGTCGGAACGGATGGCCATGATGGAGGCACCGTTGTCGAAGGGGATGCCGTAGTGGTGGCCGTCCACAGTGGAGTCAGCCAGCTTGCCGCCGGAGAAGTCGTCCCAGTTGAAGCCGCCGTTGTCCAGCTCGGTGTAGATACCGGGGAAGTTGGCGACCATCTTGTGGAAGGAGTAGTCCTGCATCAGGAAGATGTCGGGCAGGGTGCTGTAGTCCTCGCTGGTGGCAGCGGTGATCAGCTTGGTCTCGATGTCGCTGTAGACGTTCTCCTCAATGTTCAGCTTGAAGTTGGGGTGATCCTTCTGGTAGATGGCCTCAGCCTGCTTCAGCGCATAGATGTTGAAGTTCGGGTCCCATGCCCAGACGGTCAGGGTCTCATCGGCCTCGGTGGCTTCGCTGCTGGCGGCCGTGGACTCGGCGGGCTTGCTCTCAGCGGCAGAGGTGGCTTCGCTGCTGGCGGCACCGCCGCAGCCGGCCAGCAGGGATGCTGCCATAGCTGCCGCCATAAGGGCTGCTGCATTCTTCTTTTTCATGGGGGTTTCCTCCTTAAAAATGTTTCTCCATTCTTTGGCTGTATAACGTATGTCCCACGGCGGGGCATAAATTATCGGGTGTTATTCGGCATCGTCTACCCAGCGCATCTCGCGCGGGGCCAGCGTCAGGCTGTCAATCAGACGCCCCTTGATGTACAGGTCTGTCTTTTCCTCGGCATCTGCATTGTTGATGACCGCGATGCGCTTCGTTTCGGGGAAGACGGTGACTTCGGTGTCCACGTTGGTCACGTAGTAGTGCTTCATCTCCTCCGGCATACCGGCGGCGTAGTAGATGGCGCGCAGCAAAATGCGGCAGTTCTGCGGGGAGTAGGGCAGCCCGGCAAAGTAGACGCTGTGGCCCTTGCCGTACTCGTTGATGACCAACTGGCTGTACTCGCCGTCCTGCGCCAGGATCTGATAGTGCTTGCCCTGCGCGTAGATGCGACTCGTGCCCTCGCCGAAATCAACGGCGGTGTCAATATCCTCCAAGATAAAGTGGTGCGGGTCGCAGGTGTTGTATTTGTCGGTGCTTAACGAGAAGCCCATCTCGCGGTCCACACCCATCACATCGGACAGCTGGAAGTACCGCCCCTGATGCTGGCAGGCGGTAGGCTCACCCACGCCGATGAAGCCGCCGCCTTCGTCCACAAATTTGCGGATGGCGGTCACGACCTTTTCGTCGATCCAGTTTTCGGCACCGCTGAAGGCCGTGTAGGCATCGCCCACATTGATGATAACGCCGATGTCCTCAGGGATGCCGTTGCGGATGTCATTGAAGTCGATGAACTCAACATCGAACGGCATACCGCTCAGACATTCGAGAACACCCTCGGCGGAGTAGGTCTCGCGGTGGTAGATCGAGTGATGCACCTGATTGCTCATCCACTTGCGCAGGCCGCCCCAGCAGTTGAGGATGGCCACTTTGAACGGCGCCACATAGGACTTTGTGCCCTGCATGTTTTCGTGGATCTGGCGGAACTCGCCGACCACGTTCTGAATTTCGTCAATAAAGCCGGGCCAGTTGCTGGCAAGCTTGAGGTAGCCGCCGTAGCCGATGCGGTCCAGCGGGCTGCGCAGGATGGCGCGGCGGGCCTTCATCCAGTTGGTGCGGGCCTCACCGATGGGGTCGCCGCCCTCGGTGAACACATCGGGGAAGAAGTAGGGCAGCAGACGGCCCTCGGTGTACCTGACGCCCTTGATGTCGGAGATCATCCGCAGCGTAACGCCGCTGCCGACCGAGCCGACCACGGCGTCCAAGCCGATGGAGGCAAAATACTTGCCGTAGGGCTCGGTGCCGATCCAGTGATCGCCGAGGAACATCATCGCCTCTTTGCCGTAGGAGTGGACGATATCGACCATCTCCTTGGCCAGCTTGCAGACTTCCTGCTGCTGGAACTCGATAAAGTCGCGGAATTCCTTGCTCGGCACGCGGAACATCGTGTTGTGGTAGCCCTGATCCACAATGAACTCGGGGCGGAACTTGTACCCTGCCCACTTCTCGAACTTTTCCAGAATGTAGGGGCTGACGCTGGCGCTGTAGCCGAACCACTCGACGAATTTTTCGCGCTTCTGGTCGTCAAAGGTCAGCGTGAACTGGTGGAAGAAGGTCGTGAACCGCACCACATCAATGTGGGGGTTAGCCTCGCACCAGCGGCGCAGCTTTTCTTTTACATACGCCTGCGTCTTGGGCTGGCGCACATCGTAGGTCAGCTGGTGCGGCGTGTCCTTCCAGTCGTTGGTCAGGAAGTTGTACATATGTACGGGGTCCCAGATCAAAAACGCCAGAAAGCTGACGGTATACTCATGGTAGGGAATCGTCTCAATTTCAACCTCACCGGTCGGCTCATCGAAGAACCATTTGTCGGTGGGTACGACCTCGCCGGTCGTGCGGTCAACGACCTCCCACCAGCGCTTGGGGTCGTCCAGCGTGTTGACCTTGAGCTGCTGGGTGTGGAAGCCGTCCATCAAATGGATGCGCAGCTTTGTGCCGCGCGCCGTGTGGCGGTCGCTGATGAGATACTCCTGCTGGACCTCATCGGGGTTTGCCTCGGCCCAGGCGTTGTCCTTGCGGGTCGTATAATAAGTAGCGTATTTCTTTGCAGGGTCCTGCAAAAGCTCTGCGGGCATCTCGGTGCCGTCGCAGTCGCGCAGGGCGTCAGCCCCCAGCAGGTTCTTCAGGCGCAGGGTTTCCTCCACCACATCTGCGTCTGTGGGAAGTGTCAATCTTCCAAGCTGCTCCATGTTCCCGTCCCTTTCCGGTCCGCCGTAGGCAGACAATGTTTCATTGACAACATCATACCGGTTTCTTGCGGACTTGAACAGACCATTTCTTGTTGCGCATTTGCACTATCTTGCTATACTTGTCTGTTTTGCGGGCAACATTCTGCCACGGCAAAAATATTGTACAAAAGCCAGACCTTTTTCTTGTGCAATCTGCTGTTTTTGCCGTCCGTTTAGTATACTAAAGCGCAAAATTGAGCAACAACGCTGTTTTTTTGGCAAAACAGCGTTGCAACCTTGCGCCATCTGCGCTATAATAGCAGAAAATTCATCCCCCTGCCGTCGCTTTTGTTTGTTATATCTTGCTTTATACTTGTTATATCTTGCGTGCGCGACTTTTACCATTTTGTCATCATTTCAGAAAAGGCGGTATTCCCCATGAACACACGGTATGAGCTGAACATGGATGTTCCCCCGCGGGAGGCCATCCGGCTGATGTATGTCAGCAAAAGCCGCTTCGGCGGAGACTGGAACTCGGTGCCGCACACCCACTCCTGCACCGAGGTTTTCTACTGCGTGAACGGGCGCGGCCAGTTCAATGTCGAGGGCAAGATGCTCGATGTTGCCCCTGATGACATGGTCATCGTAAACCCCCGCACGCTGCACACCGAGTTAAGCTATCAGGCCAGTCCGCTCGAGTATATCGTGCTGGGCATCGAGGGGGTCGAGATCCTTTTCAACCAGCGGGATCAGGGCTACACGATGGTCAAGTGCGGTGCCATGCGCGAGGATATGCTCGGCCTGACCAAGATGCTGCTGCGTGAGATCGACGCGCGTGAGGACGGCTGCGAGATGGTCTGCCAGGACCTGACCGAGGTGCTGCTTGTCAAGCTCGTGCGCACGGCCTCGCTCTCGCTGCGGGTCAGCACCCCGCCGGCCGAAAGCAAGGAGTGTGCCGCCGCCAAGCGCTACCTTGACGAAAACTACAGCCGCGCCATCACGCTCGACTCGCTGGCCGAGATCGCGCATGTCAACAAATATTACCTCTCCCACTCCTTCAAGCGGGAGTACGGCGCCTCCCCCATCGACTACCTGATGAAGCGCCGCATCACCGAGGCAAAGGCCCTGCTGACCAGCACCGATTTCAGCCTGACCCAGATTGCCGAGCAGATTGGCTTCCGCTCGCTGGCCTACTTCTCCAAGTGCTTCCGCAAGGTTGAGGACATCAGCCCCAACGAATACCGCAAGACCGCCGCCCGCAAAGCCCCGCCGGGCAATCTGTAAAGGCGCGCCGTCTGCGGGCGCACCTGTGTTTCCCCGCCGGCCCTGCAAAAGTTATCCACAAAAAAAGCTCCCGGGCAGTTGAAAATTTCAACTGCCCGGGAGCTCCGATCTCTGGTTACGATTGCTGCATTTACTGTCAGGACTGCATAATTAAGGCACAGCTTAAAAAACCTCTGTCAGCATCTTAGGTCTCTCGTCAGAGTGCAAAGTGATGAAGTGCAGATTTTCCAGCGTAAGCCCCCGCACATAGCGGGCATCTAAATGGGTGGTGCGGCTCCAATTTGGATAATAGTTCTCGCTGCCGTGGGTGGTGGGAGCTTGCAGGCGGTCGGGGACCTCCGGGTAGGGCGCGGCGGGCAGGTCGGCAAAGCGCACGCCGCCGATGGCGGTGTAACTGAAGTCCCGGATCGTCACGTCCTGCATCGGGTGGGCGGCGTTGGCATCAAAGCGGCAGCCGCCGAACCTCGGCTCGCCCATGATGTCATTGTCAAAGCGGCGCTGGGCGTGGGTCATTTCCTCGTCATCTACAGCTGTGATGCCGACAAACCGCAGCCTGGCCATCGTGCCGATGGGCGGTATGTGGTCTAACTCTACACTGCTGCCCAAATCGTCCGGGCGGTAGCGGTTGTTCAAAATTGCAAAAATTGGGCGGCGGACATTGTGCATGGTGACATTCTCCGCCAGAATATCTGTAATGCTCCCGCCCTCGGTGCATTCCAGCTTGATGCCCTCGCGCCAGATATTGCGCATCGTGCAGTTGGAGATAACCACGCCGGAAATCTCGCCGATGGACTTTAACCCGATGCGGATGCCCGCGCAGACCGAGGTAAATGCGCAGTCGGAAATATGCACATCCTGCACGGGCAGGCCGCTGGATTGCAGGCAGAGGTTATCGTCGGTGCCGTCGATATAGCAACCGCGCACCCAGACATGGCGGCAGCCGTCAAAATCCAGACCATCACCGTTGTAGTTCCGGTGATTCTCAATGTGCAGGTCGGTTGCCCAAATGAAATCGCTGTCCAGAAACGCCGTTGTCCACGCGGCAGCATTCAGCAGCCGCAGGTTTTGTACGCGGACATTGCGGCAGCGCAGCACCCGCAGCAGCATGGGGCGGTAGATGCTGCCTGCGTTGGGGAACGCGGCGGCATTGCCGTCAATGACGCCGCTGCCGCAGATTGTGACATTTTCGGCATCTTGGGCAAACAGGAAGCAGCGGTCCAGTTCCGGCTCGTTGCGGTAGCGGTTGTGGTGGGTATCGGTGCCATAGTCGGCAATATCAGGGCTGGCCAGCAGGGTGGCGCTGTTGGTGATCTCCAGCGCCACATTGCTTTTCAGGTACAGCGTACCGCAGACAAATGTACCGCCTGCCAGTCGCACCGTGCCGCCCTGCGCAGCGGCAGCATCTATCGCCGCCTGCACGGCAGCCGTGTCTTTGCTGTGGCCGTCAGCCATAGCCCCGTAGCTGCGGGGATCGAAACTATCCTTCCTCTTGCTTTCCTCAGGCAAATGTCACCTTTGTTTCCAGCACGGTTGTGCCGGGATGGATCGCATACTGTACCATCGGGATGACCGTGCGGGGGTACTGCAGGCTCGTGTTAGGCACAGGGTCCAAAACCAGCGGTGTGCCGCGGCCGGTCAGGTCCTCTACCGCACAGAAGCCGCCGGGGTGTTCCGCGCGGGCGGCGATGGCGGTGCAGCTGTGTGCTGCACCGGGGCAGTCATCGGGGACGGCAAACCCGGCATCGAACGCCTCGCAGGCGATTTCGCTCGTAACCGTATGGCGGCGGAGATGCCCGCCATCACACAAAGCAATCTCCGTCACAACCTGCACGCCGGGCAGCGGCGACCAGACGGCGCGGGTCCCGTTCTCCGTCATTTCCCACGACTCTAGCGCAGCCTTGACGAAGATATGCCCGAGGTACCGGAAGCTCAGCACCGAATCCGGCGCGGCTTCCTCCAATGTGCGCTGGCTGCGCGCGGCGCTGAACGCATACCGCGAGCAGTAAGCAAGCTTTGCGTACTTTTCCTCCATCTGGGGGAACGGGTGTTTCATCCGCAGCGCCGCCGGGTACAGCACCGCCATGCCGTTTACCCGCTGGGCCAGCATTTCGGCCCCGGGCAGCGGGCGCACGGCGTCCAGCTTGGGCAGCGGCTCCGCCGGGGTTTGCCAGAAGGGATGCTCCGCGGGCAGCATCAGAAACGCAAACGCCTTCATGCACCAGTAGGGAGAGCCGGGGGCGTTGTAGTTTTCCGACATCATCAGATTCGGGTAGGCGTAGCCGATGGTCAGCACGCCGCCGTTGTCGGTGATGGGCTGCGCCGCCCACCAGTCGAGATGCCGCGTGACAATGCCTTTTATCACGCCCGGCGTGAACACCGGCAGCTCTGCCGCCGCGCAGAGCGAGAAAAACGCTGCCTGCGCAAAGCGGTAGGTCTGGCTGCGGCCATAGGCGACCGCTGCACCGTTTTCATCGAACCAGTAGATAAAATCCTGCGCAAACTTGCAGGCGCGGGCGCGGAATTTTTCGCACCGCGCAGGGTCATCCTGCTGCATCGTCATGGCGTAGAGCAGCGAGTAAAATACGATGGCAAAGCCGTTATAGTAGTCCTTCATGCCGCCCTTGCCGTCAAAGTACCAGCCGTGGGTGTCATAATAGCTGTCGATGCGGGCCAGCCCCAATTCCAGCCGTTCTTTATTATACGGCATACCGCGCTTTTTCAGCGCGCAGTTGACCAGAATGCAAAAAAACTGCCAGTTGCTGTGGCTGCACTCATAGTGGTTGATATTGTCGAGCCACTTTGCCAGATTTTCGCGTTCGGTGTCGGTCAGCGGGTCCCACAGCACATCGGGGGCCAGCAGCAGACCGTAGGCGATCGCCGCCATCTCGACAAATTTCTGGTCAAGGTCGCGGCAGCTGCCCCAATACCCCGGCCCGCCGGGGGTCGTGCCGGACACAAGACCGCGGCGGTAGATTTCTTCCCACGCGGCATCACGACCGCCGCCCGCCCAGAACGGCACCAGCGCCCACAGCGGGCGGCTGAAGGCCTCCATCGGGATGGTCGCGGTCTCGTAATGGGCGGCGGTTGCGCCCAAAGCAAAGCCGCTGCCGCCCGGCGTCAGGCGGCTTTGCAACGGTTCCAGCAGGGCCAGCATCCGGGCGGCCCACTGTGTGCGCTCGTTATCCATTGCTTTGCTCCTTAAAGCTCTTGCGGTAGGCGGCGGGGGTCTTGCCATAGTAGCGGCTGAACACCTCGTTAAAATAGCGGTAGTCCTTGAAGCCGACCTCCTCGGCAATCTCATAACTGCGCTTATCGCTGTTCAGCAGCAGCTCCAGCGCATGCTCCATCCGCACGCGGTTCAGGTAATCCTTGAAATTCTGCCCCAGCTGCTTTTTAAAATAGCTGCTGAAATAGAACGGATTCATATGGATATGCTTTGCCAGCACCTCCAGCGTCAGGTTCTCGCGGTAGTGCGCGGCAATATAATCGGTCACCCTTTGCATATCCTTATGTTCATTTTTCTTGACCTGCCCGGCCATCTGGCCGTACAGCTCCTCCAGCGATTTTTTGAACAGCGCTTCCAGCGCCGAGTAATCGGCGGTCTCGCGCGCGGCATCCAGCAGGTCGTTGCTGCCGCCCGCGCACTGCACGCCGGAGCGTTCCAGCCGCGCCTGCACCATGCGCCGGCAGACAAGCAGGTGGTAGACAGCCGCATCGGCGCGGCCATCGGTGATGGGCGGAACAGCGGCCAACAGGTTTTCCACCGCACGGTTGAAAACTTCCCGGTCCGTCTCGACAAAGCCGGCAGCCACGGCCTCCTGCAGCGGATGCAGGGCGGCGGTGTCGGCAGGGGCCTCGCCAAACGGCAGTGCGTCCATGGCAAGCACGGTATCCGGCAGACGGTCGGCAAAATAGAACCAGCGGCAGGCATCGCGGCAGGGGGCGGTAAAGGTTGGCACGGCGCTCATCTCGGCGGCAGCGGGGCTGCACACAAAGCCGACCTTGCACCGGGTGCGCTGCTCCAGCAGGGCCTGCGCATCGTGCAGCCAGCCGGTTGCCTGCGCCTGCGTCATGTTGACCAGCAGCAGATAGCACTGCCCTTTTTTCTGGAAGGCTGTCCCCTGCCCGGTCTGGCGGCAGAGGGTGTCCAGCTGGCTGAAGATCGAAAACTCGATCAGCTGGCGTTCCATGGTGTTTTTGGCGTTCAGCCCCAGCGTCTGAACAGCTGTCAAAATATAGCTGGCCGGCTCCATCTCGGCCACCCGGCTGAACGCATCGGAGTAGCTGCCCGTGTCGGAGGCCGAGGCCGGGGCGCTGTGCTCCGGCTGCACCGGCAGGCATTTTTCCACGGCGCGCAGCAGGTCATCCTTTTTGACCGGCTTTAACAGATAGTCCACCGCACCGTAGCTGAGGGCATCGTGCGCGTAAGAAAAATCCTGAAAGCCGCTGATAAAGATGACCTTGGTGCGGCTTTGGGCGGTGTGCAGCGCCTTTAAAATTTCAATGCCGGTCTTGCCGGGCATCGAGATGTCCAGCAGTGCCAGATCCGGGCTTTGGGCAAAGATCTCCCGCAGGGCATCGGCGCCGTTTTCGCAGGTTGCGCAGATCTCAATGCCAAGCTGCGCCCAGTCGATCAGCATCTGTAAGCCGCGGATGATGACCGGCTCATCGTCCGCAATGAGCATTTTCAGCATAGCGGTTCCTCCTGTGCAAGGTTTTGCAGATCGGCGGGGATGGTGGCCTTGACGACCGTTCCCACGCCGGGGGTGCTGTACAGCGTAATGCCGTAGTCGCTGCCGTAGAGGTAGCGCAGCCGGTCATGGACATTTTTCAGCCCGATGCTCGCCCACTCATAATTTTCTTTATGGCCGGGCTGGTCACTGTCCAGCAGGGTGTACAGCTTATTCAGTGCATCCTCGTCCATGCCGACGCCGTTATCCATGACCGTCAGGGTGACGGTGTTGTCAAGCCGCTCGGCCATAAGCTGGATATGCCCCGGGCCGTCCATCGGCTTAATGCCGTGGATAAAGGAATTTTCCACGATGGGCTGCAGAATCAGCTTGGGAATCAGGATATTTTCCAGATGCGCGCAATCGTAGGAGAAGGTGACCTTGTTGCTGAACCGGCAGTTGAGCAGATAGATGTATTTTGTCAAAATATCCACCTCGCGCCCCAGCGGCACAAGGTCGTTGACGGTGCCGATGACATAGCGTATCTGGTCGCTCAGAGCTTCAATCATATCGGCCACCATCGGGTCGTTGCGCCCGACAGCGGTCATGCGGATTACCTCCAGCGTGTTGTACAAAAAGTGGGGGTAGATCTGGCTTTTCAGCGCGTTCAGCTCCGCCTCGGTCTGCTTGATTTTAGACAGATACACTTGCTTTGTATAGGTGTCCAGCTCAGCGCTCATCTGGTTAAAGCGCTCGGTCAGGTCGCTCAGCTCATCATTGCCGGTCACCGGGATGCGCCCGGTAAAATCACCGGACTCGACCTCGCCCATGTGCTGCATAATGGTGCGGATGGGCTGGGTCAGCTTGCGGGAGAAAAACATCGAGCCGATGACAAGCGCGGCCACCGCCAGCGCGACCACCAGCCACACAGCCCGCTGCATGGCACGAATCTGCGTTTCGATGGGGGTGCGGCTCTGGCTGCACCAGACGGTCAGCCCGTATTCGGGGATCGGCTCGGACAAGAGCATCGTACCGGCAGGGGCGTCCGCCGTCACATCCAGCGTCTCCCCCACAAGTGTCGTGTCGGAGGAAAAATAGCAGTGCCCGGCGTTGTCCGTGACATAGACGGTGCCGCCGTCGGTCAGGTTCAGCGTGGCAAACAGCTTATCGAACACATCGGTGCGCAGGTCCAGAAAGAGCGTACCCAAGTATTTTTCCTGTCCGACCGCGCCGGTAATGTCGTAATAATTGCGCCCAACGGTAAAGACATACGGCGTGCGCGAACCGCGAAAGCCGATGTAATCCAGCGCATGGGTGGGCACAAGCCCCATTTTGCGGCTTTCGGTGTCCCAATGCGCAAAATCCACCGCCCGCAGATAGGCCTCACTGTCAAACAGGGAGTTGTTGTAGTTTCCCAGCTGGTAGCTGACCACCTTGGCTGCGCCCGCTGGGGCATAGATAAAGTGGGAGGCCTCAATATCGGCGTCCGTCATATTCAGATAGTGCAGAAACAGCCCCATTTCGTGGCGGATGCTGTCAGCGGCATTGTCCGCATCGGCAAAAACCTCACCGGACAGGATTTTGCGCAGGTTGTCGTAATTGTCGTAGTCGTAAGAAAAATCCCCCTGAGAGGAATAGTTGTAGTAATAGCAGAATTTTGACAGGTCTGTATAGGTATCCAACCGGACGCGGATAGAATAGGCCGAGTAGGCGATTGCATCCTGATAGGCGTCCTCCAGACTGGCGCGGTACTCGGTCAGCATACGGCTTTGCAGCACGGTGACCAACAGCACGATGGGCACAATGCCCAGCAGCAGGATAACGGCTGTGAATTTGGCAAACAAACTGACGCGGTGCGGACGGCGCGGCGTATCCATAACAAAACCTCACGATGCAGCAAAATTGGGTGCGGGCGCAGTGCCCTCACCCAATTTTAGCATATTACGGGATAAAAATCAGCCCTTCGCGGCGCCGGACATGATGCCCTTGACAAAATATTTCTGCAGGCTGACATAGATGATCAGCGCAGGCACAAGGGAGATCAGCGTACCGGCAAAAACAATATCCCAGCGGGCGGTATACTGACCGACAAAGGAGTAAACGGCAACCGTAATCGTCTTGGCCTGATTGGAGGGAAGCGCCAGATACGGCATCAGGAAGTCGTTCCAGATGCCCAGACCGTTCAGCACGACCAGCGAGGCGGTGCAGGGTCCCAGCAGGGGGAACACCACGCGCCAGAACGCCTTGAACTCGGTGCAGCCGTCGATCTTGGCGGCCTCCTCAATGTCGATGGGAACGCCCTTCAAAAAGCTGGTGTACAGCAGCGTGCCAAAGGCGACAGAGCCGGCGATGTAGCAGATGACGGGGCCCCACAGCGTGCCGTAGATATGAAAGACCTTCATCTCCTTGAACAGCGGGAACATATACAGGTGGAAGGGGATCATCATACCGGCGGTGAAGTAGGCGTAGACAAACTTGGTGGCCTTGCTGTTGTGGCGCTCAATGGCGTAGGCGGACAGCGGCACGACCAGAATGATCAGCACCTCGCTGACAACGGTCAAAAATACTGTGTGCCAGATGGCGGTGAAGAAGTCGGTCTTGGCAAACAGGTCCTTAAAGTTCTGCAGGTACAGCTCGGAGGGGAAAGCAAGGGGCGCTTTCAAAATCTCGCCGTTGCTCTTAAAGGCGGAGATGACGGCGAAATAGACCGGGTAGACGAACAGGACAGCCAGAATGACTGTGACGATAAAGCAGACGATGGGGGCAATTTTGATTTTTTTCTTAGGCGCGGTGTTTGTTGCCTGTACAGTTTGTGTTGCCATTACAGCTGCACCTCCCGTTTGCGAAGAATTGCGGATTGGATGTTGTTCAGGATCAGAATGATGAACAGCAGCACCACGCCGACCGCCGTGCCGTAGCCCTGACGGCCCTCGCCAAAGCCGGACTTATACAGCAGGTAGACGATGGTCTCTGTCGCAAAGCCGGGGCCGCCGTCCGTCATAACGGCGATCTGGTCAAAGACCTTCAGACCATTGATCAGCGACAGCGTAAAGCAGATGGTGAAGGAGCCGGAGATCAGCGGCAGCGTGATGAAGCGGAACCGCTGCAAAGCGGATGCACCGTCGATGGTGGCGGCCTCCTGCACATCCTGCGGCACGCCCTGCAGGGCTGCCAGATAGATGATCATGTAGTAGCCGGCACCCTTCCAGATCATAACCACAGCCACCGCCCAGATGGCGATATCGGCGTTGCCCAGCCAGTCCTGCTTGAGGGCGGCAAGCCCCAGCATATCCAGCACCTTGTTGACGGGGCCGAAGTTGTAGCTGTACATGATCTTCCAGATAAAGCCGGAAACGATGCCCGAAAGAATGACCGGCAGGTAAAAGATGGCGCGGAACAGGTTTTTGCCCTTGACGACATTATCGACCAGCAGCGCCAGACCAAGGGCCAGCGCGTTCTCACAGATCGAGATCACAACGGTGAGCAGGGCGGTGTTTTTCAGTGCGTTGCCGAAGCGGGCGTTGGTAAAAATCTCTTTGTAGTTGTCAAAGCCGATAAATTTGATGTTGGGGTTGATGCCATCCCACGAGGTAAAGCTGTAATAAAAACTGGATATCGTAGGCACGATCAAAAATACCGTGAACAGGATGAACGCAGGCGCAATGAACAAAAACGCCGTTGTATCAAATTTTCTTTTCTTCTGCAGCATGGCGCTGTCCCTCCGTTTCAAAGGGTGGTTGCGGATTTTGGGCGCAGAAAGGGCGCACCGCCCATCGGCAAGTGCGCCCCGGTATCATTGCGCCTGTTGCCCCTTATTCTACACCGAGACCGGTGGTGGGGTTAAAGCTCTGGAGCGCGACATTCCAGGTCTTCTGCAGCTCGGCGGAGGCAGAAGCAACATCGCGGGAGCCCTGAGCGACTTCAATGCAGGTCTTGTAGGTGAAGTTACGGAAGTCCGGGGGCAGCTCACGGTTGCCGACTTCCTGATTCCACATCAGGTGGGTGTACTCGGCAGCAGACAGGGCATCCAGAACGGCCTGGAACTGCTCGCTGCTGTTCATCTTCGGGGTCTCCACGGTGGTGGGGATGGCTGCCATCTGCTCGCAGTACTCACCGTAGACATCGCTGCTGAAGAAATACTTGCAGAAGGCATCGAACGCGGCCTGCTTGTCGGGGTCCTTGGCGGCCTCAGCGCTCAGCGCCCAGCCGCCGGCAGTGCCGCCGCCCAGCAGGTTGACCTTGCCGTCACGGTCGGGCACGGCAAACCAGCCGTACTCAAAGTCGGGGGCAGCCTCGCTGATCTGGCCGAACATATGCGTGCCGGAGAACATCATGGCAGACATATCGTTGACAAAGAAGGTAGTAATCTGTGCATCAGGGGTGGAGGCCCAGCCGTCCTGTGCGAAGCTCAGCACCTCAGCCAGATCGGTGACGGCCTTCTGGAAGTTGGGGTCAGAGAAGTCTTTCTCGCCCTTGTAACACTCCTCGATAAAGTCGGGGTCGCTCTCCAGAACGTTGTTGGCGTAGCACAGGTCATACAGGAAGCCGACATGCCAGACATCGCTGCCGCCGACAACCAGCGGGGACATATCGCCCTTATCCTTGATGGTCTGGCAGAGGGTGATGAACTCGTCCCATGTCTTGGGGATCTCGAGACCATTGTCGGCAAAGTACTTCTTGTTGTACATGATGCCCATGGTGTTGGCACCGGACATGGGCGCGGTGTAAGTAACACCGTCAAACTCAACGGTGGAGGTGAACAGCGCCTTGATATCATCGCTCAAGGGGGCGACCTTTCCGGCGCGGACATACATGGCGGTGTCGCGCATCTCCATCATATCGGGGAACTCGCCGACGCTGTCCTTCGTTTTCAGGAACTCGCTGTAGGAGCCGCCGTCGCCCGGCTCGATCGTGATGGTGATGTCAGGGTTGGCAGCGTTAAAGTTGTCAACGATCTTGTTCATCTCGGTCTTGAAGTTGTCATCACCGTCGGCAAAGACAAAGCTCAGTGCTGTGGGGGCGGAGACAACGCTTTCCGCGGCAGCCTCGGTGGAGGCGGCGGCAGAGGTGCTCTCGGCAGGGGCGGTGCTCTCCGCGGCAGAGGATGCGGAGGAGCCGCAGCCGGCCAGCATAACGGCGGTCATACCGGCGGCCATGGCAGCAGACAATGCTTTTTTCATGGTGTTTTCTCCTTTTCGTCTTTTGGTCTTTTTCATCGGGGCGTTGCCCCTTTCGTTGTCTATATTGTACAGGATGGCAAGCGGTAAAAACAGGCGGTTTTTTTAGAGCAAAGTGGGTGTTTTTAACTTGTTCTGCTAAATTTTCCCCGTCCCAAAAGCCAGTATAGTGCATTTTGCACAATCGCGCAAGGGCAGTTTGCAGCATATTGCCGTCTGCGGGGCTTTTCTGTGTACCATAAAGCCGAACGACCTTTAAATTGCCCACATTCCGCTTAAATTTCCGCCTTATTTATAGAGGTGTAAACCTGTAAGATAGAATCAGAAAATGTGAGGCCGTGCAGGGACAGCGGCTGCATCACCCCTGCGGCCCGACCGCAATGCCTTTACTGATTATTATAGAAGGAGAATCACCATGCTGAATCTGAACACATCCGAAAAGAACTGGGCCAGCACCACGGCGGCACGCTTTGAGCACAAGCTGCGCGCCGTGCGCGAGCGCAGCGCCGAGAAAATCCCCAACCGCGCGGTGGACGGTGTACACAACAACAAAATATTTGAGGGGAACCGCGATGACGCCGACGGCATCTGCTGGTGGACCAACGGCTTCTGGGCAGGGATGCTGTGGCAGGCCTACCACGCGACCCATGATGACCGCTATGCCGAAATTGCCCGCTTTACGGAGCGCACGCTCGACGAGTGCTTTTCGTGCTACTACGGCCTGCACCATGATGTCGGCTTTATGTGGCTGCCCAGCGCCGTGGCAGACTACCGCCTGACCGGCGATGCCGATGCCCGCCGCCGCGGTCTGCACGCCGCCCAGCTGCTGGCCGGGCGGTTCAACCCGGCAGGGTATATCCGCGCGTGGAACGATTTTCCCGACCCGGACACCGATACCCGCGGCTGGGCGATCATCGACTGCCTGTTCAATATTCCGCTTTTGTATTGGGCGAGCGAGGAAACCAAAGATCCTCGCTTTAAGAAAATCGCCATGACCCACGCCGATACCGTGGCCGCCAACTTTGTGCGCGAGGACGGCAGTGTGCGCCATATCGTGCAGTTTGACCCCGAAACCGGTGCGTTTGTCCGCGATTACGGCGGGCAGGGCTACGCGCAGGGCTCCAGCTGGACGCGCGGGCAGACATGGGCGCTCTACGGCTTTGTGATGAGCTACAAGCACACCGGCGCTGTGCGGTATCTGGCCATGGCGCAGAAGGTGGCTGAGTATTTTATTGCGCATATTCCCGCAGATGGGCGCATCCCTGTGGACTTCTGCCAGCCTGCCGAACCGAAATATTATGACGACATTGCCGCCGCCGTGGCCGCCTGCGGCCTGCTTGAGCTGGCAAGCCTTGTGCCGGACAGGCAGGACGAATACCTGACCCCTGCGCTGAAAATGCTGCACGCGCTGGATGACACCGCCGACTGGGACGAGGCGCGTGACGGCTACTTGCAATATTGCAGTGCCGACTACCACGGCAAGGAGCATAACATCAACTTCACCTACGGCGATTACTATTTCTATGAGGCGCTGCTCAAGCTGACCGGGGACGAAATGTATCTGTGGTAATGGGGGAATCGTACTATGTACACAATCAAAACCACCGTGAATGCGGCACAGCCGGGGCAGCCTTTTACCCATAATTTTTCGTCCTGCGTGGGAGCGGGCCGCGCCTGCGAGGGATTGCGCGCAGACTGGCAGCAGCAGCTCCGCCGCGCGGTGCAGAACTGCGGATTCCGCTATATCCGCTTTCACGGTCTTTTGACCGACGATATGCATGTTGTCTGGCGCAACGATGCCGGTGAACTATGCTACAGCTGGCAGTACATCGACAGCCTGTTTGACTTCCTGCTTTCCATCGGAATCCGCCCGTTTGTGGAGTTTGGCTTCTGCCCGGCGGAACTGGCAAGCGGCACACAGACACAATTCTGGTGGCAGGGCCGCGTGGACCCGCCCGCCGACCTGCGGCAATGGGCGGATTTACTGGCCGCACTGTGCCGCCACTGGCTGGAGCGCTACGGCTCGGAGGAAGTCCGCAAGTGGTACTTTGAGATCTGGAATGAAGCTGAGCTGCATGCTTTCTGGAACGGCACCCGCAGCCAATATTTTGCCCTGTACAAGGCCAGTGTGCAGGCCATCAAGGGTGTTGACACAGCTTTGCGGGTTGGCGGACCGGCCACCAGCAATTTTGTGCCGGACAGCCGTTTTGACGGGGAAACCGAGGATATAACCGCACAGAAAACCGCCTTTGTTGATGACATTGACGCCCTGCCGTGGCACGGCGTCTGGGTGCGGGAATTTCTGGATTACTGTGCGCAGGATCACCTGCCGGTGGATTTTGTTTCGGCACACCCTTATCCCACCGACTGGGCCTTGGACGGTTACGGCAACACCTGCAAGAGAACCCGCAAGCGCGAAAGCCTGCGGGAAGATGTTGCGTGGCTGCGCCGCGTGATTGCGGAAAGCGCCTATCCCGATGCCGAACTCTGGCTGACGGAATGGAGCAGTTCGCCGTCCAGCCGCGATTGCAGCCACGACGAACTGCCCGCCGCCTGCTATGTGACTGACGCTGCGACTTCGGTCAATGGGCAGGTCAACGGTTTGTCCTACTGGACATTCAGTAATATTTTCGAGGAGTTGGGCGGCGGCCATGACGCATATCACGGCGGCTTCGGACTGGTGAACTTCAACGGCATTCCCAAACCGACCTACCATGTCTACCGTATGCTGCACCGTTTGGGAAACCGCCTGCTGGCGCAGGGCACGGATTTTCTGGCGACGGCACAAGGGGACAGCCTGCGGCTGATGGCATGGAATTATCCGCCGGAGTACAAAAAAGCCGTGGAAATGTGTGCCTACCCGGATCACGCGGCGGCACGCGCTGTCTTGCAGCACGGCACAGCCGGTCTGCTGGAATTACAGCTTTCCGGCCTGCAGCCTCATGCAACGCTGACGGTCGAAACGCTGGACGCCGACCACGGCGATGCCATGACCCTGTGGCACGCCATGGGCTGCCCGGGCAACCTGACTGTTGAACAGACAAAGCAGCTGCGCACCTGCGCCGAAGCGTGCGCCGTAACCACGCTGCAGGCAGATGAAAACGGATGCCTGCACACGACACTTCCCTTGGCACCGTGGGCGGTGGTTTTTGTCCACGGCACAACCTGACACCCAATGAATTTATACGAGGTGAATCCTGTTATGCGTGAGATTATCAGCAGCATTTCTGTGGGCGGGCTGACCGCCGTTTACCGCCGCGAGAGCGAAACCGGCGTGGTCGAGCTGGTGTTGGTTCCCACCGGCTGTGAGGGGGATATTGTCCGCACCGACTGCGCCGCCGAGCCGCTGGTGCAGGCAAAGCTGGAAACGGACGATGCACCCGCCTTTTTCAGCGGCGGGCGCACGATGCGCAACGGTCCTACCGTCCGCGCCATTGCCTTCACCGGGCAGACTGTACAAAAATCTAACGATAAAACAGCCATTCTGGCTACACTGACCGATGCCCGCGGCCTTACCTACACCCACACCCTGACGCTGTACGCCGACAACCCCGCCGCGGAGGTCGTGACGAGTGTGGAAAATACCGGCAGCGCGCCTGTGACCTTTGAGATGCTTTCCAGCTTTACGCTGGGCAGTATTTCCCCGTTTGCGACTGGCCTTGCCCCCGAAACGCTGAAAATCCACCGTCTGCGTTCAACATGGAGCGCCGAGGGGCGCTTGCTGACCGAAGCTGCCGAGGACCTGCAGCTGGAGCCGAGCTGGAAGTGCTATTCCGCCAACAGTGTGCGGTTCGGCAGCGTGGGCAGCTTTCCCGTGCGCGGCTTTGTGCCGTTCTGCGCGGTGGAGGACACCGCCCACGGCGTGACATGGGCCGCCGCCACCACGCAGGGCAGCAGCTGGCAAATGGAGCTGTATCGGCAGGATTTCGGGCTGTCCCTGTCGGGCGGGTTGGCAGACCGGGAGTTCGGCGCATGGTGCAAGACCCTTGCCCCCGGCGCGTGCTTCACCGCGCCCAAAGCGGTGCTGACCGCCGTGTGCGGCGGTGTGGACGCGGCGGCGCAGGCGCTGGCAGAAAACACCAGCCGCAGCGTGGAGCCAATTCTGCCGGAATCTGAAAAATCCATGCCGGTGCTGTTCAATGAGTTCTGCTCCACATGGGGCAGCCCGACCGAGGAAACGATTCTCAAACATTTGGAATCCCTCAAGGGGCACAACCTCGGCTATTATGTCATTGACGCGGGCTGGTACGATGACGAATCGTTTGAGGCCGCGTCCAAGCTCGGCAAATGGGAACTGAGCAAGAAGCATTTTCCACATGGAATGCGGTATGTTGTTGAAAAAATTCACAACGCGGGCATGAAAGCCGGTATCTGGTTTGAGTTTGAAATGGCGGGGCGCGATGAGCCGGACTGCTTTAACAGGACCGAATGGCAGCTGACCCGCGGCGGCATTCCCATCACGGCAGGCGACCGCCGCTTCTGGGATATGCGCAAGCCCGAGGTGCAGGAATATCTCGCCCACAAGGTCATTGACTTCCTGCGTGAGAACGAGCTCGACTACATGAAGGTCGATTACAACGAGGACATCGGCCTCGGCTGTGACGGTGCGGAATCCTTAGGCGAGGGACTGTATGAGCAGATTCTTGCCACGCAGGTGTTCTTTGCCCGCATCCGGCGCGAGCTGCCGAATCTTGTGCTGGAGCTTTGTGCATCGGGCGGGCATCGGCTCTGCCACAGCTTTTTGGAGCTTGCCTGTATGGCCAGCTTCTCCGATGCGCATGAGTGCGACGAAATCCCGATTATTGCGGCCAATATGCACCGCATGATTCTGCCGCGCCAAAGCCAGATCTGGGCCGTTGTCAAGGGGGAGCACCCGCTGCAAAAGCTGTACTACCAAATCTGCAGCGGGCTTTTGGGGCGGCTGTGCTACTCCGGTCACCCGCAGGACCTCACGGCGAAGCAGTGGGCCGTCATGGACGAGGGCACGGCGTTTTACGCCAAGGCCGCCCCCATCATCGACCGCGGCATCAGCACGCGCTACGGCTCCGAAATCATCAGCTACCGTGTGCCCAAGGGCTGGCAGGCCGTTGTGCGGCGCGGCAAAGCGCAGACGCTTGTCGTTGTACACACCTTCGGCGCAGCGCCCGAAGCCGTCACCCTGCCGGTGGGCGGCAAAATTGCTGCGCAGTTTATGCGCGAGGGGCTGACGGCAACGCACCTTGACGGCCAACTGACCGTACACGGGCTTGCCGATTTTGACGCCGCCGCCTTTATCTTGGAAAACGAGGGTTGAAATGAATACGATTCAGAATCCCATTCTGCCCGGCTTTGCGCCCGATGCCAGCGCCCTGCATGTGGGCGAGGATTACTACATTGCAACGTCCACCTTTGAGTGGTGGCCCGGCATTGAGATTTACCACTCGAAGGATCTTGTCAACTGGCAGTGGGTGGCTGCGCCCATTGCCCGGCGCGATATGGTCCCCAGTGAGCTGCTTGGCAACTACAATTCCGGCAGCCTGTGGGCGCCGCATCTCTCCTACGCGGACGGGCTGTTCTGGCTGGTTTATACCGATGTCAAAAGCTCGACCGCCTTCAAGGACACGCTGAACTATGTCGTCACTGCGCCAAAAATCACCGGCCCGTGGAGCGCGCCGACCTTGGTGACCGCCAGCGGCTTTGACCCGGCGCTTTTTCATGATGAGGACGGCCGCCACTATTTCTTGAATATGCTGTTTGACTGGCGGCTCGAAAACCCCGGCTTTGCCGGGACTGTCATTCAGGAGTTTGACCCCGTCACACGGCAGCTGGTGGGTGCGCGCAGGCACTTTTACCGCGGCACATCGTTAGGCGTCTGCGAGGGACCGCAGATCCTCAAAAAAGACGGCTGGTATTACCTGCTCTGCGCGGCGGGCGGCACGGGCTACCTGCACGCCGCCACGGTCGCGCGCGCCAAAACGCTGGACGGCCCATGGGAGGATTCGCCCTATTTCCCGCTGCTGACCGCGCGGGATGATGCCGCCAACCCGCTGCAAAAGAGCGGTCACGCCTGTTTTGTCGAGATCGGCGGCGAGTGGTACATCACCCACATCTGCGCCCGCCCCTTAACAGAGCGCGGAAACTGCACGCTGGGGCGCGAAACCGCCCTGCAAAAAATCGAGTGGGCGGACGGCTGGCCGCGCCTTGCCAACGGCACGCACCACCCGGATCTGGTCATTCCTGCGCCGAAAGCCGCAGGGGATGCCAAACAAAATTTGGACCACAGCGAGCGGGTGACCTTTGCGCCGGACAAGGGCTTGCCCCCTACCTTTAAGGCGCTGCGCACCCCGCTTGCGCCCGAAACCGATTACAGCCTGACCGCCCGCCCCGGCTGGCTGCGCCTCTACGGCGGGCAGACGCTCTCCAGCCACCACAAGCAGACGCTGTTTGCCCGCCGCTGGCAGCATTTTGCATTTACAGCAACGACGAAAATCGACTTTGCACCGCAAAACTTCCAGCAGGTGGCGGGGCTGGTGCTGTTCTACGACACCTGCAACTGGATCTACGCCTATATCACATGGGACGAGCGCCTCAACGCCCGCACGCTGCAAATCATGCAGTGCGACTTTAAGGATTTCACCTACGGCAGCAAGGCGATCCCCCTGCCGGACGGCGAAATTTCGCTGAAGGTTTGTGTAAACGGCGCAGATGCGCAGTTTTATTACAAGGCGGACGACGGCTGGCAGCCCTTGGGCGTAGTTCAGCCCGCCGACCACCTCAGTGATGACTATGTCGAGACCCGCCGCGGGCGGTGCGCCTTCACCGGCGCGATGGTCGGCATCTGTGCGCAGGATATGGACGCCCACCAAAGCCACGCGGATTTTGCCTTTTTTGACTATGAGGAACAGCGATGAAAAACGGAACACTCTGGCTTGACACCGACGGGCGCGGCATTCAGGCGCACGGCGGCAGCATTTTGCAGCACAACGGCATTTTTTATTGGTACGGTGAGAACAAGGATACCGACACGCACAACCGCAGCGTGGATTTTGTCGGGTTTTCCTGCTACAAAAGCCGCGACCTGCTGCACTGGGAAAACTGCGGTCTTGTACTCCCGGCTGTCAATGAGGCGGGACACGACCTGCACCCGGACAGCGTCTGTGAGCGCCCCAGTGTACTATATAACGCAGAAACGCAAAAATTTGTGCTGTGGTTTCATCTGGATAACCGCCGCTACACCCGTGCCGAGGTCGGGCTTGCCGTAAGCGATACCCCGACCGGACCGTTCGCCTACATGGGCAGCCAGCGTCCCGGCAGCCATGACAGCCGTGACTTCACGGCGTTTCAGGACAGGGACGGCAGGGCCTATCTGTTCTGCTCGTCCGACTGGAACGCCACCATGCGAATCTGGGAGCTGGACAAAGCCTACACAAGATTGACCGGCAGCGGCAAAGAGATCCTGATCGATCAGGCGCGGGAGGCCCCGGCGCTGTGGCACAGCGGCGAGAAGTACCTCCTGTTTTCATCGGGCTGCACCGGGTGGAGCCCCAACACGATGCTGTACGCCGAGAGCAGCGCGATTTTCGGCAGCTGGCGGCTGATTGACGACCCCTGCCGCGGCCCCGGCGCACGACAGACCTTCGGCGCGCAGAGCGCCGCCGTCTTTGCCGCAAACGGTCAGCCTTACATTCTGCTTGACCACTGGCACCCGGACGATCTGCGCAGTTCCGGCTACACGATTTTGCCCGTCACCTTTGAAAACGGCTTGCCTACGGTGAACTGGCAGGACGAATGGACGGGTATCTGAGGAGGATTTTTTTATGTATTATCTGGGCGTTGACCTGGGCGGCACCAACATCAAAGCCGCCCTTGTAAGCGAAAACGGCGAAATTGTAAGGGAAGCCGCCACCCCCACTAACCTGCCCCGCACGGCGCAGGAGGTCTGTGACGATATTGCCGCGCTGTGTCTGCAGCTCGGCGCGGGGGAGCCGGTTGCCGGCATCGGCGTGGGCTGCCCCGGCACGGTGTGTGACGGCGTGGTGCTTTACTCCAACAATCTCGACTGGCACGATTTTGCTATGGCGGACTACCTGCAAGCCAAAACCGGACTGCCGGTCTGCCTCGGCAACGATGCCAATGTGGCTGCCCTCGGCGAGGCACTGGCAGGCTGCGCCAAGGGGGCGCAGAGCGCGGTGATTCTGACGCTCGGTACCGGCGTTGGTGCGGGCGTTGTGCTGGGCGGAAAGCTGCTGACCGGCTACACCGGCGCAGCATCCGAGGCCGGACACATGGTGATTGCCGATGCGCCCGATGCCCCGCTGTGTACCTGCGGGCGGCGCGGCTGCCTTGAAGCCCTTGCCAGTGCCACGGCACTGATCCGCATGACGCGCACGGCGCGCCGCACCCACCCGGAAAGCCTGCTGAACACACTGGCACCCACCGAAGCGGATGTCAACGGCCGCACGGTTTTTGATGCGGCCGCGCAGGGGGACGCCGCCGCCAAGGCTGTTGCGGACACCTACATTCACCATCTGGCAGTCGGCGTGGCAAACCTTATCAATATCTTTTTCCCGGAGGTCATCGGGCTGTCGGGCGGCGTGGCCAATCAGGGCGAAAACCTCTTAAAGCCGCTGCGTGCCGCCGCAGCGCCGATGGTGTTCGGCAGCGCCTTTGCCAAAAAGCATACCCGCATCACGACCTGCACGCTCGGCTACCGGGCGGGCGTCATCGGCGCGGCGCTGCTGGCAAAGCAAGAGGTGTGAATCATGGCAGAAATCAAGCTGAAAGTCATCGGTGCAGCGGGGGATACGCTGTCCGTCAGCCGCGCGGGGGAGCGCATCTCGCTTGTGCATACCGCACCCTACGCGGACGGCGATTGGATTGCGCTGGAATGCGACGAGCCGGGCCTGTACTGTGTGGTGCAGCTCGAGGACACGATGCCCCCGGCGCTTGTATACATTAAGGAGCGCGGGCTGGATTTTCCGATTCCGCCCGCCGACAACCGCGTAAATTACAGTCCGCGCAGCTTTACCGGCACCTGCCATCTGCTGCGCGCCCGCCTTGCCACGGCGGAGGAGGTGGCCGCACAGCGAAACCTTGCGTTCAACCCCTACGACTGCCACGGCAGCCACGGGTTTTACCCGCACGCATCCGCTAATGTGGAAACGCGCGGCGAGGCTGTGTTTGCCGCGCGCAATGCCGTGGATGGCATTTATGAGAACGATGCCCACGGCACATGGCCGTACCAAAGCTGGGGCATCAACCGCGACCCGAACGCCGCGCTGACCATCGAGTTTGGTCGCCCGGTCACGGTGGATGAGCTGCGGCTGACGCTGCGTGCGGACTTCCCGCACGACAGCTACTGGACGCAGGCCACCGTGGCATTTGATGACGGCAGCCGCGAGGTTTTGCAGCTGACCAAGACCGCCGCGCCGCAGGTGTTTGCCCTTGCCCCGCGCACCGTGCAGAGCCTGAAGCTGTTTGAACTGAAAAAGGCTGCCGATGCCTCGCCGTTCCCGGCACTAACGCAGATCGAAGTCTGGGGAACGGAGGGATAATTCTATGCCGATACTCAAATTGACCCCGAGCTGCAAGGATTATCTGTGGGGCGGCAGCCGCCTGCGCACCGATTTCGGCATCAAGAGCGATCTTGACCCGCTGGCGGAGGCGTGGGTGCTGTCCTGCCACCCGGACGACCCGAGCTATCTGCCCGACGGCACGACGCTGGCGGCGTACATTGCCGCGCACCCCGGCTGCCTTGGCTCCGACTGTGACCGATTCGAGCAGTTCCCGATTCTGACAAAATTTATTGATGCCAAGCAGAACCTGTCCGTTCAGGTGCATCCGTCCAACGAGTACGCGCTTGAAAAAGAACACCAGTACGGCAAAACCGAGATGTGGTATGTGCTGGACTGCGTGCCGGGCGCGTACCTCTACTACGGCTTTACGCACGAAATTTCCAAAGAGGAGCTTGCGGAGCGCATCAAAAATAACACCCTGACCGAGGTCCTGAACGCCGTGCCCGTACACAAGGGCGACTGCTTTTTTATCCCGTCCGGCACGCTGCACGCCATCTGCCAGGGCATCGTCGTGGCCGAGGTGCAGCAAAACTCCAACGTGACCTACCGCGTCTACGACTACGGGCGCGTCGGTGCGGACGGCAAGCCCCGCGCACTGCACATTGAAAAAGCACTGGACGTGACCCGCCGCACCCCGCCGCAGAAGCAGGATTTCGACAGCCACCTTGCCCAGTGCGAGTATTTTACCGTTGACGTCAAAAGCGGGAATTTCAACGGTACATCGGACGAAAAGTCCTTTGTATCGCTGCTTATCACCGATGGTGCCGGCACATTGACCTGCGGCAGCGAAACCGCCAATATCCAAAAGGGCGAGAGTTATTTCCTGCCCGCAGGCAGCGGTGCGTATCGCATAGAAGGTCCCTGTGAAACGCTTGTTACGACTGTCTGAATTTTGAAAAGAGGTACGAAAAATGTCTGTCTGCACCCCGAAATCCTTTGACCTGACCGGCAAGGTCGCGCTGATCACCGGCGCAT